>Ga0182024_10017162_pt1 | contig 13633 bp, 9 predicted proteins | sample P32metaG_FD_120480 | JGI IMG/M metagenome (GOLD analysis project Ga0182024, IMG submission 120480) | Permafrost microbial communities from Stordalen Mire, Sweden - P3-2 metaG (Illumina Assembly) | ecosystem: Environmental > Terrestrial > Soil > Wetlands > Permafrost | place: Sweden: Stordalen... | reverse complement strand
TCATCCGAGGCGCCCATCTTGATCAACTCAGCCGTGATGGGGCTGGCCTGCAGGGATGAGGCGATGTGCTCGAACTCGCCCACGGGCAACACGTTAGCCACCGAACACCCGGGCACCAGTAGCGCCTACGCGGTCCTCGTCGCGCATTTGATGGGGCGACGAGCCGAACGGCTCGAGCCGCGGGTCTACCCTGTGCCGTCTCCCAGCGCATGTCGCGGCGGAGTCGTGTGCGGGCCGAGCCGACACCCCGAGAGGCTATCGACGCGGCTTCGTGCTTCTAGAGGGCCGCGGTATCGAACACGTCACGCAGTGTTGAGACCTCTTTGTCGCTGAGGCCGAGATCGCCCACGACCGCGATCATCGTCGTGTCCCACGGTCGTCGGCCGTCGTGACGAGGGGTGAGCAGCACCGCGACGGTGATCTGCTCCTCCCATTTGCCAGTAACGGTCTGCAGCTGGTGATGTCGGAGTTGGACCCAGCCGGCAAACGTGTCTTGATCGAGCCTTGACGCGACGCCAAACGCCAGATGGAAATCGCCGGAGCGACCCACAAGCCTCCGCACTTGAAACAGATCCTCGGCCTCGATCACCTCGTCGAACTTGGCGAGCAGGAAACGGCCCACGTCGGCCCGGTGAGACACCGGCACCCGATCGAGCTCCGCTAGGGCGCGCAGGCGCTGAGCCTCACTGACTCCGGGCGCGCGGCTGATGGCGATGTCCTCCAGGATCATGCGGACGAGGCTGTGCGCGTCGCGGTCCTCTCTCGCTACGGGAGCGAGGGGCAACAGCGGCGCCGAAGCATGTATTCCGCCCGGGCCGAGCAGCGCCGGATCGATCGGATCGGGCTGCGCCCGGGCGTCGGCCTGCGCTAGATCGTAGTAGCGCATCGGCTCGGTTCCCAGCTCGATGATCTCGCCGCTGACGCGCCGGAGATATTCAACCACGGCGTGAGTCGATTTCAGCTGGTCAAATAAGAACTCCCAGTCGCGCCGCAGCAACACGACCAGGTCCTCGGCGGAGGCCTCGACCTCGAGATCGAGATTTTCGGGTGGGTTCGGGTGGTCGATCACGATCACGCCCAGCCATCGCCGATTGTCGGCACTGAGGTCGATTTCGCGTCCGCGAGCGTTCTTGGCAGTGATCGCCCTGGTCCTGAGCGTCCGGACGCTGCCGCGCGCCTGACGGATCGCTTTGCGGGTGTGCTTGACGATCCAGCGGCCCTCCTTGTCGCTGTCGTCGGTAAGCGCGTCACGGCACTTCACCTGGACCACGACGCCGGTGTCTCCTACGACGAGCAGCCGGTCGCCGATCTCGTCGACGCCGGAGGCGGTTTGCTGCGCCCCAGCTCGGTATACGAAGTCGGGCAGTCCCCACAGCGCGGCGGCGTCCGCGGTCGCGGCTTCGGCCTCCGGGCCTCGATTCTCGCCTCCGGGCAGCGGGCGAGCCGTCGGAACTCGTCGTACGACGTGGCCCGCGGCGGTCTCGACGATGATCGTTAGCTCCGTGGCCAGAGACGACGCTGGGACCTGCTCGCCCTGCTCCGAGCCTGCTGACTGCTGCTGTATTCCCGCCCCCGGGGGTGCGGCAGACGGCGGGGGTTGGTCCAGGCAGCACCGCTTGTACATGAGACCACTCCCGCACGGGCACGGTTGGTTTCGTCGGGGTCCTGAGGCCATTGCGTCGAGCGTAGCCCGGCGCAATGTGTAGCGGCCGGCACGAGCGCGGCGTGCGCGCCGGGCTGGCCCGCACATGACGTCGGGCTTCAGCGTCACCCTTATGGCATGGTCGAGCCGAGGCGCTTCGGGCAGTTCGTGGTCGTCAGCCAGATCGCCACCACTACTCACTCCCGCGTGTGGGAGGCGATGGCTCCAGGCGGGGAGCATGTCGCGGTCAAGGAGCTCAAAACGCATCGCCTCGACGCCGAGCCCTACCGCCGCTTCCGCGATGAGGTGGCATTCCACACCACCGGGCCGCACCCGGGCGTCCTGCCAGTCCTTGAGGGCCACGTGCCCGCGACGCCGTCTGGTGAGGACCCAGCGTGGCTGGCCATGCCAATCGCGGAGACCGTTCGCGCGGCGTTGGGCACCGGCCCGACGCTCGACGAGGTCGTCCAAGCAGTCTCTACCTACGCGGCCACCCTGGCCCACCTCGCCGAAGGTGGAGTGCACCATCGCGATCTGAAGCCCGACAACCTCTTCCGCCGAGAAGACCAATGGGTCGTCGGCGACTTCGGGCTGATGACCTGGCCCGGCAAGCAGGCCCTGACCGAGCCTGGGCAGAAGCTCGGGCCGGCACACTTCGTTGCGCCCGAGATGGTCGAGGATCCCGCCGGCGCCGACCCCGCACCGGCCGACGTGTGGTCGCTGGCCAAGGTCCTCTGGGTGCTCGCCTCCGGACAGAACTATCCGCCGCCCGGGCAGCTGCGCATCGGCGACCGGGCAACCCTGCTTCGGAACTACACCAGCCATCCGCAGGCCAGTGGGCTCGAGGGGATCCTCGAGCAGGCGACCCGCCTCGCGCCCTCCGAGAGACCGAAAATGCACACTCTCGCGGCCGAGCTAGAGACGTGGTTGACGCCGGCGGCGCCGCGTCGTGACCCGCCGAACATCGACGACCTGGTCGCGCGCGTACAGGCCATCAGCGCCCCCTCGGTGGCCGCTGAGGAACAGCAGGCCGAATGGCGACGCGAAGCCGCTGTCATCTCAGATCGGCTCCGTGCCGCGCACAAGGTCCTACTCCCCCACATGCAACGCCTCGGCCGGGTGATCGCCGACGACCAGGCCCTCAGCCTGCATGGGCTGGGCGGCAAGACCGGCCGGCGCGACGTCGCCCTGACCTGGGCGGAGTCGCTTGCCCTCGTCCCGCCCCCGCCGCACCAAGTCAGCCTGACCATCGACCTGGCCTGGGAGCTCTTCAAGTCGTGGGACATCCGGCTCGTGGCCGGGATCTACTTCCAGAGCGCCGGCTACCTTCAGAGCCCGCGCGATCGACTGCCCCAGGTATTCCTACTCGAAACGCGGGACGTCCGCGTGGGCACCGAGCACGGCCGGCGGGCCGCCGACGAGCTCGCCCAGCTGCTCATCGACCGGTTCTCCGCCGCCGCGGCCCGCTATGCGGAACTTCTCACCGCAGCGGAGGCGCGAGCCCAGCAAACCCGACAACCGCCCATGGAAAGCGTCGGCACCAACTACATCTTCCGCACCCAACCCCAGGCCGGCGGGGTCGAGATAGTCCGCCGATCCGACGGGACCGTCGACGGCCACGGGATTGCCTGGCCCGGCACGCCATTGGTAGAGATCCGAGCCGACCGCGATCGCCTGTACGTCCGATCAAGCGCCCACCATGGATGGATGGAGCGCAACTCCAAGCAGCACTGGGTGCTCGCGAGCTCAGAGCCCAACGACCCGTAGCCCTCCCCTGCGCCACCGGTACCGCCGGGCACGAAGAGGCGCAGCGTCGGCAGCGACACGCGCAAGCCGGCTTCGTGCTGGGCATGAAAGCCGGGCTGGTCGGGCCTAGCCCACGCAGCGCGCTGCGGCCGTCTGGTCCGGACAAGGTCCGTCGGGCGACCCGGTAGCGTCACAGACCGGAGCTCAGTATCTCCTGGTGGATGTCAATGAAACGTGTGTACCTCGACCAAAAGGACTGGATCAACCTCTCTCGGGCAAACCGCGGACTCAAGAGTGGAGAGCCATTCACTGAAGCGCTGCGCGTCGCACGGGCTGCTGTCTCCGACGGGATCGTCTCGTTCCCGCTCTCGGAGGTCCACTACATGGAGGTCTACCGGAGACGCGATTGGAAGTCCCGCCACAGGCTTGCCGACTTGATGGCGGAGCTGTCCCGCTTCGACACCATCGCACCCCCGCAGGCGGTCGTGCCAGCGGAAATCGATCGCGCGCTCGCCGTTTCGTTTCCAGACAAGACGACGCCGCCGCCTCGGCCGCTCAAGATCTTTGGATCTGGTCTGCGGCACGCCGCTGGAGACGAAAGTATGCGATTTCAGATCGAGCCCGCCGAGATACCCGACGAGGCGACACGGCGGGCATTCGAAGCAGCCCTGTCAGAGGAGTGGGAGCTTGCCATGCTCCGAGGACCGGCTGTGGACACGGCGCTCCCCACCCCGCCGGTGGAATACGCCTACCAGCAGAGCGAGGAGACGTTGTCCAAGCGGCTGGAGCAAGATCAGCGTGGCCGCGGTGATCGGCTTCGCACAGCGATGATTGCCCTCGGCCTAGTCGACATTCAGGAGCCGCTCGTCGAGGCGCTAAGGCGGGCCGGCATCGCGCTCGAAGACCTATTGACGCTCGGGGAGGAGGGACTGACGGATCTGCTCCGAGCCGTGCGTAGCCGGTGGGTCCTCGCCGCGATGAGACGAGATGCTCACGCACGGAAGCAGCACGAGGTGAACGACCTGCGCGATCTGGCGGCGCTTGGCATCGCCGCCGCCTATTGCGACGTCGTGGTCACTGAAAAGCAGTGGGTGCATGTCCTCAAGCAAGCAAGAATTGATGCGATGATGAACACGACGCTCCTTTCGAGCGTCTCTCAGCTACCAGACGCGCTCTCCTAGACCGAACATCCTCATACCACGAGATGCCGACTGGGCGTGACGTGCATGACGGGCCCGGTCCGCTATTGCTGATTAATCGAGCAACTCTCAGCGTTGGGCTTAACCCGGAGCGATCGGCTGCCACCATCCGTGCGATTGCTTTCATCCTCCGGCCCCCGCACGGCGCGCGACCGCTTCGGCGACACCTCGATCGTGCGGATCGTCGGCGTCGGACGACTCGTTCGCGACAAATCTGATCGCCCGCAGCCGTCGCAGATCACCTTCCGGTGTGAGACGGCGACCTGGCTTGAAAGAGAGGCCGACTATCGCCCGACGGACGGGGAAGCTGACAGCTACTGAGGGGCCTGCGGCACTACTCGGGGGTGGCGTGGCGGCGACGGCACGCTGTTCGGGGACTGGTCCTACCCGAGCGGGTTTTGCCAGCACACGGGATCGCTCGGCGGTGAGCCGGGGCACGAGATGGCGGGGTAGGTGGGGCTGAGGTAGGCGCTCTGCCACGTCAGGCCGCCGTTGTGTGTGGCCAGGATCTCGGTTCTTGCGCGGTCCCCGGTTGGTCCGCCGACGTGCGTGCCGATGCTCGAGTTGAGCAGCAGCCATCCCGTGCTGGCGTTCAAGAAGTCGATGCCTTGCACGCTGGCCAGGTCTCTCTTGGCGCCAAAGGGCAGGCCGGGGACGGCAGCTTTCCGGTAGTCCGTGCCGGCGAGTCCCGTGCACCCGATGCCTGTGTCCGCTGGCTGCCCGTCTTGAGACCCACTGACCAGGCAGGCCCCTGTCGTGCCCAGTGCAGCCGCGTCTTCGATCGGAGCGTTTAGCTCTGACAACGGCCGGGAGCGTGTAGGACCTGCGCCGGTTTGCTGGAGGTCGATCGTCCGCCAGACGCGTCCGTCGTCTGTGGTCTGTCTGATGTTGGTGAAAACGCCCCCGCCGCAGGCGGCCGCGCAGAACGCCTGGGAGAGCTCGACAGCGTTGGAGCCCTGACAAGAGAGCTGGGTCGGCCAGCCCAGGTACTGCTCGATGTGGGCGAACCCCGGCGCGGCCTGACGCCAGCGGCTGTCGCCGCTCACCGAGCGCCAGACCCCACCAGTTTCCCCGGCGACCAGCATCGAACCCCCGTTCACTGAGCACAAGGCAACTCCGCGCCCGTGCCAACGGCTGGCGGTCCACGACTCGCCTGAATCGATCGTTTGGACCAGGCGCCCGCCGACCGTCAGGCCGAAGCCCGTGCTGGGGCTCGTGAACGCCACACGAACCAGCGGCTTTCGCGGTTCGCCCGCCCGCTGCCACGTCCTGCCGCCGTCCACCGACCGATACAGAGCGGTAACGCCGACAGCCCAGACGTCGTTCGTGCCCACAGCATCGACACCCCAAAAACCGGCCGGTACCGCCAGCGCCCGCGTCCAGTGGCGGGCGCCGTCGCGTGTGACCACCACACTCGGACTCGGCCACGCGAGGATGAGCCCCCCGGGCGCGGAAAGGTTCAGATCCAAGCCATTCGTGGGCTGACCTGAAAGCGCGAAACCAACCCGCGCCGATGCGATCTGCACCCCGCCTGCAGGCATCACCTGGGTCTCGTATGCCCGCCACGGATTACCAGTGGCTCCGCCGACTGTGGGAGCCGCGACGGATCGACCGGATGTCTGCTGCGGCGCTCGTGTCCGCGGGGCCGATCGGCCGCCGCCACCCCCGAGGGCCACAAACAGGCCGCCGACCAGCAGCGCAGCAAGCGCGGTGACAGCGGCATACCCGGACCGGCGACGCCGCGCCCGCCGGCGCGCCTCCTCGATCAACGCTTGCAGATCATCCTGCGCAGCGGGTGCAAGCTCAACTTCCGGCCGACCCAATCCTGGGGCTGCGTTCCTTCCAGCCATGGTTAGCTGAGGCTTTCGATCATCCTGATCAGCTCGGCGCGCTGGTAGCCATGTTTGCGGGCGAAGGTCACGAGCTCGCGGGCGCGGGAGGTGACCGCGCTTTGCTGGGGTCCGGCTGCCACGGTTATCCCCCTGCCGCGCCGGAACTCGAGCAGGCCTTCGTTTCTGAGCGTCCGCAGCGCCCTGAGCACCGTGTTGGTGTTCACGCCGATGACCGCAGCCAGGTCTTTGGCCGGTGGCAGCCGCTCGCCGGGGTTGGCCTCGCCCGCTGCGATCGCGCGCCGGATCTCGGCGGCGACCTGCTCATGGAGGTTGACCGGATCGCCGCGATCGATCTTGACGTCGAGCATGATGCTAGTTACGTTATCTTCATTGTGCGACGCTTTCAAGGCGTACAGCCGTAATGGCAGTCATAGTTCCACCGGATCCGTCACGCATTCGCCGTGCGATCCACGTGCTCTTTCCCGAGGCGCGCCGGCGGCAACGCCGGCGGCGGTTGCGCTACGGCGGGCTTGCCTTGCTGTTCGTCGCGGCGGTCATGGCCTTCGTGGCGCTGGGTCGCGGCGGTGACGATCGGGACACTGCTTCGCCTGCGGTGCGACCGGCGTCCGTTTCGGTTGCGTCGCTCGCGCTTCCGCGCTCTGGCGACTTCTCCTCGATCACGCTTGCCGGTCGACGGTTGATCGTGTCCGGCGGCCCCGACGGATATGCGGCGCCGATCTCGCCCGGATATTCGACTACGTTGGTTGATGGGCGGGCGGCCGGGGTGTGCGACGCTGCTGCGGTCGACCCGCGGACACTGGTACTCGGCCGCGTGGTGCGTGCGAACTGCGGGGACCCGGCCCTGTACGGAGAGCAAGTCCTTCCGGTCGCCTGCGCGCTAGTCCACCAGGCGTACGGCGGCAGCTTTGCGACCGCGGTCCGGATCGCCCGGTTCGATCCCGCCGCGCGCGACCAGTACCAGCTCGGACCGGTCATCACGCGCTACCCGGAGTGCTCGGACTGCCAGATCAGCTGGATCTACGGCGACGGCTCGTTCTGGATCTACAACCCGCTCGCGTCCCTCACCCCGAGCCCCTCCGGGGAGCTGCTCCGGATCTCTACACGGACCGGCCGGGTGGTGCAGCGCTGGCCGATGCCCGAGATCGTCCGCGCGCTCCTGGCGGTCGACGCCAACGGGCTGTGGCTCTCCCCATCGATCGAGAGCGGCGTCCCGGGCCATCTCCGGCGCTCACGCGCCGAGCCGTATCTCTCGCTGTACCGAATCGTCCCGGGCGTGCGATCGCCCCGGCGCGTCCTCACGGTCGGCGGCTCTGGCGCGAGATGGCTCGTCGCCTCCGGTCACACCGCATCGGTGGATATCGACGACCGTGATGGGTACTCGAGCGTCTGGACCTTCACCGGGGCTGCCTCACCTGTCCACGGGAAGGCCCTCAGCAACACGGTCGTGGGCGCCGAGGTCGGCTACGGCGAACCAACCGTCGCGGGCAACGGCACCATCGGGTTCTACAACGTCGAACTCGGCAACGGGCTCGAACGGGTTCTCCGCATCAACACAACCGGACGCCAAGCGCAAACGATCGCAAAGATTCCGGCCCCTGACGTGACAATCGACGACGGCCCTCCAATCGCCGCGGCGCTCGATGGCTCGTTCTTCTTCCTGGACCCGCCGACCTACAGCTCCGCCGGAAGCCTTATCGGCGTCATCCGACTGCACCGCGTCACGCCGCGATGAGCCGTAACCCAATAACGCCATGGATCCCGGGAGTGTCCCACGGATCGGGCTAAACGCGACAGCGCGCGGGGTACCGGAGATCGCGACGCTGAATGCGCGCGCTGTGCTGAGGCCCACGCGCAGTTGCTCACGGCGGTGACCGCGCGTTGCGAGGTCATGGCTCCCATCCGAGTGTTTGGTCTCGGTCGAGCCGGCCGGCGGGACGCTCTGTTGTGCCGAGGTCGCGATCTGGTCGGCGTGGCCATGTCCGTGCCGGTGTTTCCTGGGTCTCTTCGTTGATGTCGGGGGGCGTGGTGAGGTCGGGCTCCAGGTCATGGAGCCTCAGATCCAGCTCGTCTCCGCGATCCCTGTCTTCCAGTCGGGGTTCGGGGGAAGCTTCGGCGCGCGGTCGTGACTCGGCAGCTCGCCCGTTCGTGTGCGAGGCCGGCTCGGTCTCTTGATCAGCGCTGATTTCTGGCTCGTGTCGCCCAGGCCTGTCGTCAGTTCTGGACTGCTCGACGGTCTGGAGGATCTCGGCTTCGTGGGCGAGCGGAGTTTGGATCGAAGGTGGGTCCGGCTCAGTACGGCTGATGCGTTCGGCAAGTTCGCGGAGCGGGTCGACTTCCGCCGAGGTCTCTGGCGAGTCCGCGGCGTAGAGATGAGTTTGCTCGCGCGCGCGGGTGAGCGCAACGTAGGTGCCCTCGCGGGTTGCGTGCGCGGCGATGATCAGATGCGCGGTGTCAGTGGTCTGTCCTTGAGCTGGGAACGGGTGCTGCACGTAGGCCAGGCGCAGATCGGCGTCGGCGAGCTGCTGCTCATCGAGCCGGACCTCGGTGCCGTCAACTAGGCGGACATCGAGCGTCCCTTCTCTGGCGTCGATGCCGGTGATGACCGCTCCGGTGCCGTTGCGCAGCTGGCCGTGGTCGGGGTGCCGAATGGTGTGCCTGACCTGGACCAGATCGCCGGCGTGGAGCTGGTAGGGACGACCGGGCACATCAACTCCGTCCTCGCCAAGCTGTCCCTGCTGACGGCGGATCGCCTGGGCGCGGGCGTTGAGCTCGTCGAGATGCTCGTTGGAAGTCTGGGCGATCACGATCGTTGACTTTTCAGCGGATCGGTCAGCGTGAGCGGCGTCGAGAGCCTGGTCTTCGGCACGTCGTTGGTCGAGATCTAGGTGGAGGCGGTCGCGAGCGGCGTAGTTGCGGACAGCCACCTCCGCGTGTCCTTCACGGAAGAGTGCCTGGTCGTGCCGGTCGGCGGGGTCGCGGGCGCGCTGGTTGCGGGTCAGCTCGACATGCGCGCCGGCCTCGTGGGTGGCGTGCTCGATCGCCGTCCAGAGTCCTCCGGCGCCGACGGGCTGGTTCTGGCGCGGATCGCCAACCGCGATCATGCGAGCGCCCGAGGTCTCGACCGCTCGCAGCAACCGGATCTGCTCGCGGGTCGAGGCGAGCGCGGCCTCGTCATGGATCACGGTCGTCTGCGCTGTCAGCTCCAGCCGCCCGCTGTCGATCGCGGCGTGCAGTCCCGCCGTCGAGTACGCGGCGCACTCCACGGCCCGCTCGGCCAGCTCGCCTGCGAGTCGTTCTGCTGCCAGCGCGGCCGTGCTGGTGACCAGGATCTGCCGGCCGCACGCCTGGTGCGCCCGGGCGATGCCTGTCAGGGTGGTGCTCTTCCCGGTCCCGGCGTGGCCCTCGATCACCACCAGCGGGTGCTCACCACAGGCCAGCCGGATCGCCGTGCGCTGCTCACCGGAGAGCCGGCCGCCAGCACCAGCGAGGTCGCGGTCAAGCCGTTCGGTCTCCCGGAGCGTCACCTCGGCCTGGAGCGGTTCGATCCGGGCGGCAGAAAGCCGCTCGGTGATCGCCATGACCGTGTGCTCCCGGTCGCGATGCTCGCGGGTGGTGCCGCTGCCATCGGCGAGCAGGAGAATTTCATCGCTGGCCCGCAGCGCCCGGAGCTGAGCAAGCGCGGCTCCGATCGGCACGCCGGCGGAGCGCTCCAGAGCGACCGCGCGTGCGTCCATTGCCGGGAACGCCGCGTCGAACTCCGTCAGCGCGTCCAGCACCTTCCCCAGAGGCGTTGGTTCCAGGGCCGTCTGTGCGTGGTGGCGGAGCACTTCGATCCGTTTGCCGTTGACGCCGAACTCGAGCGCGGTCCGCCGCCACTGCGTGTCGAGATCTGTCACGGTCACGGGCGCCTTCGCGCTGCGCGTCACGGTCCCCATCGATCGTTCCTGGGCCGGCGAGAGCTGACCGGTCTGGCGCAGGAGGTCGAGATGTGTCGCGGCGCCGGCGGCCGCCGGCCCTCCGGCCGCGATCACGGTTTCGAGTTGCCGCTCCTGGTCGGCGAGCCGTCTGCGGATCGCGGCATGGACCTGGTGATGGCGGCTTGACCACCGGTCAAGCAGAGACTGTGGGATCGCGTCGAGTTCGAAGTAGCGGCCACCTCTCCCGGTACCGCGCTGGATCTGGAAACCCAGCTGACCCAACTCGCGGGCGAGCTCGGTCCGGTACGCAGCACCGACCTCTCGCTGATGCACCAGCCACGACCGCGAGTCGATCGCCACCAGCCGCCCGTCATGACGCACCGCGGCATGAAGCAGCACGTGGGAGTGAAGCTGCGGGTCTGGAACTTGGTCAGCCACGGCGCGGGCGGTCGTGTGCCGCCAGCTCGTCGCCACCACACCCGCCGCCTTCTCGTGCACCACAGTGTCCTGGCCGACCCGGCGGCGAAGCATCGGCACCTGCCTGGTCGCATAGGTGAGCGCCTGGTCGACCGCTGTCTCGTGCGCCTGCTCGATCCGGTCGCGGAGCGCGCGGTCCGAGAGCCCCCAGACCGCGCTGACGGACTTCGGTGCTGAGAACGTCGCATCCAACGCGGCGACCGCCTCGCCACTGCCGCCCACCCGGCGGAGTGCCTCGCCGGTGTCCGGCCGGCGGACGTCCATCAGCATGTGCAGCTGCTCACCGGTGACTGGCTGCTCAGGGTCGAGCCCGAACTGTTGGGCGCCCTGAACCCAGCGTCCTGGTGCCTCGGTTCGCTCTCCGTCCTTGAGGTAGTAGTCACCCAGCTCCGGTGCCTGCGCCTTGCCCTCCAGGTACTCGGCATACCCGCCGGCTGAGGTCCTGGTGATCTTCGCGAGGATCAGCATTCTGATCCTCCGATCCCGAGCGTTAGCGCTGTCAGATCCCGGCATACACTCCACGCACTCAGTGCTTGAGACAAAAGTCGTCCCAAGTCGTCCCAGGCGCTCAGGGGTAGGTCGACCGTCGCGGCGCCCATGCAGGCGGCGTGCGTGGTGCTCAGATCCCGATAGCGGTGAGCGTGCGCCACGGCTCGACCCGGTGTGCGGGGGTGAGCGTGAGGAGCTCCCAGCGGACCCCGTCGAGATGCAAGGCTCGCCCGGCCGGGATGTTCGCGATCTCGCCCGGGGAGAGCACGCGGGTGCGCTGGGTGGAGTAGGTCGTGCTGCTTCGCGGCGCGGGCTGCTTGCTGAACATGTCGAGCAGGCTTGTCCGCGGCTGGCTGTGAGCGACTATCTGGCGGTCGTACTCGCCGAGCGTTTGCGAGATCGTCTCCAGCGTCCGGGCGTCCGCGATGCCGGGCAGCACGAGCTTGGTGCCGAACAGGGTCAGGAACCCGTCGGCCTGGGCGCCCCATCGTTGGTGGGCCTGGGAGAGGTCCTGCAAGGCGGCGAGCAGCAACAGCCCTTGTCCGCCGCCTTCTGAGGCGATCTGCGGGAGCTCCTCGAGTGGTGCGATGTTCGAGAGCTCGTCCAATGCGAACAACACCCGCCCGCAGTTGAGTTGCTGGTTGCCGTGTGCGGTGTAGGTCGCGCGGCGGATCTCTGAGAGGAGGCCGCAGACGATCGGGGCGGCGGCGGCCTGCTGCTCGGCGGGGGCGTGGATGTAGATCGTGTCGGGTGAGCGCACGAACGCCTCGGGATCGAAGTTCGGCTCCCGCGCTGTGGCCAGCGCGTCCTCGCTGGTGTAGGCCTGGAGCGCGTCAGCGGCGGCAGAGAAGATCGAGGAGCGCTCCCTGTCCTCGGTGTTCAGGATCCCGAGCAGGCTGCCGAACGCCAGCCGGGAGCAGCGCTGGTCCTCCAGTAGAACACCGGGCTGGTCGATTTCGTGGCGCATCACCCAGTCCACCACCACCTCCATCTCACGCCCGTGCACCGCGGCGGCGTGCAGCATTGGCGCGAGCAGCGCTTGGGCGCGTGCGGACCAGTGCGTTTGGTCGGTCGTTCCGGCACCGATCCGGCTGCTCAGTGCGCGGGCCATCAGCAGCGCCCCGCCCCACCAGATCGAGCTGGTCACGGGCGACCAGCGCAGCTCAAGCTGGGACCGGGGAGTTGAGCCGGTCGGGTCGAACATCCATACCCGCCCGCCCAGCGCGCGGATCAGCCGGGTTGCCTGGGCGACATCGGGTTTGGTTGAGGTCGATACCGCCGGCCCGGTGTGCGACAGGATCGCCGGGATGATCACCCCGCTGGTCTTGCCCGCTCTTGGGGGGCCGAGCAGCAGCACCGCCCGCTCTGAGCGCGCGTGCCGCACCATGCCGTCATCGGTTTGGCCGAGGTACACGCCGCCGCCCTGGGCAAGCGCGGTCCGGCGCACCGCGCTCAACGGATCGACCGGCGCGTCAGACCGTGAGCGCCCGAAACGACGCCACGCCAGCCAGCGCCCGCTGGTACGCAGCGGGCGGGTGAGGCGGGCACGCAGACCGGCCGGGATCCCGATCAGGGCGAGCACGACGAGCCAGCCGATCCCGGCGGCGATCTTCACCGTGCTCTGATGGTGCGCGGCGCCGCAGGTGATCCCGAGGATCGCCAGCGCGATGGTCACCCACACGAACAGCTTCCACCCGCCGCCCTCGCGAGGCGTCGCGCTGGTCTGATGCGATGGACCCCACTGCACCATCGGGCACATGATCGCTCAAGCCCGGCCCGCTCAGGAGCCGAGCAGCTCCTCGATCCGGGGGCGCACAAACCGCCAGGCGCGCCCAAGCCGGCACGCGGGGATCTCCCCGCGACGAGCCAGGTAGTACACGGTCGAGACGGGCAGATGCAACAGCTCGGCAACCTCTGCGGCGGTCAGCACCTCATCCCTGGTCAACCCTCGACGAGCACTCACAGTCGCGGGCGAGCTGGTGATGTGGGGAGTGGTGACGGCCATGGCGATAACGATGCGCCATCGGCCGGGGACGGCGCAACCGCATCTTGGGACGTCCTTGAAGACGTCCTGGGACGAATTGGGACGACTTTGACAACATCCCTGCACAGACGCCGCATTCCGACATTCCGTGATGCCGGTACGGATCGGTCCTGATGGCCAACGAACACCTCAAGAACGCGCTGCGCCAGGCCGGTATGACCCCGGAGCAGTTCGCCGAGATCATCCAAGTCGACCCCAAAACCGTTCAACGCTGGGTCGCCGGGCGCACCCCCTACCCAAGACACCGCACCACGATCGCCCGCGCG
>Ga0182024_10017161_pt1 | contig 13634 bp, 10 predicted proteins | sample P32metaG_FD_120480 | JGI IMG/M metagenome (GOLD analysis project Ga0182024, IMG submission 120480) | Permafrost microbial communities from Stordalen Mire, Sweden - P3-2 metaG (Illumina Assembly) | ecosystem: Environmental > Terrestrial > Soil > Wetlands > Permafrost | place: Sweden: Stordalen... | reverse complement strand
GCACAGCGTTGCGGCGTCGGTCTCGCGCCTGATCCGGTCGAGGTTGTCGATGGCCTTGCCGGCGTCTTTGGCGCTGCTTTCGTCGCCGCCAACCATGCAGCGTGCGTACGTGTCGAAGATGACGAGCGCAGGGTCTAGATCACTGATCCGGTGGATGAGTTCGACAACGTCACCCATCATCATCAGGTTCACGGCGTCAGGGATGACGTGCAGGTCCGCGAGCCATTCGACACCACGAGCGGTCTTCCATGCTTCGAGTCGCTTGTTCAGACCGCCGGCCCCCTCCGCTGCCACGTACACAACGGGTCCCTTCTCGACGGAGTGACCGAGCCAAGGCACGCCACATGCAATCGAGGCGGCGAGGTCGAGCGTGACGAACGTCTTGCCCAAGCCCGACGGGCTGTACAGGACGGCCGAACCGCCCTCCTCGATGACATCCTCGACCAGGAACTTCGGCGGCTCGAATGCGATCAGTGCCTCAGCGTGGAGTACTCGTATCCCACGGCCGGGACCGGCTGCCTCGACTGCCGACATCCACGCCAGCAGATGGCGTTCGTCGACCACGTCGACGATGCTGTCGAGAGTGAGTTCCTCGGTATCAGGGCTCGTTGCGAACGTCTTGGCGATTGATGACAGCGTCCCTCTTCGGTATGCACCAGCTTTCCGCAGATCCCCACCGTTTGCGCGCAACTCGACTACGAGATCCTCGACCAGTGAATCCCTCTGCTCGGCGATGACGTCCTTCGACTCGAACGCGGTCGGATCATCGTCGACCTGTGTCGCCCGCACTTCGGTTGCTACCATGCAAGTGTCCTTAAGCATCACGGGTCGTCTCTTCCTTCGCCGGACGGGGACGACCCGTGTTGTGTGTTGGCTACGACGTCACGGCTTCATACGGTCGGGCAACGCGAGGATGAGGTCGTCCTGTCCCTGGACTGACTCTTCTACCGATGCTTCGAGTTTGTTCACGACTTCCTTCCCTGCCGGTGCACGGAGTTCGTTGCGCGCTGGAATCAGATTCCGCCGCCATCGGAGACGCCGGAGTTGGCTGCTGAGTCGAAAGCGTCACGGTGGCGGAGCCGTTCGACGTATGCCGCGCACTCAACGAGCGGCACACGACGAGACCGACCGATGGTCACGCTGGCGATCTCGCCCGACGCCAAGAGTTCGTACGTCTTCGCGCGGGAGATCGACAGCCGGCGCGCGGTCTCGGGGACCGTCAGCAGCAACAGGTCGTCGCTCATGACGTGCACCGCTGTGCGTTCACCCACGCCTGCACGTCGTCTGGGTCGTAGCGGCGATGCCGGCCTATGGCGTAGGTCGCTGGGCCGAGGCCACGACGCTTCCATGCGTAAAGAGTGGCGACCGGTACTCCGAGGTACTCGGCGACCTCGGCGGTGGACAACAAGCGCACCTGTTCCGCAATGGCTCTAATAAGTAGACAGTATGGCAAGCTATCTGCTATCTTGCGAGCGTGGCAGCAAAGATGGAACAGCAACCGGCCAAACCCCGGGCAACGGACTGGGTGCAAGAAATCGACGGTTGGGGTCTCGGCGGCTCGGGGGGCGGGTTCTGGGCGACCGGCTACATCGCGCGGATTCCTCCAACCGTTGAGACCTCCGAGATTCGCGCGTACTTCGATCTTGAAGTCGAAAGCCGTGAAGGCATTCTCGAAATCACCAAGGTCACGATCACCCCGGGCCCGTTCCGGGAGGGGGGCGTCACGACTGACGACCTCCGCCTTCTTCGCCTCCACCAGGCGGCGCGCGACATCTTGGCGCGGGTTCGTGCCGGCACTCAGTCTGATTGGGCCGACAACCCGGACTTCAACCCTGGCATGCCAGCGCGTGACTGGGCGACGAGGTTCTCGACCCGGCCCGGTCAACGGGGACGCGACGATCTGGACTACGCCCGCGTTGCCGCCTTGTACGTCCGGAGCGTCGAGAGCGAGCAACCAGTCGACGACGTCGCCAAGGCGCTCTACTTGTCGAAGTCTCAGGTGCGGAACATCCTGCACGAAGCGCGACAACGGAACTTGCTTACCCGAGTAGGCCGAGGGAAAGCGGGAGGCCAACTCACCGCCAAGGCGCAGGAGATCCTGCGTCAAGATGAAGACGGAACCGACGATGAATCGTAGACGAGGGCGCGGCGAAGGCTCGATCAAACAGCGCGCCGACGGACGCTGGGAGGCACGGCTCGATTTCGGCTGCGTTGACGGCAAAAGAAAGCAGAAGTCCCTGTACGGCCGAACGCGCAAGGAGGCTGCTGACAACCTCCGGAAGGCGCAGCAACAGCTAGAGGAGGGGACGCTGCTGCTTGATGAGCGGATGACCGTCGGGGATTGGCTTGCCCACTGGATTGACGTTGTGTTGACCAACCGTGTGGAGAATGGTGTCCTCAGCGAGTCCACCTACTACAGCTACGCCGACACAGTTCGACTGCATCTGAAGCCCTCGCTCGGCAACTATCGGCTCTCGAAGCTGACCGCAGCACATGTTGACGCGTTTATTGCGTCGAAGCGGTCGAACTACAGCAAGAACAGTCAGCGGATCATGAGGTCGACGCTACGTAAGGCGCTCAACGACGCAATCAAGGCCGGACATCTCATTCGCAACGTCGTCGACACGAGTGAGCCCGTCAAGGTGTCCCGACGCGCCCAGTCGTTCCTCACGGTCGACGAGGCTCAACGACTCCTCGCGGCAGCCTCAGGGAATCGCCTGGCGGCGCTGTACGTCGTTGTTCTCAGCCTCGGCCTTCGCAAGGGCGAAGCACTCGCGCTCCGGTGGGAAGACCTCGACCTCGACGCCGGCACGGTGATCATCCGCCGGTCCTTGAAACGCCTTCGTAATCGGCCGCTCGCTGACGGGAGCTATCCCGACGGTCGCAAGACGCGGCTTGTCTCTGGCTCGCCGAAGACGGAGAACTCGTGGCGGACTTTGAACCTACCCGAGCGAGTCGTTGCGGCATTGCGAGGGCATCGTCGTCGACAGGCTGCTGAGCGACTTGCCGCAGATGCTTGGGCGGATGACGGACTCGTCTTCACTACGCCGGTCGGAAGTCCCATCGACCCCGCGAACTTCGGCAAATATCTGTCCGCCGTAGCGGAGCGCGCGGGGCTCGGGCATTGCAATCCGCATCGCTTGCGGCACTCAGCAGCAACGATTCTGCTCGCAGCCGGCGTACCACTACACGAGGTCGCCGACGTGCTCGGAGATACCCAAGAGGTCGCGAAGACCGTCTACGGCCATCTCACCTCGGAACGCCGTCGCGCTGCGGCGGTTGCGATGGGCGACGCATTGTGGGGTCAGCCAGCTTCCTGAGCGATAGTGGGTCAGTTAGAGGGTCAATCGTGCACGGTCCACGTCAGCGAACCGGTGGCGACCTTTCTGACCTGCACCAACTCAGCGCGCTCGGAGGGAGTCGAACCCCCAACCTTCTGATCCGTAGTCAGATGCTCTATCCATTGAGCTACGAGCGCCGAAAATCGCATGCGAGCTTACCGACCGCTCGCTGATCGTGCGCTGCGTCGGACGCCGGCCCGATCCCGTGATCAGGCGAGCAACGGCGCCGCCGGATCGGTCGCCGACACGCAGGTCGGCGTCTCTGCGGCAGGCGCGACTCCATCCCGGGAGGTCGCACGAGGTGCGGATCTTCGACGCTCCGATGACTCGCCGTACCCGGCCGTTCGAGCATTCCGTCCGGGCGTGGTTCCCCGACGGTTCTCCATCTTCCTTCGGAGCGAAAATTCGCCCGTCGCGGTGCGGCTACCGCACCCGCGCGAGTGGCTGACCGTCGGACTCCTCGAACAGGCCGCCGGGCCGGGCTTCGTGCGCGAGGAGCCAGCGCTTGCGGTCGACGCCGAAGCCGTATCCGCCGAGCGCGCCACCGGCGCGTACCACGCGGTGACAGGGGATCACGAGGCAGATCGGGTTCGTCGCGTTGGCTGTTCCGACCGCCCGCGCTGCGCCCGGCGCGCCGACCCGCGCTGCGAGCTCGCCGTAGCTAATCGTGGATCCGGCGCGGATCCCGCGCAGTTCTTTCCATACAAGTTGGCGGAACTCGGTGCCTTGGGGTGCGACGGTCAGCGCGTCGAGGGCGTCGAGGTCGCCCGCGAAGTAGGCGGCGAGCGTGTCGTACACGCCGGCCGAGTCTCGGGTGACGTGCGACATGTTGCGGTTGGCGAGGAAACCCGCCGTTCGTACCGAACCATCGATCACCACCGCGCGGAACGTGCCGATCGGGGTGTCCACTTGAGCTTGTTCTCGTGTCATGTTGTTGTTGTACGGCCGGTAGGGTGGACGGATCCGGACACGTGGCCGGTTCGGCGGGCCGTGTCCGGATCCGTCTCGTCCGGTGGCCTAGAACGGGTTCGTGGACACGTTTACTGGGGTCGTCACCACCGGGATCTACTGCCGGTCGGTCGGGTGTCCGGCGTCGCCGCTGCGCGCAACCTGCTCCCATTCGGCACTGCGGCGGCGGCCGAGGCGGCGGGGTTCCGGCCCTGTTTGCGGTGCCGTCCCGATCGGGTTCCCGAGATCGGTTGGATCGCCGCGCCCGAACTGGTGTGCCGAGCGATGCATTGCATTGCCGACGGGGCGCTCGACGACATGACCGAAGACGAGCTCGCGACGCGGCTCGGCGCGAGCGCCCGTCATTTGCGCCGCCTGTTCGCGCAGCACGTGGGCGCGACCCCGAGCGAGGTTGCCCGCTCCAGGCGCGCCCATTTCGCGAGACGTCTGCTCGACGACACCGATTTGGCGATGAAACAGATCGCGACCGCGGCCGGTTTCAACAGCGTCCGCCAGATGAACCGTGTCGTGCAGGACGTGTTCCAGTTCACCCCTACCGAATTGCGTGCGAAGCGCCGTCTGCCTGACCGGCTCGTGGTCGACGGTGGGCTCGAGCTGCGCGTCCCGTACCGGGCGCCGCTGGCGTGGGGTGCGCTGCTCGCGTTCCTCGCGCCGCGTGCCATCCCGGGTGTCGAGGCCGTCGATCTCGACGCGAACACCTACCGCCGCATCGTCGATGTCGACGGCGCACCCGGCGTGATCGAGGTGTGGGACGTCCCGCGCGAGCAGGCGTTACGACTGCGTGCGCACCTTCCCGCCATCGACGGTCTCGTCCATCTCGTCGCCGGCGTCCGACGTTTGTTCGACCTCGACGCCGACCCGAAGGCCATCGACCGTCACCTGGGTGGCGACCCACGACTGAAGCTGCTCGTCCGAGCATGTCGGGGGATGCGTGTGCCCGGCGCGCTCGACCCGTTCGAGCTTGGTGTGCGAGCGATCCTCGGTCAGCAGGTGTCGGTCGCCCGGGCGACCGCGCTCGCAGGCACCCTTGTCGCCCAGCTCGGCCGGCCGGTACGTGGCGTCGCGCCGTTGGGGCTCACGCACGAGTTTCCGAAGGCGTCGGTTGTCGCGGACGCCGATCTGTCGACGATCGGGCTGACCGCGGCGCGTGTCGGAGCGTTGCACAACTTTGCTGCCGCGATCGCGTCCGGTGACGTCACCCTCGACCGCGGTGTCGGGCTCGAAGAGACGGTGCGCTCGCTGTGTACGCTGCCGGGCATCGGTCCGTGGACTGCCCAGTATGTTGCGATGCGCGCGTGCGGAGAGCGGGACGCATTTCCGGCTTCGGATCTTGCACTACGGAAGGTCCTCGGTGCGGATCCGACCGTCGTCGCGGAGTCGTGGCGGCCGTGGCGCGCCTACGCGGCGATGCATCTCTGGGCATCCCATTGACCGACACTGCGGGATCTCCGACGCCGAGACGGTGACGGTGGCACGGACCTTGCAGGTGCGACGCCGCAGACGACGATGTCGTGCGCTCGAAACTCGATCGCAGTGCCGACGTTCGGGGAACGGCGCAGCACGTCGCGCCGCACGAATCGTGACGCGGCGCGCGGACCGGTCCCGACTGTCCCGGACTGCGCGCAGCACCGGCGTGAGGGGCGCGACGTACGGCCCGGAGCGATGCGACGCATGCCAGAAACGCGACCGGCTCGGACCGGTTCGGTTCGGGTCGGACATGTGGGCGCCTCCGGACAAGACGCCCTCTCCGTGCCTGTCACCGTGGCGGCCGGAACCGGGCGGACATGTGCACGCCGACGTCGGTGTCGACGTGGCCGTCCTACCTGGGCGTTTCCCGAGCTCCTGGCACCGTTCGGCGGCGGGCGCTTTCGCGGCAGGTCACGGTTCCTGGCCGACGTGCCTTCCACGATCCATATGCCGGCCCCGTGCGGGCGGGACGCGTGACGGTCAGGTCAGCGTCGCCGACGACGGTCCACAGGGCCGGGGAGGTTCGGGCATGGGCGGCGATGTCGTGCTCACCGTCGGCTCTGCCATGACCGGTTTCATGTGCCGGCCGGACGTGACGACCCGACGACGGTTCGAGCCGTCCGGAAGGCTGATGGTGGGCGCCGTCAGCCGCGATATTGGTGCCGGCCCCGGCCGTCTTCGGCGCTGCGGTGTCCCGGCGCCGGGGCCGGAAGGTCGGAGAACCTTGACAAACGCGTTCGGCGCGCACTTCGGTCCGGAAGGCATTTGGCCTGGTCAGCGCCGGTATTGCAGCTTGAGATCGTCGTCTAGATCCGGTACAATCGGAAACCGGCTCACGCCGGGCTCGCCCAATCCCGCCGCCCAAACCAGAGTCAGACCTGCCGCCAGCAAGCCCTAGGCCGCCGACGCCAACTTCAGACCCGCCCGGGAACACTTGATTCGTGCCGGACGTTTTGAACGACGTCTCGACCTCGGTCCCTACCCGGCCGATAAAGAACAAGCATGCATTTCCCCCGAGCAAGCTCCCGCCCGAAGCGAGACCTGAAGGCAGCCACATGCCCGTCAAGCACGTGAAGTCCCGCCGTGAGGACCGCGACTACGAGGACCTCGTACGCCTCTACCTCGAGGACGTCGGCCGCCACGACCTGCTGACCAAAGACGACGAAGTTCGTCTGGCGCAGGCCATTGAGGGCGGCGTCTCCGCTGCCGCCGATCTCGCCGCCGCGAAGAAGCTCACCCCCACCCAGCGCCGCAACCTTCGGCGCGCCATCCGTCAGGGCGAAGAAGCGCACCGCCAGTTCGTCAACTCGAACCTGCGGCTCGTCGTCTCGATCGCCAAGAAGTACCAGTCGTCCGGTCTTCCGCTGCTCGACATCGTCCAAGAAGGCAACCTGGGCCTGATCCACGCCGTCGACAAGTTCGACTGGCGCAAAGGGTTCAAGTTCTCGACGTACGCGACCTGGTGGATCCGTCAGGCCATCCAACGTGGCATCGCCAACTCGGCCCGCGTGATCCGCCTTCCAGTGCATGCGGGCGACATGCTCACCGCGTTGTTGAAGATGCGGGCGCAGCTCGAAGGTTCGCTCGGCCGTACCCCGACGTTGGCTGAACTGGCCGGCGAAGCAGAACTTCCGCTCGACAAGGTCGTCGAGGTCCTGCGCTACGCGGTCGACACGGTCTCGCTCGACGAGCCGGTCCGCGACGACGGCGACGCCGAACTCGGCGATTTCGTCGAAGACCGCAACGCGACCGCCCCGTTCGACGCAGCCGCCGTGTCGCTGCTGCCCGGCGAGGTCGCCAAGGTCCTCAAGGTCCTCGACGAACGCGAGCGCACCATCTTGTGCCTGCGGTTCGGGCTCGACGGTGGCGGCGAACGCACCCTCGAAGAAGTGGCCGAACACTTCGGGCTCACCCGCGAGCGGATCCGTCAGATCGAGGCCCGCGCGATGTCGAAGTTGCGTCACCCCTCGGCCGACGTCGGCGCCCGCGAGCTCCTCGAAGCCGTCTAACCCGACCTCCAGACGCTGTCGGCCGGCCGCCCTTCGGGGCGGCCGGTCCGCGTCCGGACCACTCGACACGACGTCCCAGGCGGAAATGTTGCGTTGAAGGTGTGGTGAAAGTTGCCCTTGTCACACTGTGAAACCCCAAGCTGCGCCCCCCTTGGGATGTCGGGAGTCGGTTCCCAAGGGGGGCGCCCCTTGCCTAGAGGACCGATCGTCCCCGGCGCGCAGGGAGATCGTGTCTGCGAGTCGCTACCGTCGGAGCGCGATGGCCGGTCCGGGAGTGGAACGCGATGACCCGTGGGGCGGGGCGTTCGGTGCCGCCCTAGCCGTCCGGGCCGGAGATTTCGTGTTCACGTCCACGTTGAGTGGCGTCCTCACCCTCGACCTCGTCGACGGCGTCCCCCAGTTCGCTGAGACGTTCGACGAGCAGCTCCACCTCGCCGGACAGCACGTGCGCGATCGGCTCGAACGGTTGGGATGCACGACGTCGGACATCGTGGACGCCTCGGTCACGCTGCATCCTTCCGTCGATATCGAGCCGGGCGCCTTCCTGGACCGTCTGCAAGACCAAGTCTTCTCCGGAGGCGCACCGGCGGTCAGTGTGATACGTGCGGCGTCAGCGTTCCCCCAGTCGTTGGTGAGCGTCAAAGTCATCGCCTACAAACCGCGCTGAAACGCGGACCCGACCCGGTCGGCGAGACCGCGGTTCAGACGTTCCGCAGCAACGGCGTGGCGCGGGCCCGGGCGACGAGCACGGGGGCGTCGAGACGTTCGCCGATCCCGGCGGCGCGGTCGAGCAGTCCCTGCGCACGCGGGTCGTCGCAGCCGCTCATCGCGAGACCGATCCCGTACGCGATCGGGGCTGTCACCCAGCCGCCGGTGAATGCCACCTGGTCCGCGAACGGCAACAACAGATCTCGGATCACGGTGCACGTCTCGGGAAGGTCGAGCAGGTAGGCCGTTTCCGCGCTGATCACCAACAGCGAAGACCAAAACGTCCCTTTCCGCAACCGAGCGAAGCTGTCCGCGCCGAACTCGCACAGGACCGCACGCGCTTCGTCGTGACTGGCCTCGTGCGCGGCGAGCGCCCGGGCCAGGACCAACGCGATGCCGGGCATCATCGTATGGAGCTTGTCGAAGGTACTGCGCGCGGCCGGCAGGGCCTCTGCGATGCGATCTTGTTGCCATCGCAACAGCCCGCGCTGCATGAGCGCGGTTTCGGCCGCTCCGGCGATCGCCGCCTCGGTCCCGTACGTACCGGCATCTTCGATCAGTCGTTCTGCGTGGTCGAGACGTCCGGCGAGGCCGGCCCGCCACGCTCTGCGCACCATCGTGCTCCACTGCATCGGGGCGATGGCATACGACAGGGACAGCGCGTCGGCTTGCGCGCCGTACTGGTCGACGAGGGCGAGGTCACCGGCCTGGACTGCCGTGAGCACGGCCGTGCTCAGCGCGAAGTAGCGGGTTGGGATGTCAGGTGATTGTGCGCTCGCGTTCAGCAGTTCGGGCAGGACACGCCGGCGGGCGACGAGCGTGTGCGGTGCGAGCGACACCGACATGCGTCGAAGTAACGTCTCGGCGAGTGCTGGAGTGTCGTGACTTCGGCGAGCGACGGCAACGGCCTGGTTGGCGATGCGTTCGGCGGCAGGTGGATCGGTCACGCTGACATCGACGGCCTGGCGGGCCAGGATGCGAGCACGGGTGGCGTCATCGTCGACGACTTCGAGCGCCCGGGCCAACAGGCGGGCCGCGCCGCTGATCAGCAAATACACCCAGCCCGAAGACGACGCACGGACAATCGCGAGGGTGAGCTCGTCGTCGTGCGTGGTGAGCGCAAGCTCGACCGCCTCTTGCAATGTCGCATGGCTGCGGGGATCGCCCGCCAGTTGTCGTGCGTCCGCCAGCTCGACCAGCAGTGCGCCACGCTCGGAGTCGTCGGGGAGATAATCGAGTGCGAGCGCGAACCACGACGCGGCGGTAACCGGTTCGTACAGACGCATCGCTTCCCGGCCGGCAACCCGACCATAGTGCGCAACCTTCGCCGGCACGTCGGGACCGACGCTGCCGCTCCAGTGCGTCGCGAGCTGCGCGGCGGGCGCTCCGGTCTTCTCCAACGCGCAGGCGATGGCACGGTGGCCGGCCTGTCGTTCCGACACAGAGACGTCCGCGATGAGGGCATGACGGAACGACAGGTGCGCGAAGCAATATGAGCTGAGCGTGCTCGGCTGCAACACCAGTGCGGTGACCGCCCGATCGACGAGCGTCGCCGCCGTCGCGGTCGTGGTTCCCGTCGCCTGCGCGATTGCTTCCAGGGTGAAGTCGGTCTCGAACAGGCACGCCAACGCCAACAGCTCGGCGGTCGCTCGTCCGAGCTCTGCGGTGCGCTGACGTGTCACGTCGCGCACTCGTGGCGGCGCGGACCACTGTCCGACGACCTGGTCGGGCGTCCCCAGGCTGAGCGTCTCGGCCAGCATGAACGGGTTGCCGGCCGTCAACGAGAACAGGGGCCCGACAAGTTTGCCGCGCGGAGCGACGTACATCCGTTCGAGCAGGTCGTCGACGTCTGCGCGCGTCAACGGAGCCAGCGTGAGGCGGCGCAGCAGTCCGCGTCGATCGAGAGCCTGCATGGTCCTCACCAGTCCCGGCGCCAACGTCTGGTCGACAGGGGCGCGGGTGCTGCCGATGATCAGGACTCGTTTCGGGGTCGACAACATCGTAAGTTCCCACACGACCCGCAGGAACGACGAACCGACGTTGGGAAGATCGTCGACAACGATCACCACCGGTGCTTTCGCGGAAAGGGAAGCGATCCACGGGGTGACGTAACGTAAGAACCGTTGGTCGGGGAACGCCTGATTCGGCGTTCGGCTGGCAATGAATTCCGACGCGACCTGACGGAGACTCGCGGGTTCGGCCGTGACGTCGAAAACGTTGTCCATTATCTGTTGTAACTCAGGGTCTGAGAGTCGCAGATTCGCGTCGGCAAGTACCCGTGCGAACTCGTGTAACGCGGGACGGTAAACGTCATGGACGTGCACCGGCAACACGATCGCGTCGCCGGCGAGTTTGCGTGCGATCTCCAACAAGAATCGTGACTTGCCGATCCCGGCGTCTCCCTCGACGACCGCGACCCGGACACCGTCGTGGACGGCTTCGGCGAACCACGAAAGGACCTGTTGGTATTCGTCATCTCGGCCGACGAACGGCAACGCCTCGGCCGTCGACGCTGGAAGTGGTGTGATGAACCCGGCGTGGCTTGCCAACAGGCGGGGGTCTTGATCCAAGACCCGACGTTCGAGATCCTGCATCGCGGGAGAGGGGTCGAGACCGAGGTCGCGTAATGCCTTGCGCAACGCGGCGCACACTCTGAGCGCTTCGGCCTGACGGCCGGCCCGATACAGCGCCGCGACCTGTTGTGCCCGAAGATGCTCACGTAACGGTGCGGTGACCGCGAACGCCTCGATGTCGGCGAGGACCTCGAGGTGACGTCCATCCAGGAACAGTGCGTCGTTGCGAGCTTCGACGATCGACAGACGCAGCTCCTCGAGGCGTCGGCGAGCGTCGACCGCGAACCCAACATGAGTGAGCCCCTCGAGCGGTTCGCCCGTCCACAACGACAACGCACGGACGAACAGGATCGTCGCGCCTGCCCCGTCGCCCCGTCCGAGCAGCGCGCGTCCGTCGCGCAGCGACGCTTCAGCGAACCCGACGTCGGTCTCATCCGGTGCCGCGTCGAGGCGATATCCGCCCGTTGCGCCCACCACGCGTTCTCTCGCCAGCGGACCCAACCCGGACCGCAGGCGGGAGGCCACGACCTGCAGCGCGGCGGACGGCACTTCGGGCAGCGTCTCAGGCCACAAGCCGTCGACCAGGACCTGGGTGCCGACCACACGGTTCGCGTTGAGGATCAGCAACGCCAACAATGCCCGCGGTTTCGGTGCAGCAATCTTCGTGACCGAGCCGTCGTCGTCAGTGACAGTCACTTCGCCGAGTACTCCAAACCGCACAACTGAACGTTACTCAGCGGTAAGGCCTGTACGACAGGGGCAAAGCGACGACCGTTTACACCAGCCCACACCGACGGACGACACCCCCAAAACCTCGATGTAGTCACCGAAATATTTCCGGCTTGTTTCCCGGAAAAAAGTTCCGGAAGTTCGCGCAGATCGGCGCCTATAGCCGCTCGAACAGGTTGGCGAGCGCAGCGTCGGTGCCGGCTTGGGGCAGGATCGCTCCGCCGTCAACGACGAGGGTCTGGCCGGTCATGTAGCTCGCCCGGTCCGACGCCAAGAACAGGATCACCTCGGCGACCTCGTGGGCCTCGCCGATACGGCCGAGCGGGATCGCCGCCGCGATCGGCGCGAACGCCTCGGGGAACTGTTCCCACACCGCGGTCATCGGTGTGCGGACGTGGCCCGGCGCGACGCAGTTGACCCGCACGGTCGGGCCGTACTCGAGGGCCGCACTCTTGGTCAGTGAGATCACGCCGGCCTTGGCGGCCGAGTAGGCGGCCTCGTTGCGGGTAGGTGCCAGACCCGACAGCGACGCATTGTTCACGATGGCGCCGCCGCCGGTTTCGAGCATGTAAGGCACCGCGGCACGGGTCAGATTGAAGGTGCCGGTGAGATTCACGTCGATCAGCCGATGCCAAAGCTTGTCGTCGACCGTATGCAAGGGCCGCAGGTCGCCGGTGCCGGCATTGTTCACGACGATGTCGATCTGACCCAACGTCTGGGCGACCCGGTCGACCACTTCGTTGACCTCGTCGCCGTCGCGGACGTCGAGCGCGTAGGCGTGACCGTCCACTTCGGCCGCGACCCGGACCACCGCGTCGGCGTCGCGGTCGATGACCGCGACCGTCGCGCCTTCGGCCGCGAAGCGGCGGGCGGTGGCGGCACCGATCCCCGACGCGGCTCCGGTGATGACTGCGACCCGTCCGTCGAGATCCGGCACGAGACAGAATCTATGGCGCCTCGACCGTGCGGCGACCACTCAACAGGCCGGACACGGCGCCGTACGCGAACACCGACACGAGTTCGGCGTCGTAGGCGCTGTAAAAGCTTGCCGGACCCGAGATCACCTCGAGGACACCGAGCACATGATGATGATGTTCGAGCGGCACCGCGATCACGGTCCGTCCGTCGCGTGCACCTTGTCGGATCGGTTCGCGGCGGCGCAACGCTTCGTGCGCGGCGGCCGGGTCGAGCCGGATCGCATGGTCGCCCTGATCGCACACCGCGGCGAGCGGCGTTTCGCCCGACGGTCCGATGAGACGCAACGCGGCACATTCGGCGGGCACGACCCCCAACAGGTCGGCGGCGAGGCCAGACGCGCCGGCCTCCACCGCGGTACGCAGGTCGAGCAGTTCCCGATCGGCGCGCAACACACCCGAACGGAGCAGGCTGTCCGCCACGGTCAGATGGATGGAACATTCGTCGCGGTGCAACCGTGCGAGCCGTTGCAGATGCCGCTCTTTGCGTACCGCGTACACACCGAACGCCAGCCCGAGCGCGCAAGTGAACACCCGCAGACTGCTCGCCGACGTCAAAAGGGTGGCGAGCACGACGAACGTCACGAGCGCGAACAGGACACCGACCTGGGTGTGGCGGCGCACAATCGCGGCGTCGGTGAGCGGCTGGTCGGTCGGGATCCCGACGATGCGTTCCTCGTCGGCGATCTGCGTTTCGAGGGTGGTCAGTGCTGCGGGCACGCGTGCCTTCCCTTCGTGGACGTCCCGCTCACCCCAATTCATCGAGCACAAACGGCCCGAATCTTGAGCGCCGCTCCGACCGGCCCCCAAATTTTTCGGTGCGTGACTAACTTTGGCGGCCGGCGCCCGTACCGCAGAGGACAT
>Ga0182024_10017160_pt1 | contig 13634 bp, 8 predicted proteins | sample P32metaG_FD_120480 | JGI IMG/M metagenome (GOLD analysis project Ga0182024, IMG submission 120480) | Permafrost microbial communities from Stordalen Mire, Sweden - P3-2 metaG (Illumina Assembly) | ecosystem: Environmental > Terrestrial > Soil > Wetlands > Permafrost | place: Sweden: Stordalen... | reverse complement strand
CGCTGATCGCTGGGTTCGCAATCTTAATTTCCCCAAAGTGCAACCAAGATTACTGGATTTGGGATGCGGCAACGGTCAATTTCTGGTAGAGATGCGCGCAGGCGGTTGGGAAGTGTATGGTTTGGATCCTGACGCCCGTGCCGTAGAGGCGTGCCAGAAAGTCGGATTACGAGTGCAATTGGGCATGCTTGCCGAAGGTAGTTTTTCACCTGGATATTTTGCAGCAATTACGCTCAACCACGTTGTCGAACATTTACACGACCCGGTTACAACTTTGCAACTCTGCCATAAATTTCTTCGCCCGGGTGGAACGATATGGATTGCGACACCGAATTTGCAGGCACTAGGACATATGCGATTCGGACGTGACTGGCGCGGGCTCGAACCACCGAGACATTTGGTTCTCTTTACTCCTCCTTCGCTCAAGACCACTCTGAAAAATGCCTGTTTTATAACATGTTCTGACCCCTTACCCACCAACAGCGCAAAATGGATGTTCCGTGCTAGTGATGCCATAGCCAACGGGTGCGATCCACTTAAATCGCCCGGCTATTCTTTTTGGGACAAATGGCGCTTGAAACGCGAGGCACAACAGGCCGACTGCCAAGTGAAATCTTGTCCGGAACTGGCTGAGGAACTGGTGATGATGGCAACGAAATAACAGTGTCAGAGACACAAATGAACTCTACGCCACTCGCATCTGTTTTGATTCCGGTCTATAACGGTACGACATTTCTAGCTGATGCCATCCGATCGGTCCAAAATCAAACTTCCCAAAATTTTGAGATCATTATCGTTGATGATGGTTCGCACGACGATAGCTATGCACTTGCACAAAAATTTGCGGAAGTGGATTGCCGCATAAAAGCATTACGCCAATCCAACGGCGGCACTCAAGCCGCACGCAATACCGCTCTGCACCACGCCACAGGTGAATGGATTGCATTGCTTGATCAGGACGATGTTTGGCTACCAAAAAAATTAGAACACCAGTTCGCCCTGCTCAAAGTATCACCACACGCGAATTTGTTGTTCGCTAATTACATTCACTGGGACGGAGTGCGCGACCTTGGCCTAAGATACACAAAACACCACAAGTTCCCTGATGGCGATGTTGGCAAAATGCTGGCACGCTGGTGTTTGTTCGGTGCTTCAACGGTGATGATCCGGCGCGCAATTGCTGAAAAACTTGGTGGGTTCGATTCAAAATTTCACTTAAGTGGAGATTGGGATTTATGGTTGCGTCTCGCTGAAAAGGGCCTGCTGGCAAAGGGCGTGTGGGAACCACAGGCGCGTTACCGAATCTGGTCCGGTAACGAGAGTAGAAGAACGCTCGATATGTCACGGGAAGTTGTCGGTATCTTGGAGAAAGCATCGTTGCGACCGCAGACCGAAGTTTGGCGGCGGCGTTACGAAAAGTCACTTACACTGGCACGTATTAACCTTGAGTTTAGAGAACTCCGACCGCAACTTGAGACACAGCCGCAGCTGACGGTAGCAGCAGTTTGGCGTGCGTGGAAGCGTTGCCCGGGAGAAATTAAATTTTTGATGTTGTATCTCGGTCTGATTTGGCCCCGATGGCTTGGCGGAGACCAATTTAGTCGAAAAATTTATCGCAAAATTCGCCGCAAATGGTAAGCATTATGTCCATCACATTGAAATGAACGATCTAAAAACGCTCTACCTCAATCTCATAAAAAAATCCCTCACATGCGCATTGTATGAAGGCATGGACGGTACGGTCTGGTCGCCCCGTAGTTCCTGGCAGCGTTTGCTGTTGAAAACGTGTGTGCCCTCTGAAATCCGCCTTTTGCAACCTGTAAAGCTTGCGGCTCGAAATGAAGGTAAGGATTGGCCATCAATGGCTCAGACGATGGTTGGTTTCAAGCGGCTCGACAATTTGCAATTTTGCGTGGAAAGTGTTTTGGCTAACCATGTGGTGGGCGATTTGATTGAGACGGGAGTTTGGCGGGGGGGCTCGACAATTTTTATGCGGGCCATTCTCAAAGCCCATGGAATCACCGACCGATGCGTTTGGGTGGCTGATTCATTTCAGGGGCTTCCACACCCCGATGCAGTAAAATACCCTACCGACATGGACGATCCCCATCATCAATTTGTAAACCTGGAGGTTTCGCTGGAGCAAGTGCAGGCCAATTTCCAACGTTACGACTTGCTTGACGGTCAGGTTCATTTTTTGAAAGGTTGGTTTAAAGACACGCTCCCGACCGCGCCCATTAAAAAACTTGCAATCATCCGACTTGATGGGGATATGTATGAATCCACGATGGATGGTCTCGTGAATCTTTACCCCAAACTTTCACCGGGAGGGTTTTTGATTGTGGATGATTATGGCGCCCTGCCGGCTTGTAAAAAAGCAGTGCATGATTATCGTGAACAACATGGCATTTCGGAAAAGATTTGCGCAATTGATTGGACAGGGGTCTATTGGCAGCGGTCGGTCGTTCTTTGATCCCAAGGTTAATGTACCACACACCATCATCAGAAAGTAATGTTTCACAGCCAAAGCAAAAAAAACTTGCCCGTTTTTGCGAGGTAATTTCATTTCGCCTGCGGCAAGATTTAACAGACAGAACCACTTACAAAGGTTCCGTGACATTCTGTTTTGCCCACTATAATGCGCCACATTTTCTTGAAGTCTCATTGGATGCAGTACGCCGTCATTATCACAATGAGCGTATTATAGTGACTGATGCGAGTTCGGTTTGGCCGGAATTTTGCACTGTGAAATCGGTTTGCTCCCGATATGGTGCCGAACTGCACCCATTACTCAACTATCATCGCCACACAGGTCTTTTGAACTATATGTTCCGAAAGGCGGCCACAGACATCGTCGTCTTTCTTGACCAAGATTGTGTATTGCTCAATCGGCTGGATGTACTGTTGGAGTTGGCCGCTAGCGGAACAACCCTCATCGGGCCGTCGGACGAAATGTGCCTGACGCATCAAAATCTTTGTTCAGTTTATCCGGAAGTAGCTAATCGATGTTTTCGCGTCGCTCCAGAATTTATCCACGCGAGTCTTATGGTCGTCAATGCAGCCAGAGTCCGCGCTTGGTCGAAACATAGGCCGTTTCGCTGGAGGAATGAATGGGGGACTCACCCCCTTGAACGTTATTATGGTCTTACCGAGTTAGTGCGACGGAACCAACCCGGCGAAATAATATCATTGAATTCTTACCATACTGGCTATGGCTTGGGGACGGTTTATGTTCATGCCGGACATCCGATTGCTTATCATAATTGGTATAGCGGCCAAGTTTATGGGCAGAGCGGCAAGCTGGATAAAGTGTTTGATGCCGATTGGCTACGTGCCGAATCGAAACGATTTCTTAACGATTATTGGAATGGCAAAGTGGATTTTGGATTGACACTTGAGTCACGCACCAATTCGTCGTCACTTTAAATTCCGCTGTCCAATTAATAGTTAGAAAAGTCTCGCAAAAACTATTCTCTTTTCGGCAAACTCAAACGGTTTACATGCTTGAATTTCTCCAGAAACTATTGGGTTTGGCCAAGCCATATTGGGTGCGGCTGGCGTTGGGCATTGGGTTTGGATTCCTCAGCGGCGTGGTCGAGCCGGTGTTGGTGCTGCTCATTCCTTTGGTAGGGCGGGTGGTCTTTTCCGGCACAGGGTCTGCCGGCACTTCGAACATTTTGAACAATCTGCCGCCCCGCCTCCAAGCAATCGTAGATACAGTGACATCCTGGTTTTCACAATCCGAATCAGGGCACAGCGCGACGATCAAAATTTTGGCGATCTCGCTGGTGCCGCTGCTATTCATTTTGCGCGGTTTGCTAAATTACTTGAATATCTATTACCTGCAATGGGCGGCCATTCGCACCATTACCGACCTGCGCACCCGATTGTTCGCCCATCTCCAAAATCTATCCGTCGGCTTTTTTGTTCAATCCAGCACCGGCGATCTGATGTCGCGCATCAACTCAGACACCATCGCCCTGCAAAACACCATCACTGCATCTCTGGCAGTTATGATTAAAGACCCGGTCACCGTATTGAGCATGACCGTATTGCTGTTCAGCTTGGATGCCAAGCTTATGCTGGTCACGGCACTCGTTTTTCCCGTATGCCTCATTCCCATTGTCATTTACAGCCGCAAGGTGCGCAAATCGAGCGCTGCCATCCAAGATGGTTTATCCGAATTATCAACGGTGATGCACGAGTCTTTCACCGGCAACCGGATCATCAAGGCTTACAACCTTGAGGAAAAAGTGATCCAACAGTTCAAGGACGTTTCCCAGCGGTTCATCAGCCATTATATGCGGGTTATCCGTTCCCAAGAAATTCCAGGACCATTGATTGAATTTTTTGGTTCCGTGGGCGTAGCCCTGATGTTTGCTTATTTTACCTTTCAACCAGCTCCCGATCCAGGCCGTTTCGTCCAATTTGCGGCGGCGGTGTTTCTCATGTACCGCCCCATCAAAAACATCATTCGCCTGCACAGCCAGCTTGAGCAGGCGCGCGCCGCCAGCCAGCGGGTTTTCGAATTGCTTGATAATCAAAATACCGTGCGTGAACCCGCCATACCGCACCCGCTCAAGGCCGCCGGTGCGGACATACATTTCGACCATGTGGACTTTGCCTACGGTGATAAATCCGTGCTGCAAGGAATTGACCTTCGCATCCAACCCGGCCAACTCGTCGCGCTCGTCGGCGCCAGCGGTTCCGGGAAGACAACGATTGCCAATCTGCTGCTGCGATTCTACGACCCGACGCGCGGCACCATCCGCATCGGCAGCGTTGATATTCGCGAAGTGTCCACGCGCGACCTCCGCAACCAAATGGCTGTCGTCACGCAGGAAACTATTTTGTTCAATGACACCATCTGCCGAAACATCGAACTGGGACGACCCGGCGCGACAAATGATGAAATCATCACCGCCGCGCGTCATGCCTATGCCTATGATTTTATCATGCAAAAACCGCATGGCTTCGACACCATCATCGGCGAAAGAGGGGTGACGCTTTCAGGCGGCCAGCGTCAGCGTCTCGCCATCGCGCGCGCCGTTTTGCGCAACGCGCCGATTCTGGTTCTTGACGAAGCCACCAGCGCGCTCGACACCGAATCAGAACGCGCGGTGCAGGCTGCGCTCGATGAATTGATGCGCGGACGCACGACACTTTGCATCGCGCACCGGCTCTCGACCATTCTCCATGCGGACGTGATTGTGGTGCTGAATCAGGGACGCATCGTTGAAGCGGGCAAACACGCGGAACTTGTCCGGCGCGGCGGCACCTACCAGAAATTATACGACCTGCAATTTCAGGCATGAACTAACGTCATGAATGACGCGCCCAAAATTCTGGCGATCCAATTCAAATACTTCGGCGATTCAGTTTTGATGACTCCCGCGTTGCGTGCCATTCGTGAACGTTTTCCGAAAGGCGAGCTGCATGTACTGGTGCCGGAAGAAATCGCGCCCATCTTCAATCATCTATCGTGGTTGAAACGTGTTTGGTCGATGCCGCGAACGCGCGGGCGTGCCCGCGTCAGCCAAAGCTGGCCCATTATCCGTGCGTTGCGCCGCGAACGTTTTGATCGTTCCGTGGATTTTGCCGCCAATGATCGCGGCGCGATTTTGAGTTTTCTCATAGGCGCGCGCCAACGGCTCGGATTACTCAGTCCGGGTGGCTTTATTGGCAGAAGATTTTGTTACAACCAATATGTTCAACCCGCGTTACTCACCCAGCACGAGTCGCTTCGATTGGCACACGTCTTGTCCGCTTGGGACATCGCACCACCGTCCCGGCTGGAGCCTGAAATCAGGACTGATCCGGCTTTGGACGCACTGGCGGCTCAGTTGCTTCCAGATCGAACCATTCTTTGTCACATCGCTTCAAGCCAGCCAAAGAAAGAATGGCCGGTTCAGTATTGGGCGGAATTTTATCAATTGGCCACAGCCGCAGGACACAAACTTGCCTTTACCACCGCCAAAGGCGCGCGTGAACAGTCGTTGATGGCCGAATTTAAAAAAATCGCGCCGGGGGCGCTGGTTTTGCCGGTCGTGCCCGAGCTCGCAACGTTTCTTGCAGTGTTGAAACGAGCAGAAGTTTTCATTTCCGGTGATACTGGCCCGCTCCATTTCGCCGCCGGTTTGGGTGTGCCGACCGTTGCACTGTTTGGTCCTACATCCGCTGCACAGTGGGGACCAATCGGTGAACGTCATCGGATTTTGGCAGGAAATTCTTGCTCTTGCGATGGCAACTTAAGCACTTGCCAAAACATTGATCATTGTCTGGCAGCCATTTCGCCCAAACAAATTTTAGGTTGCATCCAAACCATTTTGGAATCCAAGCGGCGATGACAGCGCGACCCATTCCTGACGACGCGCGCAACTGCAACGGGACGGCGACCATCACCGGCGCGAACGGCAAAGCCGCGGGGCGCGTTGCGACGACGACAAAGACGGTGATACGATTGATCACACAATCACCACAACCGGACCAAACGGAAACACCGAAACGCACTCCGGTAGTATGACGTTCAATCAGTAACCTGCTGAAGATTGAAAACAAAGTCCCGGCGAAAATTGGCGAGCCTTTTTATTTTAACGTTTGCCAAGCCGTTCCAAAAGTTTTCCGTGAATCCCGCCAAAGCCGCCATTGCTGAAAACGCAGACCACCTCGCCGCCCTGCGCGCTTTTGACGACACGCGAAACGATTGAATCCGCGTCGGGCAAATACGCCGCGTCCTTGCCAGCCGCTTTCAAATCCTGCATCAGTTTTTCGGGATTCAGTCGTTCCTCGACAGCGAGCTGCTCGAGCCGCGCAACTTCGGAAATAACGACTACGTCAGCGTCGGCAAAAGCCGCGACAAGTTCTTCCTGAAAAACATTGCGGCGCGTGGTATTCGAGCGCGGTTCGAAAATCGCCCAGATTTTTTCCTCGGGAAATTTGATGCGTAACGCGCGAAGCGTCTCGCGGATGGCCGTCGGATGATGGCCGAAATCGTCCACCACCGTCACGCCGCCCGCGATGCCGCGCACTTCCATGCGGCGTTTGATGCCCTTGAACGTGTCGAACGCGGACTGGATTTGCTTGTTGGACAGGCCGCAATGTTTTGCACAGGCGACAACGGCAAGTGCATTTCGGACATTCAGTTCACCCAAAAGGTTAATGTGAAATATGAAGCCTGGAATTTCAAACTCGCTCGCCGTCGGGGCGAGTTTCAAATTGAAGGCTTGAACCGAATTATTTTCGCCGAGGCCAAAGCGCTTCACCGGGCAATGCATCACGTTCAAAAGCGGTGCGAGAGTTGCGTCGTCGCCGTTGCCGAGCAGCATACCGTTGCGCGGAACCAACCGGATGAAATGTGAGAACGATTTTTTTATCGCGTCGAGATTTTCAAAAATGTCCGCGTGATCGAATTCGAGATTGTTGATGATCGCACACTCCGGTAGGTAATGGATGAATTTACTGCGTTTGTCGAAAAACGCCGTGTCGTATTCGTCGCCTTCGATGATGAACCATTCACTGTCCGTGAAGCGAGCGCCCTGGCCGAGATTGTTCGGAATGCCACCGATGAAAAAACTCGGATTCAGTCCGTTGTGCTCGAACACCCATGCGAGCAGCGAAGTCGTCGTCGTCTTGCCGTGCGTGCCGGTGACGACAATCGAGCGTTTGCCACGAATGAAAAATTCCTTCAATAACTCCGGCAGCGAGCAGTAACGCAATTTGTGATCGAGCACGAATTCCGCCTCCGGATTCCCTCGTGAAATCGCGTTGCCGATGATGACGAGGTCGGGCTTGTGCGCGAGATTACGTTCCGCGTAACCGTTCATCACTGCGATTTTTCTCTCGGCGAGGAACGTGGACATCGGCGGATAGACATTCTGATCCGCGCCGGTGACGCGAAAACCTTTTTCCTGCATCGCGGCGGCGGCGGCGGCCATGCCCGTGCCGCCGATGCCGATGAAGTGAACCGATTTGATTGCCGAAGAAAACATTTAAGCCTTGAGTTTCATTTCCAGAATTTCTCCGATGAGATTGGGGTTTGCTTTGCCCTTGCTCAACTGCATCACTCGTCCTTTGAGGAAATTCAAGGCAGCGACTTTGCCGGACTTGAAATCGTTGGCCGGACCGGGATTTGCGGCGATGACTTCGTCGCAGAATTTTTCAATCGTGCCGGGGTCACTTACCTGCGCCAGACCAAGTTCATCAATCAATGTTTTTGGGGCTTTTCCAGTCTCACACATTTTTTCAAACACCACTTGGCCAGCAGAAGCACTGAGTTGATTTGTCAATTGTGCGGTTGCCACATCGAAAACTCCAGTTGGCGGTAGTTTTCCAATAAGACTTTCAAGTTGCTGGCCTGTTTTTTCTGCGAATGCGGGCAGTTTATTAATAATATAATTTACAATCGGCTTCCCGTAATCTGGAATTTTTTCTTTAGGAGCAAAATGAATTTGGTTTTCAAAGTAGCATTCCAACACCGGATATTGCACCAAGACACCAGCGTCATAAGGTGTAATGTTAAAGTCTCGCGCAAGCCGTTGCTTGCGCGCCAGCGGCAGTTCGACGATGCACGATTTCACTTCGGTGAGCCATTCATCGGTGGGCGCGAACGGCATCAAATCCGGTTCGGGGAAATAGCGGTAATCGTGCGCGTCTTCCTTCGTGCGCATTTCCTCGGTGATGCCTGCGACGTCATCCCAGCGACGCGTGGACTGAACCAGTTTTTCGCCGTGCTTCACCGCTGCGATCTGGCGCAGGATTTCGTATTCCAGCGCACGGCGCACTCCGGAAAAGCTGTTCATGTTTTTGATTTCGATCTTTGCGCCGAGTTCCTTCGTGCCGATGGGACGCACGCTCACGTTCACGTCGCAACGCACCATGCCCTTTTCCATGTCACAATCGCTAATTTTTCCGATGCGCAAAATCTCGATTAGCGCTTTGAGATAGTCGTAGGCCATGTCCGCGCCGGTGAGGTCCGGCTCGGAAACGATTTCCATGAGCGGCACACCGGCGCGGTTGAAATCCACGCCGCTGTTGCGCTCGAAGTGGGAATTTTTGCCGACGTCTTCTTCGAGATGCGCGCGGGTGACGCGCGCGCGAGAGATGCCGCCGTTGAACTCGAACTCGACGCTGCCGTTACGCGTGCTCGGCTGGTCGTATTGGGTGAGTTGATAATTTTTTGGTGCGTCGGGATAAAAATAATTCTTCCGGTCAAACTTCGCGTGGCGTGGAATCTGGCAGTTGAGCAGATAGCCGGTCAACACCGTGAGCCGCAATGCCTCTTCATTCGCCACCGGCAACACACCGGGCATTCCGAGGCAGACGGGACAGACGTTCGTGTTCGGCTCCGCACCGAACGCGTTGGGACAACCGCACCACATCTTCGATTTTGTTTTGAGCTGGACGTGTGTTTCCAGTCCGATGACAGCCTCGTATTCCATGCGTGCAAATTTTAACCACAGGTGAATGCGGATGAATACGGATTTTTTTCCCGAATTGCAAAAATGCGAATTATTTAGTTGTCGTTGTTCGCTGTTGCAGCCATTGTAAATCTGCAAGACTATTTTCTGCTGCGTAAATATTGTAGCTTGGTGTCATTCAATGCAAGGCCGAGTTACTGATGGCACCGGTGATTAAGTTCAGGGGGCATCCAAATGACCACTCGTTCACGCCGCCGTCGCAACGGCTGAATCAATCGGCAACGAAACGCGGACGATGCCGTGCTGACCGGCTTGCGGCGGAACGATCTCCAGTTTGCCGCGGTGCGTCTCGATGATTTTGCGACTGACCGTCAGGCCAAGTCCCAAACCAACGTTACGCGTAGTGAAAAACGGCGACGGCACTTTCTGTGCTGTTTCAGCAGTGAAACCAGAACCGTTGTCCTCGATTTCAATCTGCAAATCCTGCCGCCCGTCTTTGTTTGAAGCAGTGGACAGATGCACCCCAACCGTCGGCTTCTTCGGATTGGCCTGAAGCGCGTTGAGCATGATTTCGGCGAGCGCGTGTTTAAGCGCGGCACGGTCGCCAGTGATGACGACGGGTTTGCCGCCGTTTTCGTACTGTAACTGCGTGGTTTCGGTGGCCTGATGTTTGCGCGCCTCCTGGTAAGCCTCTTGAATCAATTTTTCTACCGGGAACGCCTGCGCTTCAAGCTGGCCTTCGCGTGCAAGGAACCGCATCTGATTGATCAGTCGCGTGACGCGCTTGACGCCGTCGGCGAGCGCGTGGTCGAGCGACTGGCGGAACTCGGCGTCCTTGTATTTTTCCGTGAGCAACTGCTGATGCGTCGAAAGCGGCACCATCGTGTTGCCGATTTCGTGCGCCATGCGGTCGGCCATGGTTTTGATGAGGCGCAGATTTGCGGCCTCGACTTCCAATTTGCGCAACTGCTCGGCCTGTGTGAGATCGTCGGCGGTGAGCAGCGCGGAAACGGGCACGGAAGAATTGCCCCGCTGAAACGGCACGATACTGATGCCATAGACGGTGCCCGGCGAGTTTTCCGACTCGTAACGATACGGACCCATCGCCGCGCCGGTTTTGAGCACCTGATAAATTTTCGCGCCGAGCGCCTGCGGCAGGTCGCTGAATTCCAAGCCGCCGGTGCGTTCGTTTTTTTTGCCGAAATGGCGGCGTGCAGCCTTGTTTGCATGCAGCACTTTCAGGTCGTGCCCGACGACGATGCACGCGCTGCTCAATTCGCGCAGCACACCGGTCATCATCTCGTGGTTGCTCGCGAGTTGGTCGTGCAACCAGATGTTGCGGAGCGCGAGGCCGACTTGTTCGAGCAGATGAAAAATAAGTTCCAACTCGACGTTCATGAGCGGTTCGCCGGTGATGCGCCCGTCGAAAACGGCGAGGCCGACAATTCCTTCGCGGTCGGGAATCGGCACGGCGACTTGTCCGCCGAGCAGTTCAAATTCCTTTTGCGCCTCGACATCAACGCGGACTTCATCGCTGTCACGGCGGAGGATTCTACCCAGTCGTGAAAGTTGTCCGCCGATGCCGGAGTCGAGCGAAAGTTCAAAGTGTTCGAGCAGGCCGGACGAAAGCCCGATGGCGGCGGCGGAACGCAGGCGGCGGCTGTCATCAGGCGAAAAACCCTCGGCCATCGGCGAACATGGGCGGTTCAAAAAAATCGCGGCGCGATTGACGCTCAAAATTTCGCGCAGGAACAACAAAAATTGTTTCAGCATCGCCTCGGCGTTCAGCGAGTGCGTGAGAATTGAGGAGAAACCGCGCAGCACGTCAAGCGTTTGCGCCGCGTTGGCGAACCGGCTTGGCGGCGGTTCAGCCGGACGCAGAGGTAAGATTGGCGCGGGCGGCGGGGTTGGTGCGGCGACGCGTTGAGTTGACGTGTTCCAAAAGCGTTCCAGCAACGAACTCAGAAGCCGGGTACTGACGGGTTTGGTCAGGATATGGGTGATGCCGTGCAGAAACGCTTCTTCTTCCCACGCAGATTCGCTGTAAGCGGTGTAGGCGATGACGGGGCATTTGGCGTCGCGGCGGCGGAGACGTTCAACGGCCCAGACGATTTCGACATCCATCAGATCAATGTCGAGAATGCATGCGCCCACCAGTCCATGCACCAGCAGCGGCTCAGCCTCATCCACGCCGAGGCGGTGAACAACACGGTATTGTTCAGGATTCAGACCCGCGCGAATCGTCTCCGCGAAATCAGGATGATTCGACAATACCAGAATGGTTTTCATCGCGCACCAAACGAATTACAACTGTGCCCGGTTACCTTCACTGCATACGTATTTTCCACAGGTCAGGCTCCGGGGTCAATGGAAACTTGCAGCGATGATGAAATTTTATTGATCGTGTAGCAAAATTAATTACACATAATTCGGTAATGTCCTAACAGATTGCGCTTTTGGCTCCGGTAACTGGTTAGGCGGCATGTTCATCAACGTGGTCTGGCGTCTGGAAATGTCTGGTGCAGCCACAATCTGTAACGTTGAGCACTGGCAAGACCACGACGAAACTCGTCGTCTGCAAAAACTCTGTGCAAGCGAACCGACTCGTGATATGAGTCGAATACTGCAATCGTAGTCTTCATGTCTTTGATGCCGCTGCTGTCGCGCCGCTGCTTGCGGCATAGTGCAACCATCGAGCCAACAAAACCACTATAATCCAATGGATCGGCTTGCCGAGGCTTGCAATCAAAAAATCTAAACACACTTGCGGTGGTGCCAAATGCTTTCACCGCTTCCAGTGTGAACGCCGTTTTATGTTCCCACTGTTTTGGGATGAGCATACTCATAGATGCCGCCTAACGACCAAAACTGAGCCACGCCGGAACCATGATGTCAACCGCGAAAGCTGGCAGTCTGCATTGATTATCAATACGCACTGGAACGGTCGGGAATCACCTTATATCCAAAACTGCAATCACCCGGTGGTGAGCAATTTTTCCCAGAGACCTTCGTTCAGGAGCGCTTTTTGAAGAAATTCACCTTCATCGGGCGATGGCGGCGCGGCGTGTTCGGGTTGCAGCGGCAGCCGGATGATAAACGTCGTGCCGCGACCGGGCCGGCTCTTGGCTTCAATTTTTCCGCCGTGATGGTGAACGATGAAGAAACAGGCTATCAAACGGATGCCATATTCGGACGGCACGCTGCCTTGGACGACAAACGGATCGAAGATGACCCGCAACGCTTCCTCCGGCAAACCCGGCCCGTTGTCGCTGATGTGCAGGACGATTTCCGGCTTCGCGCCGTCATTTTGCAATTCCGCCTTCAGCGAAATCCGGCTGTACGCCGGCAACATGGCCAGCTCGTCCTTGAACAGCAATTCAAACAGCCGGTGAAACTTCAATCGGTCGCCGTGCACTGCGGGCAATGAATCGGGAATCTTGTTTTCGATTTCAATTTTGCGCGCGGCAAATTCATCCTTGAACATCTCCAGCGCCGCGCCGACGATTTCGTGCAATTTGACTTCGTCGGCAAACTGCGTCGCCGGATTTTTTTCCGAAGCCGTCCATAAATCTTTCAGCAAGCCGTTGATTTTTTCGATCTGCGACTGGACATTCTGATGATAGTCCTTCCAAAAATCAGGATTGCGCAGATTATTCAAATCCGTTTTCTCCTCGGCCATTTTTGTGGGCGCGAGGTCAAGAAATGTTTTGACCGCGACGAGTGAGTTGCGGATGTGATGGCTCAAGCCGGCGGCCAACAGGCCGAGGCTGACGATGCGGTCGGCGATCATCATGTTGCGCAGCACGGACATTTTTTCCAGCAGCAACTGGTCGCGCTCGGCCTGCACCATGAAAAATTCCAGACCCTGCCGGAGCGTCAATTCGAGCTGCGGCGGATCCCACGGCTTGGTGCTGTATTTGTAGATCGAGCCGCTGTTGACGGCGGCGATCGCGGCGTCCATGTCCGCATAAGCCGTGACCAGTATGCGTAAAATGCGCGGACGAAATTGCCGGGCGCGTTCCAAAAGCCAGACGCCCTTTTCACCGGGCATCCGCTGGTCGGTCAGCAGCAGTCCGATCTCGTCGGCGTGCTTTTGGAGCAGCTTGAAGCCGTCCTGTGCATTCGCGGCGGTGAGCACGCGGAAATCGTCGCCGAAGGCGCGCTCGAAATATTTCAGCGATTTTTCCTCGTCGTCCACGTAGAGGATGGCGAATTTTT
>Ga0182024_10017159_pt1 | contig 13634 bp, 18 predicted proteins | sample P32metaG_FD_120480 | JGI IMG/M metagenome (GOLD analysis project Ga0182024, IMG submission 120480) | Permafrost microbial communities from Stordalen Mire, Sweden - P3-2 metaG (Illumina Assembly) | ecosystem: Environmental > Terrestrial > Soil > Wetlands > Permafrost | place: Sweden: Stordalen... | reverse complement strand
GATCTATCTCAACGTGGTCGAATGGGGGCCCGGTATTTATGGTGCAGAGGCGGCGTGTCGTTACTACGACGGAACCGCGGCTCGCAGTATCGGCCGGGAACAGGCGGCGCGGCTCGCTGCGATTCTGCCGGCGCCGCTGAAGCGGCGACCCGAGCGCATGAATAGATACAGCGCGCTCATCCTTGAGCGAATGCGTAAAGTGGGATGGTAATCGCGAGCGTTCCGCTATTTGCAGTTGTCATCGGTCTAACGAAATCGCTGATTACGGGCGTCCCATGATGTGCACATGCGGGTAAGGCGAACCCGCCCACATGATGCCAATACGAGCACGACTTCAGCGCCCGTTGTCTACGCATGGCGCCTCCGCTCAAACACTGGAACGCTTAAGCCGCCTTGCAACACTCGGCGCACTCACTGCGGATCAATTCCTTTACCCGGTCGTGAATTTCATCACGAATCGTTCGCACTGCATCGAGCGACTGCCCCTTCGGGTCTGGAAGCGCCCAGTCAATCGTCCTCAAATTGGGAACGAACGGACAGGCTTCTCCGCAACCCATCGTCACCAGAACGGACGCGGTTTTGGCTAAGTCATTCGTGAGCAGTTGCGGCCTTGCAGAACTTAGTTCAATACCGATCTCACGCATGACTTCCACTACTTCAGGATGAATGTGGTCGGCGGGTTCAGTTCCAGCCGAGATGGCTAGGCATCCGCTCCTGTCGGCATACAGGTTGAATAGTGCCGCTGCCATCTGGGAACGACCTGCGTTGTGGACACAAGCGAAGAGATACGTCTTCATTTGACTGCCAGATTCATGCGGCAGGAGAATATCTTCGGCAGTTTCGGGTAGCGAAGGAATCAACCAGCGGCTTAGAACAGTTGCCGCAATCGCCCCGCTCATCTGTGCTGCTATAAACAGTGGCACATCCACGGGACGTATTCCTGCGAACGTGTTGGATACCGAACGGGCGATGGTCACTGCCGGATTCGCGAACGATGTTGAGGAAGTGAACCAGTACGCAGCCGTTATGTAAGCCCCAACCGCGAACGGCACGCTATTGGCTCGAACCCGCGAGCAGCCCCAGATCACAGCGAGCAGTCCGAACGTCGCGATGAACTCGCTGAATACTTGAGCGCCTCCGCTTCTGGCATGGCGCGACACCGAGAACAGCGGCAGCCCGAACATCAGGTGGGCGACGACTGCCCCAGTCAATCCTCCAGAGCACTGCGCCGTAACGTATGCGGGGACTTCGCGCCACGGCATGCCGTGCTCCAGCGCGTCCGCTACCGTCACGGCGGGGTTGAAGTGAGCGCCGGAGATGCCACCGAACGTGAAGATCAGCGCAACAAGGATTGCACCAGTGGCAACTGTGTTGGCGAGAAGCGCTAGAGCAACATTACCTCCGGCAAGGCGCTCCGCCACGATGCCGGAGCCGACGACGGTGGCGACAAGAAACACGGTTCCGAGAAATTCAGCCGTGATCCTTCTTTGGAGAGAAGAGGTGAACATCGTCCTAAATCGTCTCATGCGGTACAGAGAAAGCCAAGATCATGAGGGCTATTGCAACTTCGCATACTCCGCTTTGGCCTGCTTCGGGATGGGGATGTCGGGATCGGCCTCTTTCCAGAGGGTGAGGAAATCGCTGTAGGCGGCTACCTTCGGGACTAGCTCGTCGGTAGCGGTGACGTAATGGACTCTTATGCTAAGCGTCCGCAATTCTGGAGCCGGCTTCGTCGCGCTCCCATGCCTGTGCAGGCTCATTCTCGGGGATCGGTCGGATGTCCGGATTCTGCATGATCACGCGCGCACAGGTGTTCCATCGCAGAATAGCATCGTCGTTTCCTGGTATCGCAAGATTCATGGCTTTCTCATAATGATCCATTGCTCCCCGGAGCGCGTGATATGCGGATGCGCCGGCTCCAGCGCCGCCGTTGAGAATGCGCGCATTCCCCAGGCGCTCCCAGATGATTCCCTCGTAGTACGCCCGCTCGTAGCCGCCCTTAATTTGTGCAAGAACCTCCCGTGCAGCTTTCACAGCCACATGCGAGTGGAATTGGTCGCTTCGAGCGAGCAGAAGCGAAATCAGCGCCTGCTGATGGTCGGGCACGATGGCCAGAATATCGAGACAAATGCTCTCCGCAAGGCTGGGTTCATTCAATAGTCTGTAGCGCTCCACCTTTGCCAGCGCTTCGGGAATACCCTGCTTGGAAATGGATTTCAGTTCGAAATGCATAACATCTCCTATGGTTTCGAATGGGTGAATACTCGAAACAGTTTCGACAGCGGATCGAAGAAGCGATCCACGACGCGCTCCTTGAGCGGGATGATCGCGTTGTCGGTGATGGTGATGCTTTCAGGACAAACCTTGGTACAGCACTTGGTGATGTTGCAGAGACCTATGCCGAATTGCGTTCTCAGCTCTTCAACGCGATCGCCTACGTCCAACGGGTGCATTTCAAGAGCGGCCGCATACACCAGGAATCGCGGGCCGATGAATTGTTCGTGCATATGATGGTCGCGCAATACGTGGCAGACATCCTGACAGAGATAGCACTCGATGCACTTTCGAAACTCCTGCACCCGTTCGACATCCTCCTGGGCAATGCGCCAGGTGCCATCGGGGGCGTCGGGCTGCCGCGGCTGGAACTTGGGGATGCGCTTCTTTACCTCGTAATTCCACGATACGTCCGTCACCAGGTCCTTGATGTGTGGAAATGCTTTCATGGGTTCGACGGTCACAGGGCGATCCAGCGGAAGTGTGTTCAGCCGCGTCATGCACATCAATTTCGGCATGCCATTGACTTCGGCCGAGCACGAGCCGCATTTCCCCGCCTTGCAGTTCCAGCGAACCGCCAGATCGCCGGCCTGTTCCGCCTGAATTTGATGCACGGCGTCGAGGACCACCATGCCCGCCGAGACTTCGGTGCTGAAGTCCTGGAACTTTCCTTGACCTTTTTCACCGCGCCAGATGCGAAATGTGGCCGTCGCCATTACTTCATCTCCTGGATGATTTGTTGCAGATCCTCTCGCATAGGGGGAATGGCCTCGCGTGTGAGCTGCATTTCTCCGCCCGGGCCTTTTCGCGCCACCAGGTTGAAGCCGCCGTATTTTTCGTCCTTGGCGGGAAAATCATCGCGGAAATGCGCCCCGCGGCTCTCTTTCCGCTCCAGCGCCGCCCGGGTAACAATTTCCGATACGGTCAGCAGGCTGTGCAGGTCGAGCGCCGTGTGCCATCCGGAATTGTATTCCCGGTTTCCGGGCACGCTGACCCGCTCACTGGCAGCTTTCAACTCTCGAATGCGCTCGAGCGCTTGCAGCATCTCCTGTTCCTGACGCACGATCCCCACCAGTTCCTGCATCAGGTCCTGCAACGCATGTTGGACGGCGTATGGATTGTCGGAGCCGTTGCGCTCGAAGGGTTGCAGCGCAGATTTTTCCGATGATCCGAGTTCATCCGTCTTCACCGCGCCCAGCGGGTTGTCTTTCGCATAGGCTGCGGCGTACTCTCCCGCTCGCTTGCCGAAAACTAATAAATCGGAAAGTGAATTCCCGCCGAGCCGGTTGGCGCCATGCAGACCTGCCGCACACTCTCCCGCCGCAAACAGGCCAGGCACGTTTGACATTTGTGAATCACCGTCGACCTTGATGCCTCCCATCATGTAATGGGTCGTAGGACCGACCTCCATCGGCTCCTGAGTAATGTCAATGTCGGCAAGCTGCTTGAACTGGTGATACATGCTGGGCAGTTTCTTCTTTATATGCTCGGCCGCGTTCGGAATTCTCTCTTTGATCCACGCAATGTCCAGGAAGACGCCGCCGTGAGGACTGCCGCGCCCTTCGCGCACCTCCCGCCGGATGCAACGGGCCACGTGGTCGCGAGTCAGCAACTCGGGCGGACGCCTTGCGTCCTTATCTCCCTGCGTGTAGCGCCAGCCTTCTTCTTCTTTATCGGCGGTCTGGGTGGTGTACAGCGGCGGAATATCTTTGAACATGAATCTTTCGCCATTCCGATTGCGCAGCACCCCTCCCTCGCCGCGCACGCCTTCGGTGACCAAAATGCCGCGCACACTCGGTGGCCAAATCATCCCCGTGGGATGGAACTGCACAAATTCCATGTCCATGAGCGCCGCACCCGCATCGTATGCGAGCGCATGGCCATCGCCGGTATATTCCCAACTGTTGCTCGTAATTTTGTAAGCCCTGCCAATTCCTCCCGTCGCCAGCACGACAGCTTTGGCGCGGAACAGGTGGAACCGGCCGCGCTCACGATCGTATCCAAACGCGCCCGCGATGCGACCGCCGTCCTTCAGAAGTGTGACGACCGTATGTTCCATGAAAACGTCGAGACCGAGATGAATTCCATGGTCTTGCAGAGTGCGGATCATCTCCAGGCCGGTGCGGTCACCCACGTGTGCGAGGCGAGGATAGCGATGGCCGCCGAAATTCCGCTGCAGAATTCGGCCATCGCTGGTACGATCAAAAAGGGCGCCCCAGGCCTCCAGTTCACGCACGCGCGCCGGCGCTTCCTTGGCATGCAGTTCGGCCATGCGCCAGTTGTTCAGGTATTGACCGCCGCGCATAGTGTCGGCAAAGTGAACCCGCCAGCTGTCGCGATCGTCCACATTTCCCATCGCCGCGGCTACGCCACCCTCGGCCATGACGGTGTGTGCTTTGCCAAGAAGAGATTTCGAAATGACTGCGACCTTTACACCCGCGGCCGAGGCCTCGATGGCGGCCCGCAGACCGGCGCCCCCGGCTCCTATGATTAGAACGTCGTGCTCATGCGTGATGTACTCGCTCACTAGACGATCCTCCAATCCGTCCAGATACCCATCGAGCACATCCGTATATACAAATCGGAGAACCCTACCGAGATAAGGCTGCACCAGGCAAACAGCATGTGGCGCCGGTTCAGGCAACTCACGCAATCGTAAACTCTTTTGCGAGCCGGCGCTCCTGCCAAGCGATCGCGAAAACCGCCGACCAGATGACGAAAGGAGTGGCATCCGAAAGTGTAGGAGCTTAGGAGCACGAGGTTCGTCAACAAGACGAGAGTGCCGACGCCGATTCCAAACCGGCCATCGAACCAGAATGCATCCCACACGTCGCGAGCCAGAATTAGCAGAAACACCAGGGCCAGATAAAGAAAATAGCGGTGGACGTTTTGCAGGATCAAAGGAAACGATCGTTCACCGAGATATGTCTTGCGCGGCTCGCCCACGGTGCAGGAGGGTGGATCCGCCCAAAAAGCCTTGTAATATGCACCGCGATAGTAGTAACACGTAAATCGAAAGCCGCCCGGCGCCCATAGTATGAGCATCGCTCCTGTAACCCAAACCGGCATCCAGCTAGGGTTTGAACCAAACCAACCCTCATGGGCCGGGCCGAACAATTCGGGCGAATAAAACGGTGAGAGATAGGGTCCAAACCTGAAATGATTCCCCTGCAGCGCAGCCCATGTGGAGTAAACGATGAATGCCGACAAACCAAGAAACACAACCAGCGGCTGTACCCACCAATTGTCGGCTCGCTGTGTTTGTCCGAAACCCGCGCGCGACAATGGGACGTCAATCTGAGACATCAAGCCTCCTCACGCGTTCGTGCTGATCCTGCATCCGCTATCAAGCGCTAGCCCGATTGCGATTGAATACGAGCGATAGCCATGATACAGGGAAATTCAATGTCATTGTTCTCGAAAACGATGCCTCAAGTAAACGGTGGAGAACAATGAATCCAGGAGCACGGACGCCGCACGCAATCAATCTCCGAGACGTGCGCGCTATGGTACAGTTTTCGTGACCGCCAGTTTTAAGACTGGCCGTCCAGTTGGACGAAACGATGAGTACAGGACGTGAGATTCGCAGCTACGACTATGTGAACCATCCCTACGAGCGCGTGCGCGATGCGTTAAGGCAGAACGCACTCAAGGTGTTCCAGTCGGCTACGAAGGCGGCTGCATCCCGGGCGCAATCGATCGCCGCTGAGTTGCATGTCGACTTTGGCGGTATTGGAGTGAAGACCGACATCAGTATTTCCGTGAGAAACATTGAGGAGATCGTCGATGCCACTTCAACTCCCACCACACGGCTGCTGCTGGAATGGGAGGCCGCGACCTCGCCGAGATTGTTTCCGCTCATGAAGGGCGAGCTTTCCGTGTACCCGCTGACCTCAACCGAAACGCAGTTGGATTTCTCCGGTGTTTACGAACCACCTTTCGGTGCCGTGGGAAGAACCATGAATGCGATCGTCGGCCACCGCATTGCAGAGGTGTCGGTGCATCGCTTCGTTAGCGACGTGGCAGGATATCTCCGGCAGGCCCTTGCTTAGATGATCATATCGGCGTGCGCGTGGAAGACATTCGCGCGAGAGTGCGATTTTGTATATCGGAGTAGTCCGGGGACGAAAGGCCGCGGCGCGCATAATTCTTTGTGGGACAGCCAAGTGACTGCGAGGCGATCATTCTAACTCCCGAGCAGGCAGCTACCGTTTTACTCGGCCCTGCCGGAGCCAGAACGAACGCTCACGCTCTTGCTGCTGGAACTGGGCTGAGAATTTCGGAATGCTTAGGCCTGCAGTGGCAGACGTGGACTTCGCCGACCAACTCATTCACGTCCGTCGGACCTGGGTGCATAGTCACGTGGGTGAGCCGAAAACGAGGACATCAAAAGCTCCCGTACCGCTGCATCACCTTCTCGCGAAGTCGATGAAAAAGTGGCGTGCGGAGTCACCGTTCTCTCAGCTCGACAACTGGGTTTTCCCCAACTTCCGGCTGAAGGGCAAAACAATAAGGTGTGCCAACATGCTCCCCATCTAGCTTTTCCGCAAGCGAAATGGCCAAAAACACCCTCTAAATTGGCCGGTTTTGATGGCGAGTTGATGGCAAGTTTTTCGGACCTCGCCCCGTCAATGTGTAATCGGGATTTATCATTTATTTGAAGCGCGAAGATGGGCGCTCGGGGGGCTGGATACAATGACGTTGCCAACTTGGGCAGGCAAGAGCCACTCCAAATGTAAGCGTTCGACCAACACACCTATTGGAAGAACAGTGTTTGTGTTTTCGCACTGAAGTCGAGCAAGGTAGGGGGAAGATGAGGATAACACTCCGCCAAGCGCGATTTGCAACTTCAAGGGCGTGTTGGAGGGCGTGTTGGTAGCCAGATAGGCATTTTCCGTACCGTGCACGAAGACATTGCTCCAGACCCATTTGGGCGTGAACCATAAGGAGGGATGCCCCGCTCGCGGTCCAAATCTCTGCTGCGTCGTCGGAGTCCGGTTTTCCCGACTACACAGGTGAGTCATTGCTCTGCGTTGAAAGACTCGATTCAGCGACGACAGTGCCGGAGGAGAGGAAAACCGCTCCCGCTGATAGACCCTGCTGCTTTTAGAAACCGGCGCCGGGATTCAGACGATTCGTTCATTGAGCCTCCCTCAAATCCTCGCGTCAGCATGCGCACATATCAGCCACCATTTCGGTTGTGCTTGCCGAGCCTTGCATCAAGAGACCAGCTCCCGCCACCTACTGAGATGAGAAAGACCAAGCAGCAGAACATGGCGAAATCGGTGCGGGCATCGCTGGCCATGTACCAGAAGCCCTGGTTTGTACGAAACAATTCTGGAATCTTCGTAGTCGCAATCGCGGTCATGATCACGATCAGTAGCGGAATGGAGACGAGTCTCGTCCCAATCCCCAGCAGAAGTAGGAGACCGCAGAGAATCTCGAAAGCGCCAACAAAATGAGCCGTGAAGTATGGATGTGAAAACCCGATCCTTGTGAAGCGAACCACTCCCATGTTGGGATCGATGTACTTCAGAATGCCTTGTGTAAAGAAGATCAGCCCCACCGCAATCCGCACCAGCAGCACGCTGCGTGGGGCCTGCGTCGGCTTGAGCAGGAATTGAAGAATTGTGTTCATCGAAGGATCGCCTCAATACAGCTCTATAGCCCTCTTCCTTGCGCGATTAATTTGACGCCGCTACCGCGGATGCGGTTCGTTGGCGTATGCGTGAGTATTGTAGCCAACGAGGCCGCTCAAATCGAACACAGGGGATCCCGTCTCCGGGTTTTCGATTCGTCCAGCTAAATCCCCTCAATTGGCTGCTAGTCCGACGATGCCAACGCTATGTACCATTTGTCACCGATTTACGTGTCTTGAGTTACAGACGTCTGTGCCGCATCGCTCCTAGCATGAAGAGTGTTCCGGGAGGTCGCTATGCGGCGACGTACATTGCTCCTCGCTTTTTTCTTTTTCGTTCCTCTATTGCTCACTCCGGCGCTTCCCGCTAAGAACAAACCGAAGAACGCCACGTCGGACAAGATCCAGCAGGACTTCAGCAGATTCGTGGACATCCCCGGCGCGCAGATGGTAGGAGCGGAACAGTGCGCTCAGTGTCACGCGGACCTCGCCAAAGGCTTCCGTCGGAGCGCGCACTCGATGCAGGAAGTTGCGTGCGAACAGTGTCATGGCGCTGGCAGTCTGCATGTGGCGGCGGGCGGGTATTCGACCGAATCGAAAGACAAGATCATCAGCTTCCGCGACCGTTCCGCCGAGCAGGCGAACGGTGTATGCCTAAGCTGCCACGCCAAATCCGATCACGTCCGCAACTGCTTTTCAGGCGCACACCAGGCGCAGGACATGAAGTGCAGCGACTGCCACACCATCCATGGCGAGGCGCATGGCAGGGGAAGTTTCGACTTCCAGGGTGAGGGCGCCGGCATTCCGAGAGCAATCGAGTCTCGCCGGCAGCAGAATGAGAACTGCCTGCGCTGCCACCAGAAGCAAAATGCCGAAGCCGATCTGCCGTACCACCATCCGATTCGCGAAGCCAAAATGAGTTGTTCGGATTGTCATGATCCGCATGGCGGCAGTGCGGGCAACAACCTGAAGTTATCCAACACTAACGAACTCTGTTTGACTTGCCATGCCGAATATCAGGGGCCGTTCACTTTCCAGCACCCTCCAGTAACAGAGAGCTGCCTTAAGTGTCACTCCTCCCATGGTTCGCCGAACCAGGACATGCTGACCGTGAGCCAGCCGGCTCTCTGCCTGCAGTGTCACTCCGCACACCATAACGGTGCGAGTTTGCCCCTGGTCGACCGGTGTACCAATTGCCATAACTCAATCCATGGGACCGACATACCTTCTGCAACTGGCGGAAGCAAGTTTATCGATAAGTAGTACCGGACCAAAAGACGGGTTTGGGCAAGGAGTCATGCCATGAATAGGATTTCCGCACTCCTCATTATTACAGTTATAGTCATCGTCGCACTCATGGTTGCAGCAGTAACCTACCCGGTGCAGGCACAGCAGCAGCCAACGAGTTCGGGCACCTCGCAGCCGGAGAATGTCCCCGATGTCAGCTACCATCTCACGGTGATGATGCCGCAGTACCGGTTCCTGGATACCAGCGGATACGGCGGCCGGGTGGGCGAGTATGACTCCTTGCAACAGTCGCTGGGCGGATATTTGTCCTTCGACTATGTGGATGTTCCGGAGCACATGACCATCAAATCCACGTGGGACATCCTGAGCCGCGACGACTACGACTTAAAATCGCGGATTACTTTTGGGAAGTGGCTTGACTTCACGCTCGACAATCGCAGCTTTGTCCATCACCTCGATGACACTTCCTATTTTGGAGCAGCGGTGATTTCTCCAGACCTCATTCGCATCGATACGATCCCTCCGGATTCCTTACTAGGCATAAGACGCAGGATGAACAACGCTTCCGGTAAAGTCCAGTTGCCCAAGATACCGGTCAAGTTGTTTGTTAAAGGCGGTTGGCAAGCGCGGGACGGCAACAGCCAGATGCAGTACTTCGACATGGGCGGCAACGGGACACTGACCGATACCGGATGCGATAACTGTCACTCCGCTTCGCAGTACCGCACCCTGAACTATACGACCAGGAACATAGCCGGAGGCGCCGAAGTAAAGTTTGGAAGCCTCATGAAACTCGTCTACCAGCACGAGTTTCGCAGTTTCAACGACCGCATGCCGAATCCGTCAGACATCTACGGAACCTCAAATCCCAACGGAGACAACCCGCCGGCCAATATCCCTTACACCCCGGCTGGTTACTATGTTCACAGCGTATTGCCACGCAATCAAACGCAGTCCGACCTGCTTCAGGTCAGCATGGCGGTGGCGCATCACGTTACCTTAAACGGCGACGTCAGCTACGCGCGGACGATCAACCTGTATATCCCGCCCGCTCCGCGAGCTCTGGATACCGGCAATCATTCCCAAAATTCCTTTAATGCGGATGCCACTCTAATCTGGAATCCGGTCTCCCAGTTGCGGGCAGTGGCTGACTTTCATCAGCAAAATCTGATCAATGAGTTCGTATCCCAGTATTCGCTGGCCGACCCCACCGTGTTTTACGCTTTTGGCAACCCATCTCTGCACCGGCACTGGGGCGGTCTGAAGCTGGCTTACCGCGTGTCAAAACAGTTTGACCTGGAGACGCACTACACGCCTATGAACATTACGCGGTCAAACTCAGGTTTATGGCCGCAGTTCTCCTCGCCCGACAATACGGATCCGCTCTATATCGTACCCGCGACCTTCAGCAACATTGCCGGCGCCGCCGTGCATTATCACAGCGCAGAATTGTGGAATGCAAGAGCAGGCTATGAGTGGACTGGCACCCACGATCCTGGCTATGTCACGGATCCTCACACCAATAACCGGTTGTTTGGCGATGTCACCATTACTCCGGTTCACTGGCTCACGTTCGGCAACGACGCCAACGTGGCTCTGCAAAAATCGTTCCCTGTGGTGCAGCGGACCAACCACCTCTATGTGGATTCCCTTTTCGTGACTGTCAAACCGGTTCCGAAGTGGAGCGTTGGGGGCGCATACACATACTTACAAGACAATCTGCGGACTGACATGCAACTCGCCAACGATCCCGCTGTCGGCGTCTATACCCAACCACTGGTTCCCTATAAGCAGCTGAGCCAGACTTTTTCCGCACACACCACGTATGAACTTGCGAAGCGCATAGGGCTCAATCTGAACGTCGCGCGATCGCTGGCCCACAGCGGTTGGCGCCCCGACCTCAATCCGGCCGACTATCCCAACTTCCCCGGAGCTGTTTCTGTAGCTGGCTACCCCTCGGAAGCGGCTTTCGCTGCAGCTTTCTCGAACGCGCTTGGAATTGGCTCAGGTCCGGTATCGCAGGTGAACGTACCGCAGACCCTGGTCGGAGCCACGGGCAACTACCACCTCCGCGCCGGATTCGATGGTGGTCTCCGTTTCAACTACGGAAGCTACACCGATAACACGATCTGGAACACATCGGGTGTCCGTCCCAACGTGAACGGAAAGCTGCAATCTTATTCAGTGTTCTTCGGAAGAGTCTGGTAGTGCCGCCCGCTGAGCTTCAGCGCAGGGCACCCATGACTCACTGCCTGGCAACAAGATTCTGAACGAGTACCAGTCTTTCAGTTTTTCACAACGGGATGGCTGAAGAGCGGCCCGCCAATCGACAAGGTATCGCGCGACGCAGCCCTCGGGGTCGCGTCGTCCAAACTTGTTCCCTCAACTGACTGTTTTAACCCAGGCAGAGGAAGTAATGTCCGGGAGACGCCGGATCGGGAGATCGGAAAGCCCCGGGAGAACCGCGGCCAGATAGTCACGCACCGGAAGTTTCAGCCTGCGACAGCTTTCCACCACCGAGAGGATTGCCGCGACCTTCGGTCCCGCCTGTGTGCTGCCCGCTCCGAGTCTCTAGAGATTTGCCCGTGAGGGTCTGATTGCTTTAGTCCGTGATCTCCGAAGATCGGACGCATAAATCGCCTACACTTCAAGAGTTCAGTCTGCTTTGGCGAGCAGTTGATAGAAGTGATTGACCATCGGCGTACACGCGTGGATTATGTTGTCGCAGATCAGTTCGGAGAGCAATTCGGACGGCTGCATCAACACGCAATCCTGTCTGCTCAAGGACTCGCCGAGTACCCCCGAACCCAAATCTGGCAGTGGTTGGAAGAGCGCGCAGGGTGGAATCGCATTCCCCCTTTCGAGCAAGGAGCGGCCTTTTACATCTCTCGCTACATCGGTCGCGATTTTAGCCGATGCGAGTGGAATTTGAGGATCGGTGAGCGGCAGTTCTGTGATCTTGATCCGGCGGCGATAGGTGGTGTTGTTCTCGCGCACTCTGCTCCTATGCCGAAAGCCTTTTATCACAATTCGTACAGCGCCCGAAAACGCTGAAGAGCACTTTTATGAAGACTACTAATAAAGCCGCCGGTCCCGTACTCGTTCAGAAGGAGACCAACCGGCTGACTGTGTTCGTGGATGGTTCCGGATCTAAGCCCGATGGCACTCGTTCCGGGTTTGCCTGGATCTGCACGACCACCCAAGAGAAACGAGTGGAACGTGTTTCCGGGCTCACCAATAATCAGGCCGAATACCGCGCATTCATTGCTGCGCTGACAGCGCTTCCTGACGGTGTTTGTGTCGAAGTGTTTTCCGATTCGCAGGTTCTCTGCTGTCAATTCGATGGCACATATAAGGTGCATGATCCCGACCTGGCGATCTTGCTTTCACAGGCTCAATCCTTAATCGAACAAAAGAACTTGAGCGTAACCTTGCGATGGGTGCCACGAAACCGAAATGCAGCGGGCAAGCATTTGTAGCAACGTAACGTTAGCAGGGGTCCCAAATGTCATTTCTTCCCTGTTTTTTGTGCGGTTGCAAATTGGAAAAACGGACCAGCAAAACCGGAAAACCGTATTTTGTTTGCGATCCGTGCGGAATCCAGTTGTTTGTGCGACGTAAAGACGGCATTGAACGGCTGGATGAGCTTATGCGCGCGGCACAAAAGAACGCGATCCCATTTTAGGAACACGCGCACAGGCTTTTCGAAATCCAGGCAATTCTCGGCGATATTCGAGGAACAAAAACGGAGATGGAAAAACTATCGGGTGAAATTTGCGTGTTTTTCCCTGACCAGGACAAGGGCCAGCGTCGATTTCGCAATCGGCCAGATTCGCGTTGTGCGGGGCTACTACCGAGGAATGATGGGAAGCCCCAAGACCAAATGCAGCAGACGTTCTGTGCCCCTGCCGGAAGTGCTCAGGCCTGTTCTCTTACGACTACGAGAACAAGCGGCAACTCCGGGAGCGCTGGTTTTCTCTACCAGCAAAGGCACTCCCTACAACGACTCCAATTTGCTGCACTGGGACCTGAAGCCTGCCGGTCGCAAGTTGGGTTTGCCCTGGTTGAACTGGCATTCGCTCCGACGCACTCACGCAACCCTGTTTCAATTTGCGGGAGGATCGCTGCGGGATGCACAGGCACAGCTCGGCCACTCGAAGATGTCGACCACCCTCGAAATCCACACCCTACCGATGCCCGAACAGCAACGGGTGACAGTCGAAAAACTTTCGGTTTTGATGGCAAATGATGGCAGGAAAGAACAAAACCCGGAAGGACTGCCGCTCGCCTCGCAGCAGATTCAATGAGATAAATGGTAGGCACGAGGAGACTCGAACTCCTGACCTCTACCGTGTCAAAGCGGCTTTCCGCCGTAACTTACTAATCTTTAACGGCACTCACTGCCAGTTTGAAGCCCGTTAGAGCACTGTGTGGTACAGCTTATTGGACCCTAATTGGACCCAGATTTCTCGCG
>Ga0182024_10017158_pt1 | contig 13635 bp, 10 predicted proteins | sample P32metaG_FD_120480 | JGI IMG/M metagenome (GOLD analysis project Ga0182024, IMG submission 120480) | Permafrost microbial communities from Stordalen Mire, Sweden - P3-2 metaG (Illumina Assembly) | ecosystem: Environmental > Terrestrial > Soil > Wetlands > Permafrost | place: Sweden: Stordalen... | reverse complement strand
TGGATCGGCTCCGGCGTCGGCGGCATTCTCATGGGCCGCGTCGCCGAGCGGGTCGGGCTGCGTTGGACCATCATGTTCGGCGCCGCGATGATCGGCGTCGGCCTCGCCTTGTCGACGCTGGGACCGTCCCTGCCGCTCTATATCGGCCACGGCCTGTTCATCGGCTTGCTCGGCATCGGCGGCATCAACGCTCCCGCCTACGTCTACGTGAGCCGTTGGTTCGATCGCCGGCGCGGCTCGGCCTTGGCGCTGATTTCAAGCGGCGCTTACTTGGCCGGCACCATCTGGCCGCCGATCTTCGCGCCGGCGATCGCCCATCTGGGCTGGCGGCATACGATGCTGTATTACGCCGCGTTCGAGCTTCTCATCATCGTGCCGGCCGCCGCGATCGTCCTCGGCGCGCCGCCGGATACGCCGCACCATGCCGCGCCGACCGGAGTCGCGCGCACGCAAAAGTCGGTGATGGGCTGGCCGCCCAATCTGATCTTCGCGCTGCAGATGTGCGCGATCTTCACCTGCTGCATACCGATGTCGATGCCGCAGGGCCACCTGGTGGCGTTCTGCAGCGATCTCGGCATCAGCCCGGCGCACGGCGCGGCCATGGTCTCGGTGCTGCTGGGCGCCGCGTTTCTGAGCCGCCAGGTCTGGGGCGTGATCTCCGACCGCATCGGCGGCCTCTACACCATGCTGGTCGGATCGGCCTGCCAGGCGGTCGGCATCGCGGCGTTTCTGTTCACGCAGGACGAAGTCGGGCTGTTCGCGGTATCGGCGGCCTTCGGATTCGGCTTCAGCGGCCTCGTCCCGGCCAACGTGCTGGCTTCGCGCGAAATGTTTCCGGTGGGCGACGCCTATTGGCGCATGCCGACGCTGTTGTTGTGCAGCGGCTGGGGCATGGCGACCGGCGGCTGGCTTGCCGGAATTTTGTACGATCATTTCGGCTTTTACGCGCCGGCCTTCGCCGCCGGCCTGGCGGTCAACCTCGTCAATCTCCTGATCATCGCGACGCTGGCGTTCCGGCGCCGCGTGACGGCTCCGGCCTGACGGCTGCGGCCTGACGGTTCAGCGCGCGGCAGGGCGCTTGACCAGCCGCTCGATTCCCGGACGCGTGCGCGCCGCGCAGAAATCGTCGACGGCGGACACCACGGCGGCGCTGGCCCGCGCACGGCGCTGCGGTGTCGCCAGATCGAGTTCCTCCTGCCGGTTGACGATCGAGCCGGCCTCCAGCAGCACCGCCGGCATGCGGGTTTCGCGCAGCACGACCAATTGGTCGTAGCGATAAACGCCGCCCGCGGCGTCGACCAGCTGGCGGCGCCGATTCCCCATCAGCGGCAGCGTGTAATGCGGCGTGAACGGCACGCCGTGCGCTTGCAGCGCTTTACCCAGAAGGTCGGCGAACTGCAGGCTGCCGACGCGGTCCGGGTTGTCATAGGAAACAAACAGCGCGTAGCCGGGATAGTCGTCATTGAAGCGATTGTCCTGGCCCTCGTAGGTCCAGGTCTGCAGCAGGTTGTCCGGCACCGAATCGTGGTGGATGGCGATGAACAGATCGGCGTGCATGCTGTTGGCGCGCACCACCCGCTCGATGAGCCCGACCGGCGGCGCCTTGTCGGTGATCATCAGCACGGTCTTGTCGAAACCGGCGTCGTCGAGGGCCTTTTTGATGTCCTGGGACAGTTGCAGGTTGAACGCGTATTCGGCAACGCCGCGCGCGCTCATGGCGCCGGGGACGTCGAGGGTATGGCCGACGTCGATGACGACGCGAAACGCCGAGCGCTGACAGGTTGTGCGCGCCGCCGCGGCCGGGACCGCCGCATGATCCTCGCTGCGTGCCGGATACCGGCCGGCGCCGGCCAGCAGAATCGCACCGACGACGGCGGCGACGGCGAGAGGGAGCCGCAAAGCGGTCATGATGCGCGCGCCTTCTATCCCGACCCGGACTGCCGGGGGTGAGAGGGCCCCATAACGAGCTTCGCCGCGCTTGTCCACGCGGGCGCCGGACGAGTTCCAAGCGCCGGATTCGCGGTGCATGAACGTCGCGAACGCGCGCGGCCGCACTTGTGCGCGACATGCGCCTGTCGTACCAAATTAGCCGCGTTGGGGATCATGGGGTGAAGCGTTCGGCATGGCCAAATTAGTCGGCATCTGCGTCGTCCTGTTCATGCTGGCGGCCGGGATATTGATCGTGACTGCGGGGCCGGACATTGCCGCATTGTTCGCGGCGCTGCGGTCGGAGCCGCTCCCGGCCAAGGTGGCCTGGGCGGTCATCGTGTTAGTGCCGCTGGTGATGTTGCCGTCGGCGGTGTGGCTTTGCGACAGTCTGGTGCGGCAGCGCAAGGCCGCCAATGCGCTTGAGCTTCGCCTCGACGGCGTGCGCACGGGCGTCAAGGAGCTGGCGCGCTCGCAGATCGATGCCGACGCCGCGGTACACCACCTCGCTCGCACCGATCCGGAAAACGCCATCAGCGCGGTGCGCGAGCGGCTCGCGGAGGCGGATCGCATCGCAGAAATCCAAGAAAAACGCAGCGAGATCGGCGACCTGCAATCGCGGGCCGACGAAATCCGCGTCCAGCAGCAGAACCTCAAGCAGCGGCTCGCTCCCGTGCTCGAAAAAAGACAGGCGATCGAGCGGCTGTTCGCCGAGCTCGATACCGGCCAGAGCGATATCGATCGGGCGCTTGCCGAAATCGCCGGCGGCGACGATGCCACGGCCCTCGACCTGCGTTTGAAGAACCTGATGGAATTCGCCAGACTTTGCCACGGACGCTGCGACGAGATCGAGAACGCCTCGAAAACCGTCGGCGGGTTGAGGGAAACGTTTGTGGGCCTGCAGGCGCGGCTGGCGCCGTTTGCGGCGAGCAGCGACGGCGTCACGCAACGCGTCAAGGAGTTGAGCCAGGAGCGCGATCGGCTGGCCACCGGCATCGAGGCGCTACAGCGCACGCCCGAAGGTCCGCTCGCCGAGCGGGTGCAGAAATTTGCCGAGGACAAGGCCAAGCTCGACGCCAGCGTGGCGCACCTCAACGTGCAGTTTTCCAAGCTCGCGGCGCTGCGCCAGGACATCGATGGGCTCGCGACGAAGTTCCTGGGCGCGCTCAAGATACTGCCGGCCGGTGCCGACGGCACGAGCGATGCCGATGTCGATACGCGGATCGAGGAGGTCTCGGCCTACATCGACACGACGCAGGACCAGATTGAGGATATCGAGGACCGCATGGCGGTGTTCGGACAGTTGAAGACCAGGCTTGGCGAACTGCAGGCGCGGCTGGCCCCGCTCGAATCCAGCGACAACGGCGTCGTCAGCCTGGTCGGTCAGGTGCAGGATATTCGCGACCGGCTCGCCGCCAAGATCGGCGGTCTCGAAGCGGGCGACGGCGGCGATCTCGCCGCGCGCGTCAAGACCTTCACCGAGGCGAAGCGGGAGCTCGAAGACCGCCTGTCGGTCGTCACCGCGCACTTCTCGCAATTGGCGGCGGTGCGCAAAGATCTTGCCGGCTTGTTCGACAAGCTGAGCAGCGCCGCCAACGCCGCGTCGAACTGACAGCGATTGTGCGGCCCCCTTGCGGGCACGCAGGGGGTGGGGCAGAGTCCCGCGAAATCACATCACGCGCGCACGTCACGCGGCGATTTTTCCGGGAGGTCAGCATGAAGCGGACATTATACGCAGGCGTTGCGGCGATTGCCGTCATGGCGGCGCTGGCGGCGACCCCGGCGCGCCTGTGCGCGCAAAGCATCGCCATCGACGGCGACGACATCGGCGGCGTGGTCAAGGGGCCGCAGGGCCCGGAAGCGGGCGTCTGGGTCATCGCCGAGACGCATGATCTGCCGACGCGTTTTGCCAAGATGGTCGTGACCGACGATCAGGGCCGCTACGTGGTGCCCGATCTGCCCAAGGCCAATTACAAGGTGTGGGTGCGCGGCTACGGGCTTATCGACTCGCCCAAGGTCGACGCTCAGCCGGGCAAGCACCTGAACCTGACCGCAGTGGCGGCGCCCAACGATGCCGCCGCGGCGCAATACTATCCGGCGATCTATTGGTATTCGATGCTGAAAATACCGGGCGCCGACCAGTTCGGCGGCAAGAGCGACATTCCGGATAAAGTCACGCAGGCGCAGTGGCTGACCACGATCAAAAACCAGGCTTGTGTCGGTTGTCATCAGCTCGGCCAGCTGGCGACGCGCACCATTCCGGCGGCATTGGGCGAGTTCAAGAGCGGCGAGGAAGCCTGGGCGCGGCGCATCCAGTCCGGCCAGGCGGCGCCGCTGATGATCAATCCGGTCGCCGGGACGCTCAACAGCGTGCCGCTGAAATATTTCGGCGACTGGACCGATCGCGTCGCCGAGGGCGAGTTGCCGCATGCCAAGCCGCAGCGGCCGGCTGGCGTCGAGCGCAACGTCGTGATCACGACCTGGGATTGGGGCAACGAGAAGCAATATCTTCATGATCTGATCTCGTCGGACAAGCGCAATCCGACGGTCAACGGCCATGGTCTGCTCTATGGCTCGACGGAATATGCCAGCGACCACCTGCCGGTGCTCGACCCGAAGACCGCGAAGGTCTCCTACATCACCCCGCCGGAAGGCGCCGACGTTCCCGAAGCCCTCGGGCCCGGACATGCGGCGATCCAGAAGCCGATGGCGGCGTCGGCTTATTGGGGCACCGAACAGGTCTGGGACACCAAATTCGACAATCACAACGACATGTTCGACGGCCAGGGCAGGGTCTGGATGACCGGGACCAATCACGCTCCCGGCACGCCGGCATTCTGCAAGAAGGGCTCCGACAATCCCTATGCCCAGGCCCTCCCGATCGACAGCAACGAACGCCAATTGGCGATGTTCGATCCGAAGACGCAGAAGTTCACTTTCATCGACACCTGCTTCGGCACCCACCATCTGCAATTCGGCTTCGACAAGGACAACACATTGTGGACCAGCGGCGGCGGCGAACTGGCCGGCTGGCTGGACACCAAAGTGTTCGAAGAAACCGGCAGCGCCGAAAAATCCCAAGGCTGGGCGCCGTTCGTGATCGACACCAACGGCAACGGCAAGCTCGATGACTATACCAAGCCGGGCGAGCCGGCGGATCCCAACAAAGACATGCTGATCGGCGGCTCCGGCACCTACGCGGTGATGCCAAATCCGGGCGACGGCTCGGTCTGGTACACCGTCAACGTGTTCGCCGGCAAAGGCGGCGTGGTGCGGTTCGATCCCAAGACCAAGCTCGCCGAGCTGTATTACATCCCGATGCCGGGCTTCGGCCCGCGCGGCGGCGATATCGACTCCAAGGGCGTGGTCTGGGTGTCGCTCGCCAGCGGTCACCTCGGCAGCTTCGACCGCTCGAAGTGCAAGGGGCCGCTCAACGGACCGACCGCGACCGGCAATCATTGTCCGGAGGGCTGGGCGTTCTACAAATATCCCGGGCCCGGCTTCGACGGCATCGGCGATAACAGCGCCGAGGCGAGCTACTACACCTGGGTCGATCAGCACAATGCCGTCGGCCTCGGCAATAACGTGCCGATCTCGACCGCGAATCTCAATGACGGCTTCGCGGCGCTGGTCGACGGCAAGATGGTGTCGCTGCGCATTCCGTACCCGATGGGCTTTTATGCCAAGGGCCTCGATGCCCGCATCGACGATCCGAACACCGGCTGGAAGGGCAGGGGCCTGTGGTCGGCCGAGGGCGACCGTACCCCTTGGCTCAAGGAAGGCGGCAAGGGCATGATCCCGCTCGCCGTCCACATCCAGGTCCGGCCCGACCCGCTGGCGCATTGAGCCGCCGGCCGCGGTCGTCGGCAAAATATCGCCCGGCGCCGACAGCGCCGGGCCAACGGCTTTTGCATGCGTTGCCCCGCCGGTATTATCATTCGGGGCGTCGTCTAGGGACCCGACCATGATCGTTCGCGAGCCCATTTTGGTGCCGGTGGCGATTGACGACCTTCGCCCGACCCAGATCACCGTCGGCATGCGCGAAGTCGCGGAAAAACGTAAGCGGTGGCGCGAAACCGCAGCAAAGAAGGGCGGCAGATTTCTCGGCAGGCACATGATCCCGGCCATCCTCGGGCCGAAGAAGCGGCATTATGTCATCGACCATCATCATCTCGCCCGTGCGCTGCACGACGAAGGCGTCAAGGAGATCGCGGTGACGGTCGTCGGCGATCTGAGCAAGCTCGAAGGCGATGCGTTCTGGGTCGTCATGGACAATCGGGCATGGATGCATCCGTTCGACCAGAACGGCGAGCGCCGCCACTACAGGGATATTCCCAAATCGGTGGCCGAACTGGTCGACGATCCGTTCCGTTCGCTGGCCGGCGAACTGCGGCGCTCCGGCGGTTACGCCAAGGACACGACGCCGTTCAGCGAGTTCCTCTGGGCGGATTTCCTGCGCCGCCGCATGAAACGCAAGGTGGTCGAGCGCGATTTCGACAGTGCCGTCGAAAAGGCGCTGCAATTGGCCAAGTCCATGGATGCCGACTATCTGCCGGGGTGGTGCGGCCCGGCGCCGGGAGATTGATCGGGTGCGGCGGGACCGTGATCGCCGGTTCGGAGCGCCCGCATCCGTGAGCATGGCGCGGGCAGGCGCCATCATCGCGCTGGCCGCAATGGCCGGCACCGGCTGCACCGCCAACTCGTCGACGCCGGCGGTGGATGCCCTCGTCCTTCCGACCAACTACAGGCAGCAGGTCGCCGAACTTCTGGCGACGCAATTGCACGATCTCGCGGATTTCCGTCTGGCGTCGATTGCCCAGCCCGTCGCCATGCAGGTCGGCACCATGCAGCACTATGTCGTGTGCGTGCAGCTGAACGGGCACAATCAGCACCGCAACATGGTCGCGATCTACCTCGCCGGCAATATTACGCAAATGATCGACGCGACGCCCGAGCAGTGCGCCAATGCGGCCTATGAACCCTTCAAAGAGCTGGCGGCGCTGAAGCCGAGCTGAACCGTGCTGAATTCGCCGCGGTTCGGACTACTGCAGCGCAATGCCGGCGGCTTTGACCACCTTCGCCCACTTGGCGATCTCGGCTTCGAGGAACGGGTTGATGTCGGCGAGCGGCATGTCCAACGGCTCGCCAGCCGATGCGACGATGCGGTCCTTCACCGTCGCGTCGGCGAGCGCCTTTTTCACTTCGCCGTTGAGCTTGTCGACGATCGGCTGCGGCGTGTTTTTCGGCGCCCATAGCCCGAACCACGTGTAATACACGTAGCCCGGCACGCCGGCTTCTTCCATGGTCGGCACCTCGGGCAACAGCGGCGAGCGTTGCTTGCCGGTGACCGCCAGCGCGCGCACGTTGCCGCCTTTGACCTGGCCGAGCCCGCTCGCCAGATTGTCGATGAACACCGGCACCTGCCCGGAGATGACGTCCGTATAGGCCGGCCCTGCGCCGCGATAGGGCACGTGGGTCAGTTTGATGCCGGTCATCAGCTTGAACAGCTCCATCGACAGATGCTGCCCGGTGCCGTTGCCGGCCGACGCATAATTGATCTCGTCCGGCCGCGCTTTGGCGAGTTCGATGAGCTCCTTGACGGAATGCGCCGGGAAATCCTTGCTCACGACGAGGACGAACGGAAATTCCGCCAGCATTCCCACCGGCACGAAGTCGTGCACCGGGTCGTACGGCAGATTGGCGAACAGGCTTGGGTTCACCGCCATGCTGGCATTGAGACCGGTCTGCAGCGTATAGCCGTCCGGCGCCGCCTTGGCGGCGACCACGGTGCCGGTCAGCGAGCCGGCGCCGGGAATATTCTCGACGACAAACGGTTGACCGAGCTGCTGGGAAAGCTGCTCGCCGATGATGCGGGAAATGATATCGGTGCCGCCGCCCGGGGTCGACGCGACGATGATGGTCACCGGCCGCGTCGGATAATCGAGCGCCAACAGCGGGGTCACAGCCAAGCCGGCGCCGATGAGCGCGGCCGCGAACGCCGCGGCGTGAAAGTGCTTGAGCAAGACAGTTTCCTCCCTTTGGGATTTTAGTGGCGCGAGCGCGCCCTGGTTTATTGCATTCTAGTGTCCGAATGGGACGAGTGCGAGCGCCGCGCCGCCGAGCGCGCAGAATGCGACAACCAGCCACGGCGGTGTCTGCCACATGAACAGCAGCACGAAGGCCGCGATGCCGAGCGCGAAGTCGCTCGCATTGGTGATGCCGGAAGTCCACACCGGGTTGTAGAGCGCCGCGAGTAAGAGCCCGACCACGGCGGCATTGACGCCGCGCAGCATCGACTGCGCCCAGGAGCGCCGCCGCAGATCGTCCCAGAACGGCAGCGGACCGATCACCAGCAGGAAGGCCGGCAGGAACATGGCGACGAGACACAACAGCGCGCCCTGCCAGCCGTTCGGCGGCGGTCCCATGACGGTCCCGAGATAGGCCGAGAAAGTGAACAGCGGACCCGGCACCGCCTGCGCCGCGCCGTAGCCGGCGAGGAAAGCGTCGTTGCCGACCCAACCCGGCGGCACCACCGCGGCTTGCAGGAGCGGCAGCACGACATGGCCGCCGCCGAACACCAGCGAGCCGGCGCGGTAAAATACGTCGAACAATTGCAGCGCATGGTTCGGAACTGCGGCAACGACCAGCGGCAGTCCGAGCAGGATGGCAAAGAACGCGACGATTGCCGCGATGGCGACGGGGCGGCTCACCGGATGCGGCAGGCTCACGTGATCGCCCGGCGGCGCGCCGCGAAACGCCACCAGCCCGATCACGGCGCCGGCCGCGATCGCCGCGATCTGGCCCGTCGATGACGGCATCGCCAGCGCGACGACGGCCGCCGCGACCGCAAGCGTCGCCCGTCCGCGATCCGGGGCGAGCGAACGCATCATGGTCAAGACCGCCTGCGCGACGACGGCCACGGCGGCGACCTTCAGGCCATGCAGCCAGCCGCTGCCCAGCGCGTCGCCGAGCGAGGTGACGCCATAGCCGAACAGCATGAGCGCAATCGCCGACGGCGCGGTGAAAGCGGTCCAAGCCGCCACCGCGCCGGCATAGCCGGCACGCGACAGGCCGATGGCGATGCCGACTTTGCTCGATGCCGGGCCGGGCAGGAATTGCGACAGCGCGACGAGATCGACATAGGTCTTCTCGTCGAGCCATTTCCGGCGGCCGACAAATTCTTCGTGGAAGTAGCCCAGATGGGCAATCGGCCCGCCGAAAGACGTGAACCCGAGACGCAGGAACACGGCGAATACTTCGCCGGCACGGCCCGCTGGTTCGACGGAATTTGACGCAGTCCCGGACGCGTCTGGCATGGCTCGCATTGTTGACAAGTTTCGATGCGCGGGCAACAGTTTGCCGCGGCGGTGCGCCGAGATCGCGCGGGGCGGCGCGACAATTCGACAAGCAAAATCACGCGTCGCACCCGGGAGGATCGCATGACCATCACGGTTCCGCAGGGTTTGGCGCCGGGCGAAACGGCGGCCATTGCCGCCGCGACGCGGGTGCGTTGGACCTACATCGCACCCACGCTCTTGGTCTACTGGATCATTTCCATGTTCGACAAGAGCAACATTTCGCTGGTCATGGCCGATCCGAAATTTCTCGACGAGATGCAGCTTGTCGGCAAGTCGCAGCTGCTTGGTTGGCTGGCCTCCAGCATGTTCATCTCCTACAGCCTCGCGGCGCCGCTTTGGGGCTGGGCCGTCACGCGCTATGGGCCGCGTCACGCCACGATGGCGAGCCTCGTCATCTGGGCGCTGACCTGCTTCTGGTCGGCGCTGGCGGCGAGCTACGGGATGCTGCTCACCTCGCGCATCGGCTTGGGCATCGGCGAGGCGGCTTGCTACCCGGTGACGCTGGCCTTGGTCGCCAACTGGTTTGCGCTGCGCGAACGCGGCAAGGCCACCTCGTATTGGTGGATCGGCACCATGATCGGCCCGATGCTCACCGGCCTGATCGTCACCGCGCTCATTGTGCATTTCGGCTGGCGCGGCCAGTTCTATGCGCTCGGCGTTCTTGCGCTTGTGCTGCCGCTGCCGATGGTCTGGTTCCTGGTGCGCGACAAGCCGGAGCAGCATCCGGCGGTCAACGCGGCCGAGGCCCAGCTGGTTCGGGCGGGCGCCATCGAGCACAACGACGACGCGCCCGGCCGCATCCTGCGGGGCGTGACCAGCGTCTGGAGCAATCATCGCTTCTGGCTGATGGTGCTCGCCATCTCCTGCAACGCGATCTTCTTCTGGGGCTGGTCGATCTGGCTGCCGACCTACCTGCGCACCGCACGGCACTTCACGTTCAGCACGTCGGGCTATCTGACGTTCGTGATCTACGGTTTCGCCGTACTGACCATCCTGATCATCGGCCGCGTATCGGATCGGGTATTCCGCCGCGCGCCGTTCGCCGGTCTCGGCTGGTTCTCCGCCGCGGTGCTGCTGATGGCCGCGGCGCTGGCGCCGGACCCGACATGGAGCGTGGTGCTGATGATTTGCGCGCTGTGCGCCCAGCAAGTCGGAATCTCATGTGCCGAGATGCTGATGCACAGCGTCATCGGCACCGCCGACATGGGCAAGTCGCAGGGCGTGCGGGCGCTGGTCACGCAGATGACCGGCGCGCTGTCGCCGCTGATGATCGGATACATTCTGGTGTATTCCGGCGGCGGCTTCGTCGCGCCGTTCGCCGTCCTCTCGGTCGCGGTCGTGATCTCGGCCGGCTGCATGATCGCGCTCAGCCGGGAGGGATTTTGACATGGCGCTGCCGGGCATGCGGGTGGGCGACGTCGAAGTCCAAGGCTTGAGCGACGGCATCCTCAAAACTTCGCTCGATCTCGTCATCGGCATGGAGCGCGCGCAAGCCGAGCAATTGGTCGGCGGCACCGATCAAGGTTCGCTCTATATCCCGGTGAACAATTTTCTGATCCGCCGCGGCGACAACATCATCCTCATCGATGCCGGTGCCGGCAACACCATGCAGCCGACATTGGGCAAATTGCCGGACAATCTGCGCGCCGCCGGCATTGCGCCGGCCGCGGTCACCCATATCGTGATGACCCACCTGCATCCCGATCACGCCAACGGCCTGGTCGACGATGCCGGAGCGCCGCATTATCCGAACGCGCAAATCGTCGTGCACGAGACCGAGGCGGATTTCTGGATGCAGCCCGCGGCGGCCAACGATCCCGATCGGATCAAAGGCAATCGGGCGCGCACCGCGCTCAATCTGAAGCCCTATCTCGACCGCATCCGGCGTGTGCGCGGCAGCGAAGAATATTTGGGCTTCGTGCCGGTGCTGGCGCCCGGCCACACCCCGGGGCACACCTGCTGGCTCCTGGCTGCATCCGGCGGCGGCGGTTTCATGGCCTTCGGCGACGTGGTGCACCTCTCCGCGATCCAGATTTCACATCCCGATGCGGCGCTGACCTATGACCTCGACAAGGATCAGGCGATCAGATCGCGCAAGCGTATCCTCGACATGGCCGCCACCGAGCGGTTCGCCATCGCCGGCGCGCACGTCAATGCGCCGGGATTCGGCCACGTCGTGCGCAAGGGCGCAAGCTTCGCTTTCGAGCCCGCCGGCTGAGCCTGCCGCCTTTCGCTTTGCAGGCATCTTGACCGGCGCCACGCCAACCGCCAGCCGCCCTTTCGGTCAGGGCACAACTGCCTCGTTCTCCGGGAAATCGGATTTGCGGTAGCCTGTGCTCCCGCATCGCGCGCCGATGGTAGAATATTTCCACTATTTGCGGCGCGAAATCACGTCATATATAGAAGATCATTCTATTGGAGTTGGCGCGCCGCTCGAACGCGCCCGCCACATCAGCTTTCACGTCGAGGCCGTCATGACGTCTCCGCTCGAACAGAAGATCAAGATTACCGGGCCCGTGGTGGTGACCGCCAACCGGGTCGGCGATGGCGCCGTGGTCTACCGGCGTGCCGACGGCGGCTGGACGACGGACCTCGCCGATGCCGCGGTCGCGACCAATGTCGCGGGCGCCCGGGCCCTGGTCGAGGCCGCGGTCGCCGACGATCTGGGCGCCGTCGGTCCCTACGTCGCTCCGGTCAAACTCACGGCGGGCGGCCAGGTGCGGCCGGGAAACCTGCGCGAAATGATCCGCCTCGCCGGGCCGACCATCGAGCTTCCGGTGACCTTCGGTATCTAGTAACACGATCGGCGCAGCACGGCCGCCAAGGTCCGTGCACGAAGCTAACCGCCAAGGCTGCCATGTACGTCTATGACGCATTCGACCGGACTCTCGTCACCGAGCGGGTCGCGGAATTCCGCGATCAGGTGGCGCGGCGTCTGTCCGGCGAGCTGAGCGAGGAGGAATTCAAGCCGCTTCGGCTGATGAACGGCGTCTATCTGCAACTGCATGCCTACATGCTGCGGATTGCCATTCCTTATGGCACGCTGTCGTCGGCCCAGCTGCGCATGCTGGCAGCCGTGGCGCGCCGCTATGATCGCGGCTATGGCCATTTCACCACGCGGCAGAACATTCAATTCCACTGGATCAAGCTCGCCGAGCTGCCCGACGCCATGGCAGATCTGGCGAGTGTCGGCATGCATGGCATGCAGACCAGCGGCAACTGCGTCCGCAATATCACCACCGACCAATGGGCCGGCGTAGCGCCCGACGAGATCGAGGATCCGCGCGTCCTCGCCGAGGTGATCCGCCAGCACGTGACGCTGCATCCCGAGTTCACCTTCATGCCGCGCAAGTTCAAGATCGCCGTCGGCGCCGCCGCGCGCGACCGCGCGGCGCTGCGCGTCCACGATCTGGCGCTGCAGCTGCATCGCAACGACGCCGGCGAGATCGGCTTCGAGGTCATGGTCGGCGGCGGCCTTGGCCGCACGCCGTTCCTCGCCAAGACCATCAGGCCGTTCCTGCACAAGCGCGACGTATTGAGCTACGTCGAAGCGATCCTGCGCACCTACAACCAGTTCGGCCGGCGCGACAATATCTACAAGGCGCGCATCAAGATCCTGGTACACGAGCTCGGCGTCGAGGCGTTCGCCAAGGAAGTCGAGGCGGAGTGGCAGAGCATCAGGGACGGTGCGCTGGCGCTCGATCCGGCGGTCGTCTCGGAGATCGCCGGCCGCTTCAGCTATCCGGCCTATGAGCGCCTCACCGATGGTGCGCCGGAGCTTGCCGACGCGCGCCGCGCCGACCGCGCCTTCGACACCTGGGTCGGCAATTCCGTCGCCAATCACAAGGTGCCCGGCTACGCCATCGTGACGCTGTCGCTCAAGCCGGAAGGCGGCACGCCGGGCGACGCTACCGCCGTGCAGATGGATGCGATCGCCGATCTGGCCGACCGCCATTCGTTCGGTGAAATCCGCGTCGGCCACGAGCAGAACTTGGTGCTGCCGCACGTTGCCCAGCGCGACCTGCCGGCGGTCTGGCGCGCGCTCGACGCGGTCGGGGTCGCGGTGCCGAATGTCAACCTGGTGTCCGATATCATTTCCTGCCCGGGCCTCGATTATTGCAGCCTCGCCAATGCGCGTTCGATCCCGATCGCGCAGGAGATCGCGCGGCGCTTCAGCAACCTCGATTTGCAGCGCGCTCTCGGCCGGCTGCATGTCAATATTTCCGGCTGCATCAACGCCTGCGGCCATCACCATGTCGGCCATATCGGCATTCTGGGCGTCGAGAAGAACGGCGAGGAATTCTACCAGATCACGCTCGGCGGCAAGGCCGACGAGAATGCCACGCTCGGC
>Ga0182024_10017157_pt1 | contig 13636 bp, 13 predicted proteins | sample P32metaG_FD_120480 | JGI IMG/M metagenome (GOLD analysis project Ga0182024, IMG submission 120480) | Permafrost microbial communities from Stordalen Mire, Sweden - P3-2 metaG (Illumina Assembly) | ecosystem: Environmental > Terrestrial > Soil > Wetlands > Permafrost | place: Sweden: Stordalen... | reverse complement strand
TGATCCAGCTGGCGATGCTGGTGGCGCTGTGGTTTGTGCCGGCGCTGGCGACCTGGCTGCCGCACCGGCTCTACGGCTCGTGACCTTATGGAGCGGCCATCGCCTCGCTGGCTCGCCGTATCGGCGATCGACATAATCCGATCGTGGCTGCGATGGCGGCCGCCCCCGTGATCAGCCTCTTATCGCCTGCACCAGGAAGTTGTAGGCTCGATCGGGCCGCCGCGAAACGGGTCCGGCCGGAGGAGTGGGGGCCGCCATGGCCAAAAACGTCGTCATTTGCTGCGATGGAACGGGCAATCAGGTCGAGGGCAATCTATCGAACGTCCTCAAGCTGTTCCGGATTCTCCAGAAAAACGCTGATCAGCGAGTCTATTACAACCCGGGCGTAGGCACCCTCGCCACCGACGACCCGTGGTCGCGGCTCAAGGAGAACTTCTGGGCCGTATTTGGATTGGCGACCGGCTACGGCCTGGACGACGAAATTCTCGATGCATACCGGTTTCTTGTCGAAAACTATCAAGACGGCGACAACATTTATCTGTTTGGGTTCAGCCGCGGCGCCTATACGGTTCGCGCGCTGGCGGGATTGATCAATATGGTCGGCTTGCTGCCGCCCGATCAGGTCAATATCGCCGGCTACGCGCTGACCGCGTACAAACGCGCCAGCGAGAGGAACGATCTCAACATCGCCTGGCAATTCGGCAACATTACCGGCGGCCGGCAGGTCACCATTCGATTCATCGGTGTTTGGGACACCGTCGCCTCGCTGATCGTACCGCGCTGGGATCGTCTCGTTCCGACACTGCAAACACTGCCGTTCACGCGTCAAAATAAAAGCGTGCGAGCCGTTCGTCAGGCGATTTCGATTGACGAACGCCGCCGCCTGTTCCGGCTCAACCGGTGGAACGAACCGCAGCCGTTCGTTGCCGACCGCTTTGACAGAGCCGCACCGCACGTCGATCAGGACATCAAGCAGGTGTGGTTCGCCGGCGCGCACTCCGATGTCGGCGGCGGCTACCCGGAAAACGAGGCCGGCCTGTCAAAATTTCCATTGTGCTGGATGATCGATGAGGCCGCAGCGCAGGGCTTGAAAATCAACGTGTCGATGAAAAATCATCTGGTGCTGGGAATGCCGCGCCCGGGCGCAACAAATCAGTATGTCGCGCCGAATGCGGCGGCGGAATTGCACCAGTCCCTGACATGGGCCTGGAGGCTGATCGAATGGATACCGAAACGCGCTCGATACGAAGAGTGGCCGCAGCGCTTGAAATTCGCCGGTTGGTATATTCCATGCGGGGAGCCGCGCCTCATCGACGATCCGCCCAAACCGCCCGCGACCCCAAGCCCGGTCGCGCCGCGTATCCATCAGTCGGTCCTCGAGCGGATGAAACTCGTACCGGATTACAAGCCTGTCAATTTTCCCCGCCATTACGACCTTGAGGCCTGGCCGTATGGCGAGGGTCCGGATGCGCAGGGCGAGGGATCCATTCCGCCACCCGTCGCCTAGGGCAAGCTGCACCGTTACAGATCGTCGAGCCCGTAGTCCTTCCAGCGCGCCTTGACGCGCGCCTCATCGTCGGGATGCGGCCGCACCGTCGGCGGGAAGCGTTCGTTGTTCCACCGCGGCTGCCGGGCGTGCTTCCAGGAGCGAGTGGCGTCGATCAGCATGCGATTCCACAGCCCGGTGCCGAGTTGAGCCACGTTGCGATCCTCCAGCGGAGTCGACGGATCGATCGGCGAGCCGAAGATCCCGGGAAAGATCACCACGCCGCCTTCGCCGGCATTGACGCGGTGCGCGTACGCCCATTCGACCTGCTCGTCGTCCGACGGGTCGATGTCCTCCTCGACGACGATGACGTGCTTGTAGCGGTATTGCGCCGCGCTGTTGCCCCACAGCGCCGCCGCGATCTGCTTCGGCTGGCCCTGATAGTGCTTCTTGATCTGGATGCGGATGTTGACGCCGTTGGTGATGGGCGGCGCATAGACGTCGAGCACGCCGGGAATGCCGGCACCGTTGAGGATATTCCAGGCGATGGCGGCGCGCTGCACCGATGACATGACGCTGTTCTCGCTGTAGGAGCCCGGCAGCGTACCTTCCAGCGAGCCGCAGAAGATCGGATCGCGGCGGTGGGTGATGCAGGTGACCTTCATGGTCGGCCGCGGCGTCGGCAGGTCGGACACGTAGCCGGTGTATTCGCCGAATGGCCCTTCGGTCTCGTAGGTCGCCGGGTCGTCGCTGATGCTGCCCTCGATGACGATTTCCGCGCTCGCCGGAACGGCGAGGTCGACGGTCTCGCAGCGCACCAGCTGCGCCGGCTCGCCGCGATAGCCGCCCATGACGTCATATTCGCAGACGCCGGCCGGCAGCGGCGAGCCGGATAAAAACGACAGGATCGGGTCCCAGCCGATCACGCAGGCGACCGGCATCGGTTCGCCGCGCGCGGCCCATTTCACGAAATGGGCGCCCCAATGCTGGCCGCCTTTGACGAGCAGGAAAGGCGCGGTGTCCTTCTGCCCGATCATGCCCCGATACATGCCGACATTCATTACGCCGGTGTCCGGGTCCTTGGTGACGATGGCGGTGAAGGTGTGGATGTAGCGGCCGCCTTCGAGGTAATGCCATTTCGGCACCGGAAATTCCGTCTGGTCGATATCCTTGCCGCGGAGCACGACCTCCTTCACCGGTCCGGTCTCGACCATCACCGGAGCAATGGTCTCGCGGTTCTTCTTCATCACGTACTGCACCAGGTCGCGATTGGGCGCGTCGGCCGGAAAGCCGAGCGCCAGCGCCAGGCGCGATCGCGCGCCAAGCCCGCTCACGAACAGCTTGTTGCAGCGGCCGCCGGTGTAGCCTTTGATGTTTTCGAATAACAGCGCCGGACCTTTTTTCTCGAGCACGCGGCGGGTGACGGCGCCGATCTCGCGGTCCCAATCCACCTCGGCCTTGATGCGCCGCAGCTCGCCGTGCTGCTCGAGGCTCGCCATCCATTGCCGCTGGTCCAGGAAACCCATCGTGTGCTCACTCCATAGTCGCAAACGCCGGCAGCGGACTGCGGCCGGCGACCTTGCTAACCGGATTAATTCCCGCAATTGTGCGGCTCCGCAATGGGATAGTCGCGATCGAAGCCGGGAAAGCCGATGAGCGCTGCGCAAATCTTCGACCTGCACGGCCAGGTGGCGCTGGTGACCGGCGCGTCGAGCGGACTTGGCGCCCGCTTTGCCGAAGTCCTGGCCGAGAACGGCGCCGCCGTCGTTCTGGTGGCGCGGCGCGCCGATCGCCTGGAGGCGGTGAAAGGGCGGATCGAGAAAGCCGGCGGCCGCGCCATTGCGGTCGAGGCCGACGTGCGCGACCGGGCCGCCATGGCTGTCGCTTTCGATGCCGGCGAAGCCAGCTTCGGCACCGTCACTATTCTGGTCAACAATGCCGGCGTGGCGAACTCGGATCGGGCGATCGATCTCGCCGAGACTGAATGGCGGCGGGTGCTGTCGACCAATCTGGACGCGGTATTCACCTGCGCGCAGGAGGCGGCGCGCCGCATGCTGGCGGCCACGGCGACCGGCGCCATTGTCAATATTGCTTCCGTGCTTGGCTTTGGCGTCGACAAGGGATCGGTCGCGTACGCCACCGCAAAAGCGGGCGTTATTCAGCTCACCAAGGCGCTGGCGCTCGAATGGGCGTTCAAAGGCATTCGCGTCAACGCCATCGCTCCCGGTTGGATCGTTACCGACCTAAACCGAGACTATCTGCAGGGCGAGCGGGCCGTAAAACTCAAGCGCGAAATCCCGATCGGCCGGTTCGGCGAGGAACGCGATCTCGACGGCCCGCTGCTGCTTCTGGTATCGGACGCCGGCCGGTTCGTGACCGGCGCCACCATCGTCGCCGACGGCGGCCAGATGGTGGCCTTGCGCGGATGACATTCCAACAATTGAGTATCGCCACCTTGCGGCAGCGCTGCGAAACCGGCAAATTCCTTGCTACCAACGAATTGCGACAAACATTCCGGCGATGCGGCGGGGACTGCACGTGAGGACGAATGTTCTGGCGATGCTCTGCGTTGTCGCCGCGAGTGCGGCCCAAGCTCAATCGGCCCAAGCTCAATCGGCCCAAACTCAATCGGCCCAAACTCAGTCGGCCCAAACTCAATCGGCCCAAACTCAATCGGCCCAAACTCAATCGGCCCACGTCAACGGCACCGCCGGTTATCTGTCGGAGTGGGAGTTCGATGGGCAGTTGACGCAGACCGGCGCCACCGAGAGCAACGCGTACAGCGGTTCGGTGACCTGGAAGCATGTCGGCCTGTGCAGCGTGAACGGTCCGGAACAAAAATCCGGCGCGGTCACGCTCCAGATATCGAAGTCAGGTTCGGTTCGCCAAATCCATGCCATGCTGCAGTTCGACGGCGCGCAGTGCAACTATCGCGGAGCTTTTGCCGGAGGCTCGGCCGGGCGGATGGATTGCTCCGGCGCGAAGGGCATTCCGCTGCGGCTGTCGATCGCGCCCGATCAGACCGCCAATTGACCGCGCCTCAAAGACCGGCCGCTATCGGGTGCCGTAGTGTCTCACCCGATGCCGCACCGGCCTGTATCCGGTAGCCGTAACCAGCACCCGGATCTGCTCCGACATGACCGGGGGATCATTCGGGACGTGGTTGGCGTCGCCGAGGAGGAGTTGAAGCGTGTGCCAGCCAAGCGGCAGCGTCACCCTGGCCTCGGTTTGACCCGCGCCGAAATGCAGATGGTTGAAATCGTTCGGAATCGGTTGGTTCAGATCCGGCAATGCCGCGTCGATCAGAAGATGATGATGTCCGGTATTGGGCTTGTCCACGCCGGCCGGCGCCACGCCCATGCCGACCAGTCCGAAATGCAGCGTTGGATTGGGCGACAGCACCGAACCGTCGGACAGCCCGATGAGATAGGCCTTGGCGCCGGCGGGAGACGGCTTGCGTTTGTAATCCGCACCAACTGGTCCAGGCGGCGCCGCCGCGACTTTGGCGCCTTCTTCGACGACGAAGATCTTGATGCGCTGCGACATGACCGGCGGCGTGTGCGGCACGTGATCCTTGTCGCCAACCAACAATTGCAGGGTATGCTCGCCCGGCGGCAGGGAAAGCTGGGTCTCGGTCTGGCCGGCCCCGAAATGCAGGTGATTGAAGTCGTTGGGTATCGGTTGGTCGAGCGGCGGCGGATCGGTGTCGACCAGCAGATGATGATGTCCGGTGTTGGGCTTGTCGACGCCGGCCGGCGCGACCCCCATATTGTGCAGTCCGAATTGGACGAGGAACGAGGTGGGAATGGTTTGGCCGTCTTTCAGATCGATGAAATAGGCCTCGGCGCCGGGCGGCGACGGCGTCGGGCCGCCGCTCGGCTGATTTTGTGCCGCGGCAGGGCGCGACGCAGCCGCGCCAAGGATCAACAAGCAAATAGCTGATTTGAGAACGAACTGCCGCTTATCGCCGAACAGGTTTCCCAGCCGCATTCTGCCGCCCCCCTCGCTCGACTTCCCCGATTTTGGCCGGCAAACAATACGCGAAATGGCACCTGGTGAAAAGCCTGAGCTGACTGCAAAAAGGCGGTCGCCGGTCAGTTCTGCCGCCGGCGTTAACCAGCATCTGAGCCAAGCCATCCCAAGGGCTGCCAGTCTTCCCCAAGCTTCCAGATTTATTATAAGTTGGAAATTGGCGGGTGGATCACAGTTGATATAAGACATACCGACATGACCTTGCGGTTCTGCGTTTGGCTGTGTTTGACGGTGGCGGCGACGACCTTTGCCGGCTCCGCCTGGCCTCAGCAAGCCGCTTCGTCCACGGCGGTGAAAAATCCCTCGGCCGTGGCGCTGATCATTGGCAATGCCAACTATCCCGAGGGCGGAACGCCCTTGCCATCCGTCGCCACTGACGTTCGCGCTCTGGCCGACGCGTTTCGGCAAAAGAATTTCGACGTCGATCTCAAGGAGAATGTCGGCAAGACCGATATGCAAAGCGCTATCGACGCTTTCGTCGGCAAGATCCACAGCGGGACGGTGGCGCTGTTCTATTTCGGCGGCGTCGGCATCGAGGTGGCGCGGCGGAATTATCTCATTCCGGTCGATGGGCAAATCGCGAGCGAGGCCGATGTCCGTCGCGACGGTATAAGCCTCGATGCGATGCTGTCCGCGATGGAAGGCAAAGGCGCCCAGGTCAAGATCGTCATCATCGATGCCGCTCGGCAAAATCCCTTTGAACGCCGCTTCCGGCAGTCGCCGGCCGGACTTGCCGCCCTTGATGCTTCTGATGGAACGCTGACGCTGTTTTCGCAGTTGCCCGGCAGGACTCTCAACGACGACAGCGGGGAGGTGGGCCTGTTCGCCAATGAACTGATTGCGGAGTTGCGGGTGCCGAATTTGTCGGCCGAACAGATGTTCACCGACACGCGCATCGGTGTTTCGCGTGCGTCCAACAATAATGAAATTCCATGGGTCTCTTCGACCCTGATCGGCGAGTGCTCATTCGGCGCCGCCGAGATCGCGTCAGCGCAGGCCCCGATCCCGGTGCCGCCTGGCCCCCCGCCCGGTCCGCCACCCAGCCCGCCACCCAGCCCGCCGACGCCCACCTACAAGCCCGGCGACATCATCCAGGATTGCCCGGACTGCGAGCGGGTGGTGGTGGTGCCGGCCGGTTCCTTCGACATGGGTTCGAGCGAGAACTACGAAAATCCGGTGCACCACGTTACGATTGCGAAGCCGTTCGCGATCGGCATTCATGAAGTGACCTTCCAGGAATGGGACCTTTGCATTGAAAGCGGCGGCTGCAAGTACCGGCCGGACGATCGCAGCTGGGGCCGCGGCGACCGTCCGGTCATCGATGTCAGTTGGCTCGATGCTAAGGACTTCGCGAAATGGCTGTCCGGCAGAACCGGCCAAGTGTATCGGCTGCCGTCCGAGGCGGAGTGGGAATATGCGGCGCGTGCCGGGACGACCACGAATTATTGGTGGGGCCGCGATGCCGGCAATGGCCAAGCCGACTGTCGCGATTGCGGCACCGGCGGTACCGAGACCTTGCCGGTCGGCTCATTCAAAGCCAACGGCTTCGGCCTTTTTGACACGGCGGGTAATGCCGCGGAATGGGTGGAGGACTGCTGGAACGACAATTACAAGAACGCCCCGCGCGACGGCTCGGCGTGGACCGCCGGACAATGCCAGCTGCGGGTGCTGCGCGGCGGCGCCTTTGATAGCCAGGCCAAGTATCTGCGTTCCTCGGCGCGATTTCGCTACGACTACGACGTGCGTTATTTGGCGAATGGCTTCCGGCTGGTGCGCGAGATGAAGTAGTGCGGTCCGGGCTCGGTGTTTAACGTCCGAAGCCGATTTACAGGCAAAATCAAGTGCTTCCCTGCGGGTTTTTTGCTATAGCCCAGCTCTGACATCGGTATCCCCTGCGGGCGGCGCTGTTCGATGGCCTCGGAACTTTCGGAAATCGTCGGGTTTTTCAGCTATTCGCGCCGCGACGACGAACATTCGATGGGGGCGTTGTCGCGGCTGCGCGCCCGCATCCAAAGCGAATTGCGTTTACAGATGGGCCGCGATTTCCGGCTCTGGCAGGATACCGCGGCGATCCCGGACGGCTCATTGTGGGAAGACGAAATCAGGAAGGCGATCGCCGAATCGGTGTTTTTCGTCCCGATCGTCACGCCAAGCGCGGTCTCCAGCGGACAATGCAGTTTTGAATTTGAAGCCTTTGTCAAACGCGAAGCGGAGCTTGGTCGCAACGATCTCATTTTTCCGATCCTCTACATCACGGTTGAGGAGCTTGAGGACGAGAAACAGTGGCGGCAGAGCGAGCTGCTGCGGACCATCGGGACTCGGCAATATCTCGATTGGCGAAAATATCGGCATCACGACGCGTCTTCTCCGGAAGTCGCCCAACAAATCGAACAATACTGCCGGCATATCTACCGCGCGCTGCGCCGCCCCGTGGTGACGGCGGAGGAGCGCCGGCGCGAGGAGGGGGAGGCCGACGCCCGCCGCCGTGCGGAGGAACAGCGCCGCAGAAAGGAAGTCGCCGACGCCCAGAAGCGCGTCAAGGACGAGGAGCGCCGAAAAAAAGCCGAGGCGGAGGCGCGCGCTCGCGCCGAGGAAGAGCGTCGCCAGAGCGACGCGGAAGCGAAACAACGATCCCAACAGGAAAAAGCTTTCGCAACGGCCAAACGCGCCGGCACGGTCGACGCGGTCAACAAATTTATTTTCGATTACCCGCAAAGTCACCGCCGGGACGACGCCCTTACGCTCCGCGCGCAATTGATCGTGCAAGTTCAGGACAAGGCATTTGCGCTCGCCAAACGAGCCGACACGGTCGCTGCGATCGATAACTTTCTGGCCGACTATCCCGACGGCCAGAGCGCCGATGCCGCTCATGCGTTGCGCGCCAAGCTGATCGCGCGCGACCAGGAGACGGCGTTCGCGGCGGCAAAACGCGCGGATACCGTCAGTGCCATCGATGGGTTTCTTGCCGGTTATCCGCAAAGCCATCGCGTGGCGGATGCCGCGGCATTGCGCGCCAGGCTGATGGCGCGAGAGCACGAGAAAGCCTTTGCGGCGGCAAAGCGTGTCGATACGCTCGGCGCGATCGACGGTTTCCTTGCGGACCACCCGCAAAGCCATCTCGCCGCGGCCGCTCAAGCGCTGCGCGACAAGCTGGCCGCGCGCGCGGCAGCGCATAGTGCGCCCGCCGGCCACAGCGCGGAGGCCTCGGGCACTCCGCGCGACGGGCCTCACGGCCGCTTTCGCGATCTGGCACCCGGCGGCTGGCGGTCGCCGCTTGCAGTCGCGCTGCTCGGCGGCGTGCTCGTCGTCGTCGCCGGCGGCGTCTGGTTCATGAGCCAGCGGGACCAGGTGCGGCCGTCATCGGCTGATGGCGTGCCGCTGACGCTTGCGCAAGAGCAGGCACTCAAGCCAAAGGACCGATTCAAGGAATGCGCCACCTGTCCGACCATGGTGGTGGTGCCGGCGGGGAGCTTCACGATGGGCTCGCCCGACAATGAGCCGGGGCGCAATTCCGACGAGCAGCAGGTCCGGGTCGCCATCCCGCGTTCCTTCGCGATTGGCGAATTTGCCGTGACATTCGATCAATGGGATGCCTGCAAGGCCGACGGGGGTTGCAACGAGTCCGCGCCTGCCGATGCGGGCTGGGGGCGCGGTCAACGGCCGGCTATCAACGTGTCCTGGAAGGATGCGGAGGCCTATATCGCCTGGCTGTCGCGCCAAACCGGAAAGGCCTATCGCCTGGCGTCGGAGGCCGAACGCGAATTCGTGACGCGCGCCGGCAGCGTGACGCCATTCTGGTGGGGTTCGTCGATCGCGCCGACGCAGGCCAACTACAACGCGACCTACGTCTACCAGGGCGGCGCGAAAGGGACCTATCGGGCACAAACAGTACCAGTGGATTCGTTCGCGCCCAATCCGTGGGGTCTTTATCAGGTCCACGGCAATGTCTGGGAATGGACCGACGATTGCTGGAACGACAGCAACAGCGGAAATCCCGGCGACGGGACGGCCCGACGCAACGGCGACTGTGATCGGCGTGTCGTCCGCGGCGGCGCCTGGTTCAACAGCCCTGGGATTCTTCGTGCGGCAAGCCGCGGCAACTATCCGGTAGAGAACCGCAGCGAAGGCTTCGGCTTCCGTGTCGCCAGGACGCTCGGTCCTTGACGGTGTCGGCTGGATGACAGTGCGGCCGACCCGGAAAGCGTGGTGAAAGGCTCTCTCATGACAACACATCGTTTGGATGCGGCGCCCGACACGGTGCATTGGGGTTATTTCGACGCCGCCCTCAAGCCGCTGATCACGATCGAGCCCGGCGAGACCGTCGTCATCTCGACGGTGTCGGGCGGTCCGGAGGCGTTGCCCCAGCCGGATTCCGGGCTGACCGTTCCGGACGCGCTGCATGCGATCCACAAGGCCGTGTCGCCCAAGCTCGGCGGCCCGCACATCATGACCGGGCCAGTCGCGGTGCGCGGCGCCAAGGCCGGGCAGGTGCTCGAGGTCCGCATCAAGGCAGTCGAGCTCAATTACGACTGGGGCTACAACGCGATCCGGCCGCTCGGCGGGGCGCTGCCGGACGACTTCAAGACAAAGCGCCTCATCCACATTCCGCTCGACCGCGCCCGCATGGTCGGGACGATGCCGTGGGGCCTTGAACTGCCGCTTAGGCCGTTCTTCGGTGTCATGGTGACGGCGCCGCCGCCGGCCTGGGGTCCGGTCGCTTCGCCGCCGCCGCGGCGCAACGGCGGCAACATCGACAACAAGGAGCTGGTCGCGGGCACGACGCTGTATTTGCCGATCCATGTCGACGGCGCGCTGTTCTCGGTCGGCGACGGACACGGCGTGCAGGGCGACGGCGAAGTCTGTATCACCGCCATCGAAACCGGCCTGATCGGTACTTTCGAACTGCGGGTGCGCCCCGACATGACGCTGGAATGGCCGCTGGCCGAGACGCCGAACCACATCATCACCATGGCGTTCGATCCCGATCTCGACGACGCAGTGGTGATCGCACTGCGCGACATGATCAAGCTGATCTGCGCGCGCACCGGCCTGTCGCGGGAAGACGCCTACACGCTCTGCAGCCTCGCCGCCGACCTGCGCGTCACCCAGGTGGTGAACGGCGCCAAAGGCATCCACGTGATGCTGGAGAAGAGGTATCTCGCGTCCTAACAGCCGCGCGCGGAGCGCCGCGGCCGGGCCTGACTGCGTCTTAGAAAGATTATTTTTTCAGAAAGCTGTAGTCGGCGGAATACGCCACGCTGCGGAACGTGCCGGCCTGATCGCAAGCCCCTTGGGCCGCTCCGCCGTGGGTATTGAGCCGCTGCACGGTCGTCACGTCCGACAGTAATCCGCTGCCGCGGTGGGTCACGACGTCGAGCTTGAGCCAGGGAATGTCTTCGGCAGTGGCGCCAGGCGCGTTGCCGACCGCCTTGCCGGTGACGGCGCTGCCGTCGGTGAGCTCCCATGACGGACCGGCGTAATGGCGCCCGACCGTCTGGTCATTGGACAGCAGCGTGGCGATCGGCTCCCGAAACGCCCAGGCGAGCTTGCCGTCGCTGCCGGCCTTGCACGCGTAGATCTGCGCGCCTTCGGCGTGGTAGGTCGCGACCACCGTCTCGCCCGGCGCGGCGACCGCCGGCGGCACCTGCGCCAGCGCGCTTTCGGCCAACAAGGCAGCCGGGCACGCCGTCCCAATCAACAAAAACAACCGGATCATCGCGGTCCCCCGTGCGGGCGGCTTCCGGTCCGAAGCGGACCGTTGCCGCCCACAGATTATAGTCCGGATTGAGTGGACCGGAAGGGGGAGCGACGGGACCGGGTGGCTTCCGGCCGCGGATTTTGCCGTCGTGTCAGCGGCCCGAGCGGCCTCGCGGCGGCCAGTGCCTCGAGCGGCCGGTTGTTACAGCGGCCGGTGCATCCTGCCGAACAGCCAGCCCAGCCCGAGCGCGATCATGACCGCCGTATAGGGCTGCGTCTCGATGGTATTGCGCATCGCGCGCTCGAACGAGCCGGCGGTCTTGCGCGCGGCTTCCGTCGTCGCGTCGGCGACCTGGGAGGCGCTGTCGCGCGCCTGCCCATAGATATCCTGGGCGGCGCCCGATACTTCGTCGGCCACGCCGGCGGCTTGTTTTTTGGCATCGCCAAACGCGCGGTTGAAATCTGCAGCTTGGGTTCGGTTCTCTGGCATGGGAATGCTCCGGTCTGGAAGGGGATTCAGCCGACAACGCGCAACCGTCATCGAAGGTTCATTTGCCGGAACGTTTGCCGGCGCGGCGGGTTATGTGTCCGCGATCGATCATGTGACCAGATGGCGAGGGCGGCTGTGGACGAGCAAAAGCGACAGGAGCCGGAGATCAGGCCGCTGCGGCCGGATGCGCAGCCGCAGCCGAGTGTGCCGGAAATCCCCGACGACAAGGACGCGCCGGAAAAGCAGAGCCCCACCCAAGGAGGCAATTGATGTTTCAGCATCGCTCTTCGCAGTTCGATCCGCGCGTGTCCGCGATCGCGGATCACCTGCGCGCCATCGAGAAAGAACTTGGCGCGATCGGCAGAAACGCCGGCCGCAACGCGTCCGCCAACGTCAGCGCCGCCGGCAATCAGATCGCCGACGCTATCGCGCCGATCCTCAGCGATCTCGGCGACCGCTTCCGCCGCGGCCAGCGCTGGACGGCCGACGAGGCCGCAAACGCCGGCAGCGAGGCCGTCAAGATGGGCACGCGCGTCGGCAACGATGCGCTCGACCGGATCGCCTATCAGGCCAGGAATCGTCCGCTGTTGACGCTGGCGGTCGCCATCGGCGTCGGCGTTCTGATCGGTTTTGCCGGCCGGCGCGGGTAGCCCGGGTCAGCGCCGCATCCCTTTATCATAAGTCGTCTCCGCGCTGCCGTTGCCGATCTGCTTGGCGGCGGATGGCGGCACGCGATTGCGCCCCAAGCCGGCCCGGGTCGGTGCTACGCTGCCGGTCAAGGTGCGGCAGCCGGCCATGGGTGCCGAGCAATTCATGGGTGCTGAGCAATTCATGGCTCCTGAGCAATTCATGGGTCTTGAGCAGTTCATTGGTTCTGAGCAGATCATCGTTGTTCTCGCCGGCGCCTTGGCCGGCGGGCTCGTCAATGGGCTCACTGGTTTCGGCACCAGCATCACCGCGCTCGGCATCTGGCTTTATGCGCTGCCGCCGACCGTTGCCGCCTCGCTGGCGGTGATTTGTTCGATCGTGTCGCAACTCCAGACGCTGCCGATGGTTTGGCGCGCGATCCGCTGGCGGCGCGTGCTGCCCTTGCTGGTGCCGGGCGTCGTCGGCGTTCCGATCGGCACGCTGCTGCTGCCGCACATCGATCCGCGGCTCTTCAAGATCGGCATCGGCTGCTTCCTGGTTGCCTATCCGAGCTACGCGCTGTTGCGAAGGCGCGACATCGAAAGCGACTGGGGCGGCAAAGCGGTAGACGGTGCTGTCGGATTCGGCGGCGGCGTCCTCGGCGGGCTGGCCGGGTTGCCAGGCGTTCTTCCCGTAGTTTGGAGCGACATCCGCGGCGGCAGCAAGGAGCAGCGCCGCGGCGTCCTTCAAGCCTTCAACACCGCGATCCTGTTGGTTGCGCTCGTGTCGCACGCGATTTCCGGCTTGCTGAACCGGCAAGTCGCCGTCGACACCGCGGTGGCATTTCCGGCCACGGTGGCGGCGGCATGGTCGGGCGCGTTTATCTACCGCCGGCTCGGCGAACACGGCTACCAGCGCGCCGTCATGGTGCTGTTGCTGTGCGCCGGCCTCGTTCTGATCTGGGGAAACCGGTGAGCCTTGCCTGGGGCGGGCCGGATCGAGAGACCTCGCCGCCATGTCGGATTTCTGCAATACTTTCGCGGTCTGGCTCGGCGGTCTTGCCGTCGCGTAGATACGCGGCGCGTTTCGACAGCCAAGTCGCGTTTCGACAGCAATGCCGCGTTCCGATAACCATTGGGGGAAATATCGATGATCAATAGTCTTCGTTTGCCGGCCGCTGCACGATCGGTGGCGGCATGCGGTGTCATGCTCGCCGCGCTCGGCGGCAGCGCCGCCGCCGAATCGCAGCTCGCGCGCGGCAAATATCTCGTCACCGTCATTTCCTGCAGCGATTGCCACACGCC
>Ga0182024_10017156_pt1 | contig 13636 bp, 14 predicted proteins | sample P32metaG_FD_120480 | JGI IMG/M metagenome (GOLD analysis project Ga0182024, IMG submission 120480) | Permafrost microbial communities from Stordalen Mire, Sweden - P3-2 metaG (Illumina Assembly) | ecosystem: Environmental > Terrestrial > Soil > Wetlands > Permafrost | place: Sweden: Stordalen... | reverse complement strand
GCGCTGGAGCGAACAGCAGCCGGGGTGCACGTTTGAACGAGGCGACGACGGCAAGTATCGCTATGGGCTGTGGTCGGGCGATGTTGGTGTAATTCTTGCAGTGGACGCGCGCGAGGTACAGATCATTCGCCACCGCATTCAGCCGATTCTTGGAGTGCTGGTGACCGTACGCTACCGGGGCGCAGCCAGCCTGGAGGAAGGCGCGGACGGAATCACGCTACAGTTTATGAAGCATTTCAAGGTCGTGGAGCCGGCTGTCGATCCCAAGAGTTACATCGAGAAGGTTCAGGCCGATGCCGATGCTTTTGACGATGAGACGAGGCGGACGGTGACAAAGCATCCGGAGAAGAAAGATGCGAGCGATGCGCGGCTGCAGGAATACCAGAAATCGGCGAACGAGTTGATCGAGTTCTTAAGCCGGAGCAGCCTGCGTCCAGCGCATTTGGATCGCGCGACTCCCGAGGCGACGGGATGGGTATTCTTCGACACGAAAAGCAAGTGGCTGGGCGGGTGGAAGGCGCAGGAAGAATTTATTCTGCGGCTGCCGTTGGATGGAAAGATGTTTGAGTTTCCTTTCAAGTTGCCGCCGGAACCGGGCGAGTTGTTGCTGCAGAAACGGCCGTAAGAGCGGCTTCCGGTGTCCGGTGTCGGGTGTCCGCGATTACCTCAGCGTTGGGCGAACTGCGTTTGTTCGGATTACTTCCTCTCATCTCCTGCTCTGAAAGAAATCAGAAATCGACACGGAGAGCCGGGCCGCAGACCGGAAGCGGGATAGCGAAAGCCGTCTTTAAGAGGCGGCGCGTCGATTGTGGCGTTCGAGTGCGGCGGCCTGGTGCATAACCACGTCGCGGAGAGAAATCAGGCCCTTCAATATTTTCCCGTCGACAATGGGAACGTGGCGGAAGCCGAACTCATTCATGATGAAGACACATTCTTCGATGGTCTCGTCGAGGGGGACGGCGCGCGGGTTCGGAGTCATGACTTCGGAAACCGCAGTGTAGGCGGGCGTGCGGCCGACGGCGACGACGCGGTTCATGATGTCGCGCTCGGAAAAGATTCCGGCAAGTTCTCCGTTGCGCACGACGGGGAGTGCGCCGATGTTGTGCTCCATCATGAAGCGGGCGGCTTCGAGGACGGTGCGGCCAGCTTCGATGGAATAAACTCTACGGTCTTTCACGAGGTCGCGAAGAGTGGACATGGGGAAACTCCTTGACAGAGCGGCCGGGCGCGCAGGAGGCGCAGGCGCAGCCAATTCGCGGGCGCAATTACTTTACCACAGGACGGGTTTCGGGAGAGTTGAACGCCAGGCGCGGGTTCGGGCGGTCTCAGGTTCTTACTGGAGGTGGTTCAGGTGAACCGGAACGGCGTCTGCGGTGCTGTCTCCGCGGGGCGACATGGAGACCACAGTGTATTCACGTTCTTTGCCGTCGAGGTAATCGACTCGCAACAACATTTTGTTTTTGTCGAGACGAAACTGCGCGAATTCACCGACGGGGAGCAGTTCTGGATTTTTCATCTTGCGGGGCCGAATGCGGTAGACGACTTGTTCGGCCTGAAGAACATATTCCTGACAGAGAAATTGCCGGGTCGCGGAATTTTTTTCGCTTGCTTGATGATTCAAGCTTGCTTGATTGTTCGAAGAAGATCGGTCGGGGGCGCAGGCAACGGAATCCATGCGCAGCAGCTTTCCACCCTGATAAGCCTTGGGTTCTCCGGCATAGGCGGCCGCAGCCAACAGAATCGAAGCCAGCACGAGTGCGGTGGAACGCATGCACACATTGTTGCTGAATTTGGGAGGCGGAGTTAGATGACCTCGGTCATCGAACCGAAGTAATGTGAAGAGCGCGGCGGCTAGTTTGCAACGCTGAGTTATCGAGACTTCGGATCTTGCCGCGGCTCAAGGTTCGGTCAATTCCTGCAGAGTCGAAAAGAATGCGGGATAGGAAATGGCAGCGCAATCGCTGCCGTGGATTAGCGTCTCGCCCTGCGCGCGCAGAGCCGCGATGGCGAAGGCCATCGCGATGCGATGATCGCCGAAGGATTGCAGTTCGGCGCCTCGAAGGGATTGACCGCCGGGAATTTTGAAACCATCTTCGATCTCTTCCACTTGCGCCCCCATGGCGCGAAGGTTGGTGGCGATGGCGGTGATGCGGTCCGATTCTTTCACGCGCAATTCTTTGGCGTCGCGGACTTCGATTCCCTGCTGAGTATATGGAGCGATCGCAGCCAGAACGGGGATCTCGTCAATCAGCGCGGCGGTGTCGGCATCAGCGATGGTTGCGCCTTTGAGGCCGCCGCCTTGCACTTGCAGCGTGCCGACCAGTTCGCCATGAACTTGTTCGAGTTGAGTCACGGCGATTCGCACTCCCATTTGGATGAGGACATCGAGCAGGCGGGCGCGTGTGGGATTCATCAGCAGGTGAGACACGGTGAGGTGAGAGTCCGGGAACAGAGCGGCCGCGCAAAGAAAGAATGCGGCGCTGGAAATATCTCCGGGGATGCGGGCTTCGATGCCGCGCAAGCGCTGACCCCCGCGTATATGGAGGGCGTTTCCGTTTCGTTCGAGGTGTGCCCCGAAGGCGCGCAGTGCGAGTTCGCCGTGGTCGCGCGTGGGGAGCGGTTCTTCCACGGCGGTTTCGCCATCGGCGAGCAGGCCGGCAAACAGAAGGCAAGTCTTGACCTGCGCGCTGGCGACCGGCATGAGGTAATGAACACTTTTTAGGTTGGCACCGGTGATGCGCAATGGCGGGCGGCTATTCTGCGAGGTGATTTGCGCGCCCATGGCGGTGAGCGGCGTGATGACGCGCTCCATGGGACGGCGCGAGAGCGATTCGTCGCCCGCCATTTCGCTGGAAAAGTTTTGCGCAGCCACGATTCCACTCAACATGCGGATGGTTGAACCGGAGTTGCCGCAGTCGAGAGCGGCGCTGGGCGCGGTTAGCGACGGACCGCTTCCCTGCACTTCGATGATGGCATCCGACCCGTCTTCCTGTTTGCGCTCCCACTTCACGCCGAGCGAACGGATGCAGCCGAGAGTGCTGGCGCAATCAGCGCCGGTGGAGTAGTTCATCAGACGCGAGGGGCCTTCGGCAATTGCCGCCAGCATGGCGTAGCGGTGCGAGATCGATTTATCGCCGGGAAGACTCACGCCGCCGCGGAGATTGCGCGCCGGACGCACAAGTATGGAGGAATCGGTTTTCATTGTGAGAACAAATATAACGGAAGGGGAGGAAGGAATTGTCGATTGCCGATTTTCGATTGCCGATTGAAAACCATGGAGGACACGGCTTCAACCAGCAAATCAGAAATCGGCAATTAACAATTTTAAACTGCGGCTTCGGCGCGGGAGTCACGCAAGATCTCCGAGGGAACCTCTTGCATGCGCAGGCTGAATTCAAACATGGGGATTTCGGTGCCGCGTCCCCAGCGGGCAACTTCCCAGTGGGCGCGCACAAACTTCACGACCGGATGCGCGGTGAGATCGAGCAGCATAGGATATTCGCCGCAATAAAATTTCTGCGGAAGAGAAACGATGGGTTTTGCATCCCAAGCCGCGCCGTCGGGGGAGCCGATCATGCTAATTTCGAGCGATTCTTGCTCGATGATCTTCGTGATCGAGAGGATAAGCAAAAAAACGCGGCCGTCGGCTGTGCTGACATCGATTGCGGGACTATCACCTTTGGCGCTAGCGACGGTTTTGTCGGGCACCAGCAATGCATCAATCATGGCGGGATTGTAGCACTGGCGGGAGAGCTCTGTCGTTTAGGACCACGACCACGGGGGCTGAAAGCCCGGACTATTTGAATTCCTTACGCGGCGTTGGAAGCGCCGCTCTTCCACGTTACTGGATAAGCCGCTCTCCGCGTCAACGCATTTTCTAGGATCGGTGGTCTAGATCGTGTCTACGAACTGGCGCAGCAGTTTGCCGACTTCGTACGATTGCTCGTAGGCGGCGTAGTGACCGGCTTTGGGGATCACGCGCAACTCGCTGCGTGGAATGTGCTGGCGCATGAGTTCGGCTTCGTTCACGCCGGTGAGAATGTCATCCTGTCCGGTCAGAAGCAGCGTCGGTACATTGATGGTCTTCAATATAGCGACCGCGTCACTGCGCTCGGCCATGCCGCGCTGTATCTGCGCGAGAGCTTGCGGGGACATCTTGCGCATCATGCGCAGTGCGTTCTCAACCAGGTCCGGCCGGGCTTGCAGCATGCTGGGAGAAAACATGCGGGGGATTGTGGTTTCAAAGAATGGCTCGGTGCCGCGCTCGAGAACGTCGTTGGCTGATTTGAGGCGCCCGGCGCGGACTTCCGGGGAGTCGACCGGAGCTTTAGTGTTGAAGAGGCCGAGGGCGGCAACGTGACCTGGATACTTGCGCCAGAATTCGAAGAGAGTGTAGCCGCCGATGGAAACGCCGATCATGGGGGCGCGGCCGACCTCGGCATCGTCGAGGATGCGGGCAAGGTCGGCGGCGAATTTGTCCATGGTGGCGGGGCCGTCGCCGACGGTGGAGTCTCCGTGGCCGCGCAGATCGGGAAGAATGACGCGATAGCGCGAAGTAAGCGCATCGGCGGCGGGCAGCCAGAATTCGTGATCGACGGGATGCGGATGGAGGAGAACGACAAGTGGGCCTTCGCCCAGCACCCGATAGACGATCTCGGCGTCGCCGCTTCGGATGGAATGAGGCTCGAGCGGCTTCATCTTGCCTACGAAGTCGTAACGCGCTGCGCCGCGACCGGAGCGGCGAGCAACAACGGCTCTTCCGGCATTACGATCCAGGCGATGGGATAAGAGATCAGTCCAATGCCCGTCATGAACGAAGTAATGAGCCAGACGAGGCGTACGACGGTGACATCGATATCGAAGTATTCGGCGAAACCGAGACAGACGCCGGCGATCTTGCGTCCCTGGCGCGGACGGACGAGGCGTTTGCGCGCCACCGATGCACCGACGCGAATGCCGCAATAGGCACAGACGGCCGCGTCGTCTTGAATTACCTTGCCGCAGTAGTTGCAGTACATGGTTCTACCTCTACAAGACAATACGTAATTGTAGCGTGAAAGTTCCGGGGAAGCGGGGAGCGTTTGCCCTGAGGAGCTGAGACCGTTCAATGGTCCCGCCGGGACGGGACGCGGCGCGGGGTTTATATTTTCCCGGCGCTGAACGCGCCGGGCTATTATCGGTCACCCCTACGGGGCGCACTCCTGCCGTCCGACACGCGCAAACCGTACGAAATTCATGCTTACCCAGGCTGCTACTCGCGGTAGGCTTCCCTGATGTATTGGCGGGCCTTTTCTGCGGGTGGGGTGGTGGCGTTTTCGGCGAGGACGCTTTGATATTTTTTCATGGCCAGGTCGCGTTTTTGCAAGAGGTCGTACATTTCTCCGGCGGCGAGGTTTGCCTTCTGCAAGGTTTCGGGATCGGGAAATGGAGCTTCGCTGACCATCTCAAAAGCGGCTGCGGCTCCGGAGTAATCTTTTTGGCTGCGGAGTAATTCGCCCAGAGCCCAAGCGGAGATTTCGTAGTGCAGCACGCCGTACTTCCCTTCCCGTCCGTTCTGCCATATCTTCCGGTAGGCGGCAGCGGCTTCCTGCAGGTGGTCGCCGGAACGCAGCAGATTGGCTTCTTCCAGAGGGAACAGATAGTTTCTGGGATAGCGGTCGGTGAGATCGTGCATCCATCCCCGAGCTTCGTCGTAACGGTGCTCGCGGCGAAGGAAAAGGCTGAGGACAACTTTGGCATCGACGGCATTTTCTCCGCGACTAACGGCGACTTCGCGGAGATAGGTGAAACCTTTTTCTTTAGTGCCGCTAAGCCCGACCATGGAGCCCGCGACCTTCACGCTCCAGGGCAGGCTGCCCATCACATAGTTGTGCGCGCCGACGACCAGTTTGCCGTCGACGAAGGTGGGATCGAGTTCGAGAACACGTTCGTGATCGCGGCGCGCGCCCACGGCATTTCTCAGTGCAGAGAACCAAGCGCGTTCGACTAATGCGGTGTACAGCGCGAACTGGGCGCGGGTGACGCCGCGGGCATAGAGGGCTTCCACGTCGTTGGGATTTGGCTTGAGTTGCTGGTCCTCAAGGTTTTCTGCGCGCTCGACTAATTGATTGATCTGCTCTTTGACTTTAGGATCGGCGGGGCGATGGGCTTGCCCGATGAAGCTGTCGTTCGAATACTCGCCGGTATTCATGGCGCCCATGCGGTAAAGTTCGCGTAACAAAACCGCGGTGAGCAGATGATTAACGGCAGAGGGGTCGTTGGGGCGGCGATCCAGAGCTTTGCCGAATTCCGCGATCGCCCGATCGTAATCCATGTTGTAGAAATGGTCGAAAGCAGCGCCGGTCAAGGAATCGTGCGTAGCTGAAACCGTGGCGGAACCAGATATCGCCGTAGGGGAAGAGATTTGGGCGGCCAAGTGGGCTGTCAGCAGGCAAAGAGCAAGACAAAACACGGCACTTACTTGGAAGATTCGCTTCGCCGATATCGGATACGACTGCATCCCGCAGTTTAAGTCCTTGAGTTCCCAGCAGTGGTTTTGTTGACGAGGACGCAAGATCCTTCGCCGCACATAAACGCCGGCGCGGGATGACGACCTGCTCTCAGTCTAACGTAAGTTGATGCATGGGACGAACCAAAGAGGTCATCTAGCTGCGCCCAAACAATTCCCAGAGAATCCGGCGGTTCGCCCTATAATTTGCCAGGTTCTCCGGTGGAAGAGCGGCTAAACCGGGGCATCTTTACGCGGGGCGGCGGGTAAGAATTGCGCGGCGGCAGCGGCCGCAAAAATGCAAGTCTTTCAATTGAAAAGATCTAGGTTGCGGAAGATTTTGGCTGTTAAGTTGCCATGCAGCTAGTAGGCATTCCTTTCTATGTCTGAAGTAATCAACAATGCGCAGCAGGAATTTTGGCGGTCTCCTGTAGTACCGGAGGCCATAGTGGAAGGTACGATTCCGGGTGCCCAACCCCGGGTGGAGGCTTGCGCCGAGTGCGGAAGCGAGTACATGATTGGGGCGCGATATTGCCATGCCTGCGGAGTGCGGCGTCCGGCGCCCGCCGGGGCTGACAGTGCGATGAGTCTTGGCGGGATTTGGGCACGCAGCTCGACATGGGTACGGCAGAGCTCCGATACGGCTGCGGCCTATTGGCGAGAGGCTACCTTCCCGGGATGGTTACAGTATCTCCACTTCCATGAAATTCAGCGGCTGATCGGCCTGCCGACTGCGGCGATGATTGCGTTCATCATCGGCTTGGGATGCGTAGCTGGAGCGATTGGAGTCAGCCTGTTCTACAAGGCCTCGAACCTGGCTGAGTTTCAGGCGATCCAGATGTGGCGCATGGAATGGCTGCTGGCGGCTACGGCTTCGTTTGTGGCGGGCATACTGTTGAAGAAGCCTTCCGGCGGGAATCGCGGCTAGCACCCCGTTTGGATTCCGCTTTTCTAAAGCTTTTGACCGCGAAGTCCGCTAAGAACTGCCGCAAAGGACGCGAAGAACACCCTTAACATCCCTTAAATTTCATCGGTCGGCAGCGGTGCGCTCTGGTTCACACCTTCACCGGTACTGACGGGTACGCGCCGATTGGAAACCTGGTGCTCGATGGAGCTGGCAATCTGTGTGGCGTCACAGAATCGGGGCGACAGCTTTGCATTTGTGTCTAAGTAGAAGCTAGGATTCGTTCTCCTTGACCGGCGTGCGCCGTTGCTCGTGCATGCGATAAAGATGATGGACCGGGCCGGAACCACGGCCCAAGGGATGGCCTGCGGCGATGGCCGCGGTTACATAGGTCTTGGCGAGCAGGGTGGCTTCTGCGAGGCCGCGGTCGAGTGCGAGGTGGCAGGCGATGGCAGTGGCGAAGGCGCATCCTGTGCCATGAGTGGAGGTCGAACGCTGGCGCTCGGCTTTGAAGACTTCCTGTTCTACTCCGCTCTTCGTGGTGAAGCTTAACAAATCAATTGCCTTATCGAGATGGCCGCCGGTAACGACCAGGGCGGCGGAGCCCATTTCGTGGAGCTTGGCGGCGGCGGAGCGCATCGACTCAAGGTCGGTGACCTTCATCCCGGTGAGGGCGGCAGCCTCATCTATGTTGGGGGTGATAACGTCGGCCAGTGGGATCAGCCTTTCGATCAGGACTTTCGTTCCCGCTGCGTCCAAAAGGTCCGCGCCGGAGGAGGACTTCAGGATAGGATCGAGGACGACGTTTGGCAGCTTGGCCTTACCGCTTCGACTTCCTAAGAATTCGGCCAGGGCTTTGACCACCTTCGCCCCGCCGAGCATGCCGATGCGGACGGCGGCGATCGGGATATCTGCGGTGAGTTCTTCGAGAGTAGCTGTGACCAAACCGGAATCGACCGGATCGACACGGCGGACACCGGCGGTCGACTGAACCGTCATGGCGGTGATGCAGGCAACGCCATAGCAGCCGTGGGCGGCTATCGTCTTTATGTCGGCGGTTACTCCTGCCCCCGACGAGGGGTCAAAGCCGGCGATAGTAAGGACTACGGGTGGTTTGTCAGCCATGGGTTCCGTCGCTAACGCATTCCCGGCGCTGAAGGCGCCGGTCTTTTCTCGAATGCTCTAAGAGGTCGCTAAGGCCGCCCTCCGGAGCATTGTCTTGATCTGGATCAGAATATTATTTTTTTTCTCCCTAGCAACCTTGTACCTAAAACCATCACAATAAACAACTTAGGAAGAGAATGCCGACAAACTATTGATTCCATTGGAGATGAAAAAAGTTCACGATCTAGGGGGCACTGGGTATTTATACAATAGTAAACAATTAACATGATTGTTATGAGTAACATATCCGATATTACTCATAATTAACAACAAGTTACGTGAGATATCTATTACTACCAGGTCACCATAGTCCACGAACTTCCGGATTGACAAGCCTCTCCCAGACCCCTAGGATTTAGAAACGTTAACGGAGAAGTACTAGCTAGGACGACTTTTGAGATGCGAGGAGAACTGAATGCGACGACGTATAGCTCATGGACTGATGATCGTTTTGGCGATTGTCGGACTGCGAGCGGCTCAGGGACCAAACAGCTCGGAGGCCAGTTCCGCGCCAACTAGGCCAATCCAACCTGAAATCCGCCAACAGCCCGCGAAGATCAAACCGTATCAAATTGGGACAGCTTCCTGGTATGGAGAGTATTTTGACGGCAAACCGACAGCCAGCGGCGAAGACTACGACATGTACGACATGACTGCGGCCCATCCGACGCTTCCTTTGGGAAGCTATGTGAAGGTCACCAACCTACGCAATGGACGGGCGGTAGTGGTGAAAGTGAATGACCGAGGCCCGATCGTGCAAGGCCGCATTATTGATCTTTCTTATGGAGCAGCCCAAGCCTTGGAGTTCAAAGATCACGGCCTGCAGAAAGTACGGCTTGATGTGGTGAAGAGAGGCACGTCTCAACACCGGTCGATCTATCAGACGATCGCGCTCAACCATCCTCTAGCGGAACTGCCGTAGAGGAATTAGACTCAGGGGATGCAGGCAGCTCTGCCCGACCGCATTCCTTCTGCCCTCAACCCAAACGAATCGCCCTCCCCTAAATTTAAGTGTGGCGACCCGCGCGAGCGGCTGATTGTTGCGTTGGATGTCTCGTCGGCGGCGACCGCGCAGAAGATTGTGGGCGCTGTGGGAGATTCGGCGCTGACATTCAAAGTCGGCATGCAGCTCTATACGGCCGAGGGGCCGCAGATCGTCCGTGACTTAGTGGCCTCGGGGCGGCGGGTGTTTCTCGATCTGAAGTATCACGACATTCCGAATACCGTGGCGTCCGCGGTTAAAGAAGCGGCAAAGCTTGGCGTGAGCATGCTGACGGTTCACACGGCTGGGAGCGCCAAGATGCTGCGGGCTGCCGTCGAGGCGGCACGCTCGGTTGACCCGGCCTTGATGGTGCTGGGCGTAACCGTGCTCACCAGCATGGACGAAAGCGATCTCGCGACGATCGGCGTGCCCGGAACGTTGTTGGAGGAAGTGCTGCGTCTCGCTCGGCTGGCGCTCGCCAGCGGATGCCAGGGAATCGTGGCCTCGGCGCGCGAGGCGTCCGCGCTACGCGCTGAACTCGGTGACAACTTCGCCATCGTGACACCTGGCGTACGGCTCCCGGGCGGCAGCCACGGAGATCAGGCCCGCGTAGTTACGCCACCCCAGGCAATTGCGGCTGGAGCCAGCCACATCGTGGTTGGCAGGCCAATTACCGAAGCGGCAGATCCGGCCGGCGAAGCGAGAACGATCTTAGCGCAGATCGGCTCTTAGGCGAGTGCTCGCTCTTCTGTTGGGCATTGGCGAGTGCCTGTAATTCCATTCCACAGATAAGTTGATGCAGTAGATTGTTCAAGAGAACTCAAACATCATGAGAGCAATCCTGCTCACTGCGTGTGCCGCTTTATCAACTTTGTTTGGCGGATGGCTGGCTCTTCGCGCCCGAAAACATATTCATCTGCTGTTGGGATTCGGGGCAGGGGTTCTGCTCGGGGCAACGTTCTTCGATTTGCTGCCCGAAGCCATAGATGCCGCGGGGGAGCGGGGCTGGTCGAGCCATGAAGTGCTCGCCCTGACAGTAGCTGGATTTCTCGTCTTCTATCTTGGGCAGCGATTTCTGTTGCTGCAAGCCTGTCCAACCGGCGACTGCGAGGAAGAACGCCACATTGGCCGCATGAGCGCCATCGGATTAATTGCGCACAGCACCGTGGATGGAGCTTCCATTGCAGCCGCGACGCTGATCTCCTGGCGCGTGGGACTTGTGGTAGCGGTCGGCATTATCGTGCATGACATCACCGACGGACTTAACACCATTTTGCTGGTGACTCGCGGCGGCGCGGCGAGTAAGAAGGATCTGGCATTCCTAGTGGCCGATGCGGTGGCTCCGATTGTGGGTGGAACTCTGATTGTTTTCACTGCTTTGCCTTCGCATCAACTGGGATTGATCCTCGGAGTGACTTCTGGATTTTTTCTCTACACTGCTACGGGTGATCTTTTGCCGGACGCGCATCGTCGTTCGCCTGGACTTGGTGTTTCCGCGGCGACGGTTGCCGGCATCCTGTTAATCGGCATCGCGGTGCGGCTGGTGTCGTGAACCGGGCGATATTTTCTGATGGTTCCGATAAGAAATATGTATTGGACTTGATTCCCGCCTGCATTTACTTTCTGCCAGTCGAGAAAACTCCCCCATTTTGTGTGGGGTAGAGGTCTGTCCGGAAAGGGAGCCTTGTGCTGGCCGCAGTGAAGAATTGGAATCCTCGTTAGCTAATGGATTGAACTTATTTGACTTGCGAACAAAAAGGGAGCAACTAGATTATGAGGAAACGAGATGAGAGGCTTCCGTTACGCCTCTCGTTCATCATGAATAGGGTCATGCTGCGCAGCGTCAAATTCCTGCTGCTCGCGTGCCTCGCGGCGACTTGCTTTGCCGACGATGGAGGACCCAAGCCCGATCCGTCTGGGCTTGCCACAGGGGACAAAACGTCCGTCGTGGATGCTGCGGGCAATCCTTTTGTCGTTCCCGAACCGACCGACAAGACGGCTCCCGACTACGCGGCGAACAAGAAGGCGTTCGACGACTATCAGGCGCAGGCGGCGAAAGAACCGCTCGCGGCAAAACTGGCGGATGGCGTTGGCCACGTGCGCATCGCGACCAATTTCGCTTGGACCCTGAACACTGGCTACCTCGTCTTGTTCATGCAGGCGGGCTTTGCGCTGCTCACCTGCGGACTGGTGCGAAAGAAAAATGCCGCCCACCTGATGATGCTGAACTTCGCCGCGTACGTGTTCGCCTTCCTCGCGTACTACGCGGTCGGCTATGCATTCCAGTTCGGAGCGGTCGCCATCAATGCTGCGCCGACGAACCTAGGGGGAATTCCGACACTGAACAAGTTTTTGATCGGGAGCGGGCAGTGGGGGTTCGTGGGCGGCAAGGGCTTTTTCCTGGTTGGTCCCGCCTATGACAGTGCCAGCAACTGCTTCGCACTGTTCGAAGTCGTATTCATGGAAACCGCCGGATACATCATCGTCGGCGCCATCTGTGAGCGAATCACCTTTTGGGCGTTCTTGCTTTGTGAACTGTTTATCGGCGCGATCCTTTATCCGATCTCGGGCTGCTGGACATGGGGCGGAGGATGGCTTTCGCAAGTAGGGTCGACGCTAAATCTTGGGCACGGGTATGTCGACTTTGCCGGCTCGACGGTCGTGCATGCGGTTGGTGGTTTCGCCGCCATGGCTCTGGCAATCGTCCTGGGCCCAAGGCTTGGCAAATTCGGCCCAGGTCGGAAGATCCGCGCTTTCCCAGCTCACAATATCGTGTACGTGGTGACGGGGACGTTCCTTCTGCTTTTCGGATGGATGGGGTTCAATCCTGGATCTACGCTTGGAGCCACCGATCTACGAATTGCCGTGGTTGCGGTGAACACCAATCTTGCTGCGGTTGCAGGTTCGGCGGCCGCGATGCTGTTGTGGTACTCCCTGTTCGGTAAACCCGATATCACGATGGCGTGCAATGGGATGCTCGCGGGCCTGGTCGCGATCACGGCACCATGCGCGTTTGTGTCACCAACTTCGTCGGTAGTCATTGGAGTATTGGCAGGCCTTCTGGTGTGCGGCGGAGTTCTGTTCAACGAGCGGGTACTTAAGATCGATGACCCGTGCGGGGCAATCTCGGTGCATGGCTACTGCGGATGGCTGGGTGGGGTTTGCGTGGGTATCTTTGCCGACGGCGCCTATGGAGCGGGATGGAATGGCGTGGGCGTGACTTCCTACCTGGGGCGTGCCGGCCAGGGTGTGACCGGACTGATCCACGGCGACACGCGGCAGTTCCTGATCCAACTTGGAGGAGCGACGTTGTATGCGGTCTGGGCCTTCGGTGCGACCTATGCTGTCTTCTGGTGCGTTAATAAAGTGAAAAGCATGCGGGTAGCGCCGGAGGTGGAAGAGGAGGGACTTGACGTTCCAGAGTTTGGAATGACGGGATATCCCGAAGATGCAGTGGTGACGCAGTATTAGGCGGCTGGTGAAATTAATGGAGTTGACCAATACTTTGGACCATGGTTTAATCTATTAACCATGAAAGAAGTAGCGATCTCCGAGTTCAAGGCAAAGTGCCTTTCGCTTCTGGAACAGGTGCAGAAGACGAAGAAGCCGATCCTGGTGACGCGCTTCGGCAAGCCGGTCGCTCAAGTTTCCCCTGCTCCTGCAGAACGGACAGACAAAGACTGGTTCGGTTCGATGAAGGGGCAGATAGAGATTCTGGGAGACATTATTTCCCCGGCGAATGACGAGGACGAATGGGAGGTATTGCGGGATTGAGGCTGCTCCTCGACACTCATATCTGGCTGTGGAGCTTGCAGGCCTCTGACCGTCTCGGGAAACGGACGGCGCAAGAAATCAGGAATCCAGAAAACGAACGTTGGATTTCTCCAGTGAGCACATGGGAAGCTCTAACTTTGAACGCAAAGGGGAGAATCCGTCTGCCAGATGACCTTTCCGCTTGGGTCGCGCAGTCGACAGCCCAGTTTCTCGAGGCTCCGCTAACTCACGAGATCGCGCTGGCGGCTCGCCGGTTGCCTTGGAAGCACAACGATCCCGCCGACCGGTTCCTGGCGGCAACCGCTCAACTGTTGCGACTGACGCT
>Ga0182024_10017155_pt1 | contig 13636 bp, 11 predicted proteins | sample P32metaG_FD_120480 | JGI IMG/M metagenome (GOLD analysis project Ga0182024, IMG submission 120480) | Permafrost microbial communities from Stordalen Mire, Sweden - P3-2 metaG (Illumina Assembly) | ecosystem: Environmental > Terrestrial > Soil > Wetlands > Permafrost | place: Sweden: Stordalen... | reverse complement strand
TTTCCATGAAGGATTGGCACCAGCAAAGACAATCGGCGACAATGCCGAGGTTGGCTTTATTGATAAGACCGGCCAATGGGTGATTAAACCGCAGTTTGGACAAGCCATGTCGTTTCACAATGGTGTGGCCGAAGTGACCTTTTTGCGAAGAGGTGGTGCATTAATCGACAAGACAGGGCGAATCTTGGCAAAGGGCGAGCTAGGTCGCTCTTCCCTTGGCACGGGCTCTGCGGCGATTGGCGATCTATTTGTCAGCTGCCACAAAGGGCTGTACGGGCTTATAGACAAAACGGGGAAATGGGTTCTACCTGCTGTGTTCGACCAAATTCGCGCATTCGACAGCGGCTATCCTGCAAACAACCTTTCAACCTTTCATCGCCGAATCACTGATCCGTCGAAATACATCCAAATTTCGAGAAACAGACTGTGGGGAGTGGCCGATTGCACCGGTAAAATAATCATTCCGCCTCGTTACGACGAAGTATTGTCTTTTCAAAATGGTCATGCGGCAGTAAAGGTCGATGGTAAATATGGTTTCGTCGACTCGAACGGCAAGACTGTCATCAAGCCTCGCTATGACTTCGTCACTAAGTTTGACGATCTCATTGCTGTAAGCCTTGATAAACAGTGGCGCTTCATTGATTCAAGCGGCAAACTTTTGAATTTAGACCCCGTTGATGGGGTCATTTTCGACGAATCCGGCGCGTGGCTGTCGGATGGATACGGAGTAATCGTTGTAAACAAATTATGCGGCTACATGGATCGAACAGGAAACATTGTTATCCCACCCCGCTTCCCGCTGGCGACAGAATTCAGAGAAGGATACGCGCTGGTATGGGATGGATCATTGTGGCGCTTCATTGACAAGGAAGGCAACTTTGTCTCGCCGAGCTTTGCTGAGGTATCTCAATTCATGGCTGGCAAGTCGTCTGTCGCAGTGCCCGGGCCACTTTATTCTTTTATGGCTGCTAAGGAACTTGAGTCGGCGAAGGAGGCAGTTGTCGGCATTAAGGATCAAGCTGCACCAAAACTACCGGATGAGCAGAATCCGGAGCAGCAAGGAGACGCTGATTGAGCAGACAAATACACGCTGTTCAAAATATAAGTTATGGTGACCACGTAGCTCACATTTTTTTGTGGCTAAAGGCACTACTTCTGGTGCCGCTTTGGGCCATCGTTCTAATTCCAATTGTAGGATTCATCAGCCGCTCTCTCGGACATGTGGCGATGGACGTGGCATACGGCCTAACGCTATTTTCGTGCGTCATTTACTTTCTAGTTGATGTTTTAAAACGTCGAATTCGCCTGGACGATGAGTACATGTATTTTGGTTTCAGAGCCATCCCAATAAAAAGCATACAAAGCGTCGATGTGATTTACAAAAAGGGCACGTTTTTGCCGACTGATCTGGCGATCACATGCGCATCCGCAGACCGTCTCAAACTAAAACTTCAGGGGCTATCAGAGCGCAGTGTCGGAGTTTTGCTCAAGCACCTCGAAGTGCGCAATTCCAATTTGCAAACGGCAGCCGTTTTGAACACGCTGATCAAATGCCGTCAAGTCAAACCGAAACTCGCCGTAGAAACGGCTGACCGAGTGGAATTGCCGTATCATTCCAGGCAGTTGATCGACGAAAGCATCGGCGTATTTAAATCGACGGCAAGCAGATGGGCGAGGTTGGGCCCGGTGGTAGCTTTGCTTCTACTCGGGCCGGTGTGGATACCGTTCTATTCAGTCTTGTTTTTTTGCTTGCAACCCAACAGTCTTTCACAAGTGCAATACCTCGATATACCATCCTTCCTCTTTAAATTCATGGACGGACTGCAGCATCAAGCAATCAATTCCAGTCAATCAGCATCTACTTCGATCCAGCATTTGGCCGGAAACAACGTGGTCACAGCTTTGACATGTGGATTCATCCTTGCCCTTGTGCTTTATATTCAGAAGTTGTTATTGCGTCCGAATGTCTTGGTTGCGGATGCTAAAGGTGTAAAACTGAATTTGAAATGTGGACAAATTTCAGTTCCACTGAAAAGGGTGGCATGGTCAAACATAGTCCGCGCAGGACTGCACAAACCGACGCAAAAGGCTGGCCTGCGCTCCTGGAAGATTCGGCTCACTACCAGGCAAGCGAAGAACTTCGACATAGATCTGTCCGCTCTTGCAGTTGATGACAGAACTCTTCTCTTGCGACGCATGGAAAAGCTTATTCCTGATTGCCAAATTGATTACGAGTTATCACAGTCGATGGTGGCAAAGGCGGATCATAGTTACACAGAACTATGGCTACAGTCTTTGACCCAGGCACCTGAGCGCAAGACTCTGGAGCCTCTGCAGCCAGGTCAAACAGTTGGTGAAAATCGCTTTGAAGTACTGAAGAGTATTGGTGTCGGGGGTCAGGGCACGGCATATCTGTGCCGCACCATAGATGATGCCTCACAAACCATCGTTCTTAAAGAAACAATCATTCCAGTTTTTGGCGAGAATGCCTTAAGAAGAAGAGCGTTGGAAAAGTTTGAACACGAATCCAAAATGCTTAAGTCTCTCGATTGCGACGGCATCGTCAAGTTACTCGATTATTTTATCGAGGATCATCGCGCCTACCTTGTGCTTGAGCATATCGACGGGGGCAGCTTGCGTGATCTGGTGCAGCGTGAAGGTGCGCTCACTCATGAGCAGGCGCGCGATATCGCCTTGCAAATGTGCGACATTCTCAAAGAGCTGCACAGCAAAGAAATAATCCATCGTGATTTTACGCCAGACAATTTGATCCTTAACTCCAAGGGCAAACTCAAGCTCATCGATTTCAACGTGGCGCAGCAAGTGCAAAGTGGAACCACAGGAACGATTGTCGGTAAGCATGCCTATTTGCCGCCTGAACAGTTTCGAGGCAAGGCGACCAAGCAAAGTGATTTGTATGCATTTGGTGCAACTCTGTTTTTCTTGCTTACCGGGCAAGACCCAGAGCCGATCTCGCAATCATCGCCCCAAGCGGCAAATGCAGCCATTGACGCCGGCTTCGACGAGATTGTCAAACATGCAACCACATTGCAGGCAAGCGCGCGCTATGAGAGTGCTGATCAAATCGCTGCAGATTTATTGTCAATGGACGACCACCGACTTTCCACGGTCGTGCTTTCCACAGTCGTGCAGCGAAAGGTTGAAGCGCAGGTGCTAGAGCATGGCTGAACTCGTGGTGAAAAGCCAGTCTGTTAGCGCCCTAAGAAATGTAGCAGACACTACTTTGAACGTCACTTTTCCTCTCTGGGGAATAGTATCGCCCATCGCGATCGTAATAATGATTTTGATGGTGATCACGTACCTGCAGCAAAGCACATACGCAAAGGCCGCGGAGCTGATGTCGTGTATGGCGCTTACTTTGTGCTTCAGTTTCAGCTGTCTGCTATTGAAGCGGGCTCTGTCTTGCGACGTCATGATCGTTGACAAGCAAGGCATCAAACTGCCTCGACTGCTCGGTACAAGCTTCAATGTGCGGTCGTACATTCCGTGGGAGGAAATCGCCACCATAAGCGCGTCTGTGCAAGCCGCCGATGTGAGCCGGTGCCGTGTGACGATTTACAAGAAGCGTGGGCGTCCTGTGCATTTGTCGACTCGCGTCTTGGACCAAGATTTTCTGGAGCAATTTTTGCTGGCCGCAAAAATGTGGGCGCCTGCGTTGTGTGATCCAAGTCTGGAAGAATTTCAAAATGTATTGCGCATTGGCACCCGCACCACCGAAGACACCAGTTATACGCAATTGTGGGAAGAAGAGCTTGGGCGCCGATTTTGCCCCACGTCATATATTCCACTTGAGCCTGGGCGAGTGCTGCGCGGTAACAGCATCAAAGTAATGAATCATCTCGCATCAGGTGGGCTGTCGGCTGTCTATCTATGCCAACTGGACGGAAAGAAATTGGTTGTTTTGAAAGAAGCCACCATTCCTGAAGGGGGAGCGGAGAACGTCAAGGAAAAAGCGCGAGAAATGTTCGAGCGTGAAGCAAGCTTGCTGATGAAGCTCAATCACCCGGGCATTGTGCCGGTTCTCGATTGCTTCTCGGAAGGAGGACGAAATTATCTGTTGCTCGATTACGTTAATGGCGTCGACTTTCGCCAACTCGTTAAACAGAATGGTGCCCAGAAAGAGTCGGCTGTTCTTGAATGGGCGATTCAGATTGCCAATACCCTCAAGTATTTGCACGAGCGCGAACAACCGATCATTCATCGCGACCTCACTCCGGACAATATTGTGCTGCGAAATGATGGACAAGTGATCATCGTCGACTTTGGTGCGGCAAACGAATATATCGGAAATGCGACCGGCACGTTCGTGGGTAAACACTCATTTATTGCGCCGGAACAATTTCGCGGCAAAACCACGATTCACAGCGACATTTATGCATTTGGTTGCACGCTGTTTTTTCTATTGACTGGATGTGAACCTGAAGCACTATCGACCTCCAATCCCAAGGAACACATGCCATCCGTTTCAGCAGAAGTCTCCGAACTGGTGGAATCGTGCACACAACTAGAAGCCAGCGCTCGATACCAGAGCGTTGCTCAGCTATTGCCTGTGCTGCGACGCCTGGCGGCACAAACAGTGGTTCTTTAGCAGGAGCAGGAGCTCAGGAGTTAGGAGATAGGAGTTAGGAAGAGGGCGCTTTATGAACCATTGGAGGTGCTGGTTTCTACTGGTTGTTTTATTGGCAGCCTGCCCATGCGCGGTGAGAAGTCAGTGTGGATTAACGGCACCCCACCCGCGGATACTGTCTGAGGCAGCAAAACAACAAGAACAGCGCGAGAATATTCTAATTTATCTTCTTTCCGCAAGGCACACAATCGACAAGGTGTGGCGGTCGTGGCACCCTCCAGCTCACGACAAGCTACTTGGCACCATGCAGACGCAACTAAAAGTCACTCTGGACGCAGACGGCAAGCCAGCCGCGTGCACCGTCGTCTCATCCTGCGGCTCAGAGCAACAAGACAGGTCTGCGCAAGACTGTTTGAATGCGGCCACCTTCGCAGCTCTTCCGCCAGGAGTGAATACGCTCGACTTCTATTGGACGTTTATATCAGACGACACTATGAACACGGTTGAGTGTACGAACTCACCAGAAGTAAACGCATACTATACGAAACTGGTCGGCGAAACAGTTCCACCCTTGGGCGCGACAGCAGCGCAAGCCAATCTGTGGTTTCGTCCTTACATGGCCGACTTGCAACGTCGAATCAAGAGAGAATGGTTTCCGCCTAAAGGTAATGAGAGCGACCCGGTCGTTGTCGCGTTCAAGGTGGAGTATGGTGGTCAGCTTTCCAATCTGCGTTTAGAGAAATCATCAGGCATAGCTGAAGCTGATCAGGCAGCACTTAAGGCAGTTCAAAAAGCTGCGCCATACAGACCACTTCCCTCCAGTTTTGACCAGGTTGAGGTGCAGTTCACGTTCGATTACAAACAATTCAATGGCGGAGGACACGTAATATTTCTTTCCTTCTAAGCCACAAAGTTCATCACGGCAGAGGCACCAGCCAGACTGTTCGAGCCGGCTAACAGAATAGCCCACACGCTACACTCCGAACCATTCACGAGGCATAATGTTGCGCGCACGTTCAGGATTCGCGCCTGGTGCAAGGAGCCATGGCACGACATCTCCGTATTGTTCGGCGAGCGATGGCACCACATTAGTGAAGTGCAGAAGTGATGCTACCACGTTGTTACTAGCTAGTGTAGCCGCCGGCAGCAAACAGCGGCCAGATGCCATCGAAAACGCCCGGCACAAAACTGTAGGGAACCAGGTTTTCGTTCATATGCTTCTCAACGGAGCGTGCCATACGTTCGATCTGCTCAGCCGTGGCCCTGTTAATAATGAACGGACCAGCACTCGGGAGGAACGGCAGAAGATACGGGCTGCGCCGAGTTACTATCGCTTTTATTGAAATTGGCAACGAGATCCCGAACCAGCCGTTAATCCAGACCGTGCGTTCTTTCGCATGATCAGATCCCTTCTTCCAATATGTCAGCACTAGACCGACATGAAATGGGTTAGGCATTCTGATTATTTCAATCAATGCACCATGTTCGAGTGCGGTTTCTATCGAATTTGCGACCGCCATTGTAGGCAACATGTATATTGCGATTACTTCCGGTCGACGTAAATGCCTGATTGTGGTGATACCCTGAACCAATCCAAGCGGGCCGCAAAGGCAGTTAATGCACGAAAGGAAGAATGTGAATTGATAATGTTTTTGCTTTTTCAAACAATTCGCCGCATATATGTTTAGGACAGCCAGCAACAAGCTGGCTGCGACAGCAGCAGCTAAAACAATCAGGAGTGCGAGGACAATTGTGGGCGCATGAGTGTGTGCGCCGAGCCACATGCACTTGCGAGCGAATCCTACATGTAGACTAATCCACGCCAGAGCATTTTGGAAGATGGTGCATGGGCCGAGCCAAGCCGCGAGTGGCTCAAAATTAGTAAGCATGAATGAAAGTAGCGCCAGCAGACAAAGAGATACGATGGACAGGGATACGGCAAATGCAAGATTCAAATTGCTCGGATTGGCAAGGGACCCGCTCATTGAGTTTGCAACACGCTTACAGTGGGGCTTCGCATTCACTCACCTTCCTCTGGCTTGAATCCCAACTTCTCCGATTCCTTCCTGTCGCTCTTTGCTGCGTCCGCCTTGCCCAGCTTGTCGTAAACCAGAGCCCGATAATAGTACGCTTCGCCTGAATCGTCGACGTCACGCGTCCATTTTGTCAGACATGCCAATGCTTCATCCAAAAGTCCCAGTCTGAACGCTGCTTTTCCTTTGCGTCCAAAAGCAGCCGCGCCACTGGAGTCCAACTCGATCGCTTTTGCAGCCAGATCATACGCTTGCTGGTATTTCTTTTGCCGGTAGTAAACAGCGCTCCTCACGATATAGCACCAGGAAAGACGCGGATCCAATTCAGCCGCTTCGTCCAAATCCTTTAGCGCTGCCTCGTCGTCATTCAATTTGTGATGAGCATAACCACGCGTAGTTATAGCCAAGGCTGATTTCGGATTCAAGTCAACTGCACTGTTGAGCGCTTCAAGCGCTTGTTGATTTCTTTTAAGCCCGATCAGAATTCCACCTTGAGCAGCATAGTTGTCTGACACCGCTCCATCCAACTGAATCAATTGATCGATGTCTTTCAGCGCCAATTCACGCTGCTGTAGTGCATAATACATCGCCGCTCTCATCTGATAGAACAACACCTTCTTTGAACGAGCTGGCTTTGCTTTAGCAAGCCATTTAAGCTGAGAAGGCCTGAACTGCCCGGCGCTGAACGCGTCCTTCAGTAACTCAATGCGAATATCTAAGGAATCCGAAAGTTTGACCGCTTCCTGCGCCAATTTTTCTGCCTTCTTTTTTTTACCGGCTGCGAGAAGGCTGGCATAGAGTATTCCGGCCGATTTACAGAAAGGATCGTATCTCGGTACGTCTTTGTCTCGGTTTTTCCGTTCGAACTTTCTGATCTCTTTTAGAAACTCATACTTCTCATGCAGCTCTTTTAGCGGCTTCTTGTACAGAAAATTTGTAATGTCTGCCCAGCGCTCCTTTTCGATGAGCAGCGATTCGAGCCGAGAAGCAACTCGCTCAAGTTTTTCAGCTGCATCGGCACTCTCCTTAACCTCGTCAAACCAGGAGAGCGTCTTTTGTTCATCACCCAATACTTCATTGAGAACAAGCCAATCGAAACGGTCATCAGATTTTTGCGCGTCTGTACGAAGCTGTTCAAAGCGCTTCCTGGCCGATGGGTAGCTTTGAACTAACCGACCCATCTCCCAAGCCATATATGAAACGCGAACTCCACCCATAGGAGGATCTTGGCTAGGAATGGATTTCCACAACCAAATGAACTCTTCAGTGGCGTCCTCATAAGCTTCGCTTCGAAGCAGCTCCTTCGCTCGTTTGTAACGTGCTTGTACTTCCGCGCGTCCGCCCTTTTTCATTTCTGTTTCCACCTCTGTCGTGTTATTGGTTTCTTGAGCAAGTTCACAACACTACGCAGAAAACTCCTTGTCGATTGCATGCCCACAGCAAATATGATTGCCACGGTTAAAGATGCTTGATTGAAGCAAGTGTTGCATTGTAAATCGACTATGCGGCATTTGGCTGGAAGCTAGAATGGTCTGGTACCCCTCAGTCAAGAGTGAATTTGTCTTATGTCCTGGCGGCAGGCCATCAAAGACGCATCCGTTGCAGTGCGGCAATCGATCAAAGGCGCATCCGTTGCAGTTTCTTTGTCTTTTGGCTCCACTCTTGCACTCATCGGTGTGCTGCTCTCTAGTTTTATCTTGTGGTTTATCTTGTTTGGTCGTTACCAGGTGCGTCCGTTTGACTCAGCGTCCTGGAAAGCCGCTGCTTGGAAAACCGATATTGGACAGCACCGCGACATTCGGCTTCGCATGATAGATGACCTACTGCACAGGTACAACCTTGTTGGCATGTCGCGAACTCAGATAGTTGATTTGCTTGGATACCCAAACCCTAACGAGTCCAAGCAAACATCCTCCGAAATTTATTACTACCTTGGACCGGAGCGTGGTTTCATAAGCATTGATGATGAATGGCTGGATATCAAATTCCAGGGAGATCTAGTTGTCTCTGCCATAGATCGCCCTGACTAGTCGGCCGTCTCGTGTTGCATTTGCGTCAGTAAATGTGGAGTAAACAAGCAATTTGGGCTTTCGATTTCGCTAGTAGAAACATTCAACGCGTTCAGCTGCGGTACACCGGTTGTTCCGCATTGTCAGCATTTCGCAAGTGCTCGATCCACTCATATAAATCCACGTCACTCCATCGGATGTTAGCAGCTCCGCTGGAGATACAGATTTGTCAACCAAACAACCGTCAGATGGTCTTTGGATTGTTTGGGGACGTCCGAAGTGAACGATAATTTCAGATGCCGTGCGATCTCGCGCATAATCGCCAATCTGGTCAGCCCTTCGATCCTCTTCGGTATACGTCCACATCAACTCCTCCTGCAAAAGCTGGTTGTTGGTATTTGTGATCACCCCTTGTGTGTTTTGCTCAGCCGCTTCTTGAATGAGACTCGTCCTGGCGTCCTGAGCGCTAATGCTTGAACCACAAGAGTAAAACGCCCCAAGAAAGTAGGCACAGATAATGCCGACCGCCTTCAATGCGGCCATCTTGGGTGAAGTTGATCCTACTGCAATCATGACTCCTATCGTCCAGCATCCGGCATATTATGCCAATGGGACAACCACTCAGATGGACGATACCCGGGCGATCACGTTTGCGCTGACCGTCTCCTGAGCATGATGTCGTCTAGGCAGTTAGAATGGATGACAGCGCCGCCGCTCAGTATCATTGGACAGTCTCGTATGACCAGCATCCAACCTCTAGATAGTAAAATCTGTTGTCTATGCCAGAAGCCAGAGCACGAAACGCCGAGGCTTATTACAGGGTCTCAAGCGAACATTTGCACAGAGTGCATTCAGCAAGTGAACGCGGGCGCGGTTGGAAAAACCGAGTGCCAATTCTGCTCACGATCAAGTTCTGTGCCAGCGAAACCGGGCAGTTCGAGAAAAGCTGTGCGAATGTGCCGGCCATGTTTCTCTATTGCAATTAAAATCGCAAAGGAAACAGAACGAGGCAGCGAGGAAATGGCGCTGGCTCAGCCAAGGCGGCGACCTAAGGGTTGAAAGCCCTATCGTTCTCCGGAGGAGAGCAAGGAATTCTATAAAGGTTCAATAAAGGCACTTGCATCACGAGAGCTTGACGTTCATGACGGAGAGCATCTTGCCGAGCTGTTGGAGATAGAACCTTCAGAGCGGCTTTATGAATATGCCCGAAAGTGGTTGAAGCAATTCCCACAAGATCAAGATGCACCGGCCTTAGTGGCAGCTTGGTTAGCGGCATTTCCATCCTCCGACGTAGAGCTTCTCTGCGAGCATTACTTGGAATTTGCCGATTGCAATGATATATGGCCCTTAATTCGCGTCATATTTCAAACCGGTCAGCAACCTCCAGAAAAATTTCAAGAGCTGATCGCTTCGAGACTTGAATGTGAGCCACGAAGCGACACCTGGCCCCGTTCGCTCGCAACACCCAAGCTAAATTTAGAGGTCGCCAACAAGTTAGCAGTGCGCTGGTTGGAGTTGAATGCTTGCGAGCCACGTACTCACATTTTGTCACTATGCACATTCGTTCAATCGTCGGAAGTTATGGAAGCCTTACTTTTGTGGATGAAGAGAAATTCCGACGGATTGCTAGAAGAGTTTGCAATGTCGCTTGCACACCTTACGGAAGCAGCCGCCAAGCATCACCCAGAACTCTTACCTGAACTGATCGCGTTTTCACGGATGTGGTTATGCGCTAACAGCAATTCGCCCAGAGCAGGTAATGTTCATTGTGAACTAATCCGAACGACACATAATTTAAACGACATAGAAAAAGCGAAAAAATGGTATCAGGAGAATCGAGGTGCAGATACTGCCTGGTATGTGCTTTCGGCACTTTTGTTTAAACAAAACCCGGACAATTTTGCAGTGAACGAGTCAAAGCGAGTTCTAAAATCGCAACCGGCAGATAAGCGGATCCCAGCACTTACAGGTAGATTGCTGCGGGCAGTTCGCGATGACGAAACAGTTCGGTTGGCCAGAGAGCTGTGTATTACTAACCCGGTTCCTTGGATTTTGGAAGAACTCTTAGCATTTGCTTCCGACGATGAATTGGTCGGAAAAGCTCATGGGCTTCTGGAGAAATGGGACAACCACGAGGCAGGCCACACGATGTTGCTAGCTCTCTTAAATGCGGCGCCGCAGAATGAGAAAACACAGAAGCTTGCTGAATCCTGGTTGGAAAGCAACAAAGATCATGACGCTGCAACTCAAATCAGGGCTTTGCTAAGGACGTAAAGTCTACTTATCCACATTCCGATAAGAATGTTTCATCCGCCTCCAACCGTTCAGGATCTCCGAAATCGCCTGCAGTTCAACTGTTCCAAGCCGCCAGTCTATGGAACGATCTATGTGGTGCCGCTGGTGCCACTGGAAACCGACGAAGAGTTCGATCAAGCCTCTCAACTGTTTTCTGATCAGTTAGTTGGATCAGCCGAGCACGCCATTGTAGAGCTCTGTCTAACGTTTTTGAAACAGCCGGCCATCTATGTGTCGGTCTTGTGTAGAGACCGATCATCTCTCTTGCCCAGCCAGCTTTTGCCGGCTCATCCGTGTCAAGTTCATTGGCGGCCGTCTGCAAGAGAAATTCGTACGTTGAGTAAGCGACACCGACGTCGTGTTTTGTTGTCTTGCCTGGATGAAGTCGGTACGAAGCTTTCCAGAGTTGTTCGAAGCCTGCGGCTAAGTCGGGGCTTCTCCTGCTTGTCGATGCCAGAGAAGGGGGCAAATCAAATACGCCTGGACCGATCACGTTGATATCTTCTTGGGCCCAGGCTGCGCTTCCTTTCAATGGAAGCAAAACGGCACAAAGAATAACTCGTGCTGTCCATGGGTGCATTTGCGACACCTCTGCATGTGACAATATTTCGATAGTATCATCTCCCGACCCTTTGTGAGGGTGTGTGATGTGAGGGTTGGCAAATTCATAGTGAGCGTCTCATCGCATTAGCTTCATGTGCAAATCACGGAATTAAATGACACATCCATTCGCCGTTCATTCCATAGGCAGACAATCTATAATGTGATTGAACGCTATTCTACAGCGAGTTGAGATATGGCGGACCACACGAACGATATGGAGCACTGCAACAATACTGAGGCGTTACGGTCTCGCCGTGCATTCCTCAAAATGATAGCCGGTGCGCCGCTAATCGTCACTTTTGGGCTGCTTGCATCGCCTCTGATGCGGTTTCTGAAACCGACAATGAAACCGGGCAATTTCTTTCAAGCTGCTGATTTACCGGCAGCAGACCAGCCGCCCCTATTCAATCAGCGTGACTTTCCAGAAATCTGGTCATGTTTACCGTTTATGCTGCCGATGAAGTATCTGGTCTTCAATCCTGAACAATACGAAATTCGCGAAATACCTGGTTTCGTCATCCGTACTGGAAAGAATCAGATCGTCGCATTCAGTCGTATGTGCCCAAAACAACGTGACCACATTCTAAATTATGTTTATGTCCGCCCAACTGCCAACGGTTCTTGCAGCTGCGCCATGAAGAGCTGTAAAGGTGATTGCATCGGGCACGCGAAGAGTCCAGTTCTAATCTGCCCTTGCGATCACAGTGTCTTTGACATAAGCAACAACGGCCGAGTGCTATGCGGACCTGCGCCTTATGCAGCACGCCAATTTACTGTAATTCGAAACGGTGATTGGATCAGCATAAGTCGCTTCGAGGACGTTGGCATTGCCTAATCACTCGGTTTATTTTGCAAACGCAGAATCAGAATCCCACATCATCGATCGTCTTCTGCTTGAGCTGGTTTTCTCTGGGTGCAACTTCAATCCTCGCGGTTTCAGCCATTCCTCAATAGCCGATTGTGCTGCATCAATCTGTTCACGCGTGCTAGCGCAGACTACAAGGTCATCAGCATATCGGATGTAACCGTAGGCTGAGCCTAGTGTTTGCTGCAAGCCATGGAGCGCCACATTCAAATCAAAAGGACGGGAGAAATTATTGAGCGGGGAGGTGCTCTGAGATTGAATCCAATCAAGGCACGCTGAACAGCTGAAACATTTTTGAAACATAATTTCGCTGGCCGATCTGTAGGATGCTGGCCAAAGACTCACCTTTTCTCAGGAAATATTTACTATGCCACCAAGAGAGTTCGAACCACTCACCATGTCGCCGGAATCCTCGCAATTGCGCGGATCGGCACCTCAGTTTGACCTGTTCCAGATTTTTGAGCCACCGCCGTCTTTTCAGCGGGCGACTGCTTCCAAATCAGATACGATCGCGGCGCTCGCCGACCAGACAACGCCGACTCCCTCCAAAGACGTGATCGCGGCGGCCGCCGACCAGACAACGCCGACTCTCTCCAAAGACGTGATCGCGGCGCCCACCGACCAGACAAAACCGACTGCGCCGGAGACAGAGTCTCAGATTCAGACGCTCTTGTGGATGAATCTGGACAAGATCTTAGATCAGGTGCCGCCAGGTACGACAATAACCAGCAATCAATTCGCAAAGGATTTCGGTCCTGAGGCAGCGGAGCAGCTAGAAAAAGCAGGTGTGACAAGCATCGACAACACAGCAAAACCAGGACAGAAGCCTCATTTCGTCATCGATTTCAATCAACCTGGTGCCGTACAAACCAATGGCGGAGAGCTTGACCACGCCAATTCAGTTTCTTTTGACTACTCCAAATCACCGAATGGAGAGGTAGACCTGACGAACGTTCACGGGCTGACGGCTAAGGCTGCTCACGGAGTTAAATCTATGGGAACGGCAACTGTCGACAGTGTCGAGATTGTGCACGACGACAGCAATGGCAATGTGAAACTTACTGGAGATGCGCATTGGATGTTTTTCCATGGCGCACGAACGTATGAATTCGGACCAGATGGAATCCCGATTCAGCCTACGGTCGCTGCCTGAATAGAACTGAACTGTTCCGACAGATAGAACACACTCATGCGTCTGGTGGAACAAATTTGTATCCGACTGCATGAACGGTCTTAAGAACGC
>Ga0182024_10017154_pt1 | contig 13637 bp, 13 predicted proteins | sample P32metaG_FD_120480 | JGI IMG/M metagenome (GOLD analysis project Ga0182024, IMG submission 120480) | Permafrost microbial communities from Stordalen Mire, Sweden - P3-2 metaG (Illumina Assembly) | ecosystem: Environmental > Terrestrial > Soil > Wetlands > Permafrost | place: Sweden: Stordalen... | reverse complement strand
AAGTCGACTGAGGATCAAAGGCCAAACTGCGCCCGCGATCTGGAATGCCGTGCTCGCCGCGTAAAAGCCAATATCACTTTATCGCCGACATTCGGCTGTAGTGGCTATTTGCACCAGAACCGGCGTCCGAACGACCCCCCTTGTCCCGGCGATGCTGGTACACGTCGATACCGCAAGTGCAAGTGCAGTGCCGGCAAAGAAAATCTTCGCGGGAAGCGAGTTGGGTGGCGCCGCGGCTTGCGCTGGCTTTGAAGTCTCAAGTTTCGGAGCATCCAGCTATGCCTCATCAGACTTAGCCAAGTTCGGCAGCGCAGCCTTTCGCGGAGGAAGGTAAAGTGTCCCCTTCTTATGCAATTGTGAAAGATGCACGAGGATATTGGGCGGGACGTAGGAACTGCCACGAGCGGTCTCATGGAGACCGAACATCTGCAGACCACCCGTGATCGCGAAAAGGAGAATCGTCGGCGCGAAGAACAGCCCAAGGTAGCGATGGATGATGCGGATGGATTTTAGCGACGCTGCAAATGTCATTTCGAAGAATCGACCTCTAAAATGTCAGGATCTGGCAGAGCGCCGAATGCCGATTTCGAAGAACACTCGTTGTCGAGCATCATGCCTTGCTGTTCCGTAATTTAGCACGTGGACAAACGAAATTCAGGGGGCACTCCGGTGATTGCGCCTCCATGAACAAATCGTCATCCCATTCCCTCCTGCAAAGTGCTATCAAAAGAACAGCGGTCTCGTCTCAGAGAGTAGCTGTTGTTGCCCTGCGAGCCAGCGGAGCTTCTCAAATACGGGGACGGAATCGGGCAGGGAAATTGGAATCTTCGGACTTTCCTTTCTCGCGAAAAGTTCTTGGCCGGGCATCAACGGTCACTTGTTACACGGGACCCGATCACGGGAGGGGCCTCAACGGTAGCATCCTGCAAAGAAAGGTCGCAGCATGTCTGATCGTTTTCCTTGCAAGTCTAAGCTCGCGCGAAACCCAATCTACTTCAATACGGCATGCTTCCTGGCGAGCGCCGCTGGAGCTTCATTTCTGCTTGGCTGCAGTACAGCCACCCTGCAACCCTCACCGGCGTTGCCGGCCGAGAGAGTTCTACCAGTTGCAGGTTCGCCCATCGATCACATCGTGATCATCATGCAGGAAAATCGAACCTTCGATAACTTGTTCAATGGTTTTCCCGGGGCGGACACGGTGCAGAGCGGCGTCAGCAATGGTAAGGTCATTCCTCTTCAGCCGATTTCGCTCTCCGATAGCCGCGATCTTGACCACAGTCACCTGAGCTGGGTTCAGGCTGTAAACAGCGGCGCAATGGATGGCTTTGCGCAAAGCCAAGTCAGTCCTTCCACACTGCCTTACTCGTATGTGCCAGAGTCGCAAGTCGAGCCTTATTGGACTCTTGCCCGCGAGTACGTACTCGGTGATCGCATGTTCGAGTCCAGCAGCGGCCCAAGTTATCCCTCGCATCAATACCTCATCGCCGGTCAATCCGCGCTGGTCGCCGAAAATCCAAGCGGCGGCTGGGGATGCGATGCCGGATCCAGTTCCCTTGCGCCGCTCATCGGCCCCAACAGCACCGAGATTACGCCGGGCCTGCCGCCCTGTTTCGACTACATTACAGTCGCAGATCTGCTCGATCAGGCGGGTGTCTCGTGGCGGTACTACGCGCCGGATCCCGATGACGGCTTTTATGAGCTTTCGGCATTTCAGGCCGTTCGTCATATTCGGTATAGCAGCGATTGGCAGACTAAGGTAATCTTTCCCGCGACGCGTGTCCAGGTCGACATCGCAAATGGAGAGCTTGCCCAAGTTACCTGGATCGTTCCCGATATGGATAACTCCGACCACCCCGGCTCTGGAACCACTAACGGGCCCGACTGGGTCGCCTCCATAGTGAATGCCATCGGCCAAAGCAGGTACTGGAATTCCACCGCCATCTTCGTCACTTGGGATGATTGGGGCGGCTGGTATGACCACGTCCTGCCCCCCAAGGTTGATGAGATGGGCTACGGCTTGCGCGTACCGCTGCTAGTGATTTCACCGTGGGCAAGACACGGATACCTTTCCCACACCGTCCACGAGGCCAGTGGGTTCATCACCTTTATTGAACATAACTTCAATCTCGGTTCACTGGACCAGCGCGACCAGAGCGCGGACCGCTTCGCGGACTGCTTTGACTTCACACAACCGACGGCACCCTTCGTACCGATCACAACAGGAACTCCTTCGGGAGATTGACTTCCTGGGAAATCTGGCTACGGAACGACCTTTTATTAGCGACTCCTTCCAGCGGCTAGTGGGCCACTAAATCGAATGCGAGATGAACAAATCGTCATCCTATTCCCTTACTGCAAGGTGCTATCAAAAGAACAACGGTCTCGTCTCAAAGAGTAGCCGTAGAATTGAGAATTCGGAGCCTGTTCTCTCAAGTAGTCGACTCTCGCGGGATCGTTGTCTCCTCTTGGTCCAGCTTCCCAAAGACACACGCCAAATCTAATCCCGATAATCCAGGCTGAGGGCTCACTACGCATGACTACGGCTTTCCTGAACCGAATCGCCACTGCCGTACCGGAGCATGATGTGCATGACGCCTTCGTGGTATTTGCAGAGAAGATGCTAGTCGACCCGCGGCTGCGTGCGGTCTTCCGCCGCATGGCGAGCCGCGCCAACATCGCGCATCGTTATTCATTCCTCGATCCTCAAAAAGGGTGGGGGCAATTCTCGTCGCATGACGCGCATGACTTTTATCAGCCAAGCAACTTTCCCAACACGGCGCGGCGTATGGAACTGTTTGAGCAGAGCGCTCCGCTGCTGATGAAGGAGGTCGTGGACCAGCTTGCGCTCAATGAGAAGGAACGCTCCGGAATCACGCATGTGCTGGTGACCTGCTGCACGGGGCTCTATGCGCCAGGACTGGACTTTGAAATCGTTGACCATCTCGGACTTTCGACGGGCGTCGAGCGCACGATGGTTGGATTCATGGGATGTTATGCCGCGATCAATGCGCTGAAGCTGGCGCGACATATTGTGCGCTCAGATCCGAAGGCGGGTGTTCTGATGGTCAACCTGGAGTTGTGCACGCTTCACTTAAAGGAGACGCAGGAACTGGAACAGGTGCTGTCATTCCTGGTATTTGCCGATGGCGCGGCGGCGAGCCTGATTGCGGGTACGGAGCAGGGCTTTGCACTGGACAGCTTCAAGGCGGTGATGGTGCCGGAGACGCGGGGGCTAATTACCTGGAAAATTCGCGAGCTCGGGTTCGATATGCTGCTCTCCGGACAGGTGCCCGGAGAACTGGGCCGCGCTATGCATGAGGGCGAGCTGATGGCCGAGCGGGATGACATCGACCTGTGGGCGGTACATCCGGGAGGGCGGTCGATTCTGGATGCAGTGGAGAAGGGATTGGAACTGCCGGTGAATGCGCTAGAGGCGTCGCGCGAGGTGTTGTCGTGCTTCGGCAACTTGTCTTCGGCGACGGTAATGTTTGTGCTTGAGCGGATGATGCAGCAGGCGCGGTCGGGGCAGCGCGGATGCGCGATGTCGTTTGGCCCAGCACTGACAGCGGAGACGATGCGATTTCATGTGGCCTAGAACGGATATGGAATTCGGACCGCGGGTCGCTCCACGCGATCTGCCGGAGCTGATGGATGGCGACTGTAGCTATGAGGATTTTCGCGGCTGCTTGGGCAGCCTAGAGCAGATCAACCGCTGGCTGCTGGGGTATAGACCGACTCTTGCCTGGCTTAAGCGGCTACCGCCTGGATTGGTTGATCCGGTGCACATTGTCGATGTGGGATGTGGCGGCGGCGATCTGCTGCGTCAGATTTCAGCCTGGGCGCGAAGGCGCGGCATTGCTGTCGAGTTAAAGGGAATCGACTTAAATCCCTATGCGGCGCGTGCAGCGGCGGAGTCAACGCCGAAGGCACTCGGAATTGCGTGGGTGACTGGCGATGCCTTGGAATATCGACCGGAGAAGCCGGTGGATATTGTCGTGTGTTCGCTGATGGCACATCATCTGGAAGATGAGGGGATCGTTGCTCTACTGCGATGGATGGGAGCGACTACTCAAGTTGGCTGGTTCATCAATGATTTGGAGCGGTCGGAATGGAGCTGCCGGCTGTTTGGGCGGGTGGAGAGGATTGCAGGATGGCACCGGTTTGTGCGGCACGATGGGCCCGTATCCTTCCGCCGGGCCTTCCGGGACGAGGACTGGGCGCGGTTGCTGACGGCGGCTGATGTCCCGCGAAATGCAGTGTCGGTGGGCAGCGGCAAGACAGGAATCGATAGCCGTGATAAGAAGATGAACAAAGACATTCTCAAAGTAGACCAGTTCGCCATCGTCTCTTTTGCGCCCAAAACGTACACTGGAACGATTGCTGCTTCAGGCGACTCAACCCTTCAGGTGAGCGGAGTGTTCACTTTGCTTGGAACGCCTCACGACCTGACGATTCCGATGCAGATTCACATCGACGGATCGAAGGCGACGGCGCGGGCGCATTTCGACGTTCCCTATGTTCAATGGGGTCTCAAGAACCCGAGCTTCATGTTCTGGAAAGCCGAGAATGACGTTGCGGTTGATCTCGATGTCGTTGGCCAGGTTTCTAGCTGACTGGCAATCAAGAACAATTTCACTTTCAGTGAGTGTGAAAGGGGCTGTAATGGGGAAATTCAAAGTCGTTCTGTTGTTCCTTCTATTCGAATCAGGGACACTCATATGGTCCCAAACTCAACTGAAGAACGACTCCACGTCGCCTCACGGAGACGTCTATGCTGGCGGCGCTTATACCGGTAGCAACCCCGCGAGTGCTGCTTCAGCCGGGATTGGAGGCGGGGCCGACTTCCGGGTCTACAAGTGGATCGAGATTCAAGGCGATGTCAGTGCGTTTCTCGCAACGAGTGGGGCCGCCAATGTCACCACGACAATCGACTATCTGATCGGGCCGCGCATCGCGAAGCCGCCTTCCGGCTCCAAACTCAGTCCGTTTGCGGACTTCCTGATCGGCGGCCAGTCTTTTCAAAATAGCAGCACGCAGCACTCGTACTACTACGCGAACGGAACCGGATTTGCCTTCGCTGGGGATGGTGGATTGGACATCCGTTTGGCTAAGCACTTTTCCCTTCGCGGACAGGCAGGGTTCATTTCGAGCCGCTACGCAACTCCACCAACAACGACAACGAACATTCGCTGGAGGGCCGGCACCTTTCTCGTTTACTGCTTCTGAGATCCGCAGGCAGTCGCTGCTATTCAAATCTCGTAGGCAACATCGACAATTCAAACCTTGGGGCGATAAAACGAAGAATGAAGATGCGTGCGATTGTGTTGACGAGTTTCTGGTTCTTCGCTATGCCGGTGCTCATAGTTGCGCAAACCGACGAGATCCAGGTGTACGACGGAGAGATCGCGCCGCCGGGAATCTTCAATCTGATGATCCACAACAACTTCACGCCCAAGGGACGCACGGTGCCCGAATATCCTGGCGCGATCATCGCCAACCATTCTTATCAGGTCACTGCCGAGTGGGCGTATGGCGTTACGCCGTGGTTCGAGCAGGGACTTTATGTGCCTGTGGCCTCGCCCTATTCTTCCAACTATGGCTCGACGATTAACGGCTTCAAGATTCGCGAACTATTTGCGCGACCCAACGCTCATGAACATACCTTCTTCTATGCGGCCAATTTTGAGTTCAGCGTAAACCACCACTACTGGGAGTCAAGGACGATTACGTCCGAGATCAGACCAATCGTAGGGCTACACTTGCATCCGTGGGATTTCATCTACAACCCGATTGTCGACACGGACTATACCGGTGGCCTTGGAAACCTGCAGTACAACCCATCGGGGAGAGTGGCGTACAACTTCAACGACCGGTGGGCCGTTGCTGCCGAAGAATATGACGGTTTCGGACCGCTGAATGGGTTCTTGCCTCTTTCGAAGCAATTCCACGAGGTCTGGGCGACAACGGATTACTCAGGTAGCAAGTTTCTCGGCCTCAACGTTGAAACCGGTGTCGGCTACGGTTTGACTGCGGCTTCGGACAAATGGACTCTTAAGTTGATGCTGTCACGTAACCTCAACGTCCATCCATGGCGTCCCTGAGTGGAGAAAGCCCGCAAGATGGCGATGTTGTCTTGGAGGGATGGGCTGATTCCGAACAGTCGTCTCGCTGATCGCGCACTTTTCTGGGAACAGCGATATCGAGGGTGTCGTCACCTACGTCATTGGAATAAGGCTTGGTAAGCTCGGCTGCTGCCAGGCGTGTAAACATGCGGCAATTCGAAACGGTGGTGGATTCGGTTCATGGCAGGCCGGATGCGGGCGCTGCCGATAGACTGTTGCAATTGGAACTGACAGAGCGCCTGAGTCCGGCGTGAGCGTAGCAACTCAACGAGTCCATGCCCGATCCCTTGGCCAAAGGAACGCTGCTCGAAGGTTTCACATTTCCAGTCGCGGCCAACAATTCAAGCGCTTCTCAACTTGGAAGACCCATGGCTCTCGCCAAAACGTTTCACGCCGGCAACCGGCTCCCTATCGAAATGGCGAGGAGATGGCGGTAGAACCCGGCTTGCCGCTCGGGTTGCTGGCCGAGGCCACGTACGCCGAGACACGCTACCGGCTTGCCCCCGAAGACAAGCTCACATTTGTATCAGATGGCGTGATTGAAGCCACCAACCCGCAAGGCGAACTTTACGGCTTTGTGCGCACGCAGGCCATTAGCAACCAACCAGCGAATGCTATCGCGGAAGCAGCCACGCAATTTGGCCAAGAAGACGACATTACAGTCCTCTCCGTAACCCGCACTGTCGATCTGAATCCTCTGATGGCATAGTTCAGGACCTTGTTCGATTCCTCAATCGCTCGTTCCGGGTGGATGGTCGGCTAACCGTCAGTACTGGGTATCCATTTGACTCAGGTTCCCCCAACAGGTTGTGGTTGGGTTATTTCCGTTTGATGGCCGAGTCCACAATCTGCCTATAAGTTGTTGGTTCGATTGCGACGGCCTGCTGCACCAGGCGGCAGAAGAGTTTGCCTCGGCTGCGCGATTTGCGGCGGTTGAAGCGGAACGTGAATTCGTTTAGATAATCCTGAAGATGTTCTCCGGCGACAGATCCCTGGTGTGTGCCCAACAACCAGCGCTTCAGTAGCGAAAAGACTTGATGGACGCGTGGCTGGAACTCGACAGCCCGCTCCGAATGCCCCTTTTGATTGCTGATACGGTGTTGGTAGGCGGCCTGGCTGGCCGGACATCTTTGTGGCGTGCGATTCGACGCCTTCCTTGTTGCTGATGAACAACCGCGACGGCACTTTTCGCGAGGAGGGATTGTTCCGCAGCATCGCTGTCGCCGGCGATGGCCAGGTGATGGGCGGCATGGGCGCTGCCGTGGGCGACTACAACCTAGACGGCCATACCGACCTGGTGAAGACCCACTACTACAATCAGCCCACCGGCCTCTATCGCAACGACGGCAAAGGCAACTTTGACGACGTGACCATCCGGGCCGGTCTCAACAAGGAAACTCGCTTCGTCAGCTTTGGCGCAGGGCTCGTCGATTTCGACAACGATGGCTATCCCGATCTCTTGGTCACGACCGGTACCGTATATCCGGAACTCGACCGAGTCTACCCCAAATTTCCCGCCCGGAGCCCGCGAATTCTCTTTCGCAATCGGAGCGACGGCACATTCGTCCAGCTGGGCGCCGAGGCCGGCCCGGGTATCGACGCGCCCCACTGCAGCCGTGGCGCCGCCTTTGGCGACTTCGACAACGACGGCGACATGGACGTGCTCATCATGAATGTGAATGAGCCGCCGACCCTGCTGCGCAACGACGCGCCGCCCAACAACCACTGGATCAAGATTCGTCTGGAGGGCACCAAGAGCAACCGGAGCGGAATCGGCGCTCGCATCCTGGTGCGGTACGGGGGCAAGGTGCAGGTTCAGGAAGTATTGAGCGGGTGCAGCTTTCTCTCCTCGAACGACCCTCGCCTGCACTTTGGACTGGGCGCCGCAGCCACCGCCGACATCGAGATCCATTGGCCGCTGGGCGCGATAGAAAAGTATGCAGGCCTCGCCGCCTGTCAACTCGTCACAATCCGCGAAGGCCAGGGTATCGTGAAAGGTCGGCCCGTGGTTTAGTAATGAGGATCAGCGTGGGGCCGTCAAATAAGAACGTATGGAGGTGTTTTATGGTTTCGAGACGTATTTTTGTGGCGACGGTCTCGGGAGTAGCAGCTGGTGTGCTGACCCAGGGCGTTCGGGCTTTGACAGATTTGCAGTATCCGCTTCCAATATTTTCCAACAAGGACGCGAAGTGGAAGCGAAGCTGGGACCAGGCGACTGCAACGTTGACTGGTAACACGCGTACTCTGGGGACGTACTCCCATCCGGTCCTGATCGAGGGCCCGGGATACCCCGGCGTCTGGATGGAATGCGGCCCGACCGAAGCGCTCGTGAATCTGCGGTGGAAGCAGTATCTTCCTGAGCCGCAAAGGGAAGTGGCTGACAAAGTTGCCATCGGGAATCATATGGCCTTCTTTGAACTTCAGCGACCAGACGGTCAGCTACCAGCTTACGTCTGGGACAAAAAAGTGGGCCTTGGGCAGATCCAGATGGTGGTGCCCATAGCAGCAACCGCATGGGAAACATCACAGATCACAAAGAACCAGCAACTGCTTGAGGCGGCATATACAGCCTGCAGCCGATGGGATGCGTGGCTTCGTCGATATCGCGATACACGCAAGACGGGGCTGGTGGAAGGCTTCTGCACCTACGACACCGGGCAAGATAACAGCCCACGCTGGGCAGACATGCCCAATGGATGCCCCGGCGGGGATGCGCACGTCGTGCCGGATGCCAAGGGCCTGCCGCGCCTGTCTCCAGACCTCTCCGCCACGACCTACGGTGCGTGCGTCGCGCTGGCCTCCATGGCGAAGGCTCTGGGAAAGAATAGTGAGGCAGACATCTGGCTCGAGAGAGCGGAAGGCATCCGTAAACTCATTATCGAGAAGCTCTACTCGCCGGAAGATGGGGCCTTTTACGATTTGGATTCAGATGACAAATTCGTCCGAGTTCGCTCTTGCGTTATCACCCGTGTTCTTGGCGAGCATGTGCTGAAGCTCGATAGCAGATCAGATCGAACAATCTTTGAGAATGTATGGGAGAAACAACTCCACAATAAAAAGGCGTTCTGGTCGCCGTTCCCTTTTCCGTCAGTGGCGCTTGATGATCCTACGTTTGTCCGACCGATTAAGCCCAATAGTTGGGGAGGACCTTCGCAGGCGCTAACGGCTCTGCGGGCGCCCCGGTGGATGCCATACTACGGAAAGAGCAAAGAGATGGAGCATCTGATGCGACAGTGGACGACTGCCATTGCGGACTCCGGCGTGGAGTATCAACAGATGGATCCTGTGACCGGCCAGTTTACGCTCAACAGTTCCGCAGGCCAATACTCCCCAACTGCCTTGGTTTACATCGACTTCAGCTGCCGCCTTGGCGGTGGTAAGAATCTGGTCTAACCCATCCGGAGAGAAAGCATGCGGGGAATCAAGCGTGAGTATATTTGCGGTTTTCTATTGGCACTTGCCGGCGTGAAGGCGCACGCGCGAATAGTTCGTATCGACGTTACTTCCGATCTTCAAGGTGAGGCGGCCGGGGTCCCGGCGACCTATCACGTGATCAAAGGGTTCGCATACGGCGAGATTGATCCCAACGATGCGCGCAATCGGATCATTCAAGACATCGCTCTTGCCCCAACTAACTTTGGTGGAAACGTCGAATACATCACGACCTTCACGCTCTATGCCCCGATTCATCCTTCGGCCAAAGCCGCAATGATCTATGCGGTCGTAAACCGTGGCGGCGATCAGTTGCCTCGCGAGTACGCAAGCGGCGATTTCTATCTCCTTTCCGGCTGGCAAGGGGACATTCGCTTTGGCGGCGTGAGCGGAAACGGCATTAAGGCTGAGACCATCAAGGTGCCCATTGCTCGCAATACCGACGGCAGCTCGTTAACCGGTCCTGCCTTCGCGCGCTTCATCGATATTCCTCAGGGCGCCAGATCGCTCAACCTTGCGCGGTCCCTGACTTACAGTGGCAACGACCTGCCGCCCACGCCCTTCGATCTCGACACCCGTCATGCGCACCTCTATACAAAAAAGTATGAGGACATCGACGGAACCGAAGCCGGCGTGGGCGAAATTTCGTCCAGCGACTGGTCCTGGGGGGACTGTGATTCCGTTCCGTTTCCCGGCACTCCGGGCCCTGCGCGGATATGCCTGCGGCACGACGCCGATCCTGCTTGGATGTATGAACTGCATTACACGGCCAAAGACCCACTCGTTCTTGGTCTCGGTTTCGCTGCGGTGCGCGACCTCAATGACTTTTTCCTTACCTCGGTAACCGATTCTCATGGCTTTAAGAACCCCGTCGTCAATCATGTCCGGGCGGCGATGGCTCTTGGCTTTTCGCAGTCAGGGAATTTTCTGCGTAGCTTCATCAACCTGGGCTTCAACGAAGCCCCTTGCGGTGAGAGTGGCTCTGATTGCGGGTTTTAGGCGGGCTTTGCCGGTCTTCAGATACATGATAGTCGTCGCCGTAGCAGTGGTAATGTGGGAATCCCCGCAGGGATTTCCAAGGGGTGTGGGAAGGGTGGAAAGCCGGCTTCATGGCTTTCCATGCTTTCCATACCCCGGCATTTCCATGGCTTGTTCTTGGACGAAAGGGACTATCCAACTTCGGTTGAGTTGAGCAGGTGGCCAGCTAGTGGAGGGGCCACTCCCAGATCGCCACCTTCGCTAGAGAAGAAGCTTGCTGAGCTTTTTCGGCCAAATCCCAAGAGGGATGCAAAGAGTGTCTCGTGAAACGTGCAACTGGCATCGCTACACGTCACGTCGGTTCGGTGTCCGCTTCTTGAACCCTTGTTCGCGATCGGCGGGGAGCATCCTGGCGATCATAGAAGATGCAGTTCGAAACGCCTCGACGGTAGCTCCCACTGCCCTTCGGCTGGTATTTGCAGAACGCCACAGGGCATAGATGTGTCGGCGAATGGTCGGCCTAACGGCAACAATTCGCACCCCCCTGGGTAGCGGACCGCGACCGAGCCGAGGAATCACGCAAACACCAAGTTTGGCCGCAACGAGCGCGAGCTGCGTGGCATATTCGCTTGCGGTGTGCGCAATCACGGGTTCATGACCGCGCGATCGGAGCGTGTATACCAGCCACTGATCGCACCACCTTCCCGGGATGTGCGTGTCGCCAAGAATCGATCCCGTTTGCCCCCCTGCAATCCATTGATCGGAACGTAGATCATCTAGGTCGACGATGTCGCTTTTTGCCAATCGATGACTGGCATGCATTGCGACATCAGCTATGTCATCAAACAGCGCTAATTTCGAGAGACCTTCAGGAAGCGTGATGGGAGCGTTTTCCCAATCCTGCGCAATTACGAGATCGACGTCTCCACGAACGAGAAGGGGGAGCGACTTGGGAGGATCCTGCTCGGTCAGTTCAACCTTTAGTTGAGGACAGCTGCGAGTGAGAGCCTGCAATGCGAGTGGTGCCAAACCGCGCGCGGCGGTGGGAAAAGCCGCAACCGTAATCTGCCCAAAGATGTTATTCCGTTGTGCATCGAACTCAGCTTCCGCCCTTTCCATCACCGACAATATCTGCCGAGTATGTTCCACCAACACTCCCGCCGCGTCGGTGAGACGTACGCTCCGACCGCTTGGTTCAAGAAGCGATTGCCCTAGCTCACTCTCAAGCTTTGCAATCTGCTGAGACACGGCGGAAGTTGTCACGTGCAGCGACGCAGCTGCGGCATTCACGGAACCGCGCTCCGCAACCGCATGGAGTATCCGCAATCTTTCAAAATTCAACATGTTAGAGATTCTAAACCCAAGTCTGAAGAACAAATCACTTGTACTTAACCGTTATGGGAGGAATAATACAACATTGGCACTTGGAGGTGCTGCAGTGACCGCCATTAACGCCTTACTGCAGGAACTGGAACAGGAAGCGGGGACAACACGTCGCGTTTTCGAGTGCGTTCCCGAAGCTCAACTGGGCTGGCGCCCGCATCCGAAGTCGCTGACGCTGGGTCAACTTGCTCTGCATGTAGCGACGATACCCGGTGTCATTGCTGAGATGGCAACGCATTCGCCATTTTCCGCCGCTCCGATACCCCGTCTCCAGCCGTCTTCGGTCGCTGAATTGTTTGCCGCGCTCGACCAAAGTGTGACCGAGGCGAGGAAAATCTTGAGTGAATTGGATGAGAACGAACTTGGATCCACCTGGAAACTGATCGATGGGGATCAAGTGATAATGGCAGTCCCTCGCGGGGCTCTCCTCAGAACGCTCATGCTGAACCATTGGTATCACCACCGCGGTCAACTAACCGTGTATCTGAGGCAGGTAGGATCGGTCGTACCGGCAATCTACGGACCCAGCACTGACGAAAATCCATTCATGCCTAAGCAGGGGTAACAATAAATATGTCCACACGTGTGATCAACACTCGACCGCAAGCGCACAGCCAAAAAACTAAGCGTGGACGCGGATATAAAGTCAAATTAGCGCTAGCGTTCGCTGCAATCTATTTGGTATATGGATCGACGTATCTGGCGATCCGTTATTCGGTGGAGACGATTCCGCCGCTAGTGACGGCTGGCATCCGTCTGTTGGTCGCTGGTTGCATTCTGTTTGTATGGGCTTGGACAAATGGGTTCCGTCCCCGGCGCGACCATTGGATCGCTGGATCGATCGTCGGTGCGCTCTTCTTTTTGATTTCGCATGGGCTGCTGTACTGGGCAGAGAAAACCGTGACATCAGGAGTGGCGGCTCTTGTGATTGCGATCGAGCCAATGTTCATTCTGATTTTGGGCTGGGTGGCGGGCCAGAAAAAAATGAGCTGGCTCAGTGCTCTCGGACTCGGGGTGGGTGCCCGCGAGTGGTTCCGAGCTTTCACTCCTAATCCTTGTCAGCATGCAGCCCTCCATGACCACGGAGAACCCACCGGTTGCTTATACCCAGTTCCTTCACCGATGGCACAGCCTTCATCTCCGGAAGAAAGATTCGGCGTTCTCATCTATCCCACTACAGTCCGCTACCAGTGGGACCGGCTTTTCGCGGCTAACGGTTCGCTTCTTTTGCCACAGCCTGCTGACTTGCTCGCCCCCCTGACGGACCCGACGCTGCTCGCGCTTTGCCGGCTGGGGCTTTTACTCCGGAGCTTCCGGCAAGAGAGATCACTCTCTCCGCCGTCCGGTATGGCTACAGTAGCAACTGGGCAAGTTCTACTGGCAGGTCTTTCCCCTGCTGGATTAACAGCTAGCTTCGCTGCACCTTCCGAATTGCCGGTGATGCGCCCGGGTCTCGGAAATCTTGAATTGCGAAGGTGGGATTGCTCGATGAGCGCATCGGCGATTTGCACTCGGTGAGTCTTCCTCTGCTCCGATTTGGCAGTCGGAAGGCTGTTCATCACGCAAGCTCGCCGGTCTCAGTTCAAGGGATTCGCAGGCGTACTCGGCACAGTCATTTCTCATTGTGTTGCGGCGTGGGCTCTTGCAATGATGCGTAGAACGCTCTCTCGTCAAGAGCGCTATTCCGGCAGGCCGATCCGGCGCAGCAGAGTCCGGAATCTT
>Ga0182024_10017153_pt1 | contig 13637 bp, 13 predicted proteins | sample P32metaG_FD_120480 | JGI IMG/M metagenome (GOLD analysis project Ga0182024, IMG submission 120480) | Permafrost microbial communities from Stordalen Mire, Sweden - P3-2 metaG (Illumina Assembly) | ecosystem: Environmental > Terrestrial > Soil > Wetlands > Permafrost | place: Sweden: Stordalen... | reverse complement strand
TTCTTGACATCTCTGGTCACCGAGAGTTTGCTCTTGGCATGAACGAGCAGCACTTGCAGGCCATCGGTCCCGGTGAGCTGATAGCGAAAGCGCAGCATGGTCTTGTCGCCCAGCGGCCTCGGACCACGCAGGTGCAGGCGGATCCACATCTGTTCTTCGTTCTCGCGCATCACCGCGGCCGCCGCTCTTCCGGTCAGCGGCTTGGGCTTGGCGACGATGTCGAAAGTGCCCGGCCACTCCTGGCCCTGTTTGCCGGTGTCGAACCAGCCGGTGAAGATCGGCCGGCGCGGGAAGGGTCGCTTCTCCTCGGCAGCGGCGGCATCGTAAAGGACGACGTCGTCGATGATGAGTTCCGCCCCGGCATCGGTGTAGAACTGGATATCGTCGATGCGTTCGCCTTCCGACAGCGGACCGCCGCTGCCATCCGGCCGGCGGGCGGCGGTCATGTCCACGGCGACCGCCTGCCAGCTTCCTTGCGGCAGGTCCTTGAGCACCAGATGGCGATGGTAGCCGTTCGACAGCGAATAGATCTGCACCTTCAGCACGTCGGTTTCCTTGAGCCAATAGCGAAAGCTGAGTCTGGTGTTCTTGCCCATCGGCGGACCGGGGACGGGATTGAAGATGACGGCCTGGTAGTTCTTCGGCGCCCCCTTGTCTTTCCCGCTGACGGAGCCGTCGAAGTCGTTGGTCAGCACCGCTCGGCAAGCGCGTTTGCTGCCGGCGGGGACGTTTTTCGTCTCGAGCTTGCCGGCCAGCCACCAGCGGCGTTCGATGTCGGTTTCAAAGTCCTCGATGACGTGGACCAGGTGCGGCATGTTCCCCTGGGCGACCGGAGCCGACAGGTTGACGCGCTCGATGCGTGCCGGCGGCGCTTCGGGGCCCGAGCCGACCAGGCGATCGACGAACCAGGGCAAGAACTCGTCGGTCTTGATGGCCATGGCGACGCGAGCGTTGGCCTCGCCGGGCCCCGTGCGGGTGAAGCCCTTCTCATCGACGACCAGGTGCAGGTTCTCCATGGTGCAGAAGCGTTCGCTGATGCACAGCGCCACGGCGACCGGATCGAACAGGATCGGGTCGCGTCCGCCCCAAAGCTGATAAAGGGCGTGCAGTTCCTGGCCCAGGAGTGCGGAGCGAAAAATCTTCTGGCGGCGCGGTTCGTCGAGCACCAGATGGCCGGTGGCGTCGAGCGGGGCCACGACGAGCGGGACGCCGGCCGCGAAGACGACGGCGGCGGATTTGATGTCGGCGTCAATGTTCCACTCCGCGGCAGGCTTCTTCTTGCCGTCGTAGCCGATCTTGACTGAGCCGCCCATCAGCACAATCTTCTTGATCCACGGCTTGCAATCGGGATGCTTCGTCAGCAGCTCCGCGATGTTGGTCAGCGGCCCGACGGTCAGCAGCGTCAGCTCGCCGGGCCGGGCCTTGAGCTGCTGGTAGAGAAACGGCACCGCGAGATCTTTTTCGGGCCCTTTCCGCACGGGCCGCAAACCGTATTGCATCTGCCCATCCAGAACGGGCGTCGGCCGCGCGGCCCGGCCGGAAACGACGGGAATGTCGCTGCGCCCGGCGGCGTGCAGGAATCGGCACACCATGAGGGCCCGCGTCCAGGCGTCGCCGTAGACGGTGGTGATGCCGCGAACGTCGAGTTCGGGACTGCTCAGCACCAGGGCCAGGGCGAAGGCGTCATCGATGTCGTCGCCGATGTCGGTGTCGAAAAGGACGGGGACCTTCGCCGGTTTCTTGGTTTCCTGGGCGAATGTGGGCGAAAACGCCAAGGAAATCAGCGCGACGAACGAATAAAGGAAGGGGAGGGTGCGCATGGTGGTTACTCTCACGTGATTTTGTCTTCGTTTAGCGTTCGCGCCCGGGAAGCGGCATACTGATGCCGTTTCCCGGGCGCGAACGCTAAACGAAGAAATTGGATGGCGGCCAACGATAGCTTATGGAGCACGCCCTGCTGGGACACGATTGAAAATTGTTTGGCGTTTGGCCAGGACCCAAGTACACTCACGGAGCGGATGCAATTTTCCCCTGGCGACTTCAGGAATCGCGATGCATACGACGCCGCCCAGTTTGCTCGAGCGACTCGCCCGCACGCCGGAGCAGGCTGCCTGGGGCAAGTTCATCGACATGTACACGCCGCTCCTGTTCGCCTGGGGCCGGCGGCTCGGGCTGAGCGAGCACGACGCGGCCGACCTGGTCCAGGACCTGCTCACGGTCCTGGTCGAGAAACTGCCCACCTTTCAGTACGATGCGACCAAAAGCTTTCGGGCCTGGCTCAAGACCATCTTGCTCAATCGCTGGCGCAATTTGCAGCGCAAACGCGCCAACGAAAACCTGACCGGCAACATTGCCGTGGAGCAACTGGCGAGCCCCGAAGAGGCTGTGGAATTCGAGGAGGCGGAGTATCGGCGCTATCTGGTGCGCCGCGCCCTGGAGCTGATGCAGGCGGAGTTCCCCGCCGTCACCTGGAAGGCGTGCTGGCAATACCTGGTCCTGGATCGCCCCGCGACGGAAGTTGCCGCCGAGCTGAAGATCTCCGTCAACGTCGTCTATCTGGCCAAGAGCCGGGTGCTCCGCAGGCTGCGCGAGGAATTGGCCGGGCTGCTCGATTGAACCGATTTGCCGTCGCCTTGCGGGAGACCGTCGCGCACAAAATTGAAAACGCCGTGCGCGACGGTCCATGTGTCGTAAGCAACTAACGGGCAATCTTTTGTGTCGCCGGAAGGGACCGTCGCGCACGCGGACGTATGTGATACCCCCCCGTGCGCGACGGTCTTTGGCCGCCATTTTGGCATGACCTTGGATGACGGCAATCCTCGGGGTAGCTACGCCGGAAAGCTGGGCAAGAGTGGCCCGTCCATACGCCCGATGCTGCCCATTTGCTCGACAACAGCAAAAAGAGGCAAGTGATATGAGCAAGCCGGCTGTAATTCCTGAAGACGCTAAAGCCCACTTTTGGAACGTGGTAAGAGAATGCCTGATTGAGTTTCATGGAAAGCCACGCAGTGCAAGCCGGGGAAAGGTCCTGCAATTCCGCAGGGAGGTTGAGCAATACCCAAAAGAAGCTATGGAACTTTTTTACCATAATGAGCCATTTGACATTGCCTGCCGATTAGCAAAGCTAGATAAAGGCGACAAGATAGGGGCCAGAGAGTGATGCCACTGTTAGCGCGCCGGGGGTCGGAGAACTGACCCCGGCCACGGAACGTGGCCCGCCCTCATCGAGTTCGATCAGCTTGCCGTGGACAATACCCTTCCATGCGGTTTTCATGGCTTAACCACCTTTCTGAATGTTAGCTTTCCAGACCGAATGCCAGTGGATCGCCGAAGTTGCCATAGGTGAACCGGTTCAGGAAGCGAAAGCACGCGATGCCGTCAACGCCAGCTGGAGGGTTGGGAATGCCAACAGCAAGAACGTCGTGATCGAATTGCAGGCTCGGCATCTCGACGCGGATTAAATAGATCGGGTACGAGCCTGCATAAGCCCCGCCGAGCATGACTGTTCGTGTTAGCGTGCCGTTGCACAAAAGACAGTCGGTTTCATCCAGAAGCAGTTCAAAAGGCGCGCTGATCGCGCCGGCCCCCGTATCGGCCAACAGAGTGCGTGGCGATTTGTGCCCGCCTTGCGCCAAGGTCAGGACAATCTCGATGACCGGCCGACCGACGGCCAGCGGCCAATGGGCGCGCGGCATCAGCAAGCCTCCCAGATTTCATGAACGCCGCCATAGTCGGCGCCGATCTCGATGCAATAGCGCTTGGCGGCATCAGGCTCCGCTTGCCGAAGCCGACGACCGATCTCGTCCCAATCGTCGGAAACAACGACGACTTGACCATTGGCGATGCCGACCTTCTTGCCGGCGTAAGGCGATTGAGGATTCTGCTTCGCTTCCTCGACGAGCTTGTCGGCGAGGTCGCGGTTCAGTTCGTGCATAGTTGGCATTAGGTCCTCCTTCATACTCTGCGCCGCCCATATCATGATAACTTCCGCAGCCGGGAATATCAGGGCAAGGCAGCCCGTCGGCGGCAGCATCCCTCATCAGCGACTCGAATCTCCGCCCGTTATTTTAATTCGGCGGCGGATACACAAATTTTGCAGCGGCTATCCTTTTTTCGGTGGCTGCAAGCCCGTCGCTCGCGCCCCGGATGGCCTCCAGATTGATTGTGATACGCCAACGCAGCATTCCCTGCTCGGCCTGTTTGTCGGTCAGCTTTCCTGGCGACTTCATGAGTCCCCACTCGGAAGGGTTTGAAGGTGTAACCTGTGGTGAGGCCGCGAAATCGAATTCGTCGTCTTTGTTGTAAAAACGCACTTGAACTTTCCCAGGCGTGGGAGAGTTCCAGTCTCCCCAGTTCTTTGAATCCATGGCACGTTCGGCTTCGGTCCACTTGGTCTTTGTAATGACCGTAAATGAAATAACCTGATCTCCAGCGTCGAAACTCCTGGATTCAATCGCGAACAGTTTTTCGAGTTGGGAAACATCCCAGATCTTGGGATCATTCAATGCCTTTTCCGTAGCGTAGTGGGGAATCGCAATCTGGTTGATACCGAGCACCGTCGCCTGTGCTGCTGTGGGAACAGCGTTTCGTTTCCGCTCGATGAGCCTTACAAGCTTTCTCCTACGGTATTCCAAATGGACAAGAGCCGCTTGCGCGTTTTTGCCTTGTTGGGCTTGTTGCGTGATTTGCACATCAAGACCTTTGATTTCCGGCTCGTGCACTTTTCGTAGCTCAACAAGGCTTTGCTCCTGGAAGGCGCTCAAGCGCGGGACGCCGGAGACGTTTTGGTCCAGAGCAGATTTCGTGGGAAAGCCGAACAGTTCGGCGTACGGATCGTTCTTGACATTCTCCTTCTTCGCGTTGGGCGGGGCCTTCAAGTGGACTTTGATCACAGCACCCTTCTTGCCACCGAGGGCCCCAACCTCTACGTCAAAGCTTCCGGGGTCGGCTAATCTCGTACTGATCGTGACCCGATTATCTTTGCCCTGAACCGTTACTCCGGCGAACGGCATTTTCAACTTAACCGAGCTGGGGTCCACCAAGCCTTTTGTGAAAGTGATGTAAGCGTCGCCCAAGCCATGATTACCGCCAAAAGAGTGCAACAAGATGGTGGCATTGGACTCGGATGGGCTAAGGTCCGCGTCCACTGCATAGGCGTCGTACGTCGGACGGACAGAGATCTTCTTTACTTTCGTCAAAAAATCTCGTTGCAAAGGTGGCACAGATAGCTGGAATGCGTCGCCCTTCATACCAGTTATGTCGCCCTTTTTTCTCACCAAGAACGAACCTTGACCGAAGTCAACATTATCTTGATCGAAGAACACGAGGCGAAGTCCGTTTCTGTACAAGGCTCCACTGAGTTCATCTATTTGAATCTTCGGCAAATCTCTGCCGAATTCCACGACTCCCTCGAGCCCGACGAGCCCCTCGAACCCTTCGAGTCCCTCGAACCCTGACGGGCCTTCTCCGAATGACTTGACCTTCAATCCATACTGGTTGTCGAGAAAAGAAAAATCCCGCGTGTACTTGATCTCCTTTTTGCTCCCTTCGCCCTCCTTCTTGCCGCCCTCTGCCCCCTTGTACGGCGCCACTTCAAAGGAGCCGTCTTTCGGCACCTTGACGCGGGCGATTTCGTTCCCCTCCTTGTCGCGGACGATAACAATCTGGAAGCCCCAGTAACCCAGCGCAATGAGCAGGACAAGGGCGCAAACCGTGAGCAGGGAGCGCCGCGGGCGCCGTTTTAGTGTCCTGACCGCGTCAAGGCCTGCTGCGCCGCCAAGCGTTATCGCTCTGCCTGCGAGTTTGCCCACAAACCTTGCCAGCGTCTTGAACCGCGATGGCGAAGAACTCCCTGGGTCGGCTTTCGCGTGGGTCGCCTGCGCGCCGTGTTCCATCTGACGAAGGGGCTCGACCAATTCTCGGGCGCTCCCGAGCCGCTTGCCTCGGTCCTTCTCCAGCAGTTTCATCACCAAATTCGACAGCCCAGCCGGGACTGCGGGGTTGACCTTCGCGGGCGGCGGCGGATTGTGCATCGCGACGGCCATCAACGTCGAGACGGTGTCGGTCCCCTTGAACGGCAAGTCGCCGGTGCACATGCGGTAGAGCACCACACCGAGGCTCCACAGGTCGCAGCGGGCGTCCAGCTTCTCGCCGCGGGCCTGTTCGGGGGCCATGTAAGCGGGGGTGCCGATGATGGCGCCGCTTTGCGTCAGGTGGGCTTGATCGTCCGTGGGGCGGGCCAGGCCGAAATCGAGGATCTTGACGTGATACTCCCCGGACTTATGTCCGGGGCTCGCCTCAAGCCAGGTGTTCGCCGGTTTGATGTCGCGATGGATCAGTCCGCGCTCGTGAGCGGCGGCGATGCCCTCGGCCATTTCCCGGCCGATGCGCAGCACCTCTGCCGGGGGAAGCGTGGGCTCGCGCTTGAGCCGGTCGTCGAGCGATTCGCCTTCGAGAAACTCCATGGCCAGGAAGGGAACGCCGCGATCTTCGCTAACCTGGTGGATCGTGACGATGTGGCTGTGCTTGATGCCGGCGGCGGCCTGGGCCTCGCGTAAGAAGCGCGTCTTGGCCGAGGCGCTGGCGGCGATGGCCGGCAGCATCGCCTTGATGGCCACGAGGCGTTTCAGGCCCGGATCTTCCGCCTTGAAGACCACCCCCATGCCGCCGGCGCCCAGAACCTTCAGAACCCGGTAGATGCCGAGCCGGCCGATCTCGTCGGGTTGCTGAGCAGGGGCGAGAAAGTCGGTCAGACTTCGATCATTCTTGAAATCGACGCCGTGTGTGGCATCCGGCTTATTCGCCAGTTTGGTATCATCTTTATCCACAGGGGCGATGGTCCGGGCATCAACAGGTGGTACGGTGGGCGCGTCCGCGACGTCAGGGGAGCGAACGTCTTTGGGTGGGACGGTGTTCGGGGCGAACTTGGCAACCGGCATGGCAGGAATTTGCATCACCTGTCCGCACCTGGGACACTTCACCTTTTGGCCGGCCGATTCGTTGCAGGGGGTAGTGTGGGGGGGTGGCAATGCAACGAATTCTCTCTTGACCTTGAGCTTACCCCGACAGCCAGGACAGGAAACGACGACGAAGCTCGCTAATTCCTGACCGCGATTCTCCGCCTTCTTCAGCACCTTGTGGGCCAGGCCACGGACGAACGCCGGTTCAACAACGTTCGCCGGCCACTTGCGATCACGCATTGACGCTACCAGCGTGTCCTCCGGCAGGTTCTGCACCACCTGCAAGCAACGGGCGCACGTTTCGAGATGGCGGCAAACCTTCTCCAGCTCGGCGGCAGGGAGCTGGCCCGCGACCATGCGCTCGTAAGTGGAAGCATCGAAGCAGTTGTTGGCGTGCATGAAGATGCCTTATCATTAGTTCTGCATGTGGACCTCGCTTCAGGCCCATTGTATCCCCCATGCCGCACGCGGCGAGCAAGGTATCCACGTTCGTGAGAACGCGGGGGGAACCTTCGATCGCTGCATGTTCCAGCCGCGTATTCACTCCTGGCTTACGATCTCATAGCGCGACGACAGCTCGCTGATGATTTGCCGGCGGGCGTCGTCTTCCGTCTGATGTTCGTGGTAGGTGGGCCTGCCCAGCACCGGCCCGCTCGGAAGGAGCTGCTGCCTGCTTTCGATCCAGCGACGGGCGACGCGATAATCGAGGGCCCGCTCGCCCTTCAAGGCCAGGTAGACGATCTGGTGCCCGCGTTTGCGCAGCATTTGCAGCTTGCCGGCACGAAGTGAATCGACGGCGATCTGGTTGAGGTCGCTGGTCGCGAAATCGATCGTGGCATCGGCCGGCAGATCGTGAACATCTACGAGGATGATCTTCTCGCCGCGCGCCAGAAAAACGATGCGCGCTCGGTCCTCGCTGGTGCTCATGCGCCGGTTGCCCGGCAGACGCACCAGAAACGGCGCCTGATCCGCGAACGCGTTCCATTTCATTTGCGCCGTCGCCTGGCCCGGGCCTTGCGTCCTGGCCTTGACCGGCGCCGAGCCGGCCAGGTCGGTGAAGACGATCTCCAGCCCGCCGAGATAACCCGGCATCGGTTCGCCCTCGATCGCTTCCACGCAGGCGTTCACCGTGAACTCCTCGGACGGCACGCAGAGATTGTCGAAAGCGACGACCGTGAGCGGCGGCAGCGAGGTTTGCCGATAGATCCACCAGACGACTCCGCCGGCCGTGAGAGCGACCAGGGCCAGCAGAATAATGAGATGACGGCGAAAACGGCTGCGATCCTTGAGCATCGTGGCCCGCAGACGTTGGGTCAAGGCATCGACGGCCGGAGCGGGAGGCTTGGAATTGTCGTGCATGAGCAATCCTCCACCGGTGAGAACCGCAGACAGGTTCGTCTCCTATCGTTATAATGCTTATGAGAATAACTTCCAAGAAATGGGGACCATCATGCTTGCCCGGAAATATCTGTTTCCTCACGTCATCGAGATGAACTACCAGGCGGGCCGGCGCCTGGGCGTCAACGTCTACCTGATCGACGGCGGCAGCGAATTCCTGCTCATCGACGTCGGCTATCTGGAAACGATCGACGAGATCGTGGACCTGATTCGCCGCATGGACTTCAACCTCTCGACCTGCAAGATGCTGATCGCCACGCACGCGGACGCCGATCACATCCAGGGAATCGCCAGGGCCAGAGAGCTGTTCAAGACGCAGATCGCGGCCCATCCGCTCACGGTGGAGCCGCTCGAAACCGGCGACGAGGTGATGACCTACGCCAGCATCAAGGCCCAGAACTTCTCGATCCCGATGCCCAAGTGCAAGGTGGACCTGCTGCTCAACGACGGCGACGTCATCAACGTCGGCGACCTCAAGTTGCAGGTCTGGCACACGCCCGGCCATACCGCGGGCCAGCTGGCGTTCAAGCTCGGCAAGCTGCTCTTCTGCGGCGACAACATCTACAAGGATAGCTGCGTCGGCGTCATCGACGCCCATCACGGTTCGGACATTCCCGAGTTTCTCAAGTCGCTCAAGCGGATTCGCACCGACGATTCAGAGTTTCTGCTGCCGAGCCATGGTCCGGTCTTTCGCCGGGATAACAAGATCGTGCAAAAGGCGATCGACCGGCTGACGCAATACCAGTACATGGCCGATTTCGGGACCTGTGCCATCGGTTGGCCGTTGCTGGACGAGTGGGAGGCGGACGTTCAGGCGGGCAAGATGCCCGATTTCAGTGGGACGAAGAAATAACCATGGCGAGAATCAGAATTACTGGCTGGAAGGTTGGGCTCAACACGGTTCACGCCATCAAGGAGATTCGTGCACAGTCCGGCTGCGCTTTGGGCGAGGCGCTCGCGACCGTGAATAACGTACTGAACAATGAAGAGGCAATTGTGGACGTGCCTGATCAGGAAGCGGCGATCCACCTGGTGGATTCGCTCGCGGCCTTGGGAATGACCGCCGAAATCAGAATGACAATGCGGCTTGTCGGTCCTCACCGGTACACGGTTACGGTCCAAGACGGCTGGTATGTGGTCCTTGATTCCGAGGGCCGCAACAATTTCGTCACTCCAGTAACGACAAGTTGCCCCAAACTCTATGTCTTTGCTGTTGGTAATCGACCTATTTATATCGGCCAGACGGTGCAGGGCATGGGCGCTCGGATGCGTCTTGGCTTTTCGGCGGACGGCTCAAGCGGCTATCACGGCTACCGATGGCGGCAAAAGTTGGATTCAGCCGAGCTATTTGTGTGGCGCCTGGAAGACGTCGCCGCGCGGGACCCGAGGCGAGACTTGGAGTGTATTGAGTCCGAAATCGTTTTCGCTTACCGCATCAAATACGATCAATGGCCCGAGCACCAGACGGAAATCCATTTTCACCAGTCATCTGCCGAACACAGGTCCTTGGCAAGCCAAGTGTTCGGATTCTTTCCAGATGATGCGCTTGTTAACTAGGAGCAAGGAAAATGACGCAATCGATCACGGCTGTATTTGAAGCGGGCCTGTTGCGGCCGACGACACCGCTGGACCTGACGGAAGGGGCAAGCGTTGAGTTGCTCATCATCACGAAAGATGATACCCAGGACTCTCCAGGGCAAAAGGCAGCACGAAAGCTTGCCAAGATTGCTGCCTCAAAGTCGGGACACGTGGGGGATCCCAATACGAGCCGGGACCATGATAAGGTTCTGTACGGAGAGCAGGGAGCCCGATGATCTTTGTCGATACTGGGGCTTGGTTTGCCAGCGTCGTTGCGTGGGATGCTAACCATGCAGCCGCCGCCGCTTGGCTGTCCTCGAACCACGAGCGGCTTGTTTCGACTGACTACGTGTTAGACGAAACCCTTACGCTGCTGCGGGCTCGCAACGACAACGATTCTGCCCTGGCATTTGGCTACGAGTTTTTCCAAGGTGATCTGGCTGATCTGATAAAGATCGACGACACGGATGTGAGCAAGGCCTGGGATATTTTCCGCAAATTCTCCGATAAGGATTGGAGTTTTACGGATTGCACCTCCAAGGTGATCATGGAGCGGCTGGGCGTGACGACGGCCTTTGCGTTCGATCAGCATTTTCGGCAATTCGGCACAGTGCAAGTTGTGCCGTGACGAGGGACAGGCCATGATAACGCGACGTGAAATGCTCTGGTCCGCAGGCGGCGGCGTCGGCGGCATCGCCCTCGCCCACCTGCTGAGCAGCGAAAACCTGCTCGCCGATCAACCCACCGGCGCCACCAGTGATCTCAACGGCGGCCTGCATCATCGGGCCAAAGCCAAGCGCGTCATCCAGCTGTTCATGAACGGCGGCGTCAGCCAGATGGACACGTTCGATTTTAAGCCGCTGCTCAACCGCTACCATGGCCGAACGTTCAATCCCGGCACCAACGAACGCGTCGAGGCGGTGACTTCAGTGCCGGGCAACGTGCTCGGCAATCCGTTTCCGTTCGCCCGGCATGGGCAGTGTGGCCAATGGGTGTCGAGCGTCTTTCCGCACCTGGCTCGCAAAGTGGACGACATCGCTTTTCTGATGTCCGTCGCGTCCAAGACCAACGTCCACGGCCCCGCCAGCTACATGATGAACACCGGTTTTCTGCTGCCCGGCTTCCCCTGCCTCGGCGCCTGGCTCAGCTATGGCCTAGGCCGGCTCGGCGACAATCTGCCGACATTCGTGGTCATGCCCGATGCGCGCGGCACGCCCTACAACAATCTCGGCAACTTCTCCTCTGGCTTTTTGCCGGTGCAGCATGCGGGCACCGTGCTGAATCCCAATCGGCCCAACCCGATCTCCTCGCTCTTTGCCCCGCGCTCGGCCGGGCACATCACTCCCGAAAGCGAAGTGGACACCCACGAAGTCCTGCGCGAACTGAACCGCGGGCATCTCGAAAGCAATCCCGGCGACACCCGGCTCGAGGCTCGCATCGCCAGCTACGAACTCGCGGCCCGCATGCAATCGAGCGCTCCGGAAGCCCTGGATATCAACCACGAAACACAAATGACTCGCCGCGAATATGGCCTGGAAAACGCCGCCACGCAGAATTTTGGCCGCAATTGCCTGATCGCTCGCCGGCTGATCGAACGCGGCGTCCGTTTCGTGCAGGTCTGGTCGGGAGCCGGCGGTCCGAGCGGCAACTGGGACAATCACACCAGCATCGTGGGCGAACTGCTGCCGATCGCCACGAGCGTCGATCGGCCCATCGCGGCCCTGCTCCAGGACCTCAAGGATCGCGGGCTGTTCGAGGATACGCTGGTCGTGTTCAGCACCGAGTTCGGCCGGCAGCCGTTCAGCCAGGGCACCGTTGGCCGGGACCACAACGGCGGCACCTCGGTCGCCTGGCTCGCGGGCGCCGGCGTCAAGGGCGGCACCGCGTACGGCGAAAGCGACGACTGGGCCTGGCGAGCCGTCAATCAAATGCACTCCTACGATTTGCACGCCACGATCCTGCATCTCATGGGCATCGACCACACCAGGCTCACCTTCCGGCACAACGGCACCAATCGGCGACTGACGGACGTGCACGGCCATGTGGTTCACGAGATCTTGGCCTGAAACTTGACGACCCGGAACCGCTGCCATATCTTTAGTCACATCGATGGATGCGCCCGAATTGAATGTTGGCACCTGTTCAGGCGTCAGCAAGAACATGGGAAGTTCACGGAACTTCGATTTGTCCTGGAAACGATAAATCGGAAGAGCCGGAGGTTTTTCAGGGGTAAAACCTTCCTGGGCAAGCGGAGGGTCGTTTGTCTCAACGTGGGGAAGGTTCAGAGTTGCTTCGTCGAGTTACCTCAGCGGAGCGGGTTTTTTCAAGAAGGTGGGGACTGGTTATGAAGTTTTTGGTTGCAGGCATTGTGATGGTGGCGTGCATGTTCCTCGTGATCGGCACCAATGGGGCGGCGGACAAGGACAAGAAGGAAGAAAAGCCCAAGTTCACCATCAAAGAAGTCATGAAGAAGGCCCACGCAGGCGACAACGCCCTGCGCAAGAAGGTGCTCAAGGGCGAGGCGACCGACGAGGAGAAGGCTCAGCTGACCGCGATGTACATCGCTTTGTCCCAGAACGCTCCGCCCAAGGGCGAAGCTGACGATTGGAAGAAAATAACCAAGACCATTATCGATGCGTACAAGGATGGCGACCTGAAGGCCTATGCCAAGGCCACCGACTGCAAGGCTTGCCACAGCAAATTCAAGTAACGAACGATTCTGTGGGGACCGGTATGGCGAGTGCAGCGTGGATGGCCATGCTTCACTCGCCATTGCTTTTTCCGTAGGTCAGGCTTTCCAGCCTGACTGTCAGGCTGGAAAGCCTGACCTACCTTGGAAGGATGCCTCTCATGCTGGACGGTCCTTCCGTGGCCGCCGCCCTGGTCGAATGCGGCGTCACGCATGTCGTCTGGATCCCGGATAGCGAGCTGGGAACCTGGGAACCGGCCCTTCTCGCCGCTCCCGGCCTGGAGCTGGTGCGCGTCTGCCGGGAGGGGGAAGCGTTCGCCGTCGCCGCCGGGCTGCTTTTGGGCGGCCGGCAGCCGGTCGTCATCATCCAGTGCACCGGCCTGTTTGAAGCGGGCGACGCGCTGCGGAATGTGCTGCACGATTTGCGTTTGCCGTTATTTTTCGTGGTCGGCTTGCGCGGCTACTTCGCCCGCCGGCAAGGAGCGACCGGCGACACCTGTCCGATCTTCGCCGAGCCGATCATGCAGGCCTGGCAAATCCCGTATGTCCTCTTCGACCAGAGCCACACCGGCGCCGACCTGGCCACGGCGTTCAAGGACGCCAGGGCCGGCCATCGCGCCCAGGCGGTGTTCCTTGCGGAGTGACTTGCCATGTCCATGACCCAGCGCCAGGCCCTCGAAGTGCTGCTGCCTCACCGCGAGGGGGCCGTGGTCATTACCACGATGAGCGCCACGGGCATCTGGCCAGCCATGTCCGATTCGCTGCTGGATTTTGCGTACATTCCCTCGGCCATGGGCCATGCGCCGGACCTCGGCCTCGGCCTGGCTTTGGCCCAACCCGGACGGCGCGTCATCGTCGTCAACGGCGATGGCTGCATGCTGATGAACCTGGGCGTGCTGGTCACGCTGGCGCAGCATGCCATTGCGCTGCACCTCATCATTCTGGATAACGGACTCTACGAAGTGACCGGCGGCCAGGCGGTGGTGGGAGCGGGACGTACAGATTTTGCACAG
>Ga0182024_10017152_pt1 | contig 13637 bp, 8 predicted proteins | sample P32metaG_FD_120480 | JGI IMG/M metagenome (GOLD analysis project Ga0182024, IMG submission 120480) | Permafrost microbial communities from Stordalen Mire, Sweden - P3-2 metaG (Illumina Assembly) | ecosystem: Environmental > Terrestrial > Soil > Wetlands > Permafrost | place: Sweden: Stordalen... | reverse complement strand
ACCCCTCTACCGTGTATGGCAAGCCTGCGAGGCCGGCCAGTTCCTGAACAGTGGCGGGATCAGAGATTATGAGCGTAGTTGGCGGGAAGTTGCTCTTGAGCCAATTTGCCGCCGAAAGGTCTTGAGCACTGAAACTGGTCAGGGGAACTCCCGGTTGGCCCCCGAAGTAGGTGATGTTATCTTGATAGACTAGCGTAAGAGTTCCACCCCCAACGAGTAGAATCACGCAGACTACTGCCACATACACTATCTTCGGCGAATCGGCTTTGGCTATTCTGCTCCTTCTTGTCGGCCCAGCAGACCCACCGCTTGAGGCTCGAAGTACCGGCTTCACGGCATCGCTCTCTGCAGTCGATTCTACGAACGAATAGAACCTCTCAAGCGCCAGGGCAATCGTGATACCAACGAACGGTGTGACGAAGACGAAGAAATAGAACGGACTGGGGAAGGGGAAGAAGTAAAGAACGAGCCCAAGTATCGGGATATACAGCATTCGTCTGGCAGACTTGTCGCGCCACTCAAGAATCGTTAGCGAAAACAGAGAAAGGAGAAAAATCAAAAGGATATACCCATAGTTATCAAAAAGAAACTGCGTTTTATCGCTGAGAGACGCTCCGAGAGGATTTTCTGTGACACCTTGCGACACGAAGTACAGTATGGAGGAAGATGCTCGCCCCAAGGCATCATAGAGAGACTGGCTTCCTTCAAGTAGAATTCCCAAGAAGGCAAGACCCACGACCCCCAGGACCGGAGGAACAGGTGAAGAAGGGTATCGTCTGAGGACAAAAACACCCAGCAAGAGCATAGACAAGATCATGCCCAGCCTGAACTCAATGAGGATACCTGCAGCGGAAACTAGGTACCACCCCACTAGTAGCTTTTTCTCGTGTGAACCCGAGAGCCTTAGGGCGACGAAGAAGAGCACCGTGGACACAAACGCGGCATAGAAATCTTGCACCACGGCAGAATGCAATCCAAATGCGAATGCCGTGCCTGTGATGGCGAATCCAGGCTGAAGCGCATCCCTCAGGGCAAGAGGAAGCTGACTGGTGAAGAGCCCAGTGGATACGTCGAAATAGTAGAAGACCGCCGCCGCCCCCGCAATCGCGATGGGAAGTATTTTCAGTTCGTTGTCACGATTGTCGCCCTTGAGCCCAATCGCCATTGCAAACGGGATCATGACCATGACGATATTGCGCCGAAGCAGGAATATCAAATCGTTCACGTTTCCGTATCCCGTGAACCAAAGTGGCAGGAGCGCAGCCCCGAGACAAAGGAGGTTGTTTCGAGTGAATCTCCTAGCGAGCCAATAGATGCCGAACGCGAATCCTAGGTACTGAAAGAGCGGTCCCACCCAGAAGGTCCACAGGGTTTCTGAGTGAGCCAGCATGGACGAACTCGCCAGCATCGTGATGAAACCGTTATCCCAAAGGTGAATTCCGCTTGTGCCGCCAAGAACGGAGCTTATCTGCGCCAAGTGAACGAAGAAATCAGACCCGAGCATGAAGGGAAAGGGGGCAAGCCTCCTCAGATACCAGAACGGTGCGATGGAACCTAGTATTAGAGCGCCTATAGTACCCAAACCTTCTGGAGTCAGGGAGATATCGGACGTTTTGACGGCCCCGCCTCGAAAAACGCAGTACGCCAGACCAGCCAGAGAGACGAGAATCGCAACATCGAACGCTATTGTTGGAAAGAAGATTGAGGTGAATGAGGCGAAAGCAGAGATGGCAACGAGTCCAAGTAACCATGACACGAAAGAGGATTGCACGTTCAGCTCAAGAGCCACCGGCTTTCGTCTTATCTCGTTGAATGTCCCTCGAACAGCGAAACCAACAAGCAGTGGTAATGTTACGAGACCCAGTGCAGCTACAAACCCACTCAGTACGGCAATAGGTCCCCAGGATGCGAAGAGCAGAATGATGTTCCCAAGCGCCAGTAATCGTAGCGACAACCGGATGTGCATGAGGGGTCGGACCCAATAATGAGATCCCGAATCCCATGCCCGATACCACCATGCGCTTAGGATAGCCATGCCCTCAACTCGTCGCGGTGAAACGGTCTCTTCCGAAAGATACCCACTACACCAAACCCGTTCGGGTCACTTCAGCGTTATATTACCTTACACGACAAAGAACCTTCGGCAGTTGGCGATCAGCCTGACAAGCAGAGCTATGACTTGTGCTCCGACGCTCCCACGCGCCTTTTGTTCGGAAGAACGCCCGAGGCAGGTACTTGTCGTGAAGTGATATCGCGAAATACGAACGCACCCACGCTCATTTATGACGTAACACAAAACAGCCTAGTGCATAGGTGCTCATTGACGGTACTTGATAGGACACTGTTGGCACAAATGAAAGCGCGTCGCTCTCCGTTGCGAGAATCCATGTTCCTGTTTTCTTGACCCAGTACTCAGCATCCTCAATCTTGCAGCTTTCGAGCAATCGAGGAAGACGGCTCGTACCATATACGCGATGCAGGGGCGAAAAGTTCGCGTCGAGGCCAATTGGTATTGTGAGTATCATTGAGCCAGTGGGTTTCAACCAGTTGGCGAGACGATTCATAGCCAACAAGTCGCCATCAGGATTATCATGAGGTGTTTGATAGCGTCCTTTCAAACCGACGTGTTCGATGCTAGAGCAGTTTACGATCAAGTCGAACTGATGTTCCGGAAGTTGTGTTTCCAGGATATCTCCGCGCAGATGGCGAATGCTGGGATGAGAGAAAGGCCACCTAATCGGCTCTATATCCAGAGCCAATACGTCGAATCCTTTTCGTGCGAGAACTAGCGAAAGGTAGCTGTCTCCTGGTCCGAAATCGAGAGCCGAACCGGGCCCAGGTGGTGCTCGCGCAGCTACCCAAGACCATTCGATGCTACGGTCGCCGTAAAGACCTGCGTTGCTCTGTCTATTGCCGTAGACTAATTTCTCGCCTATCCTTTTCAGCCAATTTGGAGCATAAGACATGCCGAGCAAGTATTCACAACTCTAAATGAAGCAGATATAACCGAGCGATGGCGATTTAGGCATATCTCGAGAAGAATGAAGAATCATTGGCTAATCGTCCAGGATTAAGCTGATATTAGCTAATTCTAGATCGGTATTTTAGTCTGGCCACGCAGACGCCGCGAACGGTTTCGAATTTGGCGTCCCCTGCCACGAGCCTGTCTCCACTGTTACGGACATAATAGGAGTCCTCATATCATTGAAGGAGTACGAAGGTTATCCGGGTTATTTGCGCTGTTATGTCGATACCATTCCATTGTATTCCGAAGACCATCCTCTAGCGTCGTCTTCGCCTTGAATCCGAATTCCTTTTCAGCTTCGCGTGTGTCAAGCATCCTTCTCGGCTGACCGTCGGGTCTCGCAGCGTTCCAGCGTGTCTCCCCCGAGAAGCCAGCCAAACCCGCTATGATTTCCGCCAAGTCACGAATTCTAATCTCATGTCCCGCTCCCAAATTTATGGGTTCGGGCTTGTCGTAGAGTTTTGTCGCAAGGAATATCCCTTCCGCTGCGTCATCCACATAAAGGAACTCTCTTGAAGCATTCCCTGTGCCCCAGAGATTGACCACTTTGGCGCCAGATTCGACGGCCTCAACGAATTTCCGGATCATTGCGGGAATGACGTGTGAGGATTCGAGATCAAAGTTATCCCTTGGGCCATAAAGATTTACAGGTAGCAAGTATATTGCATCTAATCCATATTCAGCTCGATAGGACTGAGCTTGGACAAGCAGCATCTTCTTCGCCAAACCATAGGGCGCGTTAGTCTCTTCAGGATAGCCATTCCACAGGTCTGTCTCCTTGAAGGGGACCGGTGTATACTTTGGATAGGCGCATACAGTCCCTATGGCCACGAACTTGCGGACACCGGCTACTCTCGCAGCCTCCATCATTTGAATGCCCATGATGGCATTGTCATAGAACAACGAACCTGGATTTCTTTGATTTAGTCCGATACCACCTACTTTCGCGGCAAGGTGAATAACAACGTCTGCGCCTTTGACCACTCTGGCGCAGTTGCTTGCGTCTCTGAGATCGGAATCAGCGCTCCTTGGTATCCTAATATTGTCAGCCGGGATGCCCGCAGCTCTGAGTCTTTCGACAAGCACAGCTCCAACGAACCCGGCGCCGCCAGTCACCACAATCTTGGAATCAAGAAGAGCGATCAATCGACGAGCCACCACCTATGTGGAAAAGTCTTCTTCAAGGTTCTATCTCCTTCACCGATTGGTTCCATCCCGATTTTCCTCATTTCGGCATCCAGCATGATCTTAACCAAATCATTGAACCGTATTCTAGGCTTCCAATGCAAATTCCTGGAAGCTTTCGCTGAATCAGCGAGCAGGTCCCAGGTTTCGGTAGGCCTTAAGTAATTTTTGTCAATCCGAACATACTTCTCTGATGAAAGGCCAACGTACTCGAATGAACGTTCGACGAACTCTCTGACAGAATGGCTTTCGCCTGTGCCCATCACATAGTCGTCAGGATGCCGTCCTTGAAGCATGGCCCACATGACCTCCGCATATTCAGGCGCGTACCCCCAATCTCTTTTAGATTCCAGGTTGCCAAGGTACAGGTATTTCTGTTTCTTTGCAGCGATCGCGGCAACGGCTGCAGCTATTTTCCTCGTGACGAAGGTTGGCCCCCTGCGCGGAGATTCGTGATTGAACAGAATTCCGTTGCAAAGCCAGAGTCCATAACCTTCACGATAATTCCTCACCATCCAGAATGAATAGGCCTTGGCACATGCGTAAGGGCTCTGTGGTTGGAGCGGCGTGCTCTCGTTCTGAGGGGCTGGAGAACTCCCGAACATTTCGCTGCTGGAGGCCTGATAGAACCTGACGTCGTATCCGCTCCTTCTAATCACTTCCAGAATTCGTGTGGTCGATAGGCCTGCGACGTTCCCAGTATATTCTGGCATATCAAAGCTAACTCTGACCTGACTCTGGGCGCCCAGATGATATATCTCGGATGGTCTGACATTATAGATGATGTTGGATATCTGCTCCGAATCCGAAAGATCACCATAGTAGAGAAACAGTCGTGCATTCGGTACGTGTGGATCCACGTAGATGTGGTCTATCCGCGAAGTGTTGAAGGTACTGGCTCTCCGGATAATGCCGTGTACCTCGTACCCTTTGGAAAGCAAGAACTCCGCCAGGTATGAGCCGTCTTGCCCCGTGATTCCTGTGACAAGCGCCTTTTTCAAGCTCATGACCTTCCGTGGGCCTTTGGCGAGTTCTTAAGGAGTTCCGAGGTTGAAGTCTTGTCACAAGGAGGACGCCGTATTAATTCCAGAAAGAATCGCTAGAACCTCGGATCGACATCTGTGTGGGACTCCTCACTGAGAACAGACCTTGCGTTCTGGATCCTACCTTGAACTTTTGCTCTGGCCATGAGAGTCGCTCTGAGATTCCTCAGGTTCCAAACAATGGCTTCGGCCTGTGCTAATACTAGTCCTCGGTTACCCCTGTTTAAGAAGAAGCCTCGATGAGAAGGAACTAACCTTTGAAGTAGGTTGTTCACGAACCCAATTGAGGCCACTACATCGATTATTGACACGAAAACTACTCGATATGAAATGGCGAAAAGAACATACTCCATAGGCAGGTTCTTCAGAATGAATCTCATTCCATTTCTGCGCTGCATGTAATATTGCTTAGAGCTGGACTTGCCGACAGTTGAGCTACCTTTGTGGTAGAAGACTGCCTGGGGCACAACAGCGACATCCAATCCAAGTCTGTGGATCTGATACGAGAGGTCGGTATCCTCAAAATAAATGAAATAGTCTTCATCACAACCTCCGACCAAATCATAGAGCTTTCGGGTGGTGAGTACAACAGGAACATAGTCCACTAGTAGCCGGCCATGGACCAAGAACGAAGAGGCCTGACCATTCCCAATTCCTGGGGCATCACCGGTCAAAGGATTAATCTTCCCGCCCACAGAATCAATCAATTCAGGATTAGCAGTTTGAAGTCGTTTTCCGCAGACCGCTCCAAGACTCCGCTCGGCCACGAACGCGCTCACGAGGTTTCTCAGCCAGTCTCTGTCTACGCAGTCATCATTGTTCAGGTCCACGACAACAATACTGCCCCTGCTATTTGATACTCCGATGTTATTGCTTTCAGCAAGTCCCGTGCCCTTAGCCTCTATCAATTTCACCCAGTGGAAATCCTTCCGCATCATCTCAACGGAGTTGTCTTTCGAACCTGCATCCACGACAATGACCTCGCAATTTGGATAATCGAGCTTGCCAATGGAGACCAGACACTCCCGAAGTACTTCCCTCCCATTGAGGTTCGATATCACAATGGTGACCAAAGGCCATGCTTCGGAATCCAACGACTCGCTCACCGAATGATTTGGTAGACAGTCTGGTTACCGAATGTGCCCATGAGTTGCACGTAACTGGAATTCAATAGGGCATCGAAAACTGGGAATGTTCGTCCATATTCGTCGAAGATGATTCGACCTGATGTTCCTTGTTCCGGCTCCACGACGAACTGAACGTCATGTGCAATCAACTCAGAATCGACACTATTGATGTTGGTCCCATTGAAGTATCTTTCGAAGGCCAGTAAGCCATCTGCAAGAGAGATATCCATAACCGGCCTGTTGGCGTAGGTAGCTAAGAAATAAATCTGAAACCCGATGGCCGAACCATTGCCAGGGACGGAATCAAAATAGTTTACCAGTTCCGCCATACTGGGCGGCAGGTAGCTTTGTAGGCTAGCACCTTGCACCACGGTATCCGAGACAGAATCTCTCAGAGCATATACCGTCGAGAAGGAACTCAAGACAAGCATCAATACGATGACCATTGTCATAATCTTTTTGCGCGCTGGATTGCCAGGATATCTTTGTCTGAGAGAGGAAAAAAGAAATCCGATCCCGATGGAGACGACCAGAGCGGCGGTTATCAATAGGAAATCGAGGGGAGTTGCGTAATTGCTGATGGCCGACACCTCTAACAACTGCAGGCCCGCCATGCCACTCAGAGGGAAAGGCCACGCGTCTCGCATCCTGTAGAGAAGATAAAACAACGATACGGCATTAAATATCAGGAATGAGAATAGATAGGTCGACGAAGAAAGCCATTGTTTTTTTGACGATGCCAAGAACCTTACTAGCCAATCTAACCCGTAGGCGGAGAGGGCCGCCACGAATGGGATGACATAGAGATACCTGCGGGCGAGGCTATAATCCAACAGTAGCGATGGGTAGAACAGTGATGGGTAAGTCAGGGCGAGAAGCAGGAAAGCGATCAGAAAGAGGCAAAGCGCTCTACTCTGAATCGAATTCCTCTTAGACGCGACAACTATCCCAATTACGAAGAGGATCGATAAGGGAAGGAAATTATAACGCAAGAAGATGTCGTCAAGCCTTAGAAGGGCGCCCAGCGTAGGTTCTGGGGTAGTACCAAGGATTGATGTCGGCACTGCTGAAAATATCCTTTCCAGTTCTGAATATACCTGCGAGAATTGTGTGCTGACAACAAGGCCGTAGGCCCAAAGTCCGGTTCGAGCACCAAGCTGCCATAAGATGACTACTGCAGGTATGAAAGGTGCAAGTGTGAGCGGAATCCTCCGTAGAGTAAGGGAATATGGCACAACCGATTTGACAATCAGGACCATGACTGCAATACTGTAGGCGGCCAACAACGGTAAGGCGTAGAAATTGCCAAAACGAACCATCCATAGGACGAAAGGTGAAATGAAAAGAGCCGCTGAAATAAATTTCTTGTACGGCACAGAAGTAGCTAGCACTGCCAAGGCTAGGCAAACGAAAGCGAACAAAAGACCTTCATCGCGCGTCAGAATCAATAGAGATAGCGACATGGTCATCAGCAGAGCGCTCCTGATGCTCGAGTCACCCTTTAGGAGGGCAATCAGATATGCTGCGCCCGAGCATAGAAAGAAAGAAGTTGGCAAATCTGGGTCAAGGGTAAAAGCGAAGAAAGCCGAAAGAGTGACAAGAGAGGTGAATACAATAACGACCGCCGTAAGCGCCAATTCTTTTCTTTCAAATACAACAATAGACAGCTTATACGAAGCTGCGCCGAGGAGAAGAAGATAGAAAACGGGAATGAGTCTGAAGTACCCGCCGGCGCAAACGTACGTCCATGCGTACATTAATGGTACAAACGGTGGTTCCGCGCCTGAGTTGAATGAACCGAGGAAGTAGATGTTATATATCATGCCCCCGGTACTCGCGATAGACTTTGCCATGGGGAGCCATATCGCGAATATGTCCCACTCCTGAGATATAGTGGTGTATATCCCAAGAAGTGATATGACGATCAAGATGGGTGAAATGTATAGCAGAAACATCCAAGTAGTCTGGTCAGCCTCAAAGCGATGTTTCGATAGACCACGCATTAACCTCTTGACATTCGCGATCGAATAGAGAATGATTATTGCCAGACTTGTGTACGCAAAGCCATAGGAAAACGCACCAAACGCACTGAATGCGAGAGAAGCTGCAGAAGCGGAGGAAACGAATACAAGATTCCAAAGAAGCGACCCCGCAATCACTTTGTCGAGCCACGTTAATTTCCACTGAAGCCGAACTGAGGCGTAATCAACTATGGCAATCCCAGGGATGAAGAGAAGAATAGAGTAAAAATCCTGAAGTTCGGGAGGAAACAGAACATGATCACCTAGCTAGGATTACTCCGGTTTGAGGAGAATTTCGTACAGTTTAAACAGCTTGCGCTCCATTACTTGCCAATTGAACTTGCTCTCGTACGCGATGCGACCCTTGCTACCCATTGTCTTTCTGAGGCTGGGGTTGTCCCTAAGAGTGATGACTGCTCTTCTGACATCCTCCGGGTCGTAGCTGACAAAGATACCACAGCCGACATCTTCAATGATTTCTCTGCATACGTTAGATATGACAGGCACAGCCAACATCATCGCCTCGAACAGCTTGTTCGGGTTCGCCACCCGATTAATCGGGAGAGCGGGATCGTAGAGCAGGGGAATTACATCCGCATCTGCTTGCAGCTCCAAAGCCTTGGAGTACTCCAAGAAGCCTAGAAACTTTATCCTTGGGTTTCTGCGCAACGGTTCTATAGAGTTGTCGATTATCCTTCCCGCGACGAGCAAGTCGACGTTCTCGCAGCTCCGGACCACCTGATCCAGAATGCCCAATCCTCTATCCTGCGCGATTGCACCGGCGTATACCAGCAACAAATCGTCGCGCAAGCGCGGTCTCGCGCTCGTTCCAACGTTAGCAAATGCGGGTTCCGGACAATTCATGGTCACTGCAGTAATCCTAGGGCGCCGCTGGAAGGTGCGCAAGCGCTCCTCCGACACAGTCACCAAAGCATCGCATTTGGATGCAATGAGCGCCTCGAGACCATCAACGATCCTGAATAGGAGGCCAAAGCGGACAGGTATGAATGCCATGGCATACCTGTCGAAGCTGTCGAAGGTTAATTTTGAACGAAAGCAGACTCTGAATAAGAAACAGGGAATTAAGGTGTCAAAATCGCAGGCATGGACTGCTCTTGGTCTGAGCGCAACTAGGTATGCAAAAACCCAAGCCCAAAATACAGGGTAGTACATCAAGAGCGTAACCTTTCCGTAGGGTGCTCTGACTCTCAGGCTTCTTGAGAAGACTACGCCTGCAATTTGAGGGTCGTTCTGATGGGAACGGGTCCTATCCCATCCGAGGACGGCGACCCTATACCTCTTGGATAAGGAACGGACTATCTTCATCGCACGAGGATCAGCTGGCACTGAGATTGACTTGACCAAAACTATGTCCACTGAGCTCACGATTCCGAACCCCTAGAGCCCAGCAGGCTGAACGATCTCATTCAAGTTATTCAAGAGCCTCCCTAGAAATCGGGCGATATTCTCATTCGATGATGCTCACGGACTAAATCGAGTCCAGCGCACGCTGCTTCAGACAATAGCCCTTTCGTGGAGTTGAAAGGTAACTCCGGAGAACAATACCAGCGCGACGACGTCATATTGTGTGTCTGAACAAGCATCATGTTCCTCCAATCGAACAAATGATTTTGCGGTTGTACCTCATCTCTAAATTCATCTATGCTTTTCTCACCTCGACTTTGGGGGATTATTAATCCTGTAGGACTCCCAAGTTACTGTTTGTCTGTGAGGAATTCTTTGTTATCTCCCTTGGCTTGAGACTCTTCTCGTATTGTGACCCGTATCCCCATCGTCTTGCAGATGTCGCTGTATGATGTCTAGGATTCGCGCGCCAGCGTGACCGTCTCCGAAAGGGTTCTTCCAACGTCGTTCCCTTTCAAGCATGAGCATGGTCTGCTTCAGGATCTTCTTAGGATTGCTCCCTGCCAGGACGTTTGAACCGACCAGGAGCGTTTCAGGCCGCTCGGTGTTGTCCCTCAATGTAACACAGGGAACTTTCAAGATGCAGGCTTCCTCCTGCACTCCTCCCGAATCCGTGAGTACGAGCCTGGCGTTCATTAAAAGATGTAAGAAAGAAAAGTGATCTTGTGGGTTCAAGAGTTTGAGGCCTCTTGCAAGTCTGAGATCGTCCCGAAGTATCCGCTTCATTGTTCTCGGGTGTGCGGGCCAGACAATCATCATTCCTGTTTTCTCGTGGACCATTTCCAAACCCTGGAGAATTCTCTTCAATCGCTCCTCGGAGTCAACGTTTTCTTGCCGATGAAGAGTCATGAGAAGGTAGTTTTCTGCCTGAATACCGCTTGGAAAGCCATTTGCATGCTTAGCAAGCTTGACAGACTTGGCTAGCGAATCTACGATTGTGTTCCCTGTCACCCATATGTTTCTGCGCGAGATTCCCTCCGAAATCAAGTTACTTCTCGAAATACTTGTGGGAGCGAACAGGTACTCAGAAAGGTGGTCGGTCAACACCCGGTTCACCTCTTCAGGCATCGTGCGATCACGACTTCTAAGCCCAGCCTCAACGTGCCCGACGGGGATATTCAGCTTACTCGCCGCAAGACCTGCGGCTAAAACCGAATTCGTGTCACCTTCCACGAGGACAATACTCGGCCTTTCTTTGGCAAAGACTTTTTCAATGGCGATCAGCATCCTTCCCGTTTGCTCGGCGTGGGTTCCAGAACCCGCGTTGAGGTTGTAGTCGGGCTGCCGCAGACCAAGTTGTTCAAAGAAGACGTCACTCATGTTTGGAGAGTAGTGCTGGCCTGTGTGAACGACAGAATAATCAATATGACGTGACTCTGCCTCTTCTATTATGGGCGCCATTTTGATTATCTCAGGACGTGTGCCCAACACGATCATCATGTTCATTCAGGTTGCACTGGGTCCGGGAAGAGGATTCTGCTATTTAGCCGTAGCCAAATTATTGGGCCTAACGTGTCCACTCTTGCTATCGCCGAAGTGCTGACCGCCGCTAATTTCATCTCTTGGTCGAGATGTCTTACCTTTCTCATTGCTTTTCTACTGCAGTCTTCTTTTCAGAACGGTTAGCATCTTTCTGGCAACCGGTCGTTTGCCGAATATCCCCGACGCATCTCGAAATCTTCCTTGAATCTCCTGCATATTTGATTCCACGGATTGCATTAGTCGAGGTAAGGATTGGTGAGAAAGTTTCAGGAAGTTCAAGCCAGCGTCTACGGTTTCCATCCAATCGGTGGTCTCCCTGAGGGTGATGCAGGGGGTCCCCAGAAGTGCTGCCTCCTGTTGGACCCCGCCTGAGTCTGTCAGGACAACCCTAGAGTTCCTGATCAGAGCCAAGGAATCAGGATATGGCACCGGGTCGATACAATCGAAGTTCTTCAAGTATGGAGTAAGGCCAAAACGTTTCACGCTCTGCCTGGTATGCGGGTGAACAGGAAAAACTACAGGAAAACGCTCGGACACTTTCGATATGGCAAGAAGAAGCGATTGCAATTTCTCCGCATTATCAACATTCTCCCTGCGATGAAGGGTAAGAAGGTAAAAGGACTTGCGCTTCAAATGTAGCCGTCGAAGAACTGCCGAATCATTTGACTTGAAGTCGCTTCTGTGTAGCAGATCAACGATTGGATGCCCGACCAAGAAAATGTCACGTGGGTTAATACCCTCCCGAATCAGATTTGCCCTGCATCTCTCAGTAGGTGGAAAATGAATTGTAGCGGTGTCGGCGATTAGCATTCTGTTTAATTCTTCAGGCATCGTTTTATCGAACGAACGACATCCTGCCTCAACGTGCCCCACCATGAAACCCAATTTCGAAGCCGTGAGAGCAACTCCTAACGCGGAGTTCGTGTCGCCCTCGACGAGAACGATGTCTGGTTTTACAGTTTCGATTACGGGTTCACTTCTCTGCATTATCCTGCCAGTCTGCTTCGCCTGGCCCCCCGTCCCGACGTTGAGATGGAAATCTGGTGGTCGCAACCCCAATTGACTTATGAATGAGCCAGACATGTTCCAATCGAAATGCTGGCCCGTATCAAGCAAGACCAGGTCGACTGTAGGGTCTTTCGAGAACTCCCAGACCAAGGGGGCCATCTTGATTATTTCGGGACGCGTCCCGAAAGCAAGCAGTACTTTCAGGCGTTTCATAGCCGCAGCGCCTCGCTAAGCTTCGCGGGTAAGTCATACCTCTGACGTGCGTATTCACGCGCCCTCTTGCCCATCAATTGTCTAGCCCCATCGTCTGAAAGCAAACCTACGATGGCTCTTGCCATCTCATCTGTGTTTCTAGGGTCCTGCACGAAGATGCCTGCGCCAGATTCATGGAGAATTCTTGAGACCGCTATTGAACTGGTTGCTAGCACTGGCCTACCAGATGCCAGATATTCAAAGAACTTCGTAGGGAGTGCCTCGATCTCTGTCGTATCCAACGGTAGCAGGCAGACGTCTGCCATGGACATATACCGAGGAACATCGGCATGTGGCACAGGCGGGAGAAAACGAACATGTTCACCAATTCCCAAGGTGTTAGTGAGGCCCAGAAGACTATCAATCTGGTCGCCAGAGCCCACTACTATCAACATAGCATCCTGATGACTCTCAAGTACCGCGGGCATAGCCAAGATTATGCTTTCGAATCTCTGCACCCTACCCACAGTCCCGATGTACAGGAGGATTTTCCTCCCCGTAAGACCGAGATTGAGCCTCAGTTGGGACGTGGTTTCATCTTGGTTGAATTCTGCAGGATCTGCCTGTGATTCAACCACATAGATCGGCTTCGGCGTCATGAATCTGATTTTTTGGGCCAAATCTGAGCTAACCGTGATAATTCTGTCAGCGTTGCGGAAGACTACGCGTTCCAAGAACCCCAAAGTGACATACAGAAAGCTCCCTCTCTTAACGTATCCCACTTCGACAAGGATTTCCGGCCACAGATCCTGGATGTCGACGATAATCCGTTTGCGAAGGGCCTTTGCGAGAATGATGAATATGCTTGTCGTCGGCGGAGGAACAGTCAGAAACAATGTGCTATACCTCTTGGTAAGGGAAACATAGAAGAATTTGAACCCACAATAGACCGTGAAGAACACGTAGTTCCTGATTCCATGGTGTGGGAGCTCTGCTGTCCGATTAAGTGGAGCGGAGGTGATAACAACGCATTTCAGGCCAAGTCCTCTCAAGGCAGTAAACAGACTCCAGTTTCGAGTCGGTGCACCCCCCACAGCGGGAGGAAAGAACTGCGTTAAGAAAACGATGT
>Ga0182024_10017151_pt1 | contig 13637 bp, 12 predicted proteins | sample P32metaG_FD_120480 | JGI IMG/M metagenome (GOLD analysis project Ga0182024, IMG submission 120480) | Permafrost microbial communities from Stordalen Mire, Sweden - P3-2 metaG (Illumina Assembly) | ecosystem: Environmental > Terrestrial > Soil > Wetlands > Permafrost | place: Sweden: Stordalen... | reverse complement strand
AGCATCGGCGGCTTGACCGATTTTCAAAACCTACTGCAAGGCGCGCCCGGCGGGAGTGTCGGCGGCGGGGGTGTTTACAATCACCAGTACCGTACTAACGATGTCGCGGTTTTCGCACAGGATGATTGGAAAATCAGACCGGATCTCACTTTGAACCTGGGGCTGCGTGTTGAAGATTTCGGTGCATTTAAGGATGACGCGTGTCACATCGGAAATCTGGATCAGGACCTGGCAGCCGCCGGAAAATACCCGTTCATTTATGGTAGCTGCGTGAAGAGCCTGAACATTCCGGGATTGATTCCCACGGGAAGCGACAGCACCTATACCAACAACTACACCACCGGGTGGGGGCCGCGCGTCGGTTTTGCTTACGACGTTTTTGGGCACCACAACACTACCGTGCGCGGTGGCTATGGAATTTACTACGTGCGTGAAGATGTGGGCACCGCGGATCAACTTTCCTTCCAGGGACCGTTTTTGCCGATAGCGTTTGGTGGCGGACCACCTGGATGTTTGTCGACTTTCTTTTCGGCGGACTCTACATGCTTCCCCCCCGGCGGGAATCCTAATGCGTTGCCCGCTGCCGGCACACTGTCTGCTGCGTTTGTGCCTTGTCTCGGAGCATTTCAGGGATTCACTGGCGGAAACACAACGGGGGCACCGAATTATGCGTGCAGCGGGACCGGGCCTGGTGTAATACCGTCGCAATTTTTGTTTGGCCTAGTCGTTCCCCGGAAATTCGTAGCACCCAATACGCAACAATGGAACCTCACCATTCAGCGTTCGCTGGGGCGCAATTGGATTTTTGAAATTGGATATGTGGGGACACACGCGGTACACCTACGTGAAACGCGTACATATGGAGCGCAACTTGCCACCGCGGCTAATCCACTGACCATTACCGCGCAGGATGGCACGCAATATACGATCACCGAGAGCACGGTTGCGAATGGACCGGCGCGTTCGGCTAATCCTGGCATCAATTATTACAATGGCATGCAGATTTTTGCCGACGATGCCTACTCTCACTACCATTCGTTGCAGACGACACTTTCGCGACGCTGGGGTGCGGGATACTTCCAGGCTGCATACACATTTTCAAAATCGACAGACGCTACATCCACCGGTAACACCGCCCTGAATACCGCGTTTAACAACGAAAGCACGTTGGCGGCGTCACGAGGGCTGTCTGATTTTGATCGCCCACACCGTTTCGTGGTCAGTTACCGCTACGAGCTTCCTTTTTTCAAGGACGCCACCGGATTCACGCATGCAGCCTTGGGTGGGTGGGCGGTGAGCGGCATCACTATTTTTCAATCCGGTACGCCATTTTCCGTACTGGATGGCTCGGCCGGTACTGCCTACATTGGCGGCGGATTGGAATCGCCGACTTCCGGCGCACAGCTTGTTTCCGGCGGCACGATCGCGGCGGGCAATACTTCCGGAAGCATCATATCGCGCGTGAACAATGGGTATCTGAATCGCGCGGACTTTACCTTTGCGCCACCGGCTGACCCTGCGGGTTGCGCGCTGGATCCTAATGCCTGCACCACGGCGTTCGGGAATCTGGGGCGCAATATTTATCGCGGGCCGTTCCAACAAAACTGGGATTTTTCGCTGATCAAGAATTTCCGCATCACCGAGCGGCAGCAACTACGCTTCACGACGGATTTCTTTAACATCTGGAATCATGCGAATTTTGCTAACCCGACGTTTACGGATATTTCTAACCCGGCTTTCGGCAAAATATTCTCAACTGTGGGCACGCCACGTTTGATTCAATTTTCTCTACGCTACGCGTTTTAAGCGGCCTGACTAGCGCGTAAGTCTCGACCAACCGTTGAGTAGACGGTCACGCAACGCATTCACGTGTGGGATTTTTGTCACGGGCGCTAGCGCCATCGTTTTCAGCATATAAATTATTGAGGTCAACATGAGTAGCGAAAATGTGCGCATCAAATTATTGGAGCGCGATGACGTCACGCCGGAAGCGGCGGCTCTATATGATGCGCTGCTGGCGCAACGTGGCGTTGTGCCCAACATGTTCAAAGCCCTGGCTTATTCGCCGGATATTGCGAAAGGCGTGGCTGGATTTTTGAAACCGTTGCTGAGCGATGGTGCGTTGCCGGGATGGTATAAGGAGCTAGTGGCGGTGCGCGTTTCCATTCTTTGTGAATCCAAGTATGCGATCAGGGCGCACACTATTTCCGCACGGAAGAAAGGCGCATCGGCGGCGCAGATCGATGCTGTGGGCGATTTTGAAAACGGGCCCTACACCGAAAAGGAAAAGCTGGGGTTTCGGCTTGCGGACCGTTTGCATGGCGGCGGCCGCAAGGTGGACGATGTTTTTTATAGAGAACTTCGAGCTGTGTTCGATGATGCCGCGCTGGTCGAATTATTCTTGACGGCCGCCGCTTTCGAAATGTTTCCTCGCTTCATCGACGGATTGCGCATTCCTGTCACTCCACCTGCCGCGAAGTGATAATATTCTTCGGGGAAATTGTTTTTAAACTATGCGTCCCGTGGCAACACGCGTTTCTCAATTAACCGGAGAAGGTGCGTTGGCCGTTTTTTCACGCGCTAAAGAGCTCGAGCGCGAAGGCCGCTCCATCATTCATCTGGAACTCGGCGAACCGGATTTCCATCCAGCGGCTCCCGTTGTTGATGCGTTGCGCGATGCCGCAGCTTCGGGCCGGGACCGCTATGTTTCCACGCGGGGCATTCCTGCTTTGCGGGCGGCCATTGCTAATTATTTGAGGCGCACCCGCCGACTGGAAGTAAGCAGTGAAGAAGTTTTGGTCGCTCCGGGTTGCAAAATGGCTTTATCGCTGGCGATGATGGCGCTCATTGAGCCCGGGGATGAAGTTCTCTACCCGGATCCTGGGTTTCCCATTTATCCGTCGTTTACACGCGGACTTGGAGGCACCGCGATTCCGTTTGGGCTGGAAGAAAAAAATAATTTTCAGCCCGACCTTAAAGAAATCGCCGCGAAAATCACGCCGCGCACCAGCGTGTTGATTTTAAATTCTCCCAACAATCCGACCGGCACAGTATTTAGCCGGGAGACGCTTCAGCAACTCGCCGAGCTCGCTCGAAAACATGATTTGTGGGTGCTGGCTGACGAAGTTTATGCCCGCATAGTATTTAACGGTGAATTTCTTTCCATCCATTCGTTGCCAGATATGGCTCAGCGAACCGTCATCATTGACGGCTTCTCAAAAAGTTTTGCGATGACCGGCTGGCGTCTGGGATACGCTGTGGCGCCGAAACACGTGGTGGACGCCATGGATTTGCTGGTGCTCAATACCTTTACGTGCGTCGCGGAGTTTTCCCAGGTCGCAGCTATCGAAGCCCTGCGTGATTCGACCAACGCGGTGGACTCTATGGTTGCGGAGTATCGTAAGCGCCGCGACCTCTTTGTAGCCGGACTTAACCGCATCCCCGGATTTCGCTGTCAGATTCCAGACGGGTCTTTCTATGCCTGGGTGAACGTGGAAGACACCGGCCTCCCGGCGGAAGAGGTCGCCAGATTATTGCTTGAAGAAGCGGGCGTCGCCGGGATTGCTGGCGCGGCATTCGGTACCGGCGGGAAAAACTATCTACGCTTTTCGCTGGTTAGCGCTCGCCATTCTCTTGAAGAAGCTCTGGACCGCATCACTCGCGTGTCGATTCGCTGGCGCGCAGCCGTGGCTCGATAGCATAATTCGAAGATGTCTATAGCGAAACCCTACCACCCATGAGCAAAGCTGCCGGTTCTTCGCACGGTCGACCACAAGGTATACCGACAATGAAACATTTGATTCACGTATTGCTTTTGAGTTGTCTGAGTCTGGTGGCAGCTTGCACCGCGAGCGCCCAGGCAAAGCCTGTTGCAGCCCCTGCAGAGGTCGCGAAAGTTTACGAACGCTTGCTCCCACAAATCGACACAATCCCTATCTACGACAATCATTCGCACGCGACTTTCCCGGACGATTCCGACATGGACGCGCAAGCTGCTCCTCCGGATGAAAGCTCGGTGATGCGCCTGCGCGAGGATAATCCTGAATTCGTGGCTGCCGCCAAATCACTGTTCGGCTATCCATATGACGATTTCTCTGCCGAACACGCTAAATGGCTTATCGATAAAAAGAAAGCCGCCGAGGCTTCCGGCAACACTGCGTATTGGGACAGCATCCTCGATAAACTCAACATCGAAATTTGTCTCGCCAATCGAGTGGCGCTAGCTGCCTATCTCAATCCGCAGCGGTTTCACTGGGTTTTCTTCGTGGATTCATTTCTCTATCCTTTCAACAATCGCGACCAGTCGGCAAAAAATGGCGATCTCGGTGTGTACATTCCTCTGCAGGAGAAAGTCCTGCAGCGCTACGAAAAGCAAGAGGGTCTGAGCGCCTTGCCCGGCGATCTCGGCGGCTATGAATCTTTCGTTCGCCAGACGCTCGCGGATAATCAGAAGAAGGGCGGCGTGGCTATGAAGTTCGAGGCCGCGTATTTCCGTTCGCTATATTTTGCCGATCCGCCGCGCGACAAAGCTGAGGCTATCTTCAACAAGTATCATTCCGGCGGCGTTCCCAGCGAAGATGAATACCGGACCTTCCAGGATTACATCTTTCGGGTGCTGATCGATCAAGCGGGGAAACTCCATTTGCCGGTGCATTTTCACAGCGCGGTAGGCATCGGCGACTATTTCAGCCTGCGCAATGGCAATCCACTGAATTTGGAAAATGTGCTGCGGGATCCCCGCTACAAAAACGTAACGTTTGTGTTGATCCACGGCGGTTATCCATACACGTTGGAAATGATCTGGATGACGGCCGCGAAAAACGTGTACACCGATTCTTCGCTCATGGGTTATTACGTGTATCCGTCCGAGCTGAAAAACATTTTGAAACAGTGGATTTCTCTTTACCCCGAAAAGATTATGTTCGGCTCCGACGCATTCCCGTTTAACGATGCGGTCGGAGCCGAAGAAACATTGTGGCTCGCGGTGCGCTCGGCACGCACCGCGGTAGCGGAAGCGCTCGCCGAATTGGTCGCGGAAAATACCATCAGCGAATCGAAAGCTCTCGAGCTCGCGCATATGTATCTGCACGACAATGCCGCCAAGATTTACGGAGACAAAAAATGAGCAATCCGGAGCTGAAATATCTCGCGTGGAAAGATGTCGAGCGCGAGCGCCTTAATCCGCAAATCGACCGCGAAATGGTGGTGGGAGATAAGATCATGCTGGCGCGGGTGCTGATGAAAAAGGGTGCTCACGTTCCGCTGCATCACCATCACAACGAGCAAGTCACCTATATCCTGGAAGGGGCGTTGAAATTCAACGTGGGGGGTAAGGAAATCGTAGTGCGGGCCGGAGAAGTGCTGTGTATTCCGCCAAATATGCCCCATGAAGCCTGGGCTGAGGAAGATACGGTCGATCTGGATGTTTTCAACCCTCCGCGCGAGGATTGGCTGAACAAAACCGACGACTATTTGAGGCACGGCCGTTAGTGGCCACGCCTAGGGTGTCATGCCAGGCCCGAAGGCCCGATCTTGCACGTGGCACCATATATGTTAGTTAAACCCGTAGACAAACAGGGTCACTGTTGTTTACCGTAGTGAGTGGTTTGATTCCAGGCGTGGGGTCAGCCCTTGAGGGGAACATCATGAAGAGGCTAGTGCTGTCATTATTACTAAGTTGCGCTGGAGTTTGTGCTGTTCAGGCGCAGGAGAGTATTCCCGCCCCATACACTGCGGGTTCGAATGCCGCGGCCACTTTTAGCGCAACGAGCGCCGCGCACGTGCCGCTGGTGCAACCCCTGGCACAGGCCAGTCCACTTTTCACCGCCGAAGCGCTGGACTTGGGTTCCTCAAGCGCTGCCGCGCCAGCCACGGTAACTACTGCGCTGGCTCTTCCCATGGCCGCGGCAAATGCCGCAGCCGCGGAGCCTTCGCCCGCGCCGCGCCCAAAGTTTATATACAGCGATCGCGATGATTTCCGCTGGCAGCTCGGGCTGGGACTTTCCTTCGAGCGCTTCAGATCCTCTATCTATAGCGCCAGCGCAGTAGGAACGAGCACCAGCCTCGCCTATTTTCTAAGTGACTTTCTGGGAGTAGAGGGAGATTTGAATACCTTTTTCGCGCCTACCATCTGGCAAAACGAACACATCAAGCTTGTTAATTACGGCGTGGGACCGAAGTTCGCGTGGCGGCGCCCACGTTGGGAACCGTGGTTCCACGGACTATTCGGCGGCACGCACGCGTTTCCGCAAACTGCTGCTAACAGCAAAAATGGATTTGCGGTGCAGCTGGGAGGGGGCGCGGACTATCGCCTGCTGCCACGTCTCTCAGCGAGGGCTGAAGTAGATTATGTGGGTACTAAACTCTACGGGACCTGGCAGAACAACGGTCAGGCGACCCTCAGTTTGGTTTTTCACTTCTGACCAACAAACCATTCCGCTAATGTTCCAGAACAATCGGCTTCTCTGAAATTTCCTTAAGCTTGCGCCCATCGTCAGTCGGACAATAGCTCGCCCTCACCCTGCACTACGCAGCGTTGATCATGGTTCGCCTAGCTGGACATACTAATGCGAGGCGGCGAGGGAATAATCGTTAACCGAGGTCATCCACCTCCGGAAGGAATGCGCATTCGTGCTGCAACAATGGCGCAGCATTTCGCGCACCAATTTTCTTCGCTCATTCAAGGAAGTTAACAACGACTTCAGGGCGACAGCATCGAAGTCATACCATATTGGCGGAATGAGGCCCGCAAGAGATGTGAGGACATCCTCATTTAAATCGTTTTCGAGTATTTGAAGCCAGGGCTCGAAGGCTTCCATTGCCTTTATCGCGTTATATACATACCACTCGCCAAAAACCCCTATCGAGCTATATGGAGGGAACCTCCAGTTGGGACCATGGAAGCAATATCCGAAATCAATCATCACCACTCTGTCGCGATTATCTTCATTCAGGACGAAAACCACCTGTCGAGGATCGGTGTTGCATGCCCATTTATCAAAAACCAACATGCCAGCAAAATCCTCCAAATTGCCGAGTTTTAATAAATATGTTCTGTTCAAGTCTCCTGGCTCAACGCTGTTGGTTCGATGATTACCTGGCATGCGTGGCGTCAAATACTTAGAGCCGAAGCATTTCCCCGGAGTTCCCAATTTGGCTCCCGGGTCGTATCTGAGTAGCCGGTCACGTTTTCCGGGGACTAAATCTGCTGTAACGGTAACTACAGCTGGGTCCGGCACAGGTAGGCCCATGTATCGTGCTAGGAGTGTTCCAAGGAGGTCATTCGCGAGCGTTCTGTTACCCTGGGGATTATTCTGAAACTTGACGATGTAATTGTATCCGTCAGAGCAAGTACACATATGTGCTTTGGATCCTCCGTTCATGGGACGAATATGTGTGATTGCCTTTATTTTTGCGATTCCCGGCACGTTATTGTTAAGCGAGCGCATCGATCCCCCTGAGAGAAAATGTTTCAGCTCGTACGTAATTATTCGATGGGACGCGGCGGTCGAGTTGCGAGGCCGATGGACGTGTTAGCCTTTATGGTTGGCGCATTATATCGGTAATGGAACAGTACTTATACGTTTTTATGCGGGTACTGGTAAGTACAATCTTATATAGTTACCTAAACGGTTAACAGGAAAAAACTGTGCCGATTTGGGATGCATGGTACGAAATTGAGAGTCCGAAGTTGGAGCGCCAGGCCTAAGTAAATTTTAATCGGCGTTGAGATTACGTATGAATATTGGGCACACGCTGCGGAGAATCAGGGAGTCAAAAAAATTGTCACAAGGTGACATCGAAGAGCGCACAGGACTAATGCGATGTTACATTTCCAGAGTAGAAAACGGCCATACAGTTCCGGCTATTGAGAGCTTAGAAAAAATAGCCTGCGCCCTTGAAATGCCGCTCTATCAGTTTTTTTACGTGGCGAATGACGAGCCGCCAGCGCCCCCCCCAAACCATCTTAATGGCGAATGGGGTCGGTCGGGAAAATCTGCCCGGTATTTTCACAAACTGGTTGACTCTCTCTCACGGATGGATAATGCGCACCGCCTCCTATTATTTGCGATGGCCAAGGAAGCTGCAAAGCGTCGGCATGGGCGTTAGTTTTATCGCCGAATCAGTTACACCGGCGAATGATCCTCCACTTGGTACGCGTCTAGAATGACAGCGCTTTTTGCTTTTCCACATTGGCAATCCGTCCCGAAACGCCCCTCGTAGCACTCGTCTAATCCCCTTCCCCTCAACGTTCGACGCATTGCCACGCGTTGGTGCAGCGAATGCAATAAAACCAGGGCTGGTGCGTCGGAATGTGGTGATCCCTGTCCAAATTGAAAGAGGTAAGTTTGGTTTTGATAGTTGTCGCGTGTCTGTGCCCGCCTGGATTGGCGCAGATAGCCCCATTGGACACTTCAGCTTCGTCAACCCTACCCAAAGGGGCTGATGCAATTAAATTTGATAAGACTGTCGTACCTATCTCGAATCTTAAGTTGGGCCGTCAAGACTGGCGTTTGGCACTAAAACGAAAGTCAGCCACTGGTTTCTGCTTAGACGCAACATGTCGATTTGTCGTCACAAATTATCACGTTGCTAGTTTCGTTCTCCCCAAGAAAATTAAAGGAGAAAAAGTCCTCCGCCGGTATCTTGCTACGGGTCCTGACGATGAAGGCTCGACTGTAAACTATGGACAATTTGTCAAATCGACGAAATATAACATCGGTCGAGACCTTGCTGTCTTCGAATTACGGCACCCGCTGTATCATTATCACGGGGTTGGGTTCAGTTTGGAGGAACTGAAGATCGGGCAGGAGGTGGACATTTACGTTTGTCCTAACACGGATGTTATCAAGCCATCCGACAAGGTGGTGAAGTTTCATGGCTCGTACAAAGGCGTGATGATAACGGGCCTACTGGCTTTCGACTACAGCTTATCTGATGGTAAAGCCATTATGCCAGGCGCGAGTGGGGGGATCGTTGTCGATAGTGCCAGTCAGCAGATTGTTGGGGTACTGAACGCCCTCGCGAAAAACGGCGAAGCAATGGCAGTCGCCGTGCCCGTCAGCTCTCTCGCGGACTTTGTGAGCAAGATCGAACCAGCCTTGGCGGCAACATTGTTCCCATCGGACAAAAGCACAATTTCGCCAATGCTTATGGATTTTTATCCAAAATTCATCCCGCCGGTGGCCCTGCACAAACTGGAACGCCGGCCTGATGAGCCAGAAAACGTTGTAGCACTGCGCAAAAAAGCTCAAGCTTTAGTGGACGGCATTCGGAATTTTATTGCCGTCGAAACGTTTGAATGGGGCAAGAAGAGCAACCAGCCTACTGCGGTCGCGGCCTATGAAGTTCAAGTTATTGAGGGAAGCCAACGATTCCGATCATATCCAGACGGCAAGCAACATTTTAGGGATATACCTTTTCCAAACTTGACCAGTAGTTTTGTTTCCGGTGGGGAGTGGTCCGAATTGCCCGAGATGGTTGGCAAAGAACAACATTTGACAATTAACCAGGCTGCGGACGCAATTATTGACACTAAGAGGATTAAGGTATTTCAGTATCGCGCTGACGCGGAGGACGGAATATGTACCTGGGACACTGTCGATGATTTTGGACTCTTTGAAACCAGAAAGGAAGCAACTGTCGCTTGTTACGGAGAGGTTTGGACCGACGGCGATTTGAACATACTTCGAATCTCGCTGCATTACGAACTTACGGGCAGATGGAAAGACTACATGTCGGTCGTCACTTATGGCTGGCTCAATCAGGCAGACGAAGTTCCTCAACTCGTTCCCATGACGATGTCGGCGCAGGTTGTAAATGGGAAGACAATGCTCTGGTGTCGTGGTCGATTCATAAACTACAAAGTATTCGGCACCGATATCAAGATGACGCGGATCGATTGAGGCGAACATTCAGCGCCTGGTCTTCATGGTCCGATAATCGATTCATCATTGCGGCTTTCAAATGTTCGACCGAACTGTCATCACGTTCTAAATGTCGTCGTGGGCACATCATTTACACACCAAAATCAAAAGAGTAATGCCAACGCCGCTCGCGAATGCAAAGGCCGCAAGTAGCCAAGCGGGAACTGTCTTATTGTGCGCGATATAAGACGGATACATAGTACCTCCTCCGCGACGGCTATACCTTACAATTATAATAACCGATATGTCAATATACTACTGTCTATCGTATCCTTACCATTTTATCAGTGTGCAAAAATCGCTTCAGGTAACACAGAGGTCGAAGCAACTCGGGCGCTGGCGTAAATATGATCGTAATATCGCGTGAAATCGATGTTCAGGGTCGTCCATTTAAACTGTTGTTATGTTGTCGTCATTGTTATATAACGATAATGTACAGAGTACGTGCTGTACCCAAAACACCAATGCGCTTAAGTCCACCACGCGCCCTGATTGTTAGAAGATGACTCGTACCGATCAGCTTGTAAATTAGTGGCCTGGACGATTTTTACCTTGATTTAGCGGTTTAGGGATGCATGACAGCAGGTACTGGCCGGCCCATGGATTTCGCGTATTCCGCGGCAAATAAGGGGCTGGTAGAAAATTCCTCGCTCAACTCCCGCAAAAGTTTTTGTGCCAGCGCATCCTGTTTTTCCCGCCGCGCCGCGAGTGCCAGCATGATTTTTGCGAAGGGCCGCAAATATAAACCGGTGTCCGCCGATTTTCCCAATTGCTGCATGCCAAGCCTTTTATCGCCGTGCACGCCACCAAACGCCAGAAAGAAACGCATGCCGCCGGAGAGGCTTCCAATAATGTAATTGGCGGAACCCAGGGCGACGTACGCATCGTTGGCATCGGGTCTAATGGCGAGCAATTGTTTGGCGTATTGATTCGCTAATTTAAGCAGCTTGAGAGCTTCGAGGCGTTCTTTGCGCAGGATCATGTCCGCGTCTGACTCCATGCCCGCGGCCAGAGTGAGCGCGAAAAGAGCCTCGGTGTCCTTGGAATTTTGTTTCAGGCGTCTATTTGCCAAGGCTCGTGTTTTTACCAACGCGTCCTGAAACTGGGCCATACGGCCTGGATCGGGTTTGCCATCTATGCCATTCAGGAATTTTTCTTCATTCAAGAAAAAATCGCTGGTCAATACGCCCTGGCGGTAAAACTCCTCGAAAAGGTAGCTGGCAGCGACGGCTACTTGACCAAAGGGTTGATCAGGATTTTCAGATTCCCAGATTGTAAATTTTTCGCGTGCTTCAGAAAATTGTTGGGCGTAAAGAAGCTGGAATCCGGAGGTCAGCTCCGGAATGGATGTGAATGCCGGCGCAAGCGTGTCATCGCCTGCGTTGGCGTCAGCATCGCGATGGACGTCGGAAACGACCTCACGGTTGGGATCGTCGCTGGTATTGTGGACAGCGGCGGTCGCGACCGAACATAGGAAGAGCAATGCCGGAATTGGAAAATAAAAATGGAGGCGATGTGTGGCGCGGCTCATCATCGAGTCTTTAGTATCTATCTAGAACAGGCCAGGCAGAAATCTTGGTTTGCCCGCCATGGCTGAGCGGTAACCGGGATCGGCAAACAATACGCGCTCTTCAGTCGAAAGTCTTTGCGCCAGCACCACGACGTGCGCTATCGAACCTACCAACGCGGTGATCCACGCGGTGTGTATCAACGGCAGAGCCAGCATCTCGGCAAAGACCGCTGCATAATTTGGATGCCGAACGAAGCGGAAAGGTCCAGTAACAATTACGCCCAATCGCGTAGAATCCACGATCTGAACGTTCCAATGTTCGCCGAGGGTGTGAATCACCCACCAGCGCACGGCATTGGTGGCCAGAAAAATCGTGAACATCACGGCGGCCAGCAAGGGGATAAAGGGCCGATGCAGGAAAACTACCTCAACGCCTGCGCCGAATAGCACCGCAGTGTGCAGCGCGACCATCCAGCCAAAACGCGGCTCCGCGACTTTGCTGGCGCCGCGCTCGATCATGCTGACTTGATGGCGCCGGGAGATTTGCAATTCGACGACTCGCAAAGCGGCGACGGCGACTAACAGGCCGAGAAACGCGATAACCGTTAGGTCCATTGCAGCAGCAAGAATTCCGCGCTGAAGCCAGGGCCAAAGGCAGCCAGCAACGCGTATTCGCCGGTCTTCAGCGGGCGTTTTTCTAGCCATTCCTGAAGAATAAAAAGGATCGTGGCGCTCGAAAGATTGCCCACGTTGGCAAGAATGTCCCACGACGGTTGGGTGTCGCATTGTTTCAAGCCCAACTGCGTTTCCACGTTGCCCAACAAGCGGGCGCCGCCGGGATGCAGAATCCATCCCTTGATATCCTCGCGCTTTTTCCCGCAGCGCCCCAGGAAGCCGTCGACCAGCTCGTTGATTTTTGCGCCAATCATTTCCGGCACGTCCTTGGCCAGCAGAATGTGAAATCCGGAATCCCGCAGGTCGAAGCCCATAGCGCCGAGCGAGTCTGGGAACGTATACGTTTCCGAAAATAAAATCTTCGGCCCATGGACGGGCTTTCCGCGCACCACTACGGCCGCCGCCCCGTCGCCAAATAAAATGGACGAAATAAGGTTTGCCTGGGAGATATCCTTGCGCTGAAAAGTAAGTGAAGGCAACTCCACGGCAATGATCAGCACATTGCCGCCAGGCTCCGCTTTTAAATAATCGGCGGCGCGTCCCAAGGCCATGGCTCCGGCCGCGCAGCCCAATTCCGTAAATGGCATGCGTCGCACATTGGGACGAAAACCCATGAGGTGGATCAGATGCGCATCGAGAGACGGAATCATGAACCCGGTGCAAGACACGGTGATGATCAGATCTATGTCCGTAGGCGCAAGGCCTGCACGCTGCAGGCATTTCTCAGCCGCCTCGCGACCCAATTTAATCGCGTGTTCTATGTACTCTTCATTGGTCTTCGAGAGGGCCCGCGGCTCGACAGTGTATTCGATGGGGAAAATGGAGTAGCGATTGTGAACGCGCGCATTATCCACAATGCTCATCATGGCTTCGAGCTTGCGCTCGGGAATATCAAACACCCGGCCCATGTAATATTTCACGTCGTCGCGAGTGATGGTATGCGGCGGGAGCGCGGTCGCAGTTGCGGCAATAGTGCAGTTTTCAGAAGTCGGGCGTTGCTCTTCGGCGTTAGATAAGTTCAACGAATCCCCTGAAGATATATTGTGGCACGGATCGTGACCAAATCGAGCCACGGTTTGGGCGCCAAACTAGGATGCTGCATGCTCCAGATGGTTGGGTGCAAGCGGTAGACTGTACCTCATTCCAAGGCAAAATGAGTAGTCAAAACAGCAGGCATGCCCATGTTCTGGGATGCATGAAAAGAGCTGACCCGCGGAACGCGCTTGTAAACTTCTTGCAAAATCTATTTGGCAGGCGTGGCGCTTTGAGTTCTATTTTGCGTGCCTAGCTTGTCTGGCTAGCGCGAATTTCCTGCCAGCGGCGGGGACGGCGATTCGCCTGCAAGACTTTTTTGCGTAAACGGATCGATTTGGGTGTCACTTCCACGAACTCATCGTCGGCGATGAATTCGATGGCTTGTTCCAGACTCAGCTCACGGTGAGGGATCAGACGGATGGCTTCGTCAGCGCTGGAGGAGCGCATGTTGGTTTGCTTCTTTTCCTTGGTGACGTTTACATCCATGTCTT
>Ga0182024_10017150_pt1 | contig 13638 bp, 18 predicted proteins | sample P32metaG_FD_120480 | JGI IMG/M metagenome (GOLD analysis project Ga0182024, IMG submission 120480) | Permafrost microbial communities from Stordalen Mire, Sweden - P3-2 metaG (Illumina Assembly) | ecosystem: Environmental > Terrestrial > Soil > Wetlands > Permafrost | place: Sweden: Stordalen... | reverse complement strand
TAGCAAAAGCTGAAAATGGTTTTTTAAGATGGAGGGCGCATAGAAAGATTTGTACCCCCTTAAAAAGCGACGAGCCGTCGTCCACTCGATAAAGCGTGCGCGTCTCCAAACCCGTCTTCTTGGCCACAAGATCGATTGCTTCCCCAATAGAGCGGCCGATTTGCTGTTTTGCGGCCTGCACTAGTGCGAGCAACTCGTTCTCCTTGTGCAGTCGATAATTCCTAAAAGCAAACAACTGGAGTTCCGCCGGTTCAAGTTTTAATTCCTTAGCGACCGCTTGTATGCTCATCCTGCGCTCATCGCAGAGTGAATTTAGTGATTTTGGCTCATAATTCATTTTCGTGCGCCGATTCAATCTGATTGATCATTATAACTTTAGCATCGCCAATCTAGCCGTCAATTTTTACAAATCGCAACTTTGACACCCATTTCGCGAATACGTGTCAATGGCAGTTTTCACCGAATAGGCCATCTTGAGTTTGTGAAAACATTGACAAATCCGGAGTCGGAAAAAACAAAACAGTCCGCCTCTCGTCTACGGATCGTATTCGCCCGCGAGCCGCGCATAACAGTTCAGATAAAAGTGAACAATGTTCGCACCAATCGATGTGTTGGCAAAACACCGCGCATCACGCGGAGCATTAAAACATCTCCACAAAATGAGTCCTGAGCAACGTGATATTCGTGGTTTGCGCCGATTGCCATACCTTTTGGTGGGGCAGGAGGTGGCGGATCTCACAGGATTTTTGGCCCACGAAATTCCAATTATCTCAGGGGAACATTCGTTTGTGCCCATCGGAAACCCAGGCCCCCAAGACAAAAAGCGCTATTTGACTGCCGATGTTATTAGGTTCGCAGAGGACCGCACAAAAATGGCGAAGGCGGTCAAAACCATCCGGGCCTATTGGAAACGCAAGAACGCGTCGCGACGTTCTCTAAGCGGAGCCACCAGGAACGGCGTAAATGCCGAGTCCTCAGACAAAAATCACAATGATTGAATCCGAAACGACCAAAATCTTAAACAAACACAAAATTATCTATGAGCCACAATCGTATTGAAATTAAAACGGTCAGAATAGTTGAAGAAGGCCGGCTGAGGCTTTGGCCTTCTTCCCGCGACGAAGCAATCGGCGCAGTCCGAGTCAACCTGACGCAGCCGCAATTCATTCCCGAATCGAGCCCGATGGCACAAGAAATGTGGCGGCGAATTCAGGCGCTAAAACCAAAAATTGGTTGGGTGGAAGCGACACGTAATGCTCGCAACTGGTGGTGCGATTTCGAGAAAGCAAATCAAGGCCGTTTAGAAATCGTTTTACGAGTCGCCGAGGGTTTGCTCAACCGAAACGCAACGATTGAGCAATTGTTTCTCGCCTGCATGTATTCGTGCGCGGATAGTTTTCAAGCCAATTTCCATTACCTTGAATACACCCGCTTCAAGAATGCTGAACAGCAAAACCAGAATCAGCAACCCTCGCTCATCATGCTTGACCTCATATGAAGAATAAGAAAACTTCCCAGGGACAGTTAGAATTCACCGTCTCGCGACAGAAAACAAAAAAGCGTTCCGTGCATTTCTCCTCCGAAAAGCACGATTGGGCCACACCCAAATGGTTGTTCGATGCCTTGAAAAAGGAATTCCCTTTTGACACCGACGTTGCATCCGACGATTCAAACTGCTTGTGCGAACAGCATTACACAAAGAAGGAAAACGGGCTCCTGCAGGATTGGGGCAAAGGATTTTGCTGGTGTAATCCGCCCTACGGCCGTCAGATCGGAAGCTGGGTGCGCAAGGCCTACGAGTCAGCGCAGGCGGGAGCGACAGTAGTTTGTTTGTTGCCTTCCAGGACAGACACCAAGTGGTGGCACACATGGGTGATGAAAGCTGACGTTCGATATTTCTTAGGCAGATTAAAATTCTCGAATTCTAAAAGCGCCGCGCCGTTTCCTTCCGCCTTGGTAATTTTCAGACCTCCAACTTTCTCCATCAACACCAGTCCCATGAAAGAACCAGCAAACTTATGAAACACAGGCAAAAAAATACAATTGAAAAGGTGGGCGCAAATTCACATTCCACGATCGGGTTCAGGCTCGAACCGGAGATACGTGCCATCTTGGAACAACGGGCAAAATTGTTTGAACAAAGCGCGGGCCTCCTTGCCAGGCAATACACCATTGAGGCGCTGATGGCTGAGGAAGAGCGCCAGCAGTTGACATCCAAGGTTTCGGACCTTGTCCGTGAAGTTTCAGAGTTGCGAAGTGAACTTTCTCTCGCTGTGCAGACGCTGCTGGTGAGTGCAGGAAAAATCGACGCCTCGCAAGCTGAAGAATGGGTACAGGAGAACTTCAACAACGTCTAAAAATGGTTACTGGTTCACCATCAGTTCGGCCTTCCGTGACCACTTCAAGTCAGAGCTTGATCGCGGATTCGAGACCCCATTTCTTCGATGCAACCCAAGAACAAGCAGAGTGGGGAGGCCCAGCCGTCGAGCCGCTGAAGCTTGAGAAAACCGTAAAACAACTGGCATATAACAATTTGGCGGAAGGCTTTTATCCGGACGGCGCAAGAAAGCTCGTTCAAAATGCTGGTGACTTCTATCGACAAGCGATCCTCCCGCTGTTGTTCATCCTCCCAAAGGCCCTAAGCGTCCTTATCTCTCAGGCCCCAGAAAAACTCCGAGCCGAACTAATCGAATGTGCAAAATGCTCGGTTAAGGCTGGCATGGATTATTTCCAGGAAGTTGCGGCGCTCACGCGTCGGGGCGAAGGAGGCCGCGTTAACGAGCGCGCACTAATTTTGTGGGCCTCATTTCTCCAATACGAATCGAGGTTGCTCGATCCGCACATTCATTTTCATGTGGATTTATTTTTGCTTTCCGTCAGGCAGGACGGCACAGCAGGCAGTTTGAGAAGCATAGACTTTTATCGCGAAATCAAAGCTGCAAGTGCGATCTTCGAAGCTGACTTGGCTTCGCGACTAATTCATCAATTTGGCTTAACAATAATTGCGAAAGAAAAAGGTGGATTCGATATTCAAGGCGTTCCTAACGACCTGTGCGAGGAGTTTTCCAAGCGTCACGCGGCAATTGAGCAAGAGAAGTCAAAACACGGCGGCAAAAGTGCCGAATCTGGACGAATCGCAGCCCTTAACACGAGGCCGGATAAAGAAATCGTTTCGCACGAGGCTCTATTTGCGCGGTGGCAAAAAACGGGGAGGCAATTTGGCTTTAGCCCAGAGCAGGCGAGTGAACTCCTCGGAAAACCAAATCCACAAAACAAGACGACTGTCAATTTTGCAAAAGAATTGCGGACTGGGATCGCAAAGCTGGAGCCAAAAGAAAAAACGCGTCCCGCAGTGATTGAGCTCGGTAGAACGCTCGCAATCGAACACGGCGCTTCTGGTGAGGATTTGAAGGAAGCGTTTAAAGAGAATCTGCCGAAGAAACCAGGATTCGTGCATATCGAGTGGAAGCAAGTTTATCCCAAATCAGCATTTTGGAGCCCGACGAGGCTCGTAAAAACTCCGCGAATCGTGATCGGAAACCCAAAGAAGTATGTGCGTTGGGGTAATATCCGGTATCAGAAAGATACCGTCTTCGGCAGGGTGCGGATTCAGGAAAGAATTCTTGCAAGCAAAGCCCCATCATGGAGCCCATTTTGCAACAAAACGATTCCGGCACTTCGGTTCGGTAAAATGCGCCTGACCGAAAAAGAACTGTGGGCGAAAACCAGAGTGACGCTAAAGGTGAAAGGCGGCGAGTTTAGAATTCAGGATCGCCGCATTTTCCCAAGAGCCCTGATATTCAACCCTGCAAGAAATATCGCCATTCCCGTTCCTCGTTTCGTCGAAACCAAGTCGAAACAAAAGCCAGCAAGCAAAACCAAAAAAAAGAATCAACAAAACAGTCATTAAAAGCAAATTCTATGAAACTACATTGTCCAAATGGTCATGCAATGAATTGGGATATAACGGAATGCCCGAAGTGTGGCGAAGACGTATCGGCAAAAGCAGTGATTAAAAGCTGGCTGTTCACAATCAAACATTTCCCGCTCATCCAATGCGTGAACGTGGACTGCGAAAGGGCCTACCCATTGTCATATCCAGAGTGTCCTTTTTGCGAAACTAAAAACACCATTTCAAACGCTGCTAAGTCGATCGTGGTCCCTATGCGTGATCGAGCGCGACTTTTGGTTAACGCGCCAAAGGCTCAAACCAAACGTAAATTCCAACGTCTATATCTCGTTGCAAGCGTCATATTCTTATTTGCTGTTCTCGTAAGCCTTACCGGAACTTCCGACGATGATGTTGTCATGTTTGCGGGCGTGGCCGTGATTTATCTCGCCTGTATCGCACTGCTTGTCCGCTGGTTTGTCCCGCAAAACATCATCATTACTTTTTTGCAGCGGACGAATTGGGTGGTGAAGTTGGCGCTGGTGTTTAATTACTTTGCGTCCCTGCTCATAATGCAAAGAGCAATCGCAACTTGGTGGGCACAATTCGCGGCTCTGGCCGTTCTCGTCGTTTCAACTTGGCTTGGGGCCTGGGTGTTCTGCTCTCTTTTCTGGCCCATGAATTACAATCTCAAAAGCATTTTTCTCGAAGAGAAAAAAGATAGAACCCTTAACCCAATGGACGATCAAGGCCGCGACGGTTTTGAGGATCGTTTTTAAATTCCGGTTATGAGCCTATTAAACGATTTTTTTAGCAGCGATCCAGCGGAGCAGGCACTTTTGCCGCACGGCTTTTTAGAACTATTCTCCCTGCCTGACGCAGTCGCGCTCGATGCGAGGTCCCTTCCTTTAATCGAGCCGTGCGCCAAGGTTTTCAACGAAAATTTTATTTATTTCTGTCAAAGAAATATTCCGACTCACGAATCACTGACTCATATGCTTGTTACCGGGGCTACTGGAGCAGGCAAAACCATCGCGATAAATGGATTCATTAAATCCCTTGAAGATCGGTTCCGCCCAGGACGCGAAAAGGCCGAGCAATTAATCTTCTATGATGCGAAAGGCGACGGAGTCCCATTTCTTGCAGCTTTGGGCTATCGCCCAGAAGACAAAGACGTTTACCTGCTGCACCCATTTGACGAGCGTGGAGTTGTTTGGATGATTTCAGAAGCGGTTCAGGAGCCGGCGATGGCGTGGTATTTGGCCTGCGTCCTCGTTCCGGAAGAAAAAAACAGCACGGCACCTTTCTTTTCTGACGCGGCACGACTTCTCGTTTTTGCCGTTATTCTTGGTCTCAATGCACGTCGCGGAACAAATTGGACACTGCGGGATCTGCTTTGTGCGCTCGATAGTCGAAAGCACATTAAAGCTGTCTGCTCGCACCATCCAGAAAGCGAAGCGATTGCGGAACCACTTCTTAAGGACAAAAAGCATTCACCGGGAGTGATTGCCAGTATCGCGACCAAAATCCGCAAATTCGCCCAGGTTGCTGCTTTGTGGGCGAGCTACGAGAACCCAAAACAGCTTTCAATAACGGAATTTTTTAGCCGTCCAGGAGTCCTCATTATCGGAAACGACCCCGTTCTAAACGATAGTATCAAGCCCCTCGTAGCGCTGATGGTCCGCGTGCTCACCGATGAAACATTGAGGGGCGACGAAACCCTGGAGCCACGTAGATTTTTTATCTTCGACGAATTCAATTCAATGGGTTCGCTCGAAGACAGCGTTCCAAAACTTCTTGAAATGGGGCGTTCCAAGGGTGCCTCGGTTATGATCGGAGTGCAATCCGTTGCTGGGATGGTGGCTCTCTACGGTGAGGCGAATGCTAATAAAATATTCGGCCTCTGCGCGCACAAGCAGTTTCTGCGAGCAGGAGAACCGCAAACTGCGAGGTGGGCTGAAGAGTTTTTCGGAAAGGTAAGGCACGTTGAACAGACTTTCTCCGAGACTCACGGCAAAGGAGGTTCTTCCTCGACCGTTCAGTATGCGACACAGGATCGTCCACTTTTACTCGCCTCCTCCTTTTTGAACCTGCCGTATCCGAAACCAGGCCGTCTGTTTCGTTCCATTAGTGACGTTCCGTCTTTAAACAGAGTTATCGTGTCGGCTCGTTCCTTCGACGAAATTCTCTCCTGGCGTCCAAAGCCCGTTGATGTTCCCGCCATAATTCGCAGAACCAGCATAAAGGATCAAACTCTTTGGCCCTGGTCGAAAGAAGAAGAGGAAGAGTTCTGCCCCGCGCCTGTTAAGCCCCCGGTCGCCGCGCCTGAGCAGCCGTCAGTGCAATACATGCCGATACCGTATCTCCCGAAACGACGGAAGCGCGATGATCCTCGCCAGGGCCAGTTTTTTTAATTAATTCCTGAATCAAACACCAAAACAAATTATATGGAAAATAATCTCCACTTTTCATTCACACCAAAACCGAAACGCCGAGGCTCGTCAATGCGAACGCTCGCCGTCATCTTCCTCGCGTTAGTTCTGCTCAGCATCGCCGCGCTGTGGGGAACTTGGAAACTGATCCGCAGCAGCGACGCGAAATTCCAAAGCGCCGCACTGGTCGAAGAGCGCCGGGATGCTCAGGCAGAACTTGACCGAAAGAGGGCTGAATCTGAGGCGGCAATCACCGTTGCCAAAGTGCGACAAAATGAAGTCCTGCGCACCATCAGAAAGACCACAACTTGTCTTTCGAATGTAATTACCGGGTGTGATGTCGCTGCGGGCGAATTAACCGCCCTGAGAGCAAACGACACCGGGCGCATAATTGCCCGATTTCAAGACCTCGTGGTGCAAGCAGCACGGCTCTACAAAATGCAAACCGAAGAGGTTGCTTCGAAGGAGGAGCTTATTAAGCGAATCGAGGACGCCAGAAGGTTCGAATTCCAACTCATGGATCAAGCCGGCACACCGTATATTCCAAGCGAGGAATTCTTGGAATCGGTTGATTCGGCGCTGAGTTTTGCGTTCGCGCAAAAAGGAATCGTCGACAGCCTTACCCTTTACATCGCAACGCTTAAGCGTGAGACCAGAGTAAAGGTTCTGCCAAATGATGGTTACTACGCGCTGACGCTCGACGATGCTTTGGCCCAAAGAGAAAATGCCGAAGCTCTGGCACGACTACAGCCACCAGTGACGCTGGCAGACGTTGCCCGCTCGATGCCTCTCCCGTATGTCCCACCGCCGATGAAGCCACAGTTTAATTATTACATTTCACAACACAGAGTAAACCGCTTCGAAAACAATTACCCCAAACCCCAAAATACAAGTGAATCCACCAGATGAATTTACGTGGAAGCAGATTACTGCTTTAGGTGTCAAACTCGCCGGACCCGCTGAATATGCTCGGACGGTTGAAAAAGGCGTTGAATCCGCAAAGTCCGTGGCTGATGGCTTCACTTCCGGGCCGTGGGTCGATGCTGGACAGGTCACAACACTTCACTGGGCCGCTTACAAAGACGTATATCCCTGGGCAGGCCAATTTCGCAGGACTCCACTCGTCAGGGGTGAGGAGTCTTGGTCTGAACCTGGACTCATACGAAGTGATTTAAAGACATTAAATAATAGGTCAAGGGACTGGTTTCAAAGCGAAGACGTGAATGTAATTGCTAAAGAAATGGCGGCCTACAACGCGGCTTTCTACAAAATCCATCCATTTTTGGAAGGCAATTATATTGTGGGAACACTCCTCTTGGAGCACCAAGCCCGCGAAATTTTTGGCAGGAAAATACATATTCGCTCCGACGAGCTCGTTTACCGGGCTGCCCTCGAAACGGCACTAAAAGGCAATTTCTCTCCTCTCGCAAAACAAATTATTGAGCACTGCGGATTAAGCAGGGTTGCGGAAAGCCACGCGGTCTCAAAATTGATGAGCGAAGCATCGCAGCAGCTAAAGGAAAAAGAAAAAGAGAAGGGGATGGAACAATCCTGGTAGGAGCCTGCATTCCAAAACGAGAAAACCAAATATGAACTCATTCTGTTTTCACGGCGAACTTTTTGAATATCGCGCAGAGGCACTTGATGCTTTAAGCGCGGGCGGATTTAGCTATTTCGAAAGCTTTGGTTCGATTGACCTCACGCACGATTCGTTTGGGCTAGAAGTGTCCGAGATCGCCGATGAAACAACCGCTTTAAGTATGCAGCGCATTCTTCGTGCGAGGTTTCCGGGTTGGCATTCTTACGTTTTTGAAGACCAGGAGGAATACACCAGTTGCCGGTGGTGGGTCCGAATCCACAGAGACTCGGAAAGTTCCTCGGAATAGCACTTGGCAATTTGAAACGGGCTTCGGCGCTTATTCAAAAGCCGCGCCAGGGGCCCCAAAATCCCCCTGTCACGCCTTTTGACGCGCCTGCGCCTTTGGTGACACACGAGGCGCGAAATCCATTCTGATTTTAAGAAGTCTGGCCCGGACTCTGAAAACCGGGCCAGGAAGTTTTTCTATTCTTTTTCCCCCTGATTGGCGTCGGGGGACGGGTTTTTCAAACCCCCGACGCCAACCAGGAGGAAAGCGAATGGCCGGGCGGCGGGGGCGATACCTTGGAGGAATTAAGACTATGTCAGAAGAATCAAAAGAGTTGTCTTTAGAATTGGCAAACAGTGAAAAACCCAACGAGCAGGCGAAAGTTCAAACGCTTCGCTTCGACCTGGGAACATTTGAAGGGTTTAATTTTCGACTGTCGTCCGCCATTTTTGGCACCCGAACGGCTCAAGAGGTGGTGAATTGGGACCACCACCAACAAGGCGAGGCTGAGTTCTGGCCGTCCGGTGACCGGGAAGAAGTCCAACTAATTTTCGGGCACCAAAACTGCATGACCGGAGCACAATTACTTGCGCTCGACGGTCTACTTGAGAAATTAGGAGGGGATTCGCAGGTGAATTTTTTAAAACTTCACTACGCGGTGAACGTTCTGGGATTCCACCTTTGCGATCTGACAGCGGAACTAGTGGAGGATGAGCCGATTCAAATCTTCACAGGCGATTGTTTTTCTGATGTTCGGAAGGCAGCCGCATACGAACTTTTTGAGCTTTATTTCCCCGACATTTTTCGGGCATGGGAGAAAATCAAATGCGACTGCCCGATTTTTGACGGGGATAAGTTTCTTGATTCGCCCGAATTCATCGTTGCAGAAGTGAACCTCGGAGAAAAAGCCGTGCTTTTGGTGGGGATACGATGAAAAGCAGCGAAAAAACAAACCGAACCTTCAGCCTCGGACAAACCGTGATAACGCCAAACGCCCGTATGTCGCTCCATCCGATAGACGTGGGAATAGCCATCGGTCGGCATATACGATGCGATTGGGGGGACACCGTGCCGGAAGATGCAGCCGAAAACGAGTTCTCGCTCGATAAATACTTGAGGCTTTTTTCGGTTTACCACGACCGAGCGGGCGTTAAGTTTTGGATTATTACGGAAGCCGATAGGTCAGCGACCACGATACTTTTGCCCGAAGATTACTAAAGATATGCCTGTCCCAGAGATGGTTCTGGGCAGGCTTTTGCACCGTAGTTCGCTTCCGGCACGAGCGGTGTCATTTTCGCCGAGAAGTGGCGCAGCGTCCCGTTGGGCTTGGGTTTGAGGGCGAACGTGATGCACCACAGAACGCAGCGAGGCGATAGTTCTGGGGCGACAGGCTGACACCCGCCAACAAAAATACGGGCGGGTGTTGGTCTGGCTCTGGAAGAGTTCACCCGGCCACAATAATCCCCAATTCCCACCCATTCCCAAATTTTTTACAAAATACAACTTATAATGCACCTCTGTTACGCCGATACCGCATTTTAACCGCAAGCGACTGATTATTAGCATCTTGTGATGTTATCAGATTGTTAACTTGGATCAGAACCAGTCGAATCTGGCACTTGATAGATGCGACGAACAAATTCAGGATTTATTTTCCCGCAAACACGCATCAATGAAGTGAACGAACTTTGGATCTCGAGTTCCTGTTGTTTGTCGCCAAACTGCGTGCGGCAGGGGGAGTTTGAAGAAAGTGCGCGCGTCCGCTTTCATGGCTTGCAATGTGAGCAGCGAGCCATGGCAGGAGAGCTGCCATCCAGTGTGGAAATGAACGATGACTTCGTTCAAAAAAAGTGTCTCGGCCACCGTAACCGGGTTGGCCAGAAGGTCTATCTTCTCTTCATAAATCCTCGTCAAGCCGGGTCGACTGTAAACCTCATTCCAGAGATGCCTGTGCTGTTCTGTGAGTGTGAGTAAATCGCTCGCCTTTCGAGCGTTTGTGGCTTGGCGAATCGACAAGGCGGTAAACACCAGGCTCCCGACAATTCCAAGGGTCTGAATAACGGGAAACCAATTGTCACGAAACCAAAGGATATCGGGGCCCATTCAGGGCTGATATCACAGACGGCATCCTTCGCGGAACAGCAGCGATTACAAATTCGTAGGAATATGCGGGCGAGCTTGAACCAACGTTTGCCGTGGCAATCGAACGATTCGCTCTCCGGGTCCGCAACCCGATCCCGCTAATAATTTTCCCTTTGCCTCATCCGTTATATCGGTTCCAATTATCGCAAAATCCCCTGACTCCATTTCGAGAATGTCAGGGCAATGGCATCCGCCAGCGCACGAGGCGCTCGATTTTTGACTTTCTGGTCCAAGACGTCGTAAAAACATCCCGAACTATCATTATAATGATATGCATTGTCAATTTCTTTTTGCTGTATCGAGAGGAGTGTGGTTAACGATTTAGCCCTGGAGCACATAAAAGGCGAGCTCGCCCGCCTCTTAAGCGAGGAGCGGGTAAAGCGCCGCCTTTCGATGAACGTTTTGGCCGCTGACGCAGGCTTGAGTCAATCCTTCGTGAGCAGTTTCGAGAGCGCGCACAAGAATCCCGCACTCGGGAACAAAGCGTGGAATCCAACTGTGGACACACTTTTAAGGATGGCCGCCGTGCTTGGCCTGAATGCTGGGGAGATTCTGAAACAAGCGGTCCAGAATGTTGAGAAAGACGAGAAACTTCTGCGGAGCGGATTAAAGGCAAAGTCTTCACGGCGAATCGACCAGCGTTAGCGCGAAGGCTTGTGAACTCGCCTCCAGTGCAGACCAAAACCATAAGTCTATCTGGTTTAGCTTCGGTCCTTGGCATCAATTCCACCATGACGGGGTCGGTCTGCCCGCCGAACTTTCAAAAATAGCTTTTTCGTAAATCCTTAAAGGAAGCGAGTTTAGCGTTAAATTCGCCGCACATTCCCCTTCGGTTTTTCATTTCCGAGAACAAACGTTTGACTTTGATTATCATTATAATGATAGTTATTGAGATGATAGTCGCCCGTTCATTCCGAGGCATCAGCGTTTCCCCGCAAGAAATGCGTCGAAACAGGCTCTTTTGTTCAATAAGTCTTTTTCTGGTATTATCGCGTCGACGCAGTGGGGCTTGTATTCGGGAGGGCTAAACACCATGCAGACAGAACTTGCCAAAACTTCTCACGATTTGACCAATGGTGCTGACGAATTTAAGAACGTCACAGCAGCGGCGTTGCCCGAGATTCAGCTCAAGCCAAACACTCAATACGACGCGACACGGCTCGGCGTTTCCGAGGGAGTCGCGGTGGGCGATGGGATCACACAGCATGAAGTTTCATTAAGATTGGCCGAGAAAAATCACGACGGAAATCCGAATGGCGTAGGAGATTTCAAAAACTCTGTCCGCGTCAGCACAACGCCGGAACAAGAACGGGGATTTTTTGAGAACTTGGGACTAAATCTCAGGCTTACGGGCGCAGTCGCTGCATCGATTGCAGCTTTGGCGTCAACTGAAACGGCAAAGGCGCAAGGAACGCTTTATTTTGATAGCGTCGATGGCGCAAGTTTTAGTATGGCGTCACCTTTAATTGACACGTTCAACGGACGTGGCGAACTGAATGGAGACCCTGCTGCCGCGTTTATGGGAAATGGTGGCACTCTTAGCACGGTAGGAGTGGTTGTTGGGATAGATGCCACAGGGCCTAACACTGGCAATTTAAGTTCGCTTCAGTGGCAGTTTAATTATTGGACTGGCACCGGCGATTTCCAATCAGACCCATATGGACAGAATCGTCCACCAGGGATGGCCGCGCAAAATCTTACTCCAGTTAATGCAAGTTGGCAGACTCCTATAGGACAGGCGGGAGCCTACAATCTTTACTATCTTCAGTTTAATGTGAGTTCACTCAATTTAGTCACGACTCCGGGCCAGGAGGAATTAGCTTCGATCTTTGGCGTTGGTGGCAACACTACACCCCTCGTTGCGTTGTCGTCGATGCGAAGCGGTGGCGGCGGTATGTCCGATTGGTATTCCGCAGGCTCCGACATTGGTCATGATGGCATTGGGTCTTTGACCTCACAAGGATATGCAAGTCCCTTCGCAGCTTATGAAGTTACGGAGACTCCTGAACCGTCCACCATTGCGCTTCTAGCCGTTGGGGCAGGGACGTATCTTTTGCTTCGCAAGAATCGCATAAGTGCCTAATCAGGTAAAAACATTGGGTCACAGGCATTAACGGGCCAACCGTTCAAATCGTAGACGCACCTTAAGCATTGTGCGGGCGGATTGAGAGCTAAACTAAAGTGCCAAATCGTGCGAGGATTGCCGGGATCAAAAGTTGGACTCATCGAACCAGCCGCATTGCAGTTTCTCTCGGCCACCATAATTCCAGCATAACCAAGGCTCGGAACCGCAACAATCATGACCAGCGCAACTACAAGTGCGACCTCAAGGAGCGTGGCTCCGCGTTGTGATTTTGGGATTTTTATAAATCTGCGCACAAATCATGATCCTTCATTACGGGTTGCCAACTCGTAACGGCTATGTCGGTTTGTTTTGGTTCAACCTTGAGGTTCTGTGCCGATGCCGGAACATTCGGCATCTGAGACCGCCCTGACCGGCGATCCTATTGACGCAAGAGCAACCTGCGCTTTGAATTTAGACTTTGGATTCTAATGAATTCGCGTATCCGGTGATTTGAATTCAATTCATTTAGGTATCACCAGCAGGGGGCGATATTATCATGCAAATATTCTTTGTTGGGGCGCTGTATGCTGCTTTGTTTTCTCGGGATGGTTTTGTTCGCAAGCGCCTTTCTTTTTCTGTATGAAGCTGGCCGCTTTTGCGTGGCCAAGGCGCTTGGCCTTCCGGTCGTTAGTTTTTCATACGGTTTTGGCCGATTCGTTTGGTCAAAGCGCATCGGGAATACACTTTACGGAATCCGCATGAACCCGATCGGCGGCAGCACAACGATTATCAGCGCGAAGAGCGATGACGGGTCGGTCGAATTGGCCGGTTCGTGGATGCAAAGAATTTTGTGGCGCGTGGATCGGAAAGACTCTTTCGACGCAGAGGAAATGGCGCTTGCTGTTGAAGTCGCTGACAAGACTCCAGGGATCGAAGCACTCTGGCGTAAATGGCAGTTTACAACCCTCCTTGCAGGACCGGTGACGTGTCTCGTGCTGCTTTTAGTAATTGGCTTTGTTCATTCCTACGCATTTTCGCCACTTTCAGGCGGACCTCGATTTCAAGATGCAGCGGCAGGAACAGTAAATCTGCTTCCGTCGTTTCTTGGCGTTCAGAGCTCTTGGGAAAATCCCCCGATCGAGGCGAGCAGTGCGGCCGCAGCCATGTATTGCGCTCTGGCAGATCATGAATCTGGTTTCCGCCGCGCGTTGCCCCCCGTGAGTTGGGCATATTTTGCGTTGCTCC
>Ga0182024_10017149_pt1 | contig 13639 bp, 14 predicted proteins | sample P32metaG_FD_120480 | JGI IMG/M metagenome (GOLD analysis project Ga0182024, IMG submission 120480) | Permafrost microbial communities from Stordalen Mire, Sweden - P3-2 metaG (Illumina Assembly) | ecosystem: Environmental > Terrestrial > Soil > Wetlands > Permafrost | place: Sweden: Stordalen... | reverse complement strand
TGAAAAAGAAGATCAGGATGATCAGGAGGAACGGCAGCCAGCTGAAGATAAGGCTCCACACTGAGCTGCTCTTGGGCACGTTGACGTTCCAGCCCTGCGGCGGGGCCTTCTGCTGGAGCAGCTGCGCGAGCTGCTGGCCCTCGTTGCCCACCCACGAGGCCTCATACTTCTGGCCCGACTTGGTGGTGATCTGGATCGTCTGCTCTTTGTCGGTGAGCAGCGCCGACTTGACGTCGCCCTTCTCGATCAGGGTGACCACCCGCGACGTGTCCGTCTGGGTATAGGAGCTACCTGAGCTGGCGTATTCGTAGACGACGAAGAAGACCAGCAGCATCACAAGGACCGCAACAAACGGCCCGCGGAAATAGCGCTTCAGATCCATCGATGACCGGCCCCGCCAGCTTTGCGCGGGTTCCTCCTGACCAGCTTCATGTCCTGCCGATCCCGGCTGGACTGCCTTCCGCCTGAGTGAGCATGCCTGGCTTCCTTGTCGTAGCCGGCCACGCTTGTCATTCCCGGCTGCGCTGCCGGAATACCCGACGGTACACCCCGGCCGGCGCCGCCGGCACAGAGAAGCTCCCGCCAGGACTCAGCGAGCCTCCGCAGAACTCAACGCTCCTGTCCGCTGTTCCTGTTCCCCGGCTCCGTGCTCCCCCCCGGGGGCGGATCGGCGGGCAGCTCTGCCGTGGGGTCCGCGGCGGGCCCGGACGAGTCCTCGCCTTTGTATACGTGCGGTGCGAGGGTGCCGATGAACGGAAGATTCCGGTACTTCTCGGCGTAGTCCAGACCGTACCCGATCACGAACTCGTTCTCGATGTCGAAGCCGGTGTAGGCGACGTCCACATCCATCCGCGCGGCCGCGGGCTTGCGCAGCATGACGCACACCCGCACCGATGCCGGGCCGCGTGAGCGCAGGTTGCCGACGAGCCAGGACAAGGTGAGCCCGGAGTCCACGATGTCCTCGACCACCAGCACGTCCTTGCCGCTGATGTCGTTGTCGAGATCCTTGAGGATCCGCACGACGCCGGAGGAGCGGGTCCCAGAGCCGTAGGAGGACACGGCCATCCAGTCCATCTCGACCGGCATGTGCATCGCCCGGGCGAGGTCGGCCATCACCATGACGGCGCCCTTCAGCACGCCGACCAGCAGGAGTTCGCGGCCGGCGTAATCCGCGTCGATCTGCGCGGCGAGCTCGGCCACCCGGGATTGCAGCCGGTCCGCCGGGATCAGCACGTCCTTCAGGTCCGCGCCTATGTCACTCGCGTCCATCGGTAGCCTCCGCCTCGGTCCATTCCGGCGGCCCCACCCTGACTGGCCCACCTCTGACTAGCCGGCCTTCCCTCTCCCGCGGGGACGCCGGGCTAACGCTGAACAGCAGCCTCCCATACCGCCTCTGGGCGCAGATGGCCCCGGGCAGGTCTGAGCCGCGCTGGCCGTGCCACCCGGTCACCAGCGCGTCCAGGGCGGCGACGTGGGCGGCGGTCAGCGAGCCGCCGGGGCAGCCCGCCAGCAGCGCCGCCTGGCGCAGGACCCGGGTCCGGATCGCCGGGGCCAGCGCGCCGAGCCCGTCGATGTCCGCGACGGACAGGATCGTGGCCTCGTCTCCTTCGCCGTCCTGGCCCGCCGGGCCGGACCCCGGCGGGCCGGACCCCGGCGGGACAGCCGGCTGGATCCGCCACTCCTCGGCCCGGGCGATGGCGTCCAGGGCCTCGCAGTCCGCGCTGAGCTGGGCCGCGCTGCGGGCCAGGGCCTCGGCGATCCCCGGTCCGAGGGCCTCCTCCAGCGCGGGCAGGGCGTCGAGGCGGACCCGGACGCGGGCGTAGGAAGGGTCGCAGTTGTGCGGGTCGTCCCAGGGGTCCAGCCGCTGGGCCCGGCAGGCGTCGCGCAGCGTGGCCCGGCTGAGCCCGAGCAAGGGGCGGCGGAACTGGCCGCGGCGGGCGGGCATGCCCGCCAGGGCCCGTGCGCCGGAGCCGCGGGCCAGCCCGAGCAGCACGGTCTCGGCCTGGTCGTCCCGGGTGTGGCCGAGCAGCACCGCCGCGGCCCCGGTCTGGTGCGCCACTTCTTCCAGCGCGGTGTAGCGGGCGCGGCGCGCGGCAGCTTCCGGGCCGCCGGCCCCGGGCAGTGCGTCCACGGTCACCCGGGCCTGCCGCACCGGGTCCAGCCCCAGCTCGCCGAGGGCCGCCACGACCCGGGCCGCCTGGGCCGCCGAGCCATCCTGCAGCCCGTGGTCCACGGTCACGCCGCCGCCGCGCAGTCCCATCCGGGGCGCCTCATGGGCCAGGGCGGCCGCCAGGGCCAGCGAATCCGCCCCGCCCGAGCACGCGGCCAGGATCAGGTCCCCGGGCTCCAGGTCAGCGAGGCAGCGCCGGACGGAGGCCCGCGCCTGGGCCACGGCGGGGTGCGGGCCCATGGCCGGTCAGCCGCCTGCGGCCAGCGCGCCTCCGCGGCCCACCCGGTCAAGCCACAGTTCCGGCCGGTCGAACTCGTCCTTGGTCGGCAGGGTCTGCGGCGACGTCCACACCTTGTTGAAGGTGGCCATCCCCGCCTCTTCCACGACCGCCTTGACGAATCGCGAGCCCTGGGCGTACTGCTTCATCTTCAGGTCGATGCCGAGGATCCGGCGCAGCGTGCGCTCCATCCGCCCGGCCGTGCCCCGGCGCTCGTTGAACCGCTCCCTGATCTGCTCGACCGAGGGCACGACCTGCGGGCCGACGGCGTCCATGACGTAGTCACCGTGCCCCTCGACCAGGGTCATGACGCTGGTCAGGCGGTCCAGGATCTCACGCTGCCGGGGGGTCTGGATGGCCTCGAGGACGCTGTCCCCGCCGCCGTCTCGCACCGCGCCGGCCACCGCGTCGGCCGCGGAGCGGAGCCGTCCGAGGATCGTCGCCGGGTCGAGGTCGGAGGCGAGCAGGAACTCGGTCATCTGCTCCTGGACGTACCCGCGCAGCCAGGGGACCGAGGTGAACTGGGTCCGGTGCGTCTCCTCGTGCAGGCACACCCAGCGGCGGAAGTCATGGGGGTTGACGCCCAGTTCGCGCTCGACCATCAGGATGTTCGGCGCGACCAGGGTCAGCCGGCCGGCGGGCGCGACGCCGTTGGGGGCGCTCGGGTCCGGCGGCAGGAACAGCTCGTACTGGCCGAGCACCCGGCTGGCCAGGTAGGCCAGGATCAGCCCGGCCTGCACCCCGGTGACCCGGGATCCCACGGCGGTCACCACCGAGCCGCCCGGCGCGGCGCCCCGCTCCCGCAGGTGCTCGGCGAGCGGGTCGAGCACGACGCGGAAGCCGTCTACGTTGGCCCGGATCCAGCCCGGCCGGTCCACGACCGCGACCCAGCCGCCGTCGTTCCCGGGACCGGACATCCCAGTCACCGCCCGGACCGGCTCGGACACGGTGTCGGCGAGCGCGCGGAGTTCCGCGACCACCGCCCGCGCTTCACCCAGGCTGACCTGGGGTCCTGGCCTGGCCCACCTGACCCCGGTCGAGATGGCCACGTCCCAATCGATCATCTGCCCACTGCTCACCCCTCCACCGTACGTGGTCGGCAGGGTCATGGGGGCCCGCCGGGCCCGGGTTCACCGGCTCCGGCACCCGCAGCCGGCGAGGGCGGAGGCCATCTGGTCGAGCCCGCCCGCGGCCTTGCCGAGGTTCGCCGGCCGCACCTGGTCAGTCATGAACGCGAAAGCCAGCACCCGCCCGCTGGCGTCGTAGACCAGGCCGGCGAGGGTGGCCACGCTGGCCAGGTTGCCGGTCTTGGCCCGGACCAGGCCCCGGGACCGGCTGCTGAACCCGGTGAAGACGCTGCCGCCCGGGGCGAGCGTGCCGGAGAATCCGGCGACCGGCATGCCGGTGATGGCGGCCCGCAGGCGCCCCTGGGCGCCGGTCGAGGCCAGGCTGACGACGTGGGCCAGCACGGCCGGGGCGATCCGGTCCTGCGGTGACAGGCCGGACCCGTCGACCAGGCGGATCCCGCCGGGCACGCCGAGCCGGCGCAGGACGGCGGTGACCGCCGCCGCCGCGCCGCTGAAGGAAGCCGGCCGTCCCTCGCGCAGGGCCACCTGGCGGGCCAGGTTCTCGGCGATCACGTTGTTGCTCTCGCGCAGCATCCAGCCGACGATCGCTGACAGCGGCGGCGAGGAGACCGAGGCCAGGGCGGCCGCGTGCGCGGCCGCCTTCTGCTGGCCGGCCGGGCCGCTCACGCGGATCCCGTCGGCGCTGAGGAACGCCGCGAAGGCGCTGGCTGCCTGGCCGGCCGGATCGGTCGACCGCGGCCGGAAATTGCCCGGGTCGTCCGCGTCCTGCGGCGCGCCGTCCAGGGTCAGCCGGCCCTGGTCGACCTCGAGCGGGGTGATCGCGGTGACGTTGCCGGTGGTGACGTAGGACATCGGCCACCCCGGCGCCAGCGCCGGCCCGCTGTACAGCGAGGTGTCGTAGCCCAGCCGGACCGTGTGCCGGCCCTGGGCCCGGAGCATCCGCGCGGTGGCGGCGGCCAGCGCCTCGAGCGTGGCCGGCCGGGGGTAGTCCGCCGCGGGCGCGGGTCCTGCGGCCAGGGTCGGATCCCCGCCGCCGACCAGCACGATCGACCCGGCCGAGGCGCCCGCGACCACCCGCGTGGTGAACCGGGCCGAGGGCCCGAGCACGTGCAGCGCGGCGACCGCGGTGGCCAGCTTGGTCGTGGACGCCGGCTCGATCAGCGTCGAGGCACTCTGGCTGTACAGCACCCGTCCTGTCGCGGGATCGATGACCTCCGCGCCGGCCTGCCTGCCGAGCGTCCCGGAGCCCAGTACCCGGGACAGGGCGGCGGTCAGGCCGCGACTGGTGGGCACCGGGGCCGAGGAAGGTGCCCCCGCGAGCACCTGGCTGGCCGCCGCGGCCGGGCGGGTGGCGACCCGCGGGATGTTCCACAAGGCCAGCCGGGCCGGCATCAGGGCGGCGACGGCCGCGCCGGCGCCCAGGGTGAACACGGTGATCATGGCGAGCGTGATCACCATGATGGCCGGGAGCCGGTCCGGCCCGGGCCGGCTCCCCACGGGCTGGCTCACCACCGGCCGATTCCCTGTGGGCGGGCTCACCACGGGCCGGTTCGCCACTGGCCGGTTCGCCAACGCCGATCCCCTCACGAGATGCTTAGATTCCGGAGCGGGGACCCGGCGACGCCGCCAGGCCCCGTGAACCAGGAAGGCGGCCTGGTACACGTCCAGGCCCCGGAGTCAATCACCTTCGCGGCCAGGGAGCGACATCGTGGAATTCGACGTACTGATCGAGATCCCCAAAGGACAACGCAACAAGTATGAGATGGACCACGAGAGCGGCCGCATCCGGCTGGACCGGATGCTGTTCACCTCGACCCGGTACCCCTCGGACTACGGCTATATCGAGGACACGCTGGCTGACGACGGGGACCCGCTCGACGCGCTGGTCCTCCTGGAGGAGCCCACGTTCCCGGGCTGCCTGATCCGGTGCCGTGCCATCGGCATGTTCCGGATGCGGGACGAGAAGGGCCTGGACGACAAGGTCCTGTGCGTGGCATCCACCGATCCCCGGATGTCGAGCCTCGCCGACATCGACGATGTGGCCGAGTTCGACCGGCTGGAGATCCAGCACTTCTTCGAGGTCTACAAGGCCCTGGAGCCGGGCAAGGAGGTCGAGATCGGCGGCTGGGTCGGGCGGGCGCAGGCGGAGAAGCAAATCGAGATCTGCCGCCTGCGGCTGCTGGAGTCCGCGGAGTAACCCCGCGGCCGGTCACGTCCCGGTCTGCGCCTGACCGGGGGATGAGCTGGCCAGCCCGTTCGCGAGCAGGCCCCAAGATGCGCGACACTGTGCATATACCATGCACAAGGAGGCACCCGTGGAACACGCGGAGGACGTGCTCAGCCGGGCGCCGCTGTTTGAGGCGCTCGACGACGAGGGCGCCAAAGCACTGCGGTCCCTGGTGACAGACGTCGATCTTGTCCGGGCCGAACGGCTATTCGACGAAGGCGATGCCGGGGACCGGCTCTACGTGGTGCTCGAAGGCAAGATCAAACTGACTCGCGCGGCCCCGGACGGGCGGGAGAACCTGCTCAGCGTGCTCGGGCCCGGTGAGATGTTCGGCGAGCTCTCGCTGTTCGACCCGCGGCCCAGGACCTCGAGCGCGGTCGCGGTCACCGACACCCGTCTCGCCGCGCTGGCCCATGACGAACTGCGGGACTGGCTGACCGGCCGTCCCGACGTGTCCCTGCACCTGCTGCGGGCCCTGGCCCAGCGGCTCCGCCGGGCCAACGACGTCATGGCCGACCTGGTGTTCACCGACGTGCCGGGCCGGGTGGCCAAGGCCCTGCTCGATCTGGCGGACCGCTTCGGCGAGCAGACGGCGGAGGGACTCCAGGTCCATCACGATCTGACCCAGGAGGAACTGGCCCAGCTGGTCGGGGCGTCCCGGGAGACGGTGAACAAGGCGCTGGCCGACTTCGCCGCCCGGGGCTGGCTGACCCTGTCGGCCAAGTCCGTGCTGATCATCGACGCGGAACGGCTGGCCAAGCGCGCCCACTGATCCTGGCCGGACTGTCAGGCGCTGACTCCGGGGGGCAGTTCCCCCAGGCTGTCCAGGTAGTCGAGCTGGGCCTTCACCGACCACCGGGCAAAGGGCCAGAGGCCGCGGTCCACGTCGGCGTACACGCGGGCGACGATCTCCTCGCCGGTCCGGTCCCCGGCCGCGAGCGCGGCGCGGATCTCGGCGAGCCGCTCCCGGCGATGCGCGATGTAAAAGTCGAGCACCCCGGCCGGGTCGGCGAGCAGCGGCCCGTGGCCGGGCAGCAGCGTGCTCAGCTGCCGCTCGTCGGCGAGCGCCCGCAGCCGGTCCAGGGTGGCCAGGTAGTCGGCCAGGTTGCCGTCCCCGGCGATCACGGTGGTACCCCGGCCGAGCACGGTGTCCCCGGTCAGCAGGGCGCCGTCCGCGGGCAGCAGCAGGCAGACCGAGTCGCCGGTGTGCCCGGGTGAGGCGACCACCTGCAGCTCACAGCCCGCCTCGGTGAGCACGTCCCCCGGTCCCAGGCTCCCATCCCCGGTGCTGCTCTGCACCGGGCTGCCGCTCTCACCCGGGCCGCGCCGCAGCGCCGGGTCCGCGGCCAGCACCGGCGCCCCGGTCAGGGCGGCCAGCCGGGCCGCCCCGGCCGAGTGGTCCAGGTGCCCGTGGGTGAGCAGGATCCGGCTGACCCGCTGCCCGGCCGCGGCGGCCAGTTCCCGGACCCGCTGCAGGTGCGCCTCGTCGTCCGGCCCCGGGTCCACCACCACCGCCACCGCCGACCCTGGCTCAGCGATCAGCCAGGTGTTGGTTCCGTTGAGGGTCATGGGCCCGGGGTTCGGGGCCAGGACGCAGCGGGCCCGGGCCGTGCCGGACCCGTCCACCGGCGGGGGGCTGGCCGCCGCGCTCACTGTGCCTCCCGGGATGTTCGCGCCGTCCGGCAAGAAGAACCCCGACGGCCACTCGGCCGGACCTGACGGGCCGCCCTCGCGAGCCGGGGCCGGACGGCGCTCACAGGGGATACTCCAGGTCCGGCGGGACGGTCAGCCACAGAGCGTCCCCGGCATCAGCCACCCCGGGGCTCACCGGCCGCAGGTCACGCGGCGCCTGCAGCGCCGCGTCCACCTGCCCGAAGGCCCCCAGCTGGGCCAGGCACACCGCGGTGGGCGGCATCAGCCGCAGCTCGCGCTGGCGGGCGGCCCGGATCACGGCGTCCGGCTGCCACCAGGCCACCTGGTCGGCCTCACCGCCGACGTGCCTGGTCCGCTGGCCGGGCGGGATGGCGGCGATGAAGAACCAGGTGTCGTACCGGCGGGTCTCGACGACCGGCGTGATCCAGCGAGCCCACGGCCGCAGCAGATCGGAGCGCAGCACCAGGCCGCGGCGGCGGAGGATGCCGGCCAGGGACAGCGAATGATCCAGCAGGCCCTGCCGGTCCGCCTCCCAGTCCGCGCCGCTGGTGTCCGCCACCACGCTGCTGGCGTCCGGGCCCGCCAGCACCACGCCGGACTCCTCGAACGTCTCCCGGACCGCGGCGCACACCAGGGCCCGCGCCAGGGCGGCGGGCGCGTCCAGGGCCTGGCCCCACTCGTGCGGGTCCGGCCCGGCCCAGGCCATGTCCTCCTCGGAGTCGCGCGGGTCCACCGAGCCGCCGGGGAAGGCGAACACCCCGGCGGCGAAGGCCATGGACCGGGCCCGGCGGAGCATGTAGACCTCGATCCCGGGCGGGGCCGGGCCCGCGGCGGCCGGCCGCAGCAGCAGCACCGAGGCGGCGTCGCGGGGGGCCACGGGGGCCCTCCTGCCGCTGAGGACCTCGCGGGCCTGCTCGGCCAGGGCGGCGGGCAGGCGCAGGATCGCGTTGTCCGGGCGTCTCGAGCTGGCCGGCCCGGTGGCCGCCGGCCCGGTACCGGCCGGGTCAGTCACGCGGCCCGTCAGCCACCTCGGCGATCAGCTCAACCTCGACGGGGGCGTCGAGGGGGAGGACCGCCATCCCGACCGCGCTGCGGGCGTGGCGGCCCGCCTCGCCGAAAACCTCCAGGAGCAGTTCGCTGGCCCCGTTGACCACCTGGGCCTGCTGGGTGAAGTCGGGGGCGCTGGCCACGAACCCGGTCACCTTGACCACCCGCACCACGGCGGACAGGCCACCGGACACCGACGCCACCGCGGCGAGGGCGTTCAGCGCGCACACCCGGGCGAGCGCCGCGGCTTCCGCCGCGCCCACCTCGGCGCCGACCTTGCCGGTCATCAGCAGCGCCCCGTCGACCAGCGGAAGCTGGCCCGCGGTGTAAACGTAGCGGCCAGTGCGCACGGCAGGCACGTAGGCCGCCAGCGGCGGGGTCACCACCGGAAGCTCCAGGCCCAGGGCCGTGAGCCGCTCCTCAGGCGAGCTGCCCGCCGCAACCGGACCGGGCGTCATGACTCGCCCTTGGCCCGCTTCATGTAGGCCACCAGCTGCTCGGGATTGGGCCCCGGCACCAGGGCCACGAGCTCCCAGCCGTCGTCGCCCCAGTTGTCCAGGATCTGCTTTGTCGCGTGCACCAGCAACGGCACCGTCGAGTACTCCCATTTCTGCATGGCGCCACCCTAGCGGGCGGGGGGTGCCATCCTCAGGCTGGCGCCAGGCCGGAACTACGGCCTGCGGCGGTTCCGGGTTTCCTGCCCTTCCGCGGGGGGCACGCCCGTGGCATCCGGAGCGGCCGCAGCATCCGGAGCGGCGGTGGTGCCGGGAGGGTCCTCCAGTCCGGGCGGCACGGTGAACGCGCTGGTCGCCGTGGCGTCGGTGTCGGCGGGGACGGCCAGGGCCTCGTCGACCGGCGGGATGGCCGACTCGTCCAGCTCCGGCACGGGCGCCTCGGGAATCTCCGGGAGCGGCGCGTCCGCGGGCGGCTCGGGAATCTCCGGGAGCGGGGCGTCCGCGGGCGGCTCGGGAATCTCCGGGAGCGGGGCGTCCACGGGCGCCTCGGGAATCTCCGGAAGCGGGGCGTCCACGAGCTCGGCCACCTCCGGGGCCCCTCCGACCTCGGACTCGGCCTCGGCCGCGGCCAGCTCGGCATCCCCGGTGTCGGCCGGCGGGGGCGCCACGGCCCGCGACTCGTCCGACGCGGGCGCCATCCGGTCGAAGAACCGGAGCAGCTCGACGGGTACCGGCATGACCAGCGTGCTGTTCTTCTCCGCGGCGACATCGACCACCGTCTGCAGCAGCCGGAGCTGCAGGGCGGCCGGGTCCCGCGCCATCACGTTGGCCGCCGCCGCCAGCCGCTTGGAGGCCTGGTACTCGCCGTCGGCAGAGATGATCCTGGCCCGCCGTTCCCGCTCGGCCTCGGCCTGCCGGGACATGGACCGCTTCATCCCCTCGGGGAGGTTCACGTCCTTGAGCTCGACCCGCTCCACGCGGATGCCCCACGGGGCCTCGGTCGGCTCATCGATGATCCGGCGCAGCTCGCGGTTGACGGTGTCGCGCTCGGCGAGCAGCTGGTCCATCTCGGACTGGCCGATGATGGACCGCAGCGACGTCTGGGCCTGCTGGGAGACGGCGAACATGTAGTTCTGGACGTTCACGACCGCCTTGATCGGGTCGATGACCCGGAAGTAGACCACCGCGTCCACCCGGACACTCACGTTGTCCCGGGTGATGCCCTCCTGGGCAGGCACGGTCATGGCGATGATCTGCATGTTGACCTTCTGCATGCGGTCGCCGATCGGCCGCAGGATGGTCAGCCCCGGAGCGCGGATCCCGGGCAGCACCCGGCCGAACCGGAACACGATGCCCTGCTCGTACTGCTGCACCACCCGGAGCGACCGGCCCACCACTGTCGCACCGGCCACGATGATGAGCACGATGATGATAATCAGGGCTGCGACCATCGGACACACCTCTTCTCATCGCTGAGGTCCCCCGCCGTCAGGCCCTTTCTACTCCAGCCTAGTAACAAAAGGGAGGCCCGCCACTACACGGCCGAGGCGGGCCGGCGCCTGTCTCGCGGAGGATGTGGTGGCCGGCCGGCGATAGCCTGCTTCGGGTGAGGCCGCGCGACACGGACTGGGAAGGTGTCCGGCTGCACGTTGTCACCGGTAAGGGCGGGACGGGCAAGACGACGGTAGCCGGGGCACTGGCCATCGCGCTCGCGGCCGGCGGCCGCCGGGTGCTGCTCATGGAGGTCGAGGGACGTCAGGGCATCGCCCGCCTCTTCGACTCCCCCCCGCTGCCCTACGGCGAGCGGCGGGTCGCGGTCGCTCCGGCCACGCCCACCCTGCCCGGCGGTGAGGTGTACGCGCTCGCGGCCGATCCCGAGGCCGCCCTGCTCGAGTACCTGGAGATGTTCTACAACCTCCGGCACGCCGGGACCGCACTGACCCGCCTGGGCGTCGTGGACTTCGCGACCACGATCGCCCCGGGCCTGCGGGACGTGCTGCTGACCGGCAAGGCGGTGGAGGCCACCCGCCGCCGGTCCGGCGGCCGCCTCTACTACGACGCGGTGGTCATGGACGCCCCGCCGACCGGCCGGATCGGCAGCTACCTCAACGTGGCCACCGAGATATCGGGCCTGGCCAAGGTGGGCCCGATCCGCGGCCACGCCGACACCGTGCAGAGCGTCATCAAATCCCCGCAGACCGCCGTGCATTTCGTCACGGTCCTGGAGGAAATGCCGGTGCAGGAAACCCTGGACGGTGTCGCGGAGCTGCGCGGGCTGGCCCAGGGTGGCCTCCAGCTCGGCGGCATCATGATCAACATGGTGCGCCCGGTCGATTTGACCGAGGATCAGCTCCTCGCGGCGGCGGACGGGACCCTGGACCAGCACGAGCTGGATACCGGCCTGAAGGCGGCCGGTCTTGAGGACCGCGACGGGCTGGCTGCCAGCCTGGCCGCGGAGCTGACCGAGCATGCCCGCGAGGAGCTGGCCCAGCGGGCCCAGCGGACCCGGCTGGCCGCCGCGGGCCAGCCGTGCTACGACCTCCCGCTGATCACGGACCAGATGGACCTGGCCGGGCTGTACCGGCTGGCAGCGGCGCTGCGCGAGCAAGGAGCGGCCTGATGCGGGCAGGGCCAGCACTCGAGGTGGACCGGCTGCTGGACGATCCCAGGACCCGGATCATCGTGTGCTGCGGCTCCGGCGGAGTCGGCAAGACCACGACCGCCGCGGCCCTGGGCCTGCGCGCGGCCGAGCGGGGCCGGCACGTGGTCGTGCTGACCGTCGATCCCGCCCGGCGCCTCGCGCAGTCCATGGGCCTGTCGTCCCTGGACAACACGCCGCGGCCGGTCCCCGGTGCCGCCGGCGAGGCGGCAGGCGGCAGCCTGCACGCGATGATGCTGGACATGAAGCGGACCTTCGACGAGATCGTCGAGGCGCACTCCGATCCGGACCGGGCCGCGCAAATCCTGGCCAACCCGTTCTACCAGTCGCTGTCGTCGAGCTTCGCCGGCACGCAGGAGTACATGGCCATGGAGAAGCTGGGCCAGCTGCGCCGGGCGGACGAGTGGGACCTGATCGTGGTGGACACCCCGCCGAGCCGGTCAGCGCTCGATTTCCTGGACGCCCCGCAGCGCCTGGGCCGGTTCCTGGACGGGCGGCTGATCCGGCTGCTGAGCGCGCCCACCAAGGCGGGCGGCCGGGCGTACCTGAAGTTCATGACGGCCGGCTTCACCATGGTGACCGGCGTGATCACCAAGATCATCGGTGTCCAGATGCTCCGCGACGTGCAGACGTTCATCGCGGCGTTCGACACCATGTTCGGCGGGTTCCGTGAGCGGGCCGAGGACACTTACCGCCTGCTCCAGGCACCCGGCACCGCGTTCCTGGTCATCGCCACCCCGGAGCCGGATGCCCTGCGTGAGGCGTCGTACTTCGTGGACCGGCTCGCCTCGGACCAGATGCCGCTGGCCGGCCTGATCATCAACCGGGTGCACCGCTCCCCCGCGGCCCACCTGTCGGCCGCGCGCAGCCTGGCGGCGGCGGAGGTGCTCCAGCCCGTCCCCGGGTCCGGGGACGGCCCTCTCGACCTGGCGGAAAACGGGTATTCCAAAGAGAACGGGCTATCTCATCCCGTCGCGGGCTCCCCTGAGCCGGGCGGGAAGCCCGCTGTGGCTGCGACCACGTCACGTCATCCGCTCACCGCGACCGCGCTGCGCTTGCACGCAGAGCGGATGCAGCTGGCTGAGCGGGAGCGTCGGCTGGAAGAAAGCTTCTCAGCAGCTCACCCGGTGATCCCGATAGCCGAGGTCCTCGCGCAGCCAGAAGACGTCCATGACCTCGATGGACTGCGCTCAGTGGGGAAGGAACTCGCCCGGGGGGTGAGGCTCAGCTAGCGACGCTGCTCGCTGAGCGATTTCGTCCGGCTTGTCAGCTGGCAACCAGTTCGTCGTCCGAGCTGGGCTCGTCGGTGCGCTCGTACTGGTTGCGGGCATGCTCCAGCAGTTCCCGCCACGACGTCACGTCGGGGCGGCGGCGGAGCAGTGCCCGGCGCTCACGTTCGGTCATGCCGCCCCAGACGCCGAACTCGATGCGGTTGTCCAGTGCATCGGCGAGGCATTCAGTGCGGACGGTGCAGCCGCGGCAGATCAGCTTGGCCCGGTTTTGCGCCGCACCCTGGACGAAAAGCTCGTCAGGGTCCGTTCCCTTGCATGCGGCGCGGGCGGTCCAGTCAGTGATCCACATGTGGCCCACTCCTCCTGATCGTCACGGCCCGGAAGGTCGTCACGCCGGATGGCGTTTACCTGGGGTCCAGGGGCAGACGTTTTCACGCCTGTTTCCGTTGTCGGTGTTGCGGAAAAGTAATTTACGGAAGACCAGGGGGTCAGCGCCAGAGCCCGTTGGGCCCATTTCACGCATAGCCCGCCTGGGCCATACCATGCCTACCGAGTGGTTACCGTTCCGTGCAGCAAACCACCCTCTCGCGACCAGACATCTTACGCAAGCGGCAGGGCGTACTCTGATGACCGTGCTGACACCTGGACTGATCGGACGGGCCGGTATCGTCGGCCGTATCGGGCTCCTGGCCGTGGTGGCCGGGCTGCTCGGCGGAGCCCTGGTCGTGCCCGCGGTGGGCGCGGTCGGCCTGGTCACCCGGAACACGGCGGACAAGTTCAACAACATGAAGACCGGGGTCATCGGCGAGCTCCCGGTCCGCTCGGAGATCC
>Ga0182024_10017148_pt1 | contig 13639 bp, 11 predicted proteins | sample P32metaG_FD_120480 | JGI IMG/M metagenome (GOLD analysis project Ga0182024, IMG submission 120480) | Permafrost microbial communities from Stordalen Mire, Sweden - P3-2 metaG (Illumina Assembly) | ecosystem: Environmental > Terrestrial > Soil > Wetlands > Permafrost | place: Sweden: Stordalen... | reverse complement strand
GCCGTCGCCGACGACGGTCCGGCCGACGATCCGCTCGATCCGAGGCGCACGTCCCACGGATTTTTCGTCTGGCCGCGATACCACTGGTCGCCCTGCGCAAAGAGCCCCGTCGCCAGTTTGGCGATGAGCACCGCCCCGGCATTCCGCAGCCGGATGACAACCTCCGCATCCTCGTCGATGACGCGATTCTCGAAGTCCTTCGACCCCCACGTCGTCCGCACGCCCTTGGTTGAAAACAGATCCTTCACGCCATACGGGATGCCGTGGAGCGGCCCGCGGTATTGACCCGCGGCGATTTCCTTGTCGGCCCGCGCCGCTTCGGCCATCGCCGACTCTTCCATCATCGTGACGGCACAGAGCAGCGTCGGGTCGAGCCGCTTCATGCGATCGAGATAGATCTTCGTGAGTGCGGTCGAGGTGATGCGCCGTTCCTTGAGCAGCGCCGACAAGCGGTTCGCCGGCAGAAACGCGAGGTCGTCCGGTGACGTCGGCACGGTTCCGGTCCACTTTTCGACGACGAAGGTGGACCGGTCAAAGGCCGCGGCGCCATGCTCGCGGACGACCTTTTCCATCAGCGCACCGACACCGCCCGGGTACGGCTGAAAGGTCCAGGAGACCGGCTCGCCATTGCCGAGCGGCACCGGCGGTGGCGGCGCCGGGGCCTGACCTGGCGCCGCGGCCGCGGCGCCCTGAGCCATCGCCCGGGCACCCAGGCTGAACGTCGTCGCCGCCGCGGCCACGACTGACATGAACACGAAGCGCCGGCGATCAAGTCCGACCGCCTCGGCTTCATCCGCCGCCTGTTCGGCCTCGGCCTGTACCTGGTCGAGCCAATCCCATTCGTCGTGTGTCCTCATCGCGTTCCCCCGAGTCCTGGTGGCCTGGACACGCCAGGCCCCTGGTTCGCTGCGGATACTACACCTGAACTCGGCGTCGCGGCCTGGCGGGTGCCGAGCCCGATTCGAGGGCGTGCACCATGGCTTTCAGCACGCCCGTCGTGGCCGCGAGCTTGCCCGGCGACGCCCGCCGGAGTACCCCGGCCACCAGGTCTTCGATCGAGCCGCCAGAGGACGCGGTCACGGCGCGACCGGTCGGCGTGAGTTCGAGTCGCACGCGCCGACGGTCGCCCTGGTCGACGCGCCGCATCAGAAACCCGCGGCGCTCGACCCGCTGAAGGATGCCCGTGAGCGTACTCGGGTGGACCTTGAGGATCCCCGCCAACCGTCCGGCCGACAGATCGGGCTCGCGGCCGATGACGCGCAACGCGAAACGCTGAGGCCCGGTCAGGCCGAACCGTCGGGCCATCCACTTCGAGCGTTTGTGCAACACGTGGTCAAGAGCCCAGAGCAGCCGCATGAATTCCAGTGTGGATCCGAGCGCGGGCTCCGATCGCGTAGACGCCATGACGAATCTCCGCAGGCAGTTTATGCTGACTCGTTGGAAATGACGCCAGGCGCGCCGGCGCGGATCGGTGCAGGACTGCGTGAATGCGTGCAGGGACGCGTGCGACCGATTGTCCGCGATCGGTATGATCAGATCGTCGTGGCTGCCACGTGATGTCAACCAGCGAGCCACGCGCGTCGGCTGAATCGGCGACCGTCGAGGGGCCCGGTCCGGCGCGCGTCGAAGGCACGGCGTGGAGCCCGCTGTCGTATCCGCTCTTCCGGAATCGCTGGTTCGCGTCCGTGCTGTCGAACATCGGCACGTGGATGCAGGACACCGCGGCGACCTGGTTGATGACGGTCCTCACGGGATCGCCGTTCCTCATCGCCCTGATGCAGACCGCGGCCAGCCTGCCGGTGCTGGTGCTCGGTCTGCCGGCGGGCGCCACCGCCGACATCCTTGATCGTCGGCGCCTGCTCATCTTCTGGCAGACGTGGATGCTGGCTGCGGCGGTGCTGCTCAGCGTGTTCACGCTCGGCGGCGGCATGGGCCCGGCGCTGCTCCTCGCTCTGACGCTGCTTCTGAACGTCGGCGCGGCCATGAACAACCCGGCCTGGCAGGCGATCGTGCCGGAGCTGGTGCCCCGGTCGGAGCTGGCTGGGGCGATCTCGCTCAACAGCGCGGGCTACAACCTCGCGCGCGCCGTCGGTCCGGCGCTCGGGGGACTCGTGGTCGCGGCCTTCGCCTCCGTGGCGATGGGCGCCGGCGTCACGTTTCTGATTAACGCGTTCTCGTTCGCGTTCGTCATCGGCGTCCTCTACGTGTGGCGGCGCCGTCCGGTCCATGTCAGCGCGCTGCCGGCCGAGCGGATGCTCGGGTCGATTCGGGCCGGGATGCGGTACGTGCGCCACTCGACGCCGATCCGCGGGATTCTCGTGCGGACGTTCCTGCTCACGAGCTGTGTCAGCGCGATGTGGGCCCTCCTGGCGGTCGTCGCGCAACGGGATCTCGCGCGCGGCGCGCTGGGGTACGGGCTGCTCAACGCGTCGATTGGCGCGGGCGCGGTGCTCGGCGCGATCTCACTCGCCCGGATTCGCGCCGCGATGTCCGCCGATGCCCTCGTCACGGCGGCCTCGATCACGTTCGCCGGCACGCTCCTCGTCATGGCGTTCAGCCACCACCTGTGGCTCGTGGTGCCGGCGCTCCTCGCCGCAGGCGTCGCGTGGACGACCACCACGTCGACCTTCAACATCGCCGTGCAGGTCTCGGCGCCGTCGTGGGTCCAGGCCCGCCTGCTCGGGACATACCAAATGACGTTCCAGGCCGGCATGGCGATCGGCAGCGCGTTCTGGGGCGCGGTGGCCGAACGGGCCACGACCCCGGTAGCGCTCACCGCGGCCGCGGTCGTCCTCGTCGTCGGGTTACCGTTCTCACGGCGGTACCGGATTCTCTCCGGCGCGCCCGGCGACCTCACGTCAGCCGCGCAGGCCAAGGCGCTCAATCGATCCGCGCCGACGGTCGTCATCGAGCTGGATCCGGACGAGGGTCCAGTCATGGTGTCGATCGACTATCAGATCGATGCGGCACAGGCGGACGCCTTCGTCGGCGCGATCCACGCGCTTCGTGCGATTCGGATGCGCGACGGCGCGGTGCGCTGGGGACTCTTCCACGACTCGGCCGACGAGTCGCACTACGTCGAGACCTTTCTCGTCGAGTCCTGGGCCGAGTACCTTCGCCAACGCGAACGCATGACGATGACCGACCGCGACGTGCGGGATCGTGTGTATGCGTACCAGCGGGGCCCTATTCCTCCGCCGGTGTCGAGGATGATCTACGTGGACACGAGGGCGGCAGAAGAATTGAAGATTGACGATCGAATCATTGACGATTGAATTGAAGATTGAAGATTGAAGATTGAAGGCCTGGAGGCCAGCATGACTTTGCGTTGCAAAGTTCATAGCTTTGCGATATAAAGCTCGCATGCCGCCACTCGCCCGCCGCATCCTCCTGCGCTGGCTCCAGCTTGGGGGCGTCGCCAGCGCCTGCTGTCTGCTCGTCTGGGTCGCCGCTCAGCAGGTCTGGCGCCAGGACGCCAACGACCCGCAAATCCAGCTGGCGCGGGACGCCGCCGCGCGCCTCGCGTCGGGCCAGGCGGTCGACACAATCGTGCCGGCCACAACCGTGGACGCCGCGCAGAGCCTGGCGCCCTTCCTGGTGGTGCTCGATGCCAAGGGCGCGATCGTCGCGTCCTCCGGACGCGTGCACGGCACTCTGCAGTCCGTGCCCTTGGGTGTTCTCGAGCACGTCCGGGAGAGCGGCGAGGAAGGGGTCTCGTGGCAGCCCGAGCCGGGCGTTCGCGTCGCTACCGTGGTTGTGTCCTATCCCGGCGGTTTCGTGCTGGCTGGACGGTCGCTCCTCGAGTCCGAGCGGCGTACGGCGCGCCTGGGCGAGCTCGTCGGGCTGGCGTGGCTCGGCATGCTCGTCGGCCTCGCCGTCCTGGTGTCGGCGACAGAGCTGATGATGACAAGAGACAGGAATTGAAGATTGACGATCGGGTCATTGACGATTGATTGACGGATTGACGATTGACGGATCGAGGACCTTCGACCTGGCCGAGCCTCGGGGCGAGCCGCCGCCGTGCCAATGACGCTCTCAATCTTCAATCGACAATTCGTCGATCGTCAATCAATCGTCAATGATTCGATCATCAATCGGCAATGCTAATGACAGGGCTCTTTGCCCTATTAGAACGCGTCGTCCCAGGGCACGGAGAGCTTGAGCGCACACGCGATGAGCCCGACCATGCTGTAGGTCTGCACGAAATTGCCCCATTGCTCGAGCGTCTCCGGGTCGATGTCCTCCGCGAGGAGTCCATGGCGGTTCCGGCACGCGAGCACCTTCTCGAAGAGCGCGCGCGCTTCGTCGCGCCGGCCCATTTCCGCGAGGGCACTGATGTACCAGAACGTGCACACCAGAAACGCCGTCCGGGGCGTCCCGAAGTCGTCCTCCACGACATAGCGATAGATGAAGTCGCCGCGACGCAGGTTGCGGCCGATCGCCTCGACCGTGCCGATGAACCGAGGGTCGTCAGCGGCGAGGAAATTCAGATCGTTCAGCCGGAGCAAGCTCGCGTCGAGCGTCGCGCCATCCATCGTGGCGACGAAGCTGTTGAGGGTGGGGTTCCACGCCCGTTCGCAGATCGCCTTGTGGATCGCGGTCGCGTGATCACGCCAGTACGCGGCACGATCCGCGAGGCCGATGTGCGCCGCGATGCGCGCCAGGCGATCGCAGCCCGCCCAGCACATCACACCCGAGAACGTGTGGACGTGCTCGGTCGTCCGCAGCTCCCACATGCCCGCGTCGGGCTGACTGAAGAGCGCCACCGCCCGTTCCCCGAGCGTCTCGAGGCGCCGGAACAGCGCTTCGTCGCCCGTACGGACCAGCCGGCGATCGAAGAACGCATGCGTCGCGGCGAGGATGGCCGAGCCGTAGACGTCGTGCTGGATCTGCTGGGCGGCTTCGTTGCCTACACGCACGGGACCCATGCCGCGGTACCCCGGCAAGGACTCGACTGTCCGCTCGTCGAGTTGCGTCCGTCCCGTGATGGTATAGACCGGCTGCAGCCCGCCATCGGACGCGGCGGCGACGATGTTCAGGATGTAGCCGAGGTAGCGTTCCATGTTGCGCGTGTCGCCCAGCCGATTCAGGGCGTCGATGACGAAGTAGCCGTCCCTCAACCAGCAGTACCGGTAATCCCAGTTGCGCCCCGTGTCGGGGCCCTCGGGGATCGACGTCGTCATGGCCGCGACCACCGCGCCGGTGTCCTCAAAGGCGTTCAGCGCCAGCGTGATGGCCGATCGAATCACGACGCCCTGCCACTCGAACGGAATGCCGAGCGACCGCACCCACCCGCGCCAGTACGCCACCGTCTCCTCGAACAGATGACGCCCGACCTCGGAGACGGCGCCGTGGACCGTCTCGTCCGGACCGAGCATCAACGTCGCGTCGTCGTCCAGGAAGAAGACGTTCGCTTCGAGCACCGCGGTGAGCGAAACGTCCGTGGTCACCCGCACGCCGAGATCGCCGACCTGGTACCGGATGTGATGGCTGCCGTAGGTGTGGCTGGCCATCTGCCGGCCGTAGTCACACGCCGGACGCAGGCGGATGCGGATGCGCGGTGTGCCGGCGATCCGGCGGACGCTTCGGACGAGCGCCATGGGGGAAAAGACGCGGCCCTGCTCCCGGAAGCGCGGCATGAAGTCGACGATCTCAATCGCCGACCCGTCGCCGCCGTACGCCCGCGTGACGAGGATCGGCGTATTGGTCAGGTACTCCTGTTCGTGCCGCACAGCCCCGATGAGGTCCACGGCGAACACACCGCTGTCGTCCTCGCTCGGCGGGTGTCGGAGCAGCGTGCAGAACATGGGATCGCCGTCGAAGGACGGCACGCACGCCCAGACGATCTGAGCCGTCGCGTCGACGAGGGCGCTGGTCGAGCCGTTGCCGATGATGGCCAGATCCAACGACGCCATCGACCTACCTCCGACCGACGGACCGCGCGGGCCGTGGGTGCGGCCGTCCGTCCTTGAGCCAGGCGATGACGGCTTCGACGTTCGGCAGCCGCCATCGCGCCGCCGTTCGGCCCGGACCGACCTTCACGGAACACCCCCCGAGGCGATTGACGACCGCGAAGCCGAACTCGTCCGTGCGATCGTCGCCGATGAAGAGGGGCGTGCGGCCGGCAAACGGCGCTTCGCGCATGAACGCGGCGATGGCGCTGCCCTTGTTGCGTCCCGCAGGCACGATCTCGACCACGCGCTTGCCAGCCTGCACCGTGTAGCGCGATCCGAGGCTCCTCCGCACGGCGCGCGCCGATCGATGGGCGAAGCCCGCAAGCCGAGGTGCGCGGCGATAGTGCAACGCGAACGACGATCCCTTGTCTTCGAATTCGAGACGTGGGTGCCCGCGTACGACACGGCTCAGGCGCTGGCGCGCCTGCGCCCGACCGCGCGTGGAAATCGGCAGCGTGAAGCGATGGCCCTGGGCATCGCGCCGTTCGAAACCATGCTGGCCCGCCGCCGGATACTCGTGGCCGGGGAAGAGGCGATCGAGGTCGTCGAGCGATCGGCCGGAGATGAACGCGAGCGCGCCGTCCGACGATTGCCGCAATCTCTCCACCAGTGCGGGCAGGACCGCATCGACGCGGACGATCCCCGGCGATTCGGCCAGCTCCAGGAGCGTGCCGTCGAGGTCAAGAAAATATGCCCAACCGGGCCCGGGAATCGGCGGAACCTCGAACGGACGCCGCATCAGCCTCTACTCATCATCGTATGCGAGAGTCGGACCAACGCTGAAGAACCACGAGTCAAGCCGGTGTCAATGCCACGAGGCACCTCGCCGCAAACAGCCGCGGCCACCGCGACAGCCTCGCGTCCCACCGCCGCATGGAGTCCAGATGCCGGTCCGAGTACCAGGCTGCACGGTTGAAGCCACCGGAGAGCAGGTAGCTGAACTCAGACGAGGCGCTGGCGTGAAGGCATCGCCACTCGGAGAGCCATGCCACCGGCTCAGGCGCGAAGAACACGCGGGTGGCATTCCCCTGCGCGGCATAGTACCCGGCGTTGGGGATCGGCGTCTCTCGCGGGTCGATGGGCGCCCGCCACGCCACGGGCTCGTGATGCAGCCAGCCGTACACCGGGAAGCTCGTCAGGCTGATGTACGGATCGAGCATGATCACGCGTCCGTGCGGCGCGAGCACGCGGCGGGCCTCCCGAAAGAACGCGGCCGGGGTTTGCAAGTGATGAAAGACGTCAAAGAGAATGAGGTGCGACACGCGGCCGGCGCCAAACGGCAACCGGTAGGCATCGCACACCACATCGAGCCACGGGTTCGGAAAGAGGTCCGTGGCGACCGCCCGCGGCACCCGGGCCTTGAGGTTGCCAATGCCGGACCCGATCTCGACGAGCGCGCCCGGCACGGCCGGATCCACGAGCGCCAGGAGCCGGTCATAGAACCCGTCGTACAGACGCCGCAGCAGGGGCTTGCGGCGCCACGCCTCGGCATTGCGTTGGATCTCGATCGCGTGCTGTCCGATGGGCGTCGTCATCCGATGAACTTCAGGCGGCCGGCGGCGACGAGCGCCATTCGCAGGAGGAGGACGCCGTGCCGCCACCGCTGGATGTTCGTGGAGCCGTACTGGCGCGCCTGGTATCGAATCGGCAGATCAATGATGCGCAGGTTCAGCTTGGCGGCGCCGAAGAGCAGGTCGAAGTCACCAAACGGATCGAAGTCGCCGAAATACGATCGGTTGCGCGCGAGGGCCTCGTAATCGCGACGAAAGATGACCTTGGTGCCGCACAGGGTGTCCTTGATGCGCTGGCCGAGCAGCCAACTGAACGTCAGCCCGAACAGATAGTTCGCCACCATGTTGGCGAACTGCATCGCCTCGTTCTCCATGGGATAGACGAGCCGGACGCCGTTCACGAAGTCCGCGGTGCCCGATCGCGCCACTTCGTAGAACTTCGGCAGTTGCTCCGGCGGCATCGTCAGATCGGCGTCAAGGATGAACAGGATGTCGCCGGTGGCCGTCGCGAAGGCTTCGCGCACAGCTCCGCCCTTGCCGCGACTCTGTTGCTTGAGGACGCTGATGCGGCGCTCGGGGTGCTGCGCCTTGACCCGCTGGATCTCGTCCCACGTGCCGTCGGTCGAGTGCCCCTCGATGAAGATGATCTCCGTGCCGCGGCCCATCTCGGGAGTGCGCGCGACGGCCGCCGCGATGTTCCCGGCTTCGTTCCGCGCCGGAATCACGACCGTGCACGTGTACTCGGTCGCCGAGTCCGGCCGCGGACGAGGCCGCGCCACGATCAGGACGGTCAGACAGACGGCGCCGCAGAGCGGCGCCAGCCACCGATTTGCCAGGCTCGCGACGAGTGGCGTGGCGACGGGCCACACGATCCGGGCATCTTCCTTGATCGTCTCCCATCCGGCGAGGTGCAGGAGGTTGTTCATGTCGCCTAGCGACAGCCAGTTCTGCTGCGGCGCCGGCGCCTTCGCGCCGATCCGCTCGGCGGCCGCCAGGATCGGCCGCCAGACGTTGTTAAAGAAATTGATCACGAGGCGTGTGTCGGGCCGCGCGACGCACCGGACCCGCTCGAGCACGGCCTGCACGTCCGGCAGATCGTTGACGAGATCCGACAGGATCACGTAATCGAACGTCTCGGCGGTGTCGAACGCCAGCGCCTCGGCGACATGGAACTCGAGCTGCGGATGGCGCGCGCGCGCCAGCTCAATCGCCTTCGGACTGAAATCGACGCCGACGCCCCGCGCCGGCCGCACCGCCGCCAAGAGATCGCCAAGGCCGCATCCGATCTCGAGCACTCGGGCGCCGGGCGGCACCAGGAAGGCGAAGTACCGCGCGAGCAGCTGCGGGTACCACCGCCGGCTTTCGCGGACACGTCTCGCGGCGCGGCCGTCGTAAAAGGCCTGGCGGTCGGTCATCGAGTCACTGCGGATCCACGCGCACGCGCTAGAATACCGCGCGCGGCGAGGGCAAATAGCGTCTGCTATCCGGGGGACGGCCGGCGGCGGGCGAACTTGAGGCCCGACCACGTCGCGTCAATCGCGCAGACCTTGTAGTCCACGAGACCGTGCGCGAGGCCGGCCCGGCGGACGACGTCTTCGGTGAGGTCGGTGGCGACGCCGGACGCCTTCTTCGGCCACGCGATCCAGAGGCCGCCCGCCGCGCGCCCGGCCCGGGCCGCGACCACAAGCCGGGCCACATCGGGTGCGCGGCCTTCGAGGTGCCGTCGCGAGGTCGCAAACCAGATCACGAGCGCCGGGGCACCGGCGGCTCGGGTCGTGAACCGTACGCCCTCCGGCAGTCCGTTCAGCTGCTGCTCGAAGTCCGACGGCGCGCCCAGCAACGCGACGAGCGAATCCGGTTTGATCCCCAGTTTTTTCGCGAGCGGCGTCCCGGAATAGCCGGCCATGGCCGGCGATTATGGATCGCTCCTTGTTATGATGGCTGCTTGTCTGTCCGACCCCCCAGGCTCGCAGTCCACGCCGTTGCCGTGATCGCGGGGGCCCTGGCGATTCTGCCGGTGGCGCGGGCCGCGCAGACGCCCACGCCAACCGCGTACACGGTTCTGGGCCTCGACACGCGCAAGTTGCTGCCGATCCGCACGGTCGGCACAGCCGATCTCGTCCCGCTCGACCAAGTCGCGACGATGTTCGGCGTCGCGACCACAGAAGATCGCCTGACGGCCAGCGTGACCCTCACGGCCAAGGGACAACGCATCGTCTTGACGTCCGGCCAGGCGTTGGTCTCCGTCGGCGGCAAGTTGGTGTCGCTCTCGGGTCCCGTGACGCACGACCGCGCGGGCTGGTTCGTGCCGGTGGATTTACTATCGCGCGTCCTCGGTCCCGCCCTGAGCCTGCACATCGAGATCCGACGACCCTCGCATTTGATTGCCGTCGGCGCGGCGACCGTCGCGGCCGTTACGACTCGCATCGAACGGGTTCCGACCGGCGGGCGCGTGACGGTCGACGCCGATATGGGCGTCGGCCACCACGTGACACGCGATGGCGATCACCTTGTCGTGCAGTTCGACGTGCCGGCGATCGACGCGTCGGCCACCTCCGGCACGGCGCCGGAGTTCGTCGCCGGCACGCACGCCGACGGCGCCACGCTCGTGATTGACTTGGGTCCCTCGGCGGCGACGGTCCACCTGACCAACGACGGCGGCCGGCTGGTCATCGACCTGGCGCCGGCGGCGTCAACGGAGGTGCCCACGCCGGCGACAGTTACGCCGCCGGTGCAGACCGTCGCACCTGATCTCGGTCCGTCGACCGGTGTCCGAACGGTGGTCCTCGACCCTGGTCACGGCGGCGATGACACCGGGGTGCACGGCCCCGGCGGATCGCTCGAGAAAGATGTCGCGCTGCAAATCGCACGGCGGGTCAAGACGGCCGTGGAATCCCGGCTGGGCATCCGCGTCCTCCTGACCCGCGACGGCGACGACAACGTCCCGAGCGACAAACGCACGGCCCTTGCCAACAACGCCCGAGCGGACATCTTCATCAGCCTGCACTGCAACGCGTCGCTGCGCGCGAGCGCGCACGGCGCCGAGGTGCTTTCGCTCGGTCAGGATCAATATAGGGCGCGCGCGGCGGCCATCGGTGCCGGTGAGAGCGTGCCGGTCGTCGGCGGGGGCACCCGCCTGATTCAAACGGTCCCATGGGAGCTGGCGCAGATTCCCTACATCAGCCGATCCTCGACGCTCGCCGCGACGACGCTGCGCCACTTGAGCGCCCAAAACGTCCCACTCTTCGCGCGCGCGTCGGAAGAGGCGCCGCTCGTCGGCCTGGCCGGCATCAACATGCCGGCGATCCTGCTCGAGACTGGCTTCCTGTCGAACCCGGACGATGAGCGCGCCCTGACGACCGGGGATCTCGTCGGCTCGCTGGTGGAGGCGCTCGTCGACACGCTGGAGGAGATCCGCACCAGCGGCGCCACACGGCCGGCACCTGACCCGGATCCGGACAGCCGATGAGCTCGCCGACCTCGCCCACCCCGATTCCGCCGCCCCGCCCAAGGCGCGGCCTCAGCGTCGCGATCGCAGTAGTCGTCTCGGGCCTCATCGTCGGCGCCGGTGCGGTCGCGTTGATCCTTCCGCGCTGGCTCGCCTCTCCACCGGCCGGTGAGACCGCGCCGTCCGCCGCCGCGACGTCGGACACGCGGAAGATTCACGCCGTGCTCTTTTATGTCTCAGACGACGGCAGCGAGTTGATTCAGGTGAGCCGGGAGGTGCCGTTTGGGGAGACGCCCGTCGACCAGGCACGCCGCATCGTCGAGGCGCAAGTCGCAATCGCACCTGTGGGCCTCACGTCGGCGATCCCGGCGGGCACGACCGTGCGGTCGGTGTTTCTCGATGAACACGGCGCGGCGTATGTGGACCTCAGCCGCGAGGTCGTGACAGGCCACACGGGCGGATCGCTCGACGAAGCCCTGACGGTCTTTTCGATCGTCAACGCGATTACGGTCAACCTGCCGGACATTCCGGCGGTGCAGCTGCTGGTCGACGGACACGCCGTCGACACGCTGGTCGGACATCTTGATTTGCGTCACCCGCTCGGGCGATCCCTACAGTGGGTACGGAAGGGACAGTAACGATCGATGCCACGTCTTGATGGCCGCGCACCGGATGCGCTTCGGCCGACACACCTCACATCAGATTTCACCATTCACGCCGAGGGGTCGGTGCTCATCGAGGTCGGGCGCACGCGCGTGATCTGCACCGCGTCCATCGAGGAGCGCGTGCCGCCGTTTCTGCGCGGGTCGGGCAAGGGCTGGGTGACCGCCGAGTACGGCATGTTGCCGCGCGCGACGTCGACGCGCACGACGCGCGAGGCCTCCACGGGCAAGCTGGGCGGACGCACGCAGGAAATCCAGCGGCTCATCGGCCGGTCGCTCCGTGCCGTCACCAACACGACCGAGCTCGGCGAACGGACCGTGTGGATCGACTGCGATGTGATTCAGGCCGATGGCGGCACGCGGACCGCGGCGATCACGGGCGGCTTCGTGGCGCTGGTCATCGCGCTCGAACGGCTCCGCGGTCAGGGCGGTCTCGCCCGCGTGCCGATTACCGACTACGTCGCGGCGACGAGCGTGGGCGTCATCACGGGCACGCCGATGCTCGACTTGGCCTACGACGAAGACTCGCGCGCGGAGGTGGACATGAACGTCGTCAAGACCTCCGACGGCCGGTTCATCGAGCTGCAGGGCACGGCCGAAACTAAACCTTTCGACCGGACGTCACTCGATGCGCTGCTCGCGCTCGCGGACGCGGGCATCAAGGAGCTGATGGACCGGCAGCGGGATGTCGTGGGGAAGATTCTGAAGTATTAGAGACTCAGCTTAGGCTTGGAGGCGCCTTCAAGCCTTCACGCCTATCTATCTAATGATCCTATCCGGCCAACACGTCGTTGGCGGCTCGAGGAACGGATCGTGGTTCCAGTCGTACTTCTGGCTGCTGTCGAGCGCCATGAGGCTGGGATCGTCTCCGGACCCGACCCCACCCGGACCGCCGCCGCGGCGTCCGCCGGCCCCGGCGACTGGCGGGGTGCGCTGCGCGCGCGGATCGAGAATCTGCGCGATCTGATCGCGCGCATCCTCGAGATGCCGGCGCGTTGCCGTATCGGTGAAGCCGGGCAACGCCGCCTTGATCTCGGCGTCGACCGCGCGCAACTCGCCTTTCATCAACGCCCGGATCTCGTCGCTGGTGGCCCCGTTTTCGTTCAGACGATTGTCGAACGCGTCCAAGTAGACGCGCTGGGTGTTCCGGCGGAACACATCAATCGGCTTCACCGGCGTCGCGGTCAACTCTGCCCAGATGCCGCCCCGGAGGTCGGCGAAGAACTGCACCGGCGTGTAGCCCGTCGGCGTGTCCACGGCGGCCTGCTCGACGAGGCGGTCGAGGCGCACCGGCTGGAGCAGCGAGTTCATCACCGTGCTCTGCGCCGTTCGCACGCGCGCGACGACGCCGGTCGGCTGAATGCGGCGAAGGACATCCGGATTCACCATGAACGTCGGCGTCTCAAAGGCGTTGTCGAGCAGGAACCTGACGGCCTCCGCCTGCTTCGCCTTGGACTCCGGGATGAACCGGCGGCCGTTCTGGCCCGGACCGCCGGGCTGGCCGTTGTGGACCTGCTGCGACGTATACCCGCCCACGACGTTCGTCACGTGATCCATTTCGGTCGTCCACTGCCCCCAGATTCGTCCGTAGACCTCGTTGAGCAGGTCGTAGGGCTCGCCGTTCTCGGCGGTCGCCGTCATCACCATGCCGGTGACGCGCTTCAGATTCTTCATGCCAAGCGTCGTCGCCATCGTGGCGTCGGCGTCGCCGACGGCCTCGGTCTCGTCGCCCGGATCGGAGCCGGCCTGGCCGGCGGTCGAGAATCGAAGGTACGGCTTGCTGTCCTGTTCCCTCGCCCAGCTGTCCAGGGTCGGCTTCTCCGCGTCGGGGGACTTCGCGCCAGGAATCGTCGCGTACCCCCAGTGCGTGGCCCATTTATCGTACGGCCCGATCTTCGGGATCAGATCTTCGGGCGGAATGCCGTCCTCGGGCTGCGCGACGTAGTTGAAGCGCGAGTAGTCCATGAGGGTCGCGACGTGGCCCATGTCGTGGACGAAATTCTTGTCCCGGATCTGGGCGATCGTGTACTCGGAACTCGACTTCATGTTGTGCTCAAAGCCGAT
>Ga0182024_10017147_pt1 | contig 13639 bp, 16 predicted proteins | sample P32metaG_FD_120480 | JGI IMG/M metagenome (GOLD analysis project Ga0182024, IMG submission 120480) | Permafrost microbial communities from Stordalen Mire, Sweden - P3-2 metaG (Illumina Assembly) | ecosystem: Environmental > Terrestrial > Soil > Wetlands > Permafrost | place: Sweden: Stordalen... | reverse complement strand
TCGGCTTGGGGAACGTCGCTGACGGCCCCAGCGGGCACTATCGTTGGTACGACAGATACCCAGACTCTGACGAACAAGACGTTGGACGGCGTGACCCCGACAATCATGGGGTATCTGGATGCCACGTCCAGTATTCAAACTCAACTCAACGCGAAAGGTACCGGTACCGTAACAAGTTTCAGCGCAGGCAGCCTGTCGGCTATCTTCTCGACTTCAGTAGCGACCGCCACGACCACGCCGGCGCTTAGTTTCACTTTAACCACTGCGGCACAGAATTCAGTGTTCGCGGGTCCGGCTACCGGAGGCGCGGGAACGCCCTCTTATCGCGCACTTGTCTCCGCCGACGTCCCCAACAACGCGGCAAATACAACCGGCACGTCTGGTGGCCTGAGTGGAAGCCCAGCGATTACCGTATCGTCCTGTACGGGTTGCGGAGGCGGCGGGTCGGTTAACGTAAACGGCTCGGCAGTCTCCTCGCCGAACTTCAACGCGACGACGCCGACTGCGGGTGCGAACGGAATCAATGTTACCTGGCAAGCGTCGGGCTCGAGCGTCAGCGCGGAAATCGTCGGCAACGGAAACGCAGCCCAGTATTTGAATGGCACAGGAGGATTCAGCACGCCATCGGGCGGAGGTAACGTCAGCACGAGCGGGACGCCGGCACAATATCAGACCGCAGTGTTCGCCACTGGCACATCGATCCAAGGAGTAGGCCCAGGGACTTCGGGCTATCCGTTAGTTTCGGGAGGCGCGTCCGCCTATCCTAGCTTTGCGCAATTATCCTTGACCGCAGGGGTAACCGGCATTCTTCCGGTGGCGAATGGCGGCACGGGCGTAGCCAATACCGTCACATTGACGCTAGGCACGACAGCCAGAAATTATGCCGCCCTCGGAACGGGCTTAGAGTACAACACCACGACAACTGGTGCAGTGACCGTCGCCACGGCCGCGCAAGTGGTCGCCGTCATCGGGTCGACGGCCGTCGCGAATGCGACCAACGCAACTAATCTCACAGCTCTAACCGGCATGCCGTCTCAGGCGGCGAATACTGTTCTCGGCGCACTGACAGCGACCACTCCTTCTGCGCTGCCTATGCCAACCTGCTTTGCGGCCGGAAGCGCCTTGCAGTGGGAGAGCGCGACCGGATTCGAGTGCAACACGTCGATCGCGGCGAATACTGCGACGACCGCGACGACCGCCACCAACGCCACCAACGTGGCTACGACGGGCGGCTCCAGTAGTGCCTCTACCTTTTACCCTACTTTTGTTTCTTCGAATACGAGCGGCAACTACGGCGAGACCACGACTGCAGCGCTCAGCTTCGTTCCTTCCACCGGAGTCCTATCCGCCACGAGTTTCACGGGTGCAGGCACAGGACTGACGGGAACAGCGGCATCGCTGAGCATTGGCGGCAACGCAGCCACGGCGACGGCCTTGGCGTCCACGCCCTCGCTTTGCAGTACGGGCAGCGCTCCAACTGGGATTCTGCCTAGCGGGAACGCTACGGGCTGCGCATCGATCGGCGGCGGGTCGGGCACGGTCACTTCTGGCACTGCTTGGAGTCCAACGTTCTATGGCGCCACGGGTACGACAGTGGAAGGTACAACTCCCTTCACTGGACTGGAATATTTTCCCGGATCGGCAGCGCCCGTAGCGGCAAGTTCGGCACAGGTCCAGACTGTTATCGGTTCAGGTGTCTACGCTTCTGCTCCGGTAAACGCAGTCAACGAAACCAGTGGCTTTACGGCTTCGGCGGGCGTTTCCTTCTATACCATTACTTGCTCCTCAACTTGCAATGCCACGCTGCCGTCTGCGCCCACAGCCGGATATTCCGTGGCTATCCAAGTAATCGCCGGATCATCGCAAGTAACGCTGCAACCAAACAGCGTGACGCTTTATGTCGGCTCTGATGCGACGGCGGTGTCCACTTTAGCCTTGCAGGCGGGACAGACCACGGCCTTATTTTACGATGGCGTGAGTTACCGCGCGAATGCACCTTATGTGGCGGGAACAAACGTCACCATCACGCCGGGAGCAACGGGGAACGTCATCGCCGCGAGTGGAGGCGGGACTGGTACCGTTACCAGCGTTGCCACGACCGGCCCGATTACGGGCGGCACATTCACCACTAGCGGAACAATTGCCTGCGCGAGTTGCGTAACCGCATCTTCCCCAGGAGCGGGCATAGCTCACTTCGCTGGATCGACTCAGGCAGTGACGAGTAGCGCGATAGTCGCAGCAGACATCACCAATAACACGATCACTGGCACTCAGCTTGCTTCTTCCTTGGCCTTAGTCACTCCTAATATCGGGGCGGCAACAGGAACTAGCTTAATTGCTTCCGGCATTGTGGATGGTAAAGCTCCTGTCACGAACACAACGGGCACCACCGCTACACTTGGGGCAGCAACTTATAGTAGCGGCTATACGTTTAACCAAGAGGCCACGGCGGCGACCGGAGTGACCTATACACTGCCAGCGACGGCTCAGGGGCTTCAGTATTGCGTCGCTAACTCAATTGTCAGCGGCACGGGAGCGCCTGATACCGGAGTTCTCACTGTCTATCCGCCTGCGAGTTCCTATGTGATCCTGAAGGGCGTAATCAACACAATTGGTGGCGGCGGAACGCATGGCGTAGCTTCTGGTGGTGCGGCCGGAGATGCCGCCTGCTTTGTGGCGAATGATTCAACGCACTGGACCGTGTACGTGCAGTCCGGCACATGGACGGCCAACTAGATGAGACGAATCTTTTTCATTCTCGTTTTACTTTGCGCCCCGTGCTTTGCGCAGATCATGCAGCAGGTGATCGGTACGACCGGGAGCGGCACTATGAATGGGGGTAGTGGCCCCACGGTCACACAGAGCTGCGGTAAGGAGAATTATGGAACTTCCGTGACTTGCAGTTCATGGACGGGAACAGGGTCTGTCACGGCGGGTGATATCGTAATCGTTCAAATGATGGCATATGCAGCCGGGGCAACGCTGCCAACTAATCCAACAGGTTGCGGCATAACCTTTAGCCAGATCAATAGCGGAACCGACAGCAATAGCGATGCGTGGTCTTGGAATATTGGATCTGTCCCGTCAACTACGGCATGTACGTTGACAATCACTGGTTCTGGTGCTTCTGGCGGCGTGACCATTCAGGCCTGGGACGCTAATAATGTTATTGCCACTTCAGATGGCACGTGCTCGATGACGTATCAAGCTACGTCTAGCTCTCCGGTTAGTGGCCCATCAATAACTACAAGCACTTCCGGGGATTTGATTCTAGCCTCCTATGCGAGTGACAGCGGTTCCCCAACTGCGACGATCAACTCTCCGTTCACGCAAGACTATAACGGCGGCGCTTACTTCTCGTTGGGCCACGATGTGCAAGCAAGTTCAGGATCAATTACTCCGGCCTGGACGATCTCGGGCTTTTACGACAATCTCGCAGGAATTTGCGCGGTGAAGCCGTGATGAACTTTGCTAAAGCTATCGTTAACGTCGTGCTGATATTCTCGGCAACAGTAGCGCTCGCTCAGACTCCTCCTGTATTTAGCGCATTCACTGATTTCAGCACCGGCACAAATGGAAGCTCTCCGACCCCGACAACTCTTACCTCGTCCACTTACAACGCCACGCTCATTTCGCCGACCTGGTACACGAGTAATGCTGGCGCAGGGCTATTATTCTCCACCAGTGCTAAGCAGACCTTACCGGGGGTGATCTCGGTCAACGGCACCTACTACAACGGCTCGGAAAGTACTCTAGGTCTGCGAGGGACAACGACTACCTCTGCGGGAGCGGTCGGTTTTGACTACTTGCAGTTCGCAAACACAAGTTCATCCGTCACAGTTGGTTATTTCCTTCGATGGTCGTGCCCTGCCTCAGTCGGACTAGATTGCGGCGCTCTTGGTGGAATCTCATCAAGTAGCGGAGGCGATTATGCGGTGCCCCACGTCGAGCCGCCACTTACTTCTGGTGGTGCGGCACGGCTCTATCTGGAATACACAGGAGGCTTATCGTCGAACTATGTTGCAACGCAGCCCAATGTCTGGTATTGGGTCAACGTCAACTATAACGAAGGCCCAAGCGCCACGCATTATATGGACGTGTGTACGGCCTCTGGCTCTTTTCTGGGAACCATGAACGCCCCCAGCGCCTCAAGCGCTCACGTCCCGAACCTAATATGGGCAGGAATCAGTGGTGAGCAACCACTCGTCAATGGCTATATCTACGATTTCGCCAATTACGTCATTGACATAACCGGAGCATTCTCAACTTCTGCCTGTATCGCTCCGCCACCAAACAACGTCTATCCCGCTGCCAGCGCCAGCCAGAGTGATGTGAATGCCGTGATCAATGGCCCAACGCACTTGGCTGTAGCCGGGGATCAGATCAACATTCCTGCGGGAACTTCCACCTGGACAAACACCGGCTCTGGCCTTACGACGGGCTTACTCGTTCCGGGAGGCGTTACGCTCAACGGAACCGGCACGCCAAACCCGTGGGCTGGTCCGGGACAGGTGACCACTTCGGGCACCTCTGTTGCTTGGTCTAGCGGCTCCCAGTTTTTGTCGATTATGGCTGGCCAGCCTATCTTCATCAACGGTGTCATCTACACCGTTTCTACTTACAACTCGGCGACTTCATTGACTCTAACTACGAGCGCCGGGACGCAGGCAAGTCCCGTGCCGTATGCCTTTTACGGTTCCGGGGTGAACACGACTAACTTAATCGCTAACACCGGGACGTCGTATCCGATGATGCAGTTCACTGGAGTGTGTGGACAGACCTCAAAGGTGCAAAATCTCAACATCGCGCCCCAGAGCACTGCGACCTCACTGGTCAACCCAATCTGGTTCATCGGCACCGGGTGTTCTGGGGGTCATCCGTACTTTTTCCCGAACAACATCTATTTCAATGGCGGCTGGAACGAAACCGGAAATGGCAGTAATGCGGCGTCGATGATCGTGGTAGATAACGCTTATGGGGCTGCATCGCACATTTCCACTTCTTCGGGAAGCGATGTGCGACTTATGGATGCCCATTTTTCCGCATACCTTGGCATCGGGCAGTATGGCGATAATTCTTGGGCACAGCCGGACACAATCGGAACCGGAAACGAGTTCTACCTCGAATCTTATCTCGATTACACGGCCACACACCCAGCCGAGGACACAGAAAGTCTCGCCGGTGGAAGCACCTCGAATGCCGGGGGCGGACGACTCGTGAATCGATACGGTGTCTATATCGCCAGCGGCAACACGACCGGGCCGTGCTACGGGCACGGCACCGATTCTTTTGGCAGGCCAAGGGGCATGAGACACCTTGAGTGCAACAACATCTTTGTTGTTTACCAATCGGCAAGTCAGAGTCTGATGGGATTGCGCAGCGGATTTGGTTATAGTTTTGGAAATATTGTCTGGGCCAGTCCGAGCGTGAATCAGTACATCAACCTCTTCGCCGAACGCAGGAGCGCATCTTTTTCGCCGTGGTCATTTGGTGCCGGACTAGGTAGCTACGACACAAATGACGGGACCACCTATTACACCGGTACGGCTAGCGGCGGCAACGGTTCAACCACGCTGACCGTGTCAACGACTCCGTGGACAACAAACGAGTGGCAGGACGCAGGCGATCCTTATTCGGTCGTCGATACGACTTCGGGATGCAGCTCGGAAATTATTAGTAACACATCGAACACGCTCACTACTATCGGCATCTCACCAAGCTCTCAAGTATGTACATCATTTGCGCCGAATTCCGGTGATAGCTTCGAAATTCTTCGCGCCTCGGTCATCATCGACCAGCCTGGGCACGGATACGGAAGCTATATCTCAGGCTCTACTCCATCACCTACGGGCTCAGTCGCGGAAGCTCTCAATCCTGTCTACGAATGGAACGATTCGACTTCAGCGGGAACTACTTACTTCGATATCGTCGCCAACGCTGGAGACCTGAGTCTGATCGCCAACCGCGATTACTATTCCCAAGCTTCTGGGATTCAGACCAGCAGCACATCGCCGTTCAATGGAACTAGCGGCACGGGATGGGGAACGCTGGTAAAGCGGCCTACTACCTGCACGGTTCAGGTTGGCTACTGGGCAACCGACACGAATACCCTCTACCTCTGCGAGACAACGAATACATGGACGGCAAGCTATTCGCCCTACACTTATCCGTATCCGCTTACCTCTAATCTAGCCATAACGCCTCCTCCGGTAACCGTGCTATTCGCCAAGAAATAACCAACCATCGAAACGTAAAAAGGGACAAGCGAATGCCAGAGTCAGCGGCAAGGCCACAAGTGTGCCTGTATATGGCCACTGAGCGATTTGATCTGGTGAGTTGGATTATTCGTAGACACACAAACTGCGCCTGGAGCCATGTCGGATTCTTCGATACCGAAACGAGAATGACGTTATCGGCGGAATGTGACGGCAAAGGGATTGCATGGCGACCCCTCAAGGAAGATCAGACAATTATATTGCTCGACGCAATTGGTGTCGACGTCGCGTTTGCCAGAATGCAGGCAATGATCGGTACGCCGTATGACTTCAAGAAGATCGTTGGGATAGCGTTGGAAATGAACTTATCCACGCCGGGAAAGGAAATTTGCGATTCGTCTGTATTCCGCTGTTTCGAGGAGACGGGCAATCCACTGGTGAATCCTGAATTCATCCCACGCGAACACCTAACGCCGAGAGACATTCTGTTGAGCGAAAAAGTAACACTTAGGGAGGCAGTATGAACGTAGTCCGCGTTAAGCCTGGTGTCGAGTTCACCGTGATTGCCCCTGGCGGCTTCTGTATTCTAGCGTCCGTGCAGCAGGCGACCCAGCGGTGCGCCGTCGATCTCGAAATCACTTCGGGTTGCGACGGAGAACATTCCGGACCCAACGATCCCCACCATAGCGGCAACGCCTATGACGTGCGCACCCATGATTTCACTCCACAACAAAAAGCGGCAGTGCTCGCGAGCGTGATGTCCGCGCTCGGATGGGAGCGGTTCTACGGTTTCCTTGAGGCCGAGGGAACCCCGAATGAGCACCTGCATTTCCAAACGAAAAAGGGAACGACGTATCCGTGACTCCCTGTCACGCGTCTGAGAATATCCCACACAGGATAACAAATACCCGAATAGTTGCCATCTCTCGCGCAGTAGAGAATATCCATCGCTGCGAAGATGAGATGCGGCACGGCAACCTTGACCTTGGCGGTCCCTGGCTAGGGTATATGGACTGGCTCGAAGAACTTCACTGCCTGATTCACGCGGAGGACTCCAGTGCGTAAATTTACTACGGGCGCGACGCGCGACACCGATACCGGAAAGTTCGATTACGAAGGCTTCCTTTCGCCGCTGGTCCTTGAGCGGTTCGGCCAATACATGCACAAACACCGGAAACAGGCGGACGGAACCTTGCGCGATTCGGACAACTGGCAAAAAGGTATCCCGCTGACGGCCTACATCAAGTCAGGATGGCGGCACTTCTTCGACTGGTGGCGCATCCATCGCGGACTGAAGGCTTCTAATCCCCCCGGCAAGGTACAAGACTTCACTTTCGGTGAAGAGTTGGAAGAATCGATCTGCGCGCTTCTATTCAACGCGTTTGGATATTTGCACGAAGTTCTCAAGGCTAAGGCGAAAGTGGAGTGACCCGCGAGGAACGCGACCGCTTTTGGCGGGAGAATTTTGTCGCTTGCAAGCATCATCCTGATAGACGCTGTAACCGCTCCGGTTTCGTCAACTGGAGAAGTCGGCGTTGCGGATGGTGCAAGAGTGCTAAGTGTCCCGCTCATCTCCGTTACGACCGTAGTCAACGCAGACTAGAGAGACTTAACTGCAGAGTCAACCCGCGCACCTGGGTGCGCCGCATCACGGGAGCCTAAATGGATCAAGAGTTCCGTTCGCGAATCGAGATTTTGCAGTCGAGGTTCAAGAAACGCGCCGTCAAGATCATCAAGCCGGAATCGGAGTTTCCTGAACTGACGATCACGGTTCCCGACTCATGGAAAACCGTACAACTGGCTCCCTTGTTCGATGTCCACATCGGCTCCGGGGATCATGACGAAGCTCTTTTTGACAAGCATCTCGACTGGATTAGGCGCACGCCCAACGTGCTGACATGGAACGGCGGCGACATGGTTGAGAACGCTACCAAGTATTCCCCCGGCGCCAGCGCGATCTGCCAGAAGGGTACGCCCAACGAACAGTTATTCCGTGCCGCCCATAAACTTCATTCCATCCAACACAAGATGTTGTTCGCCATTCCCGGCAACCACGAGGACCGGACGTTCAACGAGGCGGGCGTAGACGGCGCCCAGCAGTTAGCCGAACATCTGCGGCTGCCGTACTTCCCTGACTACTGTTTCCTGACCATCAAGTGGCGCGGCAATAACTTCCGCGGGTGCATCCATCACGGATCCGGAGCGGCGCAGACTCCGGGAGCACAGCGCAACGCAGCCAGAAAAGACATGCCGTGGGCACATTTCGACTTCTTTTGGACCGGACATCTGCATCAGCCCATGGTTGACGTGGTTTACCAGACTGACTTCGATCAATCCACCGGCAGGATATTCGAGCGCAACGGCGTAGTTATTATCTCCCCCTCTTACGTGAAATATTTCGGGGGATATGCCGCGAAGAAGAGAATGGCTCCAGGTTCAAGAGGTTTGATTGCAGCAGAACTTCGTGATGACGGCCGTATCGACGTGAGTCTTCACGCTCGCGGTCGCCGCCTGTAAACCAGGCCGTTTTGCAACTTCCGCAATCTGCGTAATAATGGCCTCAATTTGCGTAAGTACTGTCCTAAAGTTTACCCCTAAGCCCCGAATATCCTTGACTGGATACCGGGGCTTTTGTTATTTTATCCCCAATGAGTTACCTACCTTAATTACGGATCAACCGAAAGGAGGTGACTATGCGGCTGGAACGAGAGATCGAAAGCCAGCCACAACGTCAATCGAGGAGAACTGTATACCCATGAAAGCAAGAGGAGGCGATACGGCGGCGGTTTTGCGGACAGGCACGGTCACCGTGCTTATGGGAGAGAAGCGTGAGCCGCCGCCCGCTCCAACGCGACTGCAAGACTTGAATGGCCGACACATGAATCCGGGGCACCGCAAGAGTTATCTGCGGCACAGTTGCGGCTTTTGCGGCCAGCGGATGCGAAGCGCGCGGCAACGAACCAATCACTCAAACGAGTGCCGGAAATAAGGGAATTATATAGTTAACTCCCTTGGAGACAAATGAAACCTTATTACGAACATGCCGGTATAACCATCTTCCACGGAGATTGCCGCGAGATTTTGCCGGGGCTTCGGGCGAGCGTGGTTATTGCAGATCCTCCCTACAACGTGGGCAAGGATTATGGCCAGCACAATGACTCGATGCCGGTTGATGAGTACCGCAATTGGCTGGGCGAGATTCTGGTGCTCTGCCGCGAAGCGTCGGACGATGGAGTGATTTTCTTCCCTGGCACGCGCAATTTGTTAGACATGAAGCCTGTCGTAATCGGTGCGAATCTCAGACCTGTCGCGACTCTAGGCTGGCACAAGAAAGAATTCGCCGGGGATAAATGGACTGTCGGGCCCGCGATGTGCTGGGAGCCGATAATCTGGGCAAGCAAGTCTCAAAAGCCCTTTTACAACAAGACCTTCGGTACAGGCGGAAGAGATTTTCTCGTAGTGAACTCCACGCACGGTAACCCGTTCGCCGCCGATCACCCATGCCCGAAACCCATGCCAGTAATGCGGTGGCTGGTCTCCCTGTTCGCCCCGAACGAAGCGACAGTCATAGATCCCTGCGCCGGAACCGGGACAACGCTAAAAGCTGCGAAGGACCTCGGTAGATCGGCCATCGGCATCGAGATAGAGGAAAAGTACTGCGAGATAGCGGCTAAGAGGCTTTCGCAGGAAGTGTTTCAATTCACAAGTGGTTAGGGAGTTATGTATAGTTAACTCCCTTGGAGACACGGAATGACTGACATGCATAGAGGGGACAGACTCTTAGAGGCGGTCTGCCCCGGATGCTTTCATGGAATCCATGGCGAGTGCATTTTGCAAGGTTGCTACTGTGAGTGCCAACGACCCGAACCTCCAGAGATCGAATGTGAGCATGGTTTCGTGCGTTCGATGTGCGAACAGTGTGAGCAGGAGGAACAATGAGCGGTCACGAAGCGTACTGCGCACTACACGGGGGCTATTTCACTGCGAATGAGTCGTGCCCCTATTGTTTTGAACTACGCGAGCGCAAGCGGGAAGCTCGCCTAAAGGTAATCGTTGGCGTTTGTCGGGAAGATAATCCAACTGATGTTGACGAGGCTTATGGTGCAGGAACGTATGCGCGGCTGTTTCCATCCACTGTTTGCCCCGTATGTGGTGGAGTCAACGTCCACGAATGGAACTGTTCGCTCAATGTTGGTTAGGGAGTTAAGTAGTTCCCGAAATAATCAGGGAGGAATCGTGGCCGAGTTCACCGAAGAAGAAATAAAAAGCGTTCAAGATGCATATAAAGACATCCAGAACGGTCCCTTATCGCCGACTCAGGCAATGGTGCTGCTTACGCGCTGCAAGGCTGCGAATGCCGATCCGGTAGCCGGTCATATCGTCCCGCAGATTCGCAACGTGCAGGGCGACGATAACCAGTGGATCAAGCGCATGGTACTCGTTACCACCATTGACTTCCTGCGCCTAGTGGCCGATCGGACGGGAGAGTACTCCCCTGGCGCCGATACGCAGTTCGGGGCAGAGTGGCCTGCCGTAGACAAGTCCGGTTTTCCTGGCGCCCCGGTGTGGGCGAAGTCCTTTGTTCGCAAGTTTGCCAAGAATACCTGGCACGAATACAGCGCCCAGGCTTTCTTTCGGGAATACGCCCAATTGAAACGCGGAGGCGGGCTTACTACCATGTGGGCGAAGATGCCCTACGGGATGCTGGAGAAATGCGCGGAAGCGAAAGCCCTGCGCCGTGGCTTCCCCAATGAACTCCAAGGGTTGTATTCCCATGAAGAAATGCAGCAAGCAGACAATGACGTGGATACGGCGGAGCCGCCCAAGTTTTTCGGTGAGGTGCCTCGCAAGGCCGCGGTGACTGGCGAGGGTGGGCAGGGAGGGGGGCAACAGTCAGTCCCCCCACCCCCTGTCAAACCAAAGGATGCCGAAACCGCCATTGCGGACAAGTTTGGCGCAAATGTAGTCGCGGTCGTGCGCAATCCCGACGCTGTAGCGGTTTCCTTGCCCGTACAGCCCGAAATATCCTCTGGGGTATTCAACCCCCCTCCCGAAGAAGCCAAAGCCGTTAAATCGACTCCTATTGAGAATCCGGTAGTTATCCCTCCACTATCCAGCCCTCCCCCGGCTTTACCTACCTTACAGCCCAAGAAGGATATCGCCATCACCCCAGCGCAGTTGACTCGCCTGGTCACCATTCAACAGCAGTGCAAGGTGTCGGACGCGGAACTGGCATCATTCCTGAAAACCGTCAAGACGGCGGACTATCCTGACGGGCTCACCTCGCGCCGGCAGATACCAAAAAACGTCTACGAAATAGTCGTGGGCTACGTTGAGGGAAAAAAGAAATAATGCAGGGCATCAACTGCCAATTCGATCCAGTCGAACATGTCTACACCCAGGACTATGTAGTTATCCCACCGGTAAGTTATATCCTGCGGGAGACTGGAATCTCAGACGATTTCGAAGGAATTCCGAAAGCAACCCTGGCTTACGCTCGAGAGCGGGGTTCCTACGTGGATGCGTGCCTTCGAGCCTTGGACGCTGGCGAATTGGACGAAGCGGCGGTCCACTCCGAAGCAAATGGATACCTCCAGGGTTACAAACTGTTCAAGACAGAACGCGGTTTCAAGCCGCATATATGGGGCACTCCGCGCGTTGCCGTCAAAAACGGGATGCGCTTCGGTATGACCGAGGATATTACTGGCTGGATGAATGGTGGCCCATGGCTTATCGACGTGAAGTGTACGGCGCAGATGCCGAAGTCGGTAGTTGTGCAAACGGCCGCGTACGCCTCCGGATTGGGTCATGCTGTCATAAGTGATCGCGGAATTGAGACCTACGACTTCGTAAGGGGCTACACGGCCAGCGACCTTACCGACCCGGCGAAGTTGAGGACCGTTCCGTGGAACCGCGCGGCGCTGCAATTATTTCCCGATGCGACTTACGTGTTCGATCCGCATACCGACCCGCAAGACGACATGGAGTGGCTAAGTGCGCTGTTTCTCGTGACGCGGCGGAATAACCGGAGGTCGCGGTGAGTAAAGCGAAATCCAGTCGCCGTAACGGGTGCTTTGGCGGGCGGCCAAAGGGTTCGAAGAATAAACCCAAGATGTTCACGCAATACAGCCTCGATCAAGCCATTCGCGCCGACTCGGTGATGACGTTCAATGAGATCGCGCGGCAAATGGGCATCGCACAGAGCACGGCGCAATTTCTTTACGAGAGTGGCATGACGAAGCTGAAGCGGCTCAGCCGTACTCACTTCTCGGAGTTCAAGAAAGCGGTAGCGGATCGCAGAGCAATTCTCGACCGGCAGGATTCGATGAAGATGGAGGCGATATGACGCAGACTGATATCACCGCGCTTACCATTCAGCCCGAAGAGATCGCCATCTCCAACAACGAGCAATATGTTTACTGGACCGAATTCCTGAAGAAAGTGACGCGAGCGATCGGACAGGCTGAGAAACTGCGTGAGATCATCAAGGGAAAAATGGTTGGCTACAAGGCCACACAGGAGATCGAGCGCCACAAGCAGGAGACACTGGAACTTCGCCAGGCTCGCGCATTGAATCAACCGGCCATTGTGACTCGAATGATACCGGAAATCCCCAATGTCCACTACCGCAAGAAACTGAAGTGGCGCGTCAAGAACCTCAAGACGGTGCCGCGGGCTTACTTGACCACGGACGACAAGGGCATCACTGCGGCGGTGAAAGCATTGGGCAAAGAAGCCAACATCCGGGGCATTGAAGTCTACGAGGACGAGAGCGTGGTGGTGATGTGACTTGCAAAGGAAATCAACCATGAGTAAAACATTTCAGATTACGAAGCGGGGAATCAAGACAGCAGCGAAGGACATCGTTAATTTATCGGCCAATTTTACTCCTGGAGATGTAGAAGTGATCATCCTCGCGCATTGTCAGGCTCAACCCGCCGTACCAAAACCGGACAAGGATATTGAGGACAAACTAAGGGCTGCCGGGTTCTATCAGGTTTGGCGCGATCCCCAAACAGACTTGCTCTATCAGTCCGCAGAAGTAGCATTAATGAAGATAAATACAGTTGGCCCTGCACCGCAACCGGCCCCGAAAGAATGCACGCTCAATCCTAATACTTGCGAGTGCGGGTTTTGTGATTGGCACGGATCAACAAAATCCTAAAGGGGGAACAATGCAATTTGAAATCACAAATCGCTGGTCATCAGAAGTTATTTTCAGAACAGACGCCGTCGTAGACTTACGCGCAGCGGTTAGCGCCGCAGTTGCAGCCAAGGCGGACCTGCGGTCGGCGAACCTGCGGTCGGCGAACCTGCAGTCGGCGGACCTGCGGTCGGCGAACCTGCAGTCGGCGGACCTGCGGTCGGCGGACCTGCGGTCGGCGGACCTGCGGTCGGCGAACCTGCAGTCGGCGGACCTGCGG
>Ga0182024_10017146_pt1 | contig 13641 bp, 9 predicted proteins | sample P32metaG_FD_120480 | JGI IMG/M metagenome (GOLD analysis project Ga0182024, IMG submission 120480) | Permafrost microbial communities from Stordalen Mire, Sweden - P3-2 metaG (Illumina Assembly) | ecosystem: Environmental > Terrestrial > Soil > Wetlands > Permafrost | place: Sweden: Stordalen... | reverse complement strand
GCTCATACCCTTTCAAAGTTTTGGAGTGGTTGAAGTGCTCTTTGAGATAAGCAGACCAGTACGACTTGTAACTCTTGATGGTCGACGCTTCTTTCTCGGCTTCGATCCACGGCATGAAAACAGAGTCGAAGAATGCGGATACAGTCATGTCACCTGAAGGTCTAATCTCTTCGCCCGAGCCGACGCCTTTCTCCCACGCAAGGATTTCGGCGTGTTTCGCATTGGCAAGTAGAAGGACCGCCGTTGAAGTCTTCGACTTGTGCAGCGTGTCATCACACCGCACGAGTTTGACACACTGCTGCCTCCGCATCGCTTTGCCCATCTCGCCCGCTGCGTTTGGAACGCCCGTCTGGACATTGACGCTTGAATACAGCCTGAGGTGCCACGCCCCACTCGCTTTCACTATGCTTGCCAATCAGTTCCTCCCCCATACCTCAAGTACAACTTCAATATATCAACCAAGGGATGAAAAGTCAACAACCAAGTTACGACGATGCCGTAAAGTCTATGTAAAATGTTGATTATAAACACAGTGCTGTACACCTAGAAAAAACATCGAAATGCTCGGCCAAACCATCTCGCACTACCGCATCGTCGAGAAACTCGGCGGCGGTGGGATGGGTGTCGTCTACAAAGCTGAGGATGTCAAACTCGGTCGCTTTGTGGCCCTCAAGTTCCTGCCCGACGACATGGCCAAAGACCCGCAAGCACTCAGCCGCTTTGAGCGCGAAGCCAAGGCTGCCTCTGCTTTGAACCATCCCAACATCTGCACGGTCTTCGAGATTGACGAGCGCAAAGGTCAGCACTTCATAGCCATGGAGTTTCTCGATGGAGTAACGCTGAAACATAAGATCGCAGGCCGACCACTGGATACCGAGCTGATTCTGTCGCTGGCCATCGAGATTGCGGATGCTCTGGATGCTGCTCACTCCGAAGGCATCGTCCACCGCGACATCAAACCCGCCAACATCTTCGTGACCAAGCGCGGACACGCCAAGATTCTAGACTTTGGATTGGCGAAGGTCAGTCTGGCAGGCATTTCTTCGAGCAAGATTGCGTCTCTGAACACGCAGACGGTGGACGCGGATCATCTCACCAGCCCCGGTTCTACGCTCGGCACCGTTGTTTACATGTCGCCCGAGCAAGCGCGGGCTAAAGAACTGGACGCCCGAACCGATTTGTTCTCGTTTGGAGCCGTTCTCTATGAGATGGCCACCGGCCAGTTACCCTTCCGTGGAGACAGCACAGCAACGATCTTCGACGCGATTCTGAACCGCGCTGCTGTGGCTGCCGTGCGGCTGAATCCCGACGTTCCCGCTGAACTAGAACACATCATTAACCGGGCGCTAGAGAAGGACCGCAACCTCCGTTATCAGCATGCTTCCGAGATGCGAGCCGAGTTGCAACGGCTGAAGCGGGATACAGAGACAGGACGTGCTATAGCTGCGAGGTCCGGCACCCTAGCGGTCGCTCAGGAAAACGGCTCTCAGGCGGCGCAACCGCCGTCGCCAGCATCCGGCTCCTCCCCGGCGCGTGCTCCATCTCCGTCATCGAGCGCTGTGAGAGTTGCCGAGGTTGGTGTGGGGGGTAGGAAATTATGGAAGGTTCTGGTTCCCGCCGCCATAGTCCTTATCGCGTTTGCACTCGCCGGAGCGCTCTACTTCCGCACACAGCAAACCACACACCGCCTGACCGAGAAAGACACCATCGTTCTCGCCGATTTTTCCAACAGCACCGGCGATGCGATTTTCGACGACACGCTGAAGACGGCGCTCAACGTTTCCCTGCGGCAATCGCCTTTCCTCAACGTACTCAGCGACAGTGGAGTAGCCAAGACCCTGCAACAAACGACTCGTCCAGCGGACACGAAACTCACGCCGGAACTAGCCCGCGAAATTTGCCAGCGTGCGGGCAGCAAGGCTTATATTGACGGAGCGATTGGCAGTTTGGGGAGCAAGTATGTGCTGGAATTAAAGGCCGTGAATTGCAAGAGCGGAGACCCATTGGCCGACGAGCAGGTGACGGCGGCGTCCAAAGAGAAGGTGTTGGACACGCTGGGCGACGCCGCATCGAAGCTGCGTGGAGAACTGGGCGAGTCACTCATTACCGTACAAAAGCTCGATGTTCCTTTATCGGAGGCGACCACGTCCTCTCTGGAAGCCCTCAAAGCATACAGCCTTGGCGTAAAGGCTGCCAGAGAGCAAGGCGTCGCCGCAGCCTTGCCTCACGACCAACGCGCTATCGAACTTGATCCGAATTTTGCTTTGGGCTACAGGTCGGTGGGCAACGACTATTCCGATCTTCTCGAGCCGGAGCGGGCCAGCGAGTACTTCACCAAGGCATTCGAGTTACGCGAACATGCCAGTCAGCGAGAAAGGGTGGCGATTAACGCCGATTACTATGACAAAGTCACCGGGGAACTCGAGAAAGCTGCAAAAGCATATCGGGAGTGGATTGAGAGCTACCCGCGTGACTTCAGCGCACATGGCAATCTTGGCATCGTGTACAGCGAACAGGGGGAACATGACAAGGCAACAGACGAATATCGCGAAAGCCTTCGCCTCCTCGGGGATAATGTCGCCACGTACGCGGACCTCGTCAATGCCATGCTCGCGTTGCAGCGGCTCGAAGAAGCGCAGCAGATCATCCACCAAGCGCAGGCACAAAAACTGGATGATCCCGTACTCCATAGTGCGCTTTACGCTCTGGCCTTTCTCCACGCAGATTCGCCGGCCATGGCGGAACAGCAACAGTGGTTCACGGTCCGGCCTGAGGTTGAGCACTTGTGGTTTTCGCTCGCTTCCGATACCGAGGCCTACGCAGGTCATCTGGGCAAGGCGCATGAACTAACCAAGCAGTCTTTGGATTCCGCCATCCGCGCAGACAGCAAGGAAAGTGCAGCGATCTGGCAGGGGAATGCCGCTCTCCGGGAAGCCGCCTTCGGCAATGCTCCGGAAGCCAAGCGGGCTGCGGCAGAAGGTTTGAAACTCGCTCCCACGAGTCAGGGCGTGCAGGTCGAAGCAGCGCTGGCGTTCGCAATGGCGGGCGATGCTGCTCGGGCCGGGTCCCTCGCGCAACACCTCAACAAGCGCTTTCCGCTAGACACCCAGATGCAGTCGCTATGGCTGCCAGCGATTCGAGCAGAATTGGCGCTGCGTCGCAAGAGTCCGTCCGAGGCCCTCAACTCTTTGCAAGCCGCCGCACCGCCTATCGAGTTGGGGCAAATTGCGTTCGTCGCGAATAGTTCCTGCCTTTATCCGACATACATTCGGGGCGAGGCCTACCTGACGGCGGGACAGGGCAAAGAAGCCGCCGCCGAGTTCGAGAGGATTCTCGACCACAGCGGCATCGTCTGGAACTGCTGGACGGGGGCATTGGCGCATCTCGGAGTAGCTCGTGCGAACGCCTTGCAGTCGAGAGCTTCTCAGGGTGCGGATGCCGATGCCGCCCGCGTTCGTGCACTCGCCGGCTACAAAGATTTCCTCGCCCTCTGGAAAGACGCCGACCCCGACATCCCCATCCTGAAAGAAGCCAAGGCCGAGTACGCAAAGCTGCAATAAGTGGGCAAGCAGTTATCGGACTCGAGTGGAGAATTTTCCTAACTTAAACAGATGGGATGAGAAAGCCGGTCGAGGGGGAAACCGGCACGGGGAAGGAACTCGCCGCCCACGCGACTCACAACGGCAGTCAGCACGTCGGGCACGCTTTCATAAAGCTCAATTGCGCGTCCACTCCCTTGGATCTTCTGGAAAGTGAATTGTTTGGTCATGAGAAGGCGCCTTCACCGGAGCCATCGCTCAGAAGATCGGGCGCTTCGAAATGGCGGACAAGGTACATTATTCTTGGACGAAGTCGGGGACATCCCTCCTGCCCTGCAGCCGAAGTTGTTGCGTGTGTTCTCGTTCGCCTGTTTCGCTCTCGCGGGATTCTGATTGAGAAAATGCGCCCGAGAGAACGGACTGCTCAGCATCAACGGCTGAAGGGATAGGGTTAGTCGGATTTGTGGGATTTGGACGACAGCAGAAATTGAATACCAAAATAACCGAGGAAATAGGACTGATTGCTTCGGGTCGCTTCAAGGCTGCGTCCGGCCATAAGGAGGAGGATTATCTGAGGACGGATTTTATAGCGGGCACCAAAGTCGATCGTGGGCTGATTCTCAGAGAGACGGAACGGGCCCTGGTTATAAAATTCCATGTCGCCTTCCAGTTTTGGAGTGAACTCATGGCCGACAACGAGGCCAGTGAGCCAGCCGTCCCGCCCTTTGTGGACGAACTGATAACCGATTTCGTAATCGACATCGACCGGTCCAAATTTCCAGGTGAATTCAACTGGGAGCAAAAAGGTCTCGCTCGGCGGAGTTATCCCGCGGCGTACGGCATCATTGGGATTATTCAGGAAGAGTTGGGGAAAAACGGAGACCGAGAGGCCAGACTCCCCGGCATCGTAGAACCGCCACTTGACGCCGGGATTCGATTGACCTACCCCATACGCGGTTGGCGTTGAAGGATTCTTGACACGCAACCAGGCATTTTCGTAAGTAAGCTGGATCCGTTCGCCGACTCCGAAATTGATGTCGACGTCGGGAGTGTGAGAGACGGACTGATCGCTGTAGAGGAAGGGCATATAACCAATGTTGATTTCCCAATTAAGCGGGCCGGGAGTGCCCGGATCGTTGGTGTAGTAGGGTGGTCCGCCCTGGGCGAATGCGTTAGCCGCAGCGAAGAGGAAAAAAAGTACGGGGATCAGGAGTCGAAGCCTGAAGCTCCGTCGAGCGTCGCCGGCTGCTTCGACGATCATTGCTGCGCGCGATTTCGCTGAGCCCATCCTAGCGGCCAGCCTCCAACATCAGCACCACGAAGCAATCCGGTTCCACTTTTCTCTCTGGCTGCGGACCTACTTTCGCTGTCACGGTGAGGAGGCGATGCGTCTTCGAATCGATGGTCATGGTAAGGCAGACTGCTGCGTTGTGACCGTCTGGGCTACGCTGTACTTGGCGCCGCCTTCTTCCTTGATAACCGTCATCGTGCCGTCTCCCGCCGATGCAAAAGCCAAGCCACGATCGGCTACTTTCCCACCACCAGCACTTCGAACTGCCCGGCTTCCGATGTCGATAGAAAGAGCCGGTGCGTTTTCGGGTCCAGGGCCATGGTCTTGGCTTTTGGCAGGGTCTTCACAGTCTCGACCACAGAGTATTTGTCTGGTCCATCCTGCCGAATTACCGTGATTGTCCCTTCGCCGTTGGAGTTAAAAATCAACTTCGTTTCGGGATCGTAGGCAGTTGCATCCACATGATCGCCAATCGGCAGCGTGGTGATGACCTGACCGGTGTCAGCATTCATGACCGCCATCACTTTGCTGCGGCAACCCAAGAACAAACGCCGGTTGGCGCGGTCTATCGCCATGCTGGAGGGCGAAGCGCAGGGAGCAGTGGGCCACCGCTTTTCGACCGTGAGCTTGCGGGAGTCGATTTTGAGTACCAGGCTTTCATCTTCCAAGTTGTTGTAGACGATGCCGTTGCCGTCAGCGGCGGCAAATTCTGGTCCGCCTCCGAGCTCGACCGTGCCCGCGACTTTTCCCGTGGCAGCGTCGATGGCTGTGGCGCTGTTGCCGCCGCCATTGAAGGCGAAGACTCTTGAAGTGGCCGGATCGTAGATAATTGCGTCCGGCTTCTGGCCGGTGGGAACATCGGCGATGGGCTTCAAGGTCTTCAGATCGAAAATGGTGACCGTCGAAGACTGGCCGTTACTCACGAATCCGCGACCCAGTTCAGTGGCGATCGCGACGCCGTGTACCCCGGACGTTTTCGGAATGCTTCCGACAATCGCTCCCGAATCCACGTCCAGCACCTCCACCTGCGTTCCATGAGATACATAGAGACGTCGAGCGCCTTCATCCACGGTGAGGTAATCCCAACTACCCTGACCCGGGATCGGGATCTTCTTGGTGATCTGATAGTCCCCGGCCGAGGCCGATGCGACAAGGCAGGTAAACAGAACGATGGCTAATCTCTTCAAAGTACCCCTCCTGAAATGAATTGCTAGTGGCACGAACCGCTGCCTGAATCGTGGAAACTCTTCCCCGCCTCCGGCACGAACTCCCAGTCATAACTTGACGGGTGTAGCGTGAGTTTGAGCACTCCGAACGTATCGGCCTGCCGAATCTCACTATTGGCCTTAACCGTCGCGAAGGTCCGATGAGAGTTCTTTCCACCGGTACCGACCACGAATTCGCGAATGCCGCGCTTCGGGTCCGGTTTGCCCTCCGGGTCCTGCGAAGCAAATCGCTCATAGTCATGATCGTGACCGTTGATGACGATGTCTGCCCCGGCGGCGTAGAGAATTTGCCAGAAGGGTTTCATCTCGGGGTCATTGCCATGGCTGGCGCCAGAACTGTAGAGCGGTTTGTGAAAATAGGCAAGGGTGCAAGTTGCGGGATGCTGGGCGAGATCCTGCCGCAGCCACTGTCCCTGCGGGGATTCGGCTGCGCATCCTCCCACCTGCGCACACTCGCTGTTCAGAGCGACGATGTGCCAGGCACCCACATCGTAGCTGTAGTATGCCTTCTTGGGATCACCAGCCGCAGCACCGAAATAACGCGAATAACCGGATGCCCCGTCGCTGTGATATTCGTGGTTCCCTGGAGCGGGATGCGTACGATCCTTGAAGCGCCCCCAAGTAGGGCCGTAACATTTCGCGAACTGCTCGTCAGAACCGTCGGGGTAAGCCAAGTCTCCCGCGGCGAAAACCGTACCGGGAATCTTGTCGATCAGCTTGGCCGTTGCCTCCGCGCCGGCCAGATCATCGCAGCTGGCGATGTCGCCTGCTCCCACAAACACCGGATCGGCAGTCTTCGCTTCGCCAGCCCCCTGTGCGGGTTTCTTGCTTACGGGTTCTTTTTGCGTGCCGGAAGCATTGGCTATCGAGCATAGAGCCAAGATCAAGAATGCGATTACCAGACATCGCAAATTCATTTCGTCTACCCTCACATGTGGTCTTTCAAATTCTATGCAAGGCACCTGAAAGTTCCCTGAATAGACGCAAGAAATCGCGACGAGACAGTGGTATTTAGAATAGCGTCTACAACGGCCAACGAATCCACTTCCATTCCCCAGGAAAGCTGAATTCCATGGCCCTTCGCCTTCCGGCCCGGCAATTGTCAAACTAGAACTCGAAGCGAAGCATGAATTGAATCTGTCTGGGTAAGCCCGTGCCGGTATTGGGCGAAGAGGCGTTATCGTTATTGTTGTTGAAATTCACCGTGGTGTCGATCAGGCCGAGGCTGCCAGCCGGTTGAAGTATCCAGTTATTGGTTGGGTTCCCCAGATTATCCAACACGTTAGTGTAGTTGAAAGCGATGTTGTTGGGATTTGGGTCGCCGAACTGAACGTGATTGAAGATGTTGAACACCTGCGCACCAAACTTCATTGACACGCGCTCAGTCAGCTTCGTTTCCTTGGTTAATGCCAGGTCGATCTGCCACACGTTAAGCGCCCGGATCAACCCGTTGGCAGCGTCGCCGAAGCGGCTTACGATGCCGCAGGTGTTGGTGCAACTTCCGCCGCCGTTGAGGAGCCCTGTTGGATCGAGCGGCGGCGGGGCGAAGGCAGCGGGATTGATAGGTAGTGTGTGGTCGTGCACACCTCCGGGAAGAAATATCGGAACTCCAGGAACGAGGTCGGGCCTCTGGGTAGTTTGATCGTTCCCGTCCGGCAGCTGGTCGGGAGAAATATTCATCGTGATCGTGAGGGGGTGACCGGTGTGCCAGATGCCGATACTGCCCAATTCCCAGCCGCCCACGATCTTGCCCAGTACTCCTTTGTCGTTCACGAACGCTTTGCCCGGACCAAAAGGCAGCTCGTAAACAGTATTCACTGTCACGTTGTTGCGCACATCGAAGACGCTTGGCCCCTTGTCACAGGCAAGACAATTTACGTTCTCAGGGCCGTTCGACTCGCCACCGCCGACCGATCCGTCATTAATGGAATGCGACCACGTATAGTGGGCCTGGAAGGACAAGCCATTGGAAAAACGCCGGTCCAGACTAAGAAGAAGCGCGTCGTAAGTGCTGGACCCGATGTCGGATTTGTAGTCCACCGAACCGTAAGGATCTCCCCCTGGATAGTACTGGTCAAGGGGGCGCGTGCAAAGGATATTGCCGCTCGCGTCAGTTCCCTCCGGTTGGGTCGCGCAGAAGTTCACGCCTCCACGAGAAAACAGGCGAACTCCGCGCGATCCAAGGTACTGCGCCGACGCCAAAAAGTTAGAGGGTAATTCGCGATCGATAGTCAGCCCCCAGGTTTCGACGTACAGGTCGCGGCGGCCATGGCGCTGCAAAGCGCGAGGTTGCTGCGCTGGCGTTATGGGCAGGCTGCTGAGATCCGGGTTGGTCTGCTGATAGGCAGGTAACAGGGGGGTGCCGTTTGACGACGGATCGAAGGTAGCAAACGCGGTATACCGGTCACTTTCGAGCCCGGCATTCAGATCGTCGTTCTGTGCAGCGCCGTGATAAATTCCAAAACCCGAGCGAATTACCGTCTTCCCATGGAAGATGTTCGGAGCCCAGGCAAAACTGACGCGAGGATCGAAGTTTCTGTAGTTTGCATTGTAAAGAGCGGGGTTCGTCGGACACGGCGCGGTATTGATCGGGGTTGGAATCGGAGTGGGAAGGCCTAGGCGCCAAGTGGATGCTGAGCCGAAGCAGACACCGTGGAATTGGCTGACATCAAAGACCGTGGTGCGATTGTCGGCCTCGTGCGCTACTCCGTAGTACTCCCAGCGCACTCCGAGGTTAAGAGTCAGATTGGGTTTGACCTTCCACTCATCCTGGAAGTAGGGCATATAAAAGGTGCGCCGCAGCTTGTGGCAACACCAGGTCGACGTGTACGAGATTCCGTAGAGGTCGGCGTTTTCAAAGCCTGTATCCGAAGTGCTGCTATTATCCTGAAAAGAAAGAGTATTGCCCGCCGTTAAGCCTTGATTCAGGCGAACCCGGCGAATCTCCATGCCCGTTTTGAATGTGTTGCGGCCGCGCACGAAAGTTAGGTTGTCGACGATGCCGTAAGTGGTGCCGACTTCATGGTCGGTCTGGTTGTTGTTGATCGAGGCCCAGTCGTTGGTCACGACGGAATAGGGCAGTGGGGGGGTCTGCGGATTGAGAAATGGAGCGCGGTTCACATACACCTTGACCTCATTCAGCACGCGCGGCGTAAAAGTGTTCTGAAACGCAACATAGTATCCGGCGGGATGATTGATCGTCTGCAGAAGGTCGTAGGGAAGCGCGCTGCTGCCGTTGGTCCCGCTAACCAAACTGATGTCCCGGTGCGCGCTCCCGTATAACATTGTTTTCTCGTTAATCTTGTAGTCCATTCGGACCAGCCAGGTATCTTCATGGACCGTGGTTGGCGCAGGGGCGGTAAGCTGATCAGAGTCTGGTAATCCATTGCTGGTTTGATCCGTAAAGGCGCCGTCGGGATAAACGTGTATGGCATTACAGCCCGCGATAGAAACGGTGGAAGCACGCCACGGAAAGGCCTGAAGGATAGAGCACATCTGCGGGGACGTGGCCAGAGTAGCCTGCTGAGTGGCAAAGTTCGGTACTAGGATCTGATTCGTCGTCGCGCCGTATTGACGTATGCCCTCGTAGTTCACAAAGAAGAACAGTTTGTCCTTCTTGACCGGACCGCCCAACGACAATCCATATTGCCCGTAGCGAAAGGGTGGGATGGCGGGATTGCCGTTCACGTCAAAGTCGTTGAAATTCCGCGAATCGAGTATAGAGTTTCTGAGGTATCCAAAAAGAGAGCCATGGAAATCGTTGCCGCCGTGCTTGGTCTCGACGTCAATTTGGCCACCGGCTTGCGTTCCGTACTGTGCATCGTACAACGCGCTGTTGACGCGATATTCTTCGATGGCGTCCTGGGAGATTTGCAGACGGGTTTGTGACTTCTGAGCCTGCTCCTGTATGCCGCCGGCATCGACTCCATCAATCTGAAAGTTATTGTCGTCGCGCGCTCGGCCCGCGAAGCGAATCGTACGCTGATCGCCTCCGCCATCATCTTGAGCGAAAGGGGCGAGAAGCGTAAAACTTGACCAGTCACGCCCGTTGTTGGGCAGATTCTCGATCTGGTCGGTGCGGATGACGGTGGACGCTTCCGCTGAACTGCGGTCCGCAGGCGCTGCTGACGCCTTCACTTCGACTCTTTCCGTAGGCGCGCCCACCGCAAGCGTAGCGTCAAGAGTCCGTGTTTGACCAACTTGCACTGTCACGTCGTCAATGACTCTAGTCTTGAAGCCAGTATGCGTAACGGTTACGGAGTAGCGGCCAACAGCCAGGCCAGGGAAGCGGTAGTAGCCATTCGAATTGGTCGTCTGCTCTTGCGGGATGCCTGTGTCTACGGCCAGGATTTTGACCCTGGTCGCAACCACAGCCGCTCCGCTTTGATCGGTCACCGTGCCTTCGAGCACTGCGCGATCCACTTGGGCGAACGCCACTGCCGCCAGGAACCAAGCGAGCATCAGGCCAGCTGTGACCTTCACACCGCAAAGGAGTTTCGAGGCGGAATGATTTGTCTTCATGCGAGAATGATCCTCCGACAAGAATGGCGAAATACCCCTGTGTCCACTGCGATGGTCCAACAGTGTCATCGGGGGGACTGCTCCGCGCCCAGGAAAAATCCCTTCAGGATGAGTCGAGATTCTAGGAAGGCTTTGTGACACCGTGATTAAGAACCACATTAATATTTCTTCAGATTCAGCGCGGGGATTGAATCCTAATAAGCGGGAGCCCTTACCTCAATGCAGTGGCTTGTGGCAGTTTGAAATCGCGATCGCGTGCTTTTTCAGCTAGTCTTCAGGAAGCAAGGTGATCATCGCGGATGCGCTCCCTATGAACCTCCTCATCGTGGAAGACGAAGCGCGTATGCTGGAATTGCTCCGGCGCGGACTCGGCGAAGAAGGTCACTCGGTGACTTGCGCGCCCGACGGCGAGGAGGGTTTGTACCTCGCTCGGAACTACTCCTTTGACGTCGTCATCCTCGACGTCATGATGCCCAAATTGGACGGCTTTCAAATGCTGCAGCGGATGCGTTCCGCAAAGGTCGCAACGCCCGTTCTGGTGCTGACCGCCAAAGATACCGTTCCTGACGTAGTACGCGGGCTTGATCTGGGAGCGGATGACTATCTCACCAAGCCATTCTCGTTCACTGAATTGCTCGCCCGGCTTCGAGCCGTGCGGCGCCGCGCCCATCAACTGCAGAATCCGAAGCTGCGAGTCTCGGACCTCACGCTCGACCCCTCGACTCGCGAGGTGTCGAGGGCGGGCCTGAGCATCTCCTTGACGCGCACGGAATACAACCTCCTGGAAAGGCTTATGTATCGGGTCGGTAAAGTTGCTGAGCGGCGGGCATTAATCGAAGCCGTCTGGGGTTTCGATCGCGATATCGAAGAGAACACCCTCGATGCCTTCATGCACTTGCTGCGGAGCAAGATTGACAAGCCCGGACAGCCGAAACTGATTTACACGGTACGCGGCGTGGGATATGTGATCCGTGAGGCATCGCAATTGTGACGAGACTCTCCATCGGCTTGCGGCTTACGCTCTGGTATCTGGCGATCTTCGCGTTGGGGCAGTTCGTTTTTGGAGCGGGCATGTGGTTGGTGTTGCGCCATCACCTTGTAAGCATCGTTGATGAAAATCTGCAACACCAAACCGAGGACTTGCAAAGCTTCCTGATGATGCAGAAGAAGACGGCGGACGTAGACAAGTTTCGGGAAGAAGTTACGGAAGTCTACGCGCTGGAGCATGCCGGCGAATACCTTGCGATTTCCACTTCCACTGGCGATCCGGTATATATCTCGGATTTTCTCAAGAAGAACGGCTTTGCGGCTTCAGTGTCGCCTGGCATGGGCTCGACGACCGCGTTTGTTTTCGAAGACAGAATCCTCGGGAAAAAGCACCTTCGCTTCTTACGATCCAGTGTAAATACGCACGACCTTATATTCGTTGTGTCGATGGGCGCCCCTACGAAAGAGGTGCGGGAAACTCTGCGTGCTTTCCGGAACTATCTTTTGTTATTCGCTCCTCTGATGCTCCTGATCTCGTCCGCCGGTGGCTACTGGCTCAGTCGTCGCGCACTGGCTCCGGTCGACGCTCTGACCCGCACCGCGCGCAATGTCAGCGGCCAAAATTTCAGCATCCGTTTGGAGAAACTGGAGACCGGCGACGAACTGCAACGTTTGTCGGATACTTTAAATGAGATGCTGGATCGCATCGAGAAGGTATTTCTGCGGACCACGCAGTTCACTGCGGATGCGTCGCACGAGTTGCGCACTCCCATCTCGCTGATGCGCACCGAGGCGGAAGTAGCCTTGCGACGAGAGCGAGATGCCGACTCATACCGGGAAGCACTACAGCACATTCTGAAAGAAGCCGAGAGGATGTCTGTGCTGATCGAGGATTTGCTGGTGCTGGCTCGCGCCGATTCTGGGCGAGAGGTCCTTAAGCTGCAACCGCTTGAACTCGGGGAATTCCTGCGCGACTGCATGAAGGATTGGAAACCTCTGGCCGCCCGAGCCGGCCATGAACTCAACTTGCGTTCCCGCGAGGCCGGCAATCTTTGGGTAATGGCGGATGAATCGTCGTTTCGGAGAGTCTTGATGATCCTGCTCGACAACGCCGTCAAATATACGCCCGTTCCCGGCGTCATCGACGTGCTCCTTGAGGAACGCGATCAGTGTGCAGTTGTAAGTGTGAACGACACGGGGATCGGAATCTCCACTGAGGAACGGGAGAAGATATTTGACCGCTTTTACCGCGTTGATAGGGCGCGTGGGCGAGCGACCGGAGGAGCGGGATTGGGTTTGGCAATTGCCCGCTGGATCGTAGAATGCCACGGCGGTTCAATCACCGTAGAGAGTGCGGCCAATCAAGGATCGACGTTTTCTGTGCAAATGCCTGCCATTTCTCAACCTTCTTAACGAATCAGTGTTCGCTCCACTTTACTAGGCGGCGTGCACCTCGAAAAGTGTGTATAAGTCGCCGCGTGGTCGCTTTTGGGGCTATTTCGCGCTAGCCGATCAGTTCATGCAGGCTGCAAACGAACGGAAAACATTGCGGTCGACCTCAGAAGCGTTTGGACTACTTGCTCCGATACCGGCGCGATTTTCCGATTGCGGTGGTGGAAGCGAAGTCAATATATGCCACACCGGGTGATGGGTTACAGCAGGCGAAGGAGTACGCCCAGATTCTCGGTCTCGAGTTCGCCTATGCAACGAATGGGCGTGGCATCGTAGAGCACGATTTTCTCACTGGGCGGGACAACGACCTGGATACATTTCCCACTGCCGACGATCTGTGGGGACGGTTGCGGGGCAATGAAGGCGTAGACGAGAACACTGCGGAAGGCGTGGAACACCCCTTTCGATGGGTCCCCAACCCGTAAACAGTCGTGACGGGGTCCAGAAACGGGTTTCGAGGACATTTGGCTCGGTTCACGTTGAGGGAAATCACGCTTCCCCCAAGCCGACTTGAACTAAGCCGCTTTGCGGCGGACGCATTCGCGTGTCGCTGAGCCGAGGGTCGAGGTGATCTGAGCTAGTTTGTGTCGCAGAGGAGGAACTCTCTGTGACCCATCTACGCCAG
>Ga0182024_10017145_pt1 | contig 13642 bp, 11 predicted proteins | sample P32metaG_FD_120480 | JGI IMG/M metagenome (GOLD analysis project Ga0182024, IMG submission 120480) | Permafrost microbial communities from Stordalen Mire, Sweden - P3-2 metaG (Illumina Assembly) | ecosystem: Environmental > Terrestrial > Soil > Wetlands > Permafrost | place: Sweden: Stordalen... | reverse complement strand
TACGCTTGCGCGCCGGTCATCGGGAGATTGACCACATAATTGCCTCCATTGGTGGAGACCGTCTGCGTGACCGTCTGCCAGTTCACCGGATTTAGCGACGCCGTCGATTGCAGGACGTATCCGGCAACCGGCGCCGGCCACGAGAGGATGTCGCCTCCACCGGATTCTGTAATCGCCAAAGCCGGCCCTTCTGCCGGAGCCGAAGCCAGCGCCGTAAATTGAAGTCCGGCCCCTTCCAGCAACGAAGTCCAGCTCGCGCCACCATTGGTTGTGACCGCCAAATTCGGCGCCCTGTAATCGTTCCCGATCACGACATAAACACCAGACGAATCCGCCGCCAGAAGGTTCACGGCGCCGCCTGGAGCGCTGGGTGACACCGCCCAACTTGCCCCCGCGTTCGTGCTGATGAAGAGCGTGCTCTGAAACCCAAAATTCTCGGCCCCCGCGTACACACGATCCGAGTTCTGCGGATCAACGAGCAGCGCCTGGACATCGAGGACCGTCAGCCCGTTCGTCGCCACCACCCAGCTATTTCCCGCATCCACGCTCTTAAAAACCCCGTACGAGTAGGAGCCAGCGTATAGACCGCTGGGGTTATGGGTATCGATCGCCACGTTTTGCATCTCTGGATAATTCGGAAATGCCGGCAAACCCGCGCTGACTGAGAACCATGCCGCGCCGCCATTGGTGGTCTTATACACGCCATCGAAACACGCCACGTAGAGCGTTCCGGTGCGCGTCGGATCCACCGCCATCAGGTTGGCCGTCGCCCCGGTATAGGCAGGCGATAAAAATCCCAAGCCAGTGTTCGCATAGATCCAATTCGCGCCGCCATTCGTGCTGCGGAAAAATCCGTTTTTCGTCAACGCATACACGATCGCAGAATTGTCCGGATCCAGTTGGACCGCATACACGACCCCGCTGAGCAGGCCAGTGTTGCTCAGGTCCCACGTCTCCGTTGCGTCAAGCGATTTGAACAATCCCTGGAAACCCGTCGGCTGCACGGCGTCCTTGACGGAAAAATTGGGAGAATCAGTAAATCCCGTGACAGCCACCTCGCCATCCGCACGGACGGCGATGCCATTAACCTGGTCATCCCCAGTGCCGCCAAGATACGTGCAGTAAATCAGGTCGGTTCCATTCGAGCCCAGCTCCGCCACAAAGCCATCGCCGACGAACGCGGCGCCCTCGCCGCCAAAGGATGCTTGCAAGGCGTTGGTGGTGGGTAAATCGCCATCCTGCGAATTGCCCGCAAAATACACATTCCCATGGGCATCAACTCCAATGGCCCGGCCAGTATCGCCATATTTGCCCGCAAAATAAGTTGAGTAAACCATGCTCCCGTCCGTATCAAACTTCGCCACAAAAGCCGCGCTGTCCGCCCCGTAAAAGGACGCGCCGTTGGTCGGTTGATACGCGTTCATCGTTGGAAAGTTGGTCGAATACGTCAGGCCGGTGACATACGCCGCGCCGGCGTCATCCACGGCCACAGCTCCGACCGGTTGACCACTCCCGGCCAAGCCGAGATCTTCGTTCTCATAACTCGTTCCTCCCAAAAACGTCGAATAAACCAACTCGCTTCCGTCCGCGCTCAATTTGGCCACAAATCCATCCCCGTTGCCCCCATACACTGGCTGCGCCGCGTGCGCCGTCGGGAAATTTGACGACGACGTAAACCCCGTGATGACCGCCTCGCCACTTGGATCCACCGCGATGCTCGTGGCCGCGTCCGTGTTGCTGCCGCCTAGATATGTCGAATAAATCAGCGCGGTTCCTGTCGGATTTAGCTTCGTGATAAACGCGTTGCGGCCATTGTAGCTTTTCGCCGCCTTGGTGGATTGAATCGCGTTCATGACCGGAAAATTTGTCGCCGTCGTATAACCCGTCACAAACGCATCCCCGTTCGTGTCCACCGCGATGCCCAAACCGGACGATCCCGTCGTCGTAAAATCGTTGGTCGCGCCTCCTCCCAGATACGTCGAATAAACCAGCGTCCCGTTCGTGTCGAATTTGGTTACAAACGCCGATTGCGATCCCAGCAAGTTGGATTGGAACGCATTGTCAATTTGGAAGTCCGCCGCGAATGTGTTCCCCGTGACATACACATTTCCCTGCGCGTCCACTGCAATTCCCATCCCTTGATTCAATGCGCTGCCGCCAAACGTTTCCGAATAATTCAACAGCGGATCAATGACCAGCGGCTTGGTCTTGTCATAATCCGCCACTTGAATCCGCGCCTCAGTCTCCGACTGCATAACGTAATTTCCCGAAAGCATTTTCCGCCCGGCGGCCGTCTCCTGATATACCACAGGCTTGTGCTGGCGCACCGTCTTTGCTCCCACTTCGAGCAACAAATCGCCATTCGCATCGATATTGATTCTTTTCGCGCCGTCAAATTCCATGGCAATGGCGCCTAAATCCGCCCCCGGCTGCACAATCAAGTCGTACTCCAGTTTTTGTTGGTTTCCATAATAAACCAAATCAACTCCCGGATAGATTTCGTGGTACTTCACTTTGCCAAACGTCGGGGCGCCCAATTTCCAGCCATTCGAGTCATTCCCGTGAAAATAATTGGCCGTGCCCGCCTGCAAATCCAGCCCTTCCACGGCAGGCCGCTCGTTGGCCCCTGCAAATCTCAAACGCAACCCGCTGTCGTGGTCCAAACGCAACCACGCTTCACTGCGCGCCAATCCCACGGCGCCGCCAGCTCCATGCGCCACAAAGTCCACCGCAGAATCCGCCTGGCCGACATTGAACTCGAAACTCAGCGGCCTCGCCGCATCGAATCGGGCCAAATCAGCCGCGTGGGTATAAAATGCCGTGAGCGAAACCGCCGCCAGCGCTGCGCGTTTCAAAAAAATTGTCAACTGCATAGAAATTTAGTTTGCTTGCAGACAGACGTTGGTTTTCTTGGACGCGATTTTTTTAAATTTAACGGTGGCAAAATACAAGCATTTTCGCCCAGCGCTTTTTTGGCTGCGCTCCTGCCGAGCCATGCTCGTGCTCCGTTACTTGACTTTTGCTGTGGCACTGTTTGGGTTGGCCGCTCACGGCGCCAACCTCACGATCCGCGTCCGCGTGCCAGCCGATAGCGAAACCGTCTATCTCGCGGGCGACATTCCCGCCCTCGGCCCCTGGGATCCACACAAATTTCCCATGGAAGGCGATGGCCTCAACCGCACCGCGACGCTCCAACTCCCCGCCGGTTCCACGCTCGAATTCAAACTCACGCTCGGCTCGTGGGAAACCGTCGAGACAACCCCTTCCGGAGGCTTCACCAGCAATCGCTCCTGCACAATGCCCGCCACCGGCAACGCCACTTACTCCGGCGCCGTCGAAGCCTGGGGTTCCGGAAAATCCACGCCCAAAAAATCCACCGCCACCGCCTCCGTTTCTATTCTCAGCACGAATTTTTCCATCCCACAACTCAACCGCACTCGCCGCATCTGGCTTTATCTCCCGCCCGATTACGCCACCTCCACCAAAACCTATCCCGTCCTCTACATGCACGACGGCCAAAATGTCTTCGACAACGCCACGAGTTTTGCCGGTGAATGGGGTGTGGACGAAACCGTTGACCAACTTCACGCCCACGGCGGTCCCGATTGCATCGTCGTCGCCATCGACAACGGCGGTAGCCACCGCATGACAGAATATCAACCGAACTTTACCCAATTCAACGACGGCAAAGGCGGCGCCTACATCACCTTCATCGTCCACACTCTCAAACCCTATATCGACCGCCATTATCGCACCCGTCCCGACCGCCTCAACACCGGCATCGGCGGCTCCAGCATGGGCGGCCTCATTTCCCTTTACGCCGTCCTCAAATATCCCGACGTCTTCGGTCGCGCCTTCCTTTTTTCCACTTCCTTCCAAATGAAACCCGAACTCTTCGATTTCGCCCGCCCCGTCAAATCTCCTCAACCGCCATCGCGCCTCTATTTCCTCTGCGGCCAAAAAGAAAGCTCCAACCCCACCTTCGACTCCGCTCCCCAAACCCGCATGGCCGATCTCCTCACCACCAACGGCTTCACCATCCGCTCCGTCATTGTTCCCGACGGCCAGCACGCCGAATGGTTCTGGCGCCGCGAATTCCCCGCCGCCTTCAAATGGCTCTTTCAGTAAGGCGCGCAATCTTCCAACCACCCTTCACTTCGCCGCCGCAGGCTTGCTCGCTATCCCAGCCGTCCCGCCCCGACCAGACGCCAACAATTGCCCCAATACCGCTCCGTTCTTGGGAATCAAGGTAATCACCGCTTGTCCGTCTATAATGTTCTGCGTTTCCAGCGTTTCAAACAACGCGCGGGAAATGTCGGCGTCCTCCGAAATTTTCTGCAATGCCGCGCCCACAATTTGCGGGCGCATCGCCGCCGCCTTCGCAAATTCATTGGCCGCCTGCCGCTCCGCTGTGCTGGAAATGATGCTGACCTGGTTGACGCCGTCCTGCTTGATCGCCCCGGTCACCTGACGCAGCCGATTCACCACTTTCTCCTCAATTTGTTTCGTCATTTCCGCGTCGCGAAAATGCACCTTGCGAATATACACCGAGCCGAGAGTGAATCCCCATTCCTGCGATTGCGGCGAAACCTCGTCGCGCACGGTCTGGCTCATCGGATGCCGGTTTTCCAACATGCTCGCCAGCTTCAGATTGCTCAAACACCGCACCGTCGAGTTGCCGACGTTCGCCGCCAGCGACCCGCGCGGATCCGCGTTCTTGAACAAGTACGCCACCGGATCGCTAATCGACATTTCATACCAAATCCCGATGCCCATCGGCGCTCCTTCCTCCGAATTGACCGGCGTACTCCGGATATACGCCTGATCCAGCCGCAAATCCAACACGTGACATTTGCCCAGCAGGCTGACCAGTGGCGCCTTCAAACCAAGTTTGAAAATCAGCCAATGCAACCCCGGTTCATCGATCACCGCCACAACTTTGCCGAACAAGTCATACACTTTGCACTCCCGTTCCTCCACCACTGTGTAAAGACCCAACGCGCGCGCGATCCCAAAGAAAACCGGCATCGCGATCAGCATCCCGATAAACATTCCCAGCCCCGAAATGAAAAACAGCGCGAGACCGGACATATCGTGGAAATTACTCATGATTCACCTCCAGAAAAATGGACTTCGCTTCACTAAACAATTTCAACCGCACGTTGCGCACGTACGCCTCCAGCGCCCCTGCCCCGCTCTTCTTTAAATCGCCCAATTGCGCCGCCAGCGCGATCAGCGGCTGCACTTCCGCCTCGGCTTTCAGCGTCTCGATTTCCACCGCGCGTTTGGACTGCACAATCTTTTGGTCGGCTGAGGCCTGCGCCAGGCTGATGTCCGACGACACCTGATTATAGGCCGTGTTGATCGCCGCCAGCGCCGATTCCACATCCGGCGGCGGATCAATTCCCGTGATCAGCGACGCGTCCAACACCACTCCGTAACGCGCGTCCGATTGCGCGCACTCGTGCGCCATGTGATCGTTGATGTCGCTCAAATTCTTGCGCAGGTCATTGATCGAGATGCCAATCGTCGCCGTCGCCAAGCCAAGATGCGGCGCAGTTTCGTCGGCCGCCTTGGCCGCTGGCGGCGCCTCAAAAATGGCGATCCGCTCGCGCAACACCGATATGAAGTACCCCATCACGTGCGTTATGGGACGTTTCACGCCAAACAGATACGCATACAGATTTCGCTCCGAGACACGCCAGCGAATCTGTCCCACCAATCCAGTGTTCAGTTGATCTTTCGTCACCGCCTCCAAAATCGTGCCGCCGTTGTTCGCCGAGGGATCATCCGGGTCCATCGCCAGATTCATCGTCTGCGTGGCAACCGACACCTTATGCACCTTTTCCCACGGCCATTTGAAGTATGGCCCCCCCGACGGAATCACCCGCACTTGCGGATACACATAACGCTGCTTCTCCTCGTCATTCATCGACGCCGCAATCGGATCCTCGACCGTCGTCGCGTTGCCCACCCGCTCCGCGCGACCGAAACTCGTCTTCACCGCCCGCTCGTTTTGGTTCACCGTAAACAGTCCCGCCGCCAGATACCGCACCAGAAACCAGGCAACGAATCCGCCAACACATCCGAAAAATATGGGGGTCATATGTTGTTTGATTGATACCAGCCTCCCCACCAAAGAGCCATTCCAACTTGTCCCCCTCTTTGTAATCCACGGGAGGACATCACTGCCGCGCGACGCCCGGAGCCCGCTACTTGTTCGGGTAAGACCGAATAGCGGCGGCGCACGTCTGGGACCTATAATCACACTACGAAAGCTCAATTATTGACATGATGCAAAAAAATTTCTCTAAAACAGACGGCGCCTCGAGGCACGCGCGTTCGATCTCTTGGCTGGCATTGGCTGTTCTTTTTCTCCACCACGTTGCCATCGCGGCTCAAGGGCCGGTGGATCTTGGCACAGCCGGCGATTATGCCATCCTATCAAAATCAGGAATCAGCACCGTGCCGCCTTCCGCTGTGACTGGCAATCTTGGCGTGAGCCCCATCAAATCCTCGGCCATCACTGGATTCTCCTTAACCCTGGACAGTTCCGGTCAATTTTCGACCTCGGCTCAGGTGACAGGCAAAGCATACGCCCCCGACTATGCCTCTCCTACTCCGGTTAATTTGACCACGGCAGTGAGCGACATGCAAACCGCATACACCGATGCCGCAGGACGAACCTTGCCTGATCATACGGAACTCGGAAGCGGAAATATTGGCGGCCTGACCCTCGCCGCTGGACTTTATAAGTGGAGCACCGGTGTGACCATCCCGGCCAACGTCACTCTGTCAGGCGGCCCAAATGATGTCTGGATCTTTCAGATCGCGGGAAATCTCAGTATCGCCAGCGGGAAGGCTGTCGTCCTCAGCGGCGGCGCCCAGGCCCAAAATGTATTCTGGCAGGTCGCGGGCGGTGTCGGGGTGGCGCTCGGCTCGACCTCACAGTTTGAAGGGACCATTCTCGCCCAAGCCGCGATCACCATGCAGACCGGCGCATCCGTCAACGGCCGGCTCCTGGCGCAGACTGCGGTGACGCTGGACGCCAACACCATTACAGCTACCGCCGTTTCGGTTCCCCTGAAATTCGGTTCCATCGGTCGTGCCCCGAACGGCACAGTGACTCTTGCCATTCTCAACACACCCGGTCTCGCTTTGACACTTCAAGTCTCCACCAACCTCACGTCCTGGACGACTCTCGCTGCGCTGACTCCGACCAACAGCCCCTACATCTTCACCGACACAACAGATTCGGCTGACCGCGATCTCTTCTACCGTGCCTTCTATAACTGATCCTCGGCGCGAGGCGACCGACAAAAAATAGGCGGCCATTCAAAGTTCTTCCGCGCGTATCTTTGGGGTCGCATCTACGTTTCGTCGCTTCTAAACCTCAGCGTCCCCGTTTTGCCTCTGTTCTTTCGCAGAAAAACCGAAAAACCCTTCAGGATCAGCAATCCCTGTGCCATCTTCTTATCGGGACGTGGAAAATAAAGTTGTATAAGTGGAATACAGTCCATAACGGGGTAACGCCTATTCCGCTTCTTGTGCCAGGATCCTGCCATGACAGGCAAAAATGTCATTTTGCAAAATGTGGACGCCGCCTCGTCGCTCGATGGTCCGGCCTTCCCCCGCATCTCGTCATTTTTAATTTTTAATTCTGAATTCTTAATTTCCAGCATGTGCGCCTCATGTGCCCGGAGTCGCATTTTGCGAGCGTGGAGCCGTGATAAATGTGCGTTTACGTGCGGTAATGTGCGGCAATGTGCGGTAATGTGCGCCTTTTTCTCGCGCGAGGCCGTCGATTCCAAATATTCGTCGTTCCTTTCAAAAACTTCCCTGGATGCGTCCGCCCTGAATCATTTGGCTTGTCGCGCCGCCTTATTTCCGTTTTGGTGTCGCCACAAAAATTGTTTCCAAGATCGAGCATTATGAAAGCCGCCCGTTTGAATCGCCTGTTTAATCAAAAATCGAAACGCTGCTTCAACGTCGCCATTGACCACGGATTCTTTAATGAGCCGGATTTTTTGGCCGGGATTGAAAACATGGACAAGGCCATCGCCATCGTCGCGGCGGCCGGCCCGGACGTAATTCAGTTGACCGTCGGCCAGGCTCCTATTTTGCAAGCCATCCCGGGACGCCATAAGCCCGCTTTGGCATTGCGCGCCGACGTGGCCAATGTCTATGGACGCGAACTGCCGAAGAGTCTTTTCAGTCGCATGATTGGCAGCCCGATCGAGCAGGCGTTGCGCCTGGATGCCGCCTGCGTCGTGGTAAATCTTTTTCAAATCCCCAACCAACCCTCCCTGACTGGTCAATGCCTGCAAAACATCCTTCAGATCAAACCGGAGTCTGACCGCTATGGCATGCCGCTCATGGTTGAACCGTTGGTTTTTCAGGAGAACAAAAAAGCGGGCGGTTACATGGTGGATGGCGATTTGCGCAAAATCTCCGCGCTGGTCCGCCAAGCCGTCGAGTTGGGCGCTGACATTATCAAGGCCGATCCGACAACGGACGCAAACGAGTATGGTCAGGTCATTGAAATTGCGGGGCGAATTCCGGTCCTGTTGCGCGGTGGCGGCAAAGCGCCGGACAAAGAAATTTTGGAACGCACGGAAGCGCTGATCCAGCAGGGCGCATCCGGAATCGTGTATGGACGCAACGTAATTCAGCATCAGAATCCTTCCGGCATGGTCAAGGCGCTCATGGCCATCGTGCATGACGGCGCCACGGCCAAATCCGCCGCGAAATTTCTCACTGCATGAGCGCGCCAGTCCGAATTGGAGTCATTGGCGGAGGCATGATGGGCCGCGAAGTCGCGAGCGCATTGAGCCGCTGGTTTGTGCTCGATAATTTTCCCGTGCGGGCGGAATTGATGGGGGTCTGCGATGTCGCTGAGAAGCCGCGCGAATGGTTTCGCCAAGTCCCGACGGTCAAATTAATCACGGCCGATTATCGCCAACTCCTCGCGTCAAACGAAATCGATGTCGTGTACGTCGCCGTGCCGCACGACCTGCACGAATCCATTTACATCGATGTGCTGAAGTCCGGAAAAGACCTGTTCGCCGAGAAGCCGTTTGGCATCGATCTTCAAGCGGCGCGCGCCATTTCTGACGCTGCAAATCATCATGGCCGATTCGTCCGTTGCAGTTCTGAATTCCCATTTCTGCCCGGCCCGCAGCGCGTCTTTCAAATGGCCCGGTCTGGCAGGTTGGGCCGGTTGATTGAGATCCGGACCGGCTTCCATCATTGCAGCGATCTGGATCCGTCCAAACCAATCAATTGGAAACGACAAATCAAGACGTGCGGCGAAATTGGCGTCATGGGGGATTTGGGAATGCACATGGTTCATATTCCTTTTCGATTGGGATGGAAACCGAAGCGCGTCTATGCGCAATTGCAGAAAATTTATCATGAGCGTCCCGACGGTCGTGGCGGCATGGCGGCCGCCGACACCTGGGACAACGCCATGCTTCACACCGAGGCGGACATTGACGGCGCGGAAGTTCCGATGCGATTTGAAATGAAGCGCCTCGCGCCCGGCGAGACCAATACGTGGTTTTTGGAGATTCTTGGAACGGACGGCGGCGCCAAATTCAGCACGAAAGAACCGAAAACACTCTGGACGTTCACGCGCGAAAAGGAACAATTTTGGCAGCGCACCGATCTTGGATTTCAGATGCCTTTTCCGACCATCACCGGCGGCATCCTGGAGCCTGGCTTTCCGGATTGCTTTCTCCAAATGTGGGCGGTGTTTCTCGCCGAGCGCGCTGGCAAACTGGAGGGACGATTTGGGTGCGTCACGCCGGCTGAAGCGCTCCAAAGCCACGAACTGTTTGCGGCGGCGCTCAGGTCGCACGCGGATAAACGCGCCATTTCCCTCGGAGAAATATGAGCGCGCGATTGGGCATACTTGCGGGTGGCAACTGGATAGTTGACAAGCTTAAATTCATCGACACCTATCCCCAGCAGGACGCGCTGGCGAATATTTCATCCGAATCCATCGGCAGCGGCGGCAGTCCTTTTAATTTGCTCGTCGATCTGGCCAAATTAGGTGCCCCGTTTCCACTGGCCGGCGTGGGCTTGATTGGCGCGGACGCCGATGGCGACTGGATCGTGCAGCAGTGTGTCAAACACGAAGTTAATATCGACCAATTAAGGCGTCATCCTTCGGCCCACACTTCCTATACGGATGTGATGGTCGTGCAATCAACCGGGCGGCGCACGTTTTTTCATCAGCGCGGGGCCAATGCATTCCTGGACGATCAACATTTTGATTTCAGCTCCCGGTCTGAAAAAATCTTCCATTTGGGCTACCTGCTTTTGCTTGACGCTTTGGATCAGCCCGACCCGGAATTCGGCTCCGTTGCGGCGCGGGTCCTGAATCGAGCCCGGGCGGCCGGCCTGCGCACGAGCATTGACTTGGTGAGCGAAGACAGCCGCCGGTTTACAGACATTGTCCGCCCCGCGTTGCGTCAAGTGGATTATTGCTTCTTGAATGAGTTTGAATTGGAGCGGACGACGGAAATTGAAATCCGGCGCAAGGACGTCCTCGATTTTGCCGCGCTGGAAAGAGCTGCCCGCAAACTCAGCGAGACCGGCGTAAAAGAATGGGTCATCGTGCATTTCCCTGAAGGCGCCTGCGCGGTCGGACACGAAGGCAAAACATTCTGGCAAGGCAGCCTGAATGTTCCGCCATCAAGAATCGTGAGCGCCGTCGGAGCAGGGGACGCGTTCGCGGCCGGCGTCTTGTATGGATTGCATGAGAAACTTGGGATTCAGTCGGCCCTTCGCTACGGAGTCTGCGCCGCGGCTTCGTCATTGCTCGCTGCCGGGTCCTCGGATGGGGTGCAGGCGCTGCTGCAATGTCTGGAACTTGAGAAATCCGCCCGCGCCCGGCAGTTGCCTTCGGGAGCATCTCGTTGCTGAGCGCCAAATCGGGCTTTTTGTCACAAATATTTGACTTGCGGCAGGGCGCCGAAAGGTTTATACGTAAGGTGTCTTAGATGGGCTGTGCCCGTCTGCATGGTGTCATTTTGAAGCATACATGAACATGTTCCAACCCGTGAGGGCCTCTTGAGTCGGCCCTTTTCTCCTCGTCAATACCCTTCGCCCGCCTCCTTTACGCGCGTCAACGGAAAAATTCGCGCCCGGGAAGTCCGCGTCATCGATGTGGACAAAAAGCAATTGGGTGTCCTTCCTCTGCCGGAGGCGATCAACCTTGCCCGCACCAAAGGGGTGGACCTGGTCGAGATCGCGCCGAACGCGACGCCGCCGGTCTGCCGTCTGGTGGACTTTGGCAAGTATCGCTACGAATTGGCGAAACAAGAGAAGGAATCGCGCAAGCACCAGCACGCCAATAAGGTGAAGGAGATCCAGCTCAGTCCGAATATCGATCCGCACGATTTCGGCGTGAAGTTGCAGCACGCCATTAATTTCCTGTGCGAAGAAATGAAGGTCAAAGTGACCTTGCGTTTCCGCGGTCGCGAGATGGCTCACAAGGAATTTGGATTTCAGCAGGTCAATAAGTTCGTGACCGAACTGGCGACATTTGCCCATCCGGATGCGCCGCCCAAGCTTATCGGCAAGGGCATCAACGTTATGCTGAGTCCGTTGCCGCGCGCCAAGCGCGCCAAGAATCCGAAGGCGCCGGAAGGTGGCGCGGAAGCCGCAGAAGCTGCGGATTTTGCGGCCAAAGCCAATGGGGCGGCCAAGAACGGTCACAGCGAACCCGACGAAGCCAACGACGATTCCGAGCCAGGCGAAGAAGGCGAGAGCGGCACGGAGTTAGTCGCCTAACGGCGTTTCCATTCGACCTTGGGCGGTTCCGGCAAACCTTGAGCGCGAAGGGCCGTGCGAAAGTGGGTTTTGGATACTCTCACAAGATTTGCCGCCCCTTTTTTGGCGACAAATTCTTTCGCTGCGGCATCCACCGCCGCTGAGGCGCCTTTGGGAAATTCCATTTCGAATTGCTTTCCGAGTTGGCTCAGGCGCGTGACAAATTCGTTGCGCGCTAAAATGGATGCGGCCGCCACCGCCAGATCCGATTCCGCTTTGTGGCGCTGCACCAACTCCAGACCTTGGCCCAGCTTCATCAAGGCTTTCTCCACCGTTGCTTTGTCATGGGCAAATTGATCGCTGATGGCGCGCACAGGCGGCGGAACCATGCGGTGCGACTGTCCCATCAGGTCTTCGATCACGCGCGCATGGCCCCATGCCAGGATCTTATTGACGCTTCCCATCGTTTTGTATAGCCGGTTATACGCTTCGTTGCCGATGTTCACCGTGGCATGCACGCACCCCGGCGTCTGCCGGATAATCTTGGCCAATTCGGCGATACGGCGGTCGCTCGAAATGTTTTTTGAGTCCTGCACGCCCGCGCCTTTCCAGGCGTTTAAAACGGCCTCGTTCACATACACGCCGGCGATGCAAAGCGGTCCGAAAAAATCGCCTTTGCCGCTTTCGTCCACGCCAAGGCGCGGATCGAGCAATTCCGGATTTAAGACCGTCTCGTATCCCAGCTTGACCTCCTGCAAAATCTTCGGCTCCAGAACAAATTCGACAAAATCCCGCGCGCCTTTTCCCTGAATGACCAATTTGCCGCTCTGGTAATAAACGAGGTTGACCTTTTCCTTTTCCGCGCCGAAGTGCGCATAAGGAACCTCGCGAAACACAAAATCATTGGCGCGCAAATACTCCTCCAGCGACGCCGCCTGGGCGTCGGTCAATTTCTGCGTGAAAGTGGCTGCGGTCACATCGGCATGGTAGCGCGAGCGCATTGGAAAGAAATGTTTTTGCGCGGAGGGAGCGAGCGCTTACACTCGCCGGGTTGTGCCTTCAAAAATCCCGAAACTGTCCGCTCGAATTATTTGCGCCAAGATCGTGCGCTGGTTCAGCGCGCATCAACGCGATCTCCCCTGGCGCCGCACGCGCGATCCTTACGCGATCTGGATTTCGGAAATCATGCTGCAGCAAACGCAGGTGAAGACGGTCATACCGTATTTTGAGCGATGGATGCGCGAATTGCCGACCGTGACCGCGTTTGCAAAAGCGAAACCCGAGCGCGTCCTCAAACTTTGGGAAGGATTGGGCTACTATCGTCGCGCGCGCCACGCGCAGAAGGCCGCGCAGCTCATCGTGCGGGATTTTGGCGGTCAGTTTCCTGAGAAATTTGAAGATGTGCTGGCGTTGCCCGGAATAGGACGTTACACCGCGGGCGCCATATGCAGTCTGGCCTTCAATGCTCCGACGCCGATCCTCGACGGCAATGTCATTCGTGTATTAACCAGGGTATATGGCGTGACCGGTAATCCGCGCGACAAAAAAGTCAACGCGGAGCTGTGGAGCCTCGCCGAGTCGCTCGTGGCTGCGGCGCAAGATCGTTCGTCGCTCAACCAGGGACTGATGGAATTGGGCGCCTTGGTTTGCGCGCCACGCGATCCCAAATGCGAAGTCTGCCCTGTCCGAGACCTTTGCGACGCCCGGCGAACCAACCGCGTCCATCTACTGCCAATGCTTGACAAACGTCCAGCGGCCACGCGCCGCCGATTCGCCGCCTTCATCGTGCGGAAGGACAACCGGTTCCTAGTGGCGTAACGCCCGGCTGATGTTGTAAACGGGTTACTCTGGGAATTTCCCAATG
>Ga0182024_10017144_pt1 | contig 13644 bp, 15 predicted proteins | sample P32metaG_FD_120480 | JGI IMG/M metagenome (GOLD analysis project Ga0182024, IMG submission 120480) | Permafrost microbial communities from Stordalen Mire, Sweden - P3-2 metaG (Illumina Assembly) | ecosystem: Environmental > Terrestrial > Soil > Wetlands > Permafrost | place: Sweden: Stordalen... | reverse complement strand
CGACCACCAGCACGAACGGGTCGAGTTCACCGCGGTCGGCCTTGTGCCACCACTCGATGAAGGTGTCGGCGCCCTGCTCCGGGCCGCATTCGAAGTCGATCAGCGGCCAGTGCACGGCCACCTGGGGCAGCCCGGGCAGCGCGCCCAGGACGATCTCCTCGATGCTGGGCTGGGTGGCCGCCGTCAGCGCTACCGAATCGCCGTCGCAGCCGAGTCCTCCATTCATCCAGAGGATGTGCACCACGGGCTCGGCCGCGGACTGCGCCGAACCGTCGCTGGTCTCCGTGGCAGTGGCCATGAGAGGCCACCCCCTCCCTTGATCTGGCTGGCTGAGATCTAGGTGACCCGGCCGGCCGCGGTTCCGGCGAGTAGGCCGGCTTGGCAGGCGCAGCGCGGGCGGCAGCCACCGTTGCTCCGCAGTAGACTGGGCCTCTCGCCGCGGAAGCGGCCAGGGGCTTCAGTAGTGTCAGGGGCGCGGGGAGGGCCTGACCTGGCCTCCGGTGCGGTCGCACCAGCGGAAGACGGCCGCCTGGCGGTCCCCGATGACCGCCTGGCAGCCCGAACCACGGTGGGCGCGCAGGCGCCTGGGAGATGGTTCATAGAGGCCTTGCCTGCATCATGCGCAGGTGCCGTCATGCTAAACCTCCCCACCATGCGTATCAAGGCAGTAGCGGCAAGTCGCCGGACATAAATGTCCGGCCGGATCAGACAAAGCTGGGGGCCTGGGCGCCCGAGTCCTGACCGGCCGCCTCCCGCCCGTCATCCGGAGCTCGCCGGCTGATCCGGCGGCATCTCGCTGACCAGCGACGTCGTCGCCGGTTCGCCGGATCTGCTGCCCCACGGTGACCACGCGATCCCGTCCAGACGCGTACTCTGTGTTCAGACTGGTCGGGTTTGTGGCGGGGACGGGCCGGAGGAGATAGTGGCGGAACTGCCCAACGGAAACGGGGACGGGTCCATTGAGGTCGTCCCCGTCGTGGTGCTGTCCCAGACATTTCCGGCCCGGCCGTCCTGGATCCCGGAGATCCGCGACTTCGTCCGGCGCTGCCTGGCCGAGTCACCCCTGACCGAAGAGGGCACCCGCGGCGTCAGCGAAACCGTGTTCCGCGCCCTGCTCGACGCCGCGGGACCGACCGGGGCGATCCAGGTCTCCTTCCGGATCTTCCCCGAGCACGTCGAGGTGGACGTGCTGCACTCCAACCAGCCGCCGGCCGAGGTGGACAGGAAGGTGCCCGCCACCACCGCCCGGCCGTCCCCAGCCGGGCCCCCGGCCAGGCCGGGAACGCCCGCGCGGCCGGCGACGTTCGCGGACTGGATGTCCACCGCGCTGCGCCGCGAGGGGCTGACCCAGGAAGCCGCGGCCCGGCAGCTCGGCGTCTCGGTCAAGACCGTCGGGCGGTGGGTGGGCGGCGAGACCGAGCCCCGCCTCCGGGACCTCCGCCGTATCCAGGAACTGTTCGGCGAGCTCCCGTTTCCCTAACGCCCGCCGCTCCCTGACGTCTGCCCTTCCCTGACGTCTGCCCTTCCCTGACGTCCGCCGCTCCCCGCTGTCTGACGCTCCTCAGAGCTCTGCCGTTCCCCCGCACCCCGGGGACGACCTGTCACATGTCGACTAGACAGGAGTGTCTCATCTCAAGTGCTGGACGTCCCCCCACATGTGTCCTACGGTGCTCCCATGGCCCTTCCTACGGGACGCTACCGGCTGGGCACTGAGAGCGGCCGGATCGTCCTGCGCACGTTTCGTGATGGGCTGGCGGCCACCGCCGGCCACGATCTGGTGATTGAGCTGCCCCGCTGGTCCGGTGAGCTGGTCGTAGACGACGACAAGGCCCCGGAAAGCCTCGAGGTACGCATCGACCTCGGCGCGCTGACTGTCCTCGAAGGCAGCGGCGGCCTCAAGCCCCTGACCGACCGGGACCGCCGCGAGATAGCGACCACCGCGCGGCGGTTGCTGTCCACCGACCAGCACCCGGAAGCGGTCTTCACCGCCAGCCGGTTCGAGATGTCGGGTGACAACGCGGTCATCGAGGGGAACCTTTCCATCCGGGGGGTGACACGGCCGCTCCGCCTCCAGGTAAGCCAGCCCGAGCCGGGCAGCTACCGGGGCACCGGGACGCTGGTGCAGTCGGCCTACGGGATCAAGCCCTACACCGCGTTCTTCGGTGCGCTGAAGGTCCGGGACACAGTCGATATCGAGGTAAATGCGGTCATTACCACGTCAGGAGAAGGCAGCGGATGATCCGGGCTTGGCGCGCGCCCTTGCGGAGCAGGGCCGGGGGGCAGTAAGCCAGAGGGGATAACCCGGGGCCGCCGGTCCTGGGGGGCAGAGAGCTCAGCGGAAATGACCGCGAGGAGATGAGCGCAGCGCCATCGGCAGCGGCAGGGGACAACGAGGTCGCGAGGCTCTTTGAGCGCCGGGCGGCTTCCGTGGACGAGTTCGCCGGTCACGCGGCCACGGTGGCGGCCGCCTGCCATGACATGGCCGTCCGCTTCCATCAGGGTGGCAAGCTGGTCGTCTTCGGCACCGGGGCGTCGAGCACGGACGCCCTGCACGTGGCCGTGGAGTTCGTGCACCCCGTGATCGTCGGCAAGCGCGCGCTGCCCGCCATCTCACTCACCGCCGACGCTGCCACGGTGACCGGCATCGCCGAGCGCGAGGGAATGGGCGCCATCTTCGCCCACCAGATCCGCCATCTCGCCTCCCCGGCCGACATCGCGCTGGGCCTGTCCGCCGACGGCAACTCCGAGAGCGTGCTGAACGGGCTGCTCACCGCCCACGGCATGGGGATGCTGACGATCGCGCTGGCCGGTGCGGGCGGCGGGGTGATCGGCACCAGCCCGGCGGTGGACCACCCCCTGGTCACCTCGGAATCCGACCCCCGGGTGGTCAAGGAGGCGCACGTGACCGCGTACCACGTGCTCTGGGAACTGGTGCATGTGTTCTTCGAGCAGCCCGGCGTGCTCGGCCCGGCGGTGGTCTCATGACGCAGCCCGAGTCCGCCCCGCAGCCCGAGCCCGCCCCCCAGCCCGCAGCCGCGCCGCAGCCCAGCGCGGTGCAGCCGCCCGAATGCCACGACGAGGTCTGCATCACCTGCTCCGACACGGCGGTCGCGGTGACCATCGCCCGGCTGCTCCCGGACGGCCTGGCCGTCGTCGACACCGAGGCAGGCCAGGAAGAGGTCAGCGTCGCCCTGGTCAGCGCCGGGGTGGGCGACACCATCCTGGTGCACGCCGGCGAGGCCATCGCGGTGGTGCCGGCATGACGAAGCGCAGCAGCGGCCCGGGCAGGACCGGCCCCGGCAGCACCGGGCAGGAAAGCGCGGCCGCGATGGAGGCGCTCTACCCGTTCCTGTACCCGGGCACCGCTCCCGACCTCGACGCGGTGCTGGCGCAGGTCCGCGCATCCACCGTGGCCAAGGCCCGCGAGATCACCGAGCTGCGCCAGGTCATCGCCGCCCAGGACGCCACCCGGCTCGCGGCCTGCGCCGCGGAGATGGCGGCCCGGTTCTCCGGCGGCGGGCGGCTGCTGGCCTTCGGCAACGGGGGCAGCGCCACGGACGCGCAGGAGCTGGCCACCCTGTTCCTCGACCCTGGCCCCGGGGAGCGGGCCCTGCCGGCCTACTGCCTGGCCAATGACATCGCGGTGGTCACCGCCCTGTGCAACGACATCGGCGTCGAGGTGGTGTTCGCCCGCCAGATCGCCGCGTTCGGGCAGCCCCGCGACATCGCCATCGGCCTGTCCACGAGCGGCAACTCCGAGAACCTGCTGCGTGCCCTGGACGAGGCGGCCCGGCATGGCCTGCTGACCGTGGGCATCGCCGGCTACGACGGCGGGAAGATGGCCGAGCTGGACAGCCTGGACTACCTGTTCGTCGCGCCGTCATCCTCGGTGCACCGGATCCAGGAGGCCCAGACCACCGTCTACCACGCGCTGTGGGAACTGACCGTGGCGTCGCTCGCCGGGGCCCGGTGACCGGCATGACCGAACCCACCGGACCCCCCGGACCCACGGGCCGCACGCTCGTCGCCTGCCTGGGCAACATCTTCCTCAGCGACGACGGCTTCGGCGTCGAGGTGGCCCGGCGGCTGGCCCGCCAGCCGCTCCCCGACGGGGTGCGGGTCACCGACTACGGCATCCGCGGCATGCACCTGGCCTACGACCTGGCCGAGGGGTTCGACACGACGATCCTGGTCGACACCGCGCAGCGCGGTGACGCGCCCGGCACCGTCTACCTGATCGAGCCCGAGCCACAGCCCGGCCAGGGCGATGCCGCCTCAATGACCCTGTTCAACGCGCACGGCATGCAGCCGGACCTGGTGCTCAGCCTGGCTGGCTCGCTCGGCGGGGACGCAGGGCGGGTACTGGTGGTGGGCTGCGAGCCCGCCACGCTGGAGGAGGGGATCGGGCTGAGCGCCCCGGTCACGGCCGCGGTGGACGAGGCCGCGGCGATGGTTACCAGGCTGGTCACCGCCGGCCAGCAAACCGGAAACAAGAGGTGATCGCATGTGCCTTGGCATCCCAGGCGAGGTGATCGAGTTCCTGCCCGATCAGCCCGACCTGGTCAGGGTCGACGTCAGCGGGGTCCGGCGGGTGATCAATGTCGGCCTGCTCTCCGACGACCTGCCCAAGCCCGGCGAATGGGTACTCATTCACGTGGGCTTCGCCCTGTCCAAGATCGACGAGGCTGAGGCAGCGGCCGCGCTGCAGTTCCTGGAGGGCATCGGCCAGGCTTATGCGGACGAGCTCGAAGCTCTCCAGGCATCCCAAATCGAGTAGAGGGGGGCAGTATGCGCTTCGTTGACGAATTCCGCTCTGCGGACAAGGCGCACGCCCTGGCCGCGAAGATCGCCGAGCTCTGCGAGCCCGGGCGTCAGTACAAGCTGATGGAGGTGTGCGGCGGGCACACGCACACCATTTACAAGCATGGCCTCGAGGATTACCTGCCCGAGCAGATCACGCTGGTGCACGGCCCCGGCTGCCCGGTCTGCGTCATCCCGATGGGCCGGGTGGACGACGCCATCGCGCTCGCCTCCCAGCCGGACACCATCATGACCTCGTTCGGGGACATGATGCGGGTGCCCGGCAGCCAGGGCTCGTTCTTCGACGCCAAGGCGCAGGGCACCGACATCCGCATGGTGTACTCACCGCTGGACTCGCTGAAGATCGCCCGGCAGAACCCGGACAAGCGCGTGGTGTTCATGGCCATCGGCTTCGAGACCACCACCCCGTCCACCGCGATGACCGTGCTCCGCGCGGCCGCCGAGAAGCTGGACAACTTCTCCATCTTCTGCAACCACGTGACGATCATCCCGGCCATGAAGGCCATCCTGGACTCGCCCGACCTGCGGCTGGACGGGTTCATCGGCCCGGGCCACGTCTCCACGGTGATCGGCTGCCGCCCGTACGAGTTCGTCGCCCGGGACTACGGCAAGCCCGTTGTGGTGGCCGGGTTCGAGCCGCTGGACATCCTGCAGTCCATCTACATGCTCATGATCCAGCTGGCCGAAGGCCGCAGCGAGGTGGAGAACCAGTACACCCGCGTGGTGCCCTGGGACGGCAACCTGGCCGCGCTGACCGCCATCAACCAGGTCCTGGAGCTGCGCCCGTACTTCGAGTGGCGCGGGCTGGGCTTCATCTCGCACTCGGCGATGCGGGTCCGCCCCGAGTACGCGAAGTTCGACGCGGAACTGCTGTTCGAGGTACCCGGGGTCCGGGTCGCCGACCCGAAGGCCTGCCAGTGCGGTGAGGTGCTCAAGGGCGTGCTGAAGCCCTGGGAGTGCAAGGTGTTCGGCACCGCCTGCACGCCGGAGACCCCGATCGGGACCTGCATGGTCTCCCCGGAGGGCGCCTGCGCCGCGTACTACAACTTCGGCCGGATGAACCGCCGCCGGGTTGTGGAAGTGAGCATCTCATGACCGACCCGGGCACGGGCGCCGGCGCCGGCCGGGGCACCTGGGTCGACCAGGCCCTGCGCGAGCACGAGGAGCACGCCGGGCCGGAGCACGCCGGCCGGGAACCGGCCCGGGCCTCCGACCGCGAGCAGCAGGTCCTCGACCGGATCGACAAGGCCCGGCGCCGCCGGCCGAAGGTCCGCGAGGAGCGGATCACCATGTCTCACGGGGCCGGCGGCAAGGCCACCCGGACCCTGGTCGAGGCGGTCTTCCTGGACGGGTTCAGCAACCCGCTGCTCGACCCCCTGGAAGACGCCGCCCAGCTGCACGTGAACGGCGGCCGGGTCGCGCTGACCACCGACTCGTACGTGGTGTCGCCGCTGTTCTTTCCCGGCGGCGACATCGGCGACCTCGCGATCAACGGCACCGTCAACGACCTGGCGGTGTCCGGTGCGACCCCGCTGTACCTGTCCGCCGGGTTCATCCTGGAGGAGGGTTTCCCGGTTACCGACCTGATCGAGATCGTGACCTCGATGAAGGCCGCGGCCCAGGTCGCCGGGGTCCAGGTCGTCACGGGGGACACCAAGGTGGTGCAGCGGGGCAAGGCCGACGGGTGCTACATCAACACCGCCGGCGTGGGCGTGATCGAGCACGACATGTCCCTGGGCGTGGCGAACGCCCGGCCCGGCGACGCGGTGATCGTGTCCGGCCCGATCGGCGATCACGGCGTCACCATCATGCTGGCCCGCGGCGAGCTGGACATCGAGGCCGACATCACCTCGGACACCGCGCCGCTCAACGGCCTGATCGCGGACCTGCTGGCCGCCACCCCCGGGGTCCGCGCGCTGCGCGACGCCACCCGTGGCGGCGTGGCGACTATCCTCAACGAGGTGGCCACGGCCGCCCAGGTCGGGGTGCTCGTCAACGAGGACGCGATCCCGGTGCGCACCGTGGTCCGCGGCGCCTCCGAGCTGCTCGGTATCGACCCCATGTACGTGGCCTGCGAGGGCCGGATGGTGGTCGTGGTCGACGGCGGCGAGGCGGACAAGGCCCTGGCCGCGCTGCGTTCCCACCCGCTCGGCGCCGACGCGGCGATCATCGGCTCGATCACCGCGGAACCACCGGGCATGGTCCTGCTGAACACGGCGTTCGGCGGGTCCCGGATCGTGGACCTGCTGGTCGGCGACCCACTGCCGCGCATCTGCTGACGGGCGGCACCCGTGCACGAACTGGCCATCACCGAGGGCGTGGTGCAGGCGGTGACCGAACGGCTGCCCGGCAGGCCCATCGCCTGCGTGCACCTGGAGATCGGCGCCATGTCCGGGGTGGTCGCCGACTCCGTGCGGTTCTGCTTCGACATGGTGACCGAGGGCACCACCCTGGAAGGAGCGAAGCTGGACATCAGCCAGCCCGCGGCCCGGTGCCGGTGCCGTGACTGCGGCGCCGAGTTCGAGCCAGAGGGGGCGATCGCCCTGTGCGGCTGCGGCAGCGCCGACGTGGCCGTCCTGGCCGGCCAGGAACTGAGGATCACATCCGTGGAGGTGGTGTGACATGTGCGCGACCTGCGGCTGCGGCGTGGCCGGCGTCCGGGTATTCGGCCCCGGCCAGCTCGGCCCGGCCGGCCACGGCCACGAGCACGGAACCGATCACCCGCACGGCCACGACCACGACCACGGGGACGACGGGCACGAGCACGAGCACGAGCACGGCCTGGAAGGCCGCACCGTCCAGATCCAGCAGAACATCCTGGCCAAGAACGACCGCCTGGCCGAGGACAACCGCGCCTGGCTCACCGCCCGCGCCATCCTGGCCGTCAACCTGATGAGCTCGCCGGGGGCCGGCAAGACGACGCTGCTGGAGCGCACCGCCCGGGAGGCCGGCGCCCGGCTGGGCCTGACCGTGATCGAGGGGGACCAGGAGACCACCCTGGACGCGTCCCGCATCGAGGCGGCGGGCTGCGCGGTCGCGCAGATCAACACGGGCGCGGGGTGCCACCTGGACGCCAGCATGGTGGCCCGCGGGCTGCACGCGCTGGACCCGCGGCCCGGCTCGGTGCTCGTCATCGAGAACGTCGGGAACCTGGTCTGCCCGGCCCTGTTCGACCTGGGCGAGGCCGCCCGGGTGGTCCTGTCCTCGGTCACCGAGGGCGCCGACAAGCCCGTCAAGTACCCGCAGATGTTCCGCGGCGCGGACCTGGTCCTGCTGACCAAGGTGGACCTGCTGCCGTACGTGGACTTCGACACCGGGCGGCACGCCCGGGACCTGAAGCTGATCAGCCCGGGCGCGGCGATCCTGCCCGTCTCGGCCACCACCGGCGAGGGCCTGCCCGCCTGGTACGGCTGGCTCCGCGAGCGTGCCCGCCAGGACCCGGGCAAAGCCGATTAGCACTTCATGATCGTCTGGACGGGCCGGCTGGGCCGCCGGGTGTGGCCGCGCTCGCGGGCCTGGTGAGCAACGGGGACCTGCCGCCAGGGCAGGCGGCGAGCTGCGTCGGCGGCCCACCCGGCGAGCGCGGTGAACGACCGCGCCCCCGGCGGCCCCCGATGAAAAGCCAGAGTTAGTGTTGACTCGTCATGAGGATGTTGGTTATGGCCGTCGCCGAAACCCGCGCGGCTGGACCTGGTCCGGCGGCCTGCTTATCTCGGTCGGAGGGTGAGTGTCATGACGGACGCGAACGAGCAGGCGCCGAAGATCCTTGATCTGCCGATCGGGCTGGATGCCACCGGGATGCGGAAGGAGTTTGACAGCCTCGGCACGGTGGAGGTGCCTGCGGACCGGTACTGGGGTGCGCAGACTGAGCGCAGCCTCCACCACTTCAACATCGGCCATGACCGGATGCCAAAGGAGGTCTATCACGCCTACGGGTATGTGAAGAAGGCGGCGGCGCTCATCAACACCGGGGCGGGCCGGCTGCCGGCCTGGAAGGGGCAGCTGATCGAGCGGGTCTGCGATGAGGTCATCAGCGGGAAGCTCGACTTGGAGTTCCCGCTGTACGTGTACCAGACCGGGTCGGGCACCCAGTCGAACATGAACGTGAACGAGGTCATCTCCAACCGGTGCATCCAGCTGGTGGGCGGGACGCTGGGCTCGCAGGAGCCCATTCACCCCAACGATCACGTGAACATGGGGCAGTCTTCCAACGACACGTTCCCGACCGCGATGCACATCGCCGCGTACACGATGGCCACGGGCCAGACGATCCCGGCACTGAAGAGGCTGCGGGATGCCATCGACGCCAAGTCGAAGCAGTGGGCGGATGTGGTCAAGATCGGCCGGACCCACCTCGAGGACGCGGTCCCGCTGACCGTGGGCCAGGAATGGTCCGGCTACGCCGGCGCCCTCGATGACGCCATCGCCGAGGTCGAGCACGCCACCGATGGCCTGCTGCAGCTGGCGATGGGCGGTACCGCGGTCGGGACCGGGCTGAACGCCCCGGCAGGCTTCGGCGAGCAGGTCGCGGCGCAGATCGCGAAGATGACCGGCGTGCCGTATGTGACCGCGGCGAACAAGTTCACCGCCCAGGGCACGCTGGACCGGATGGTGCGCGCGCACGCCGGCCTGAAGGCGGCGGCGGTGAGCTTGTTCAAGATCGCCAATGACCTGCGCTGGCTCGGGTCGGGCCCGCGGACCGGGATCCATGAGCTGATCTTCCCATCCAACGAGCCGGGGTCCTCGATCATGCCGGGCAAGGTGAACCCGACCCAGGCCGAGGCGATGCTGATGGTCGCGATCCAGGTCATCGCCTCGGATGTGGCGGTGACGATGGGCGGGAACGAGGGCAACTTCGAGCTGAACGCGTTCCGCCCGATCCTGATCGACAACTACCTGCACTCGGCGCTGATCATGGCCGACATGTGCGACCACCTCCGCGAGTTCATGATCGAGGGCACCAAGCTCAATGAGGCCAAGCTGAAGGAGAACATCGAGCGCTCGGTGATGATGGTGACCGCGCTGTCCCCGGTCATCGGCTACGACAAGGCCGCGGCCATCTCCTACTACGCCATCGACCACGACCAGACCCTCAAGCAGGCCGCCCTGGCCAACGGCGTCAGCGAGGACCTGTTCGACAAGGTCGTCATCCCGATCGCGCTCACCCGGCCCGGCACCGCCGAGGTGCCCTCCACCCCGCAACCCTCCTGACATGCAGTCCCTGAAAGGAGAGCCGGCGAACGGCCGCGGGATGCCGGTCGGCCGGGCGGCGCTGATCGCGTCGGTGGGCGGCCAGCGCGGCTGGGCCGACTGGGCCAATCCCGACCACCGGCTGCGGCGCCTGCTGGCCGAGTTCATCGGCATGGCCGGGCTGACCTTCGTGCTGTCGGGGGGCGCGGCCATCCTGGTCCGGTACGGCGGTCACACGCTGCAACGCTGGCAGGTCGTGCTGGTGCTCTCCCTGGTGTCGGCGCTGTGGCTGGTGGTGGCCGTCTACTTCCTCGGCGACATCTCCGCCCACTTCAACCCGGCCACCACCCTGGCGTTCGCGCTGCGGCGGGACATGGGCTGGGTGATGGCAGGCGCCTACTGGGTCGTCCAGTTCGCGGCCGCGGTGTGCGGGTCGCTGCTGGCCCGCGCGTTCTTCGGCCCGGCCGGGAACCTGGCCGCCACCATGCCCCAGCCCGGCCACTCCTGGCAGGCCGCCGGGTTCGAGGCCATCATCACCTTCGGCCTGGTGCTCATGGTCCTCAACATGGCCAACGGGCCCAAGCTCAACGGGCCGTTCGTGCCGCTCGCCGTCGGCGCCTACATCCTGGGCTGGGGGACCATGGGCGGACCGTACGAGGGGGCGTCGATGAACCCGGCCCGCAGCTTCGGGCCCGACGTGGCCATCGGGAACCTGTCTACCTGGTGGGTCTACCTGGTCGGGCCGGCGGCCGGCGCCGTCATCGCGGTCGGCGTCGCGCACGTGCTGCGCGGCCCGGCCAAGGCGCAGGAGGCCTTCGCGTCCGAGGGCGTGCCGCTCAGCCCCCCGCCTGAGCCTCAGCACGCAGCGACAACGGCCGAGGACGCCTGACCACACCAGCGCCACGTGTTCAACCACCCGCTGACTGCCGCGCGGACCTCCACCGGGCCGCATTGCCAGCCAGGACTTCGCCGGCCCCCTGGCGCGCCCGCTAAGCCCGCCCGCACCCGCACGCCATTTCTTCCCCAACGGTCTGTTCCACCCAGTCCTTTCGCCGGGCAATAGTAAGCGAATGACCCGTAAATTTACGGTCAGCAATTCTTAGTGACGTTCCGCGGTCAGGCAGGTTTCCAGTCGAGCCGGAACCACACGGCCGTGCCGCGGGTGGAACCGTCCCGGTACGTGTGGTGGCCCCACCAGGCCGCCAGCGCCTGAACGGTCAGCAGCCCGTGCCCGGATTCCGCGAGCCGGCCGGGCGCGCCCGGGGTGGGCGCGGGGATGGTGTCGGAACCGTCGTCCAGCACGGCGACACACGCGGACGCCCGCCCCCGCCAGACGAGGACCTGGAACTTCCCGCTCCGGCCGGTGCGGGTATGCCGGATCGCGTTGCTGGCCAGTTCCGACGCGCAGAGCAGGGCGTCGTCCACCACGGGGCAGGTGTCCAGGACCCGGGCCACGAACCGGCGGGCCTGCGCCACCTGCTCCGGCCGCCCGGGGAACACGCGCCGTTTCGGGGTGGTGACCAGCCACGCGCCGTGCCAGGCCAGCTGGGTCAGCGAACCAGCCGGTAAGGCGTGCGAGGGTACGCCACGCGGCAGCGGGGGCGCGAAAGCCACCGCAGCCGGTGCCGCGAGGGCGGCCGTTGGTGAGCTGCGCAACATGACGCCTCTCCCCATGGACACGTGGTATGGGCACTTTTGCCTCCCCCACTCTGCCGGTAGCGGAGGCCCTTTTGCTAGAGCCTGGATGCACAAAAGCCATAAGCAATTCGTAAATGCGTTCATGCCTCATTGACGTTCCCCGGGGGCAGGCCCCAGCATCGGCGGGCGCAGCTCTCGGCGGACTGCTCGCCTCAGCAGCCGGCCTGACCGGTCCCCTCTGGCTCGGCCTGGCCGCGATCACCTTGGTCATCGCCCTCACCTGGCCCGCTGTCGGCCGCGTGCCTGATGCCCGTCAGCACTCCCGCGTCCCGCGTGCCATCCGGTAGGACCCGGCTCTACCGGTACCAGCGAGCCCGGCTCCGAAGGTGGGATTAACACCACCGAGATCGGCGGCCGGACCCGCTATCAATGAAGGAGCACAAGGAGTGGCTGACCGGGGGGGGCGGAATGAGGGGATACGGCGCGACATGGAGATACCGATGAGTGACGGCGCCGGCGCTTTCCGCCGGCTGGGCCGGCTGACCATCCGGACCTGCGTCCGCGGGCTCGTCATCGCGATCCTTTCGGTGCTACCCGGCGTCCCGCTGTTCATTGCTTCCGTCGTATCCCTCCCCCTCCTGGCCGTGGGGATCGGGGTGGTGCCCGTGCCGATGAGCCTGCTGGGCGTGCGCCGCCGGGCCAGCCAGCAGCGCCGTTTCGCGCTGGAGTGGTCGCGCGTGAGCATCGCCACGCCCTACCGCCCCCGGCCGCACGAAGTCAGCAACGGGCTGATCGGGCGGCTGCAGCGGTGCAAGTGGCTGCTGACCGACCCCGCGACCTGGCGGGACCTGCTCTGGACCCTGGTCAACATTCCGGTCGGGGTGGCGCTCGGGGCGCTCCCCGCGTTCGGCGTCGTCTTCGGCCTGGGCGGATTGCTCTCCGGGGTGTGGCTCAACCCGGGCCACGTCACCAAGCAGCTGCCGCTGTTCGTGGGCCTGCTGCTGGCCGGCGTGCTCGCGGGCCCGCGGATACTGAAGGCGCACGCCCAGTTCAGTGCGGCCCTGCTGGCCCCGACCCGGAAGGAGCTCGACGCACAGCTCGGCCGGCTGAACGAGTCGCGCTCTGAGGTGGTGGACGCGTCCGCGGCCGAGCTGCGCCGGATCGAACGCGACCTGCATGACGGGGCGCAGGCCCGGCTGGTCTCGCTGGGCATGAGTATCGGCCTGGCCGAGCAGGTGCTCAGGAACGACCCCGACCTGGCGCTGAAACTGCTGGCCGAGGCGCGGGAGTCCAGCGGCCAGGCCCTGACCGACCTGCGCCACCTGGTCCGCGGGATCCACCCGCCGGTGCTGGCCGAACGCGGCCTCGAGGGCGCCGTCCGGGCGCTCGCGCTGACCCTTCCGCTAGCCGCGGACGTGCGCATCGAGCTGCCGGGCCGGCCGCCGGCCCCGGTGGAGTCCGCCGTCTATTTCGCCATCGCCGAGGTACTGGCTAACGTGGTCAAGCACAGCGCCGCGCGCAGTGCCTGGGTGCAGCTCGAGTACAGCAGTCAGGCGCGGCTGATCGCGATGATCGGCGATGACGGCACCGGCGGGGCCGTCCCCCGGATCGGCGGCGGGTTGCGCGGCATCGAGCGGCGGCTGGCCGCCTTTGACGGGGTGATCGCCGTGACCAGCCCGGTCGGCGGCCCGACCGTGGTGACCATGGAGCTGCCGTGCGAGTTGTCCTTGGCGAGGACCTGACCCTCCTGCGGGACGGGCTGATCCGGCTGCTCACCGCGTACGGCATGGAGGTCGTGGAGGCCGCGGACAACGGGCCCGCGCTGTTGCACGCGCTGATCACCCACCGGCCGGACGTGGCGGTGGTGGACGTGCGGCTGCCCCCGACCTTCACCGACGAGGGCCTCAAGGCGGCCATCGAGGCCCGCGCCCAGGTGCCGGGCCTGCCCGTGCTGGTCCTGTCCCAGCACGTCGAACAGCTCTACGCCCGCGAACT
>Ga0182024_10017143_pt1 | contig 13644 bp, 5 predicted proteins | sample P32metaG_FD_120480 | JGI IMG/M metagenome (GOLD analysis project Ga0182024, IMG submission 120480) | Permafrost microbial communities from Stordalen Mire, Sweden - P3-2 metaG (Illumina Assembly) | ecosystem: Environmental > Terrestrial > Soil > Wetlands > Permafrost | place: Sweden: Stordalen... | reverse complement strand
TCGCCGGAGCGCGAGATGTACGTCTGGTCGAATACCGACCAGCTATACAAAGACGCACGCATAATCTTCACCGACACTGAAAAGTCCAACTGGACCTGGGACGACACGGCCAAGGCCTACTACTGGCACCGCTTCTTTTCACACCAGCCCGACCTCAACTTCGATAACCCCGTGGTAATGGAAGAGGTTCTGAAAGCGATGCGCTTCTGGCTCGACATGGGTGTCGATGCGCTGCGCACGGACGCAATCCCGTACCTGGTGGAGCGCGACGGCACCTCTTGCGAAAACCTGCCCGAGACCCATCGTGCAATCAAGACCATCCGCGCCGCCATCGATGCCGAGTACGACAACCGTCTTATCCTGGCCGAAGCCAATCAGTGGCCTGCCGATGTCCGTCCCTACTTCGGCGATGGCGACGAGTGCCACATGGCCTTCCACTTTCCGCTGATGCCGCGCATCTACATGGCCCTTCGCCAGGAAGATCGCCTACCGATCACAGACATCATGGCCCAGACGCCGGCCATTCCCGACAACTGCCAATGGGGCCTCTTCCTGCGCAATCACGACGAGCTCACGCTTGAGATGGTGACCGACGACGAGCGCGACTACATGTACTTCGCCTACTCGAACGACCCGCGCATGCGCGTCAACGTCGGCATCCGCCGCCGGCTCGCGCCCCTGGTCGACAACAACCGCCGCCGCATCGAATTGTTGAACTCGCTCCTGCTCAGCTTTCCGGGTACGCCCATTCTGTATTACGGCGACGAAATCGGCATGGGCGACAACATTTACCTCGGCGACCGCAACGGCGTTCGCACCCCGATGCAGTGGAACTCGGACCGAAATGCCGGTTTCTCCAGGTGCGATCCCGCCCGGCTCTACCTTCCCGTGGTTATGGATCCCATTTACGGCTACCAGGCCATCAATGTAGAAGCTCAGCTGAGCGATCAGTCCAGCCTGCTGCACTGGACCCGCAACATGATCGCGCTGCGCAAGCTGTTCCACGTCTTCGGCCGCGGGACACTCAAGTTCCTGAGTCCGGCGAACCGCAAGATCCTCGCCTACCTCCGCGAGCTCGATCGCGGAGACGGTTCCCACGAGACCGTTCTTTGCGTCGCAAATCTCAGTCGTTTCGCCCAGCCCGTGTCGCTAGACCTGGCCGAGTACGCAGGCTTCGAACCCGTCGAGATGCTGGGTTACGTTCCATTTCCTGTCATTGATAAAACGCCGTATGCCATGACCCTCGCACCGTATTCCTTCCTCTGGGTCGAACTCCAGCCCGCTCGGGGAAAGCCCGAACCGCTGTCTGTGCCGCAAGTCGAAGCAGGAGAAGACACTGGCGGCGACGAGGCCGTAGCGCTCGATCTCCTCACCAACGGTTGGTCCGGACTGCTCGCAGGCCACGACCTGTCTCGCCTCGAAGCCGCATTGCGCGCGTGGCTGCCGCGCCAACGTTGGTTTGGAGCCAAGACCCGCAATATCCAATCCATGAGCCTGCTCAATTGGGTAGAACTTCCCGCCGCCTCCGCAGGCAACACTTCGATCTTGCCCATCGCCGATAGTACGGTCGACAGAAGGATGCCCCCGGCTTTGCTATTCGTTGAGATTTCTTATGCGGACGGTCTCTCCGACACGTACCAGCTCCCGCTCGCCTTCAGCACCAGCGCAGACGCCGAAGACATTATTGCCAGTAATCCGCAGAGTATACTCGCCACATTCATGACGCCCGCTGGTCCCGCGGTGCTCCATGACGCGACCACACGCGAAGACTTCCGCCAGGGTCTTCTCACGCTCATTGATCGAAACGCTGCTCTCCCACTGTGCACAGCGCGCGGCGCCGGTCTTGAGTTCATTGACGCTCCGCAGGCAGACGACCCTGGTGCAGGCGCAGGCCGCCTAGACGCCCGTTCGTCGATGGCTTTCGCAGACGCGCACGTCTCCCAACTTCTGCTCTCTCGCGTTGGCAGCGCGGAGCAATCCAACACTTCTATCATCTATGGCGAACGATTGATTTTGAAGCTCTTCAGACGCCTTCAACCGGGCGAAAATCCCGACGTCGAAATCGGCCATTTCCTTACCGAAATAGCACGTTTCCCGCGTATTGCGCCCTTTCTGGGAGAGATCACGATGACCCTGGCCAGCGGGGAGAAGACTACAGTCGCCATGCTCCAGGGGCTGGTGGCCAGCCAGGGCGATGGCTGGCAGTGGTTCCTTGAACAGCTCGCCGGCTTCTTTACGACGGTAGCCGACCTTATTGCCCCTCCCGCGTTTCTGGCTCCCAGCTTTCTCAACGAGTGTGAACCCCTTCGCGAGTCCATTGACGCCGTCGGCCCGGCGCTTGAAGCGGCGAGGCTTCTTGGCCGCCGCACCGCTGAAATGCACCTCGCCTTAGCCATCCCAACCAGCGACCCGGCCTTTTCCGCCGAGCCCTTAACCCCCGAGGACCTGACCGGCGATGCGCGTCGAATTGACGACCAGATCGCCTCCACCCTGGAAGCCCTGCGAGTAAAGCTTTCAACACTCAAGGACCTCATCGCCGACGAAGCCGCTCTGCTTCTTTCGCGGCGCATCGAACTCTTCGCTCGCGCCAACGCAATCACCGCCGCAACGGCCGCCGGGCAGCGCATTCGCATTCACGGCGACTACCACCTGGGGCAAATCCTTCGCACCGGGGGGTCCTCAATTGAATCCCTGATTGAATCCCGGACAGAATCGGGCACCGAGCCGGGTGACTTCGTCGTGCTCGATTTTGAGGGCGAACCGGCTCGCCCGCTCGCCGAACGCAGGCAGAAGCAATCGCCCCTGAAGGATGTTGCCGGCATGATCCGCTCCCTCTCATACGCCGCGCACGCCGGTCTCCATGAATACCTCACCGCCAATCCCGAACTCGCCCGAAGCTCCGGCTCCAGTCACCTTGCGGCCTGGGCCCTTTACTGGCAGAACTCCACCTCGACAGAATTTCTTTGCGCCTACCGTGAAACGATCGCCGCAAATTCGGCCCTGCTGCCTTCGAATCAGCAGTCTCAGTCTCTGCTGGGCGCATACTTGCTTGAGAAGGCACTTTACGAGCTGCTTTACGAGCTGAACAATCGCCCCGGATGGCTCCGCATTCCGCTCGCCGGGATTCTGAGCTTGTAAGAGCATCCAATACAGCACCCGTGTGGATCCGTAGTCTCCCAGGTCTCCCGCCGCGGAGGGCGAGACCTGGGGCACCCGGCACTTTAGGGTTCGCGGTTTCCCACCCTTTCGACAGGAGGAAGTCGAAAGGATGGGGCACGATGCTGGTACAAAAACAAGCGGTCAGAGACACGGCCTTTTGGAAGCCGGTCTAATGAAGACAGCAGAAAGCGTTCATTCGATTTAGGATGGGTTTATCGAATAGCCATGGCAACAGCCGATCCAATTCTCGACATTACCGCTGCTTCCGCACGTCCCGGCGCCGGACTCCTCGTCCTGCTCGCCGTCATGACGCCAGAGCAGCTCGAGCGTGTTCTCACCAACCTGGCTGCTTTTTCCCCGGCGGAAGGCATGGTCGTCGCTGCCCCGGAGGCGCTTCAGGCGGGCTCCTATCCCTCTCTTCAGATCGTCGCGGCTCCACCGGCCATCCCCGCCTGGACTCTCACGGCAGCCGATTTCGTCAACGCTTACCAACTCGCCGAAAAGAACAAAGCGCACACCATCCTTATGCTGGGCCCGGAGTCCGGCTCGCTTGGTTCGACCGCACTCCACGGCCTCGCCGACGCCGTTCTCGCTGCCCACACCGACCTCGCGATCCCGTACTACGATCTGCCGCCACACGCCGGCCTGGTCAACTCCGCCATCCTCTATCCACTAACCCGCGCGTTGTTCGCCTCCCGCGCGCGGTTTCCCTTGGCGCCGGAGCTGAGCCTTTCCCTTCGCATGGCCGAACGCCTCGCCGGCGCCGCTCAACGCTTCACCGCAATCAACCAGGGCGAAACGCCTCTTTGGCCGGTCAACGAGGCCACAGTTGCCGGGTTCACGATCGATCAGTTCGGAGTTGGTCCTCGCCTCCAACCCCAACCCGCGGGGCCGGACCTCAACACCATCCTCCCCGTTGTCACCGGGTCTCTATTCTCCGATATCGACGCCAAGGCGGCATTCTGGCAACGATTTCGTCCGTTGCCGCCCGCGGCCAATTCCAACCCCTCGCCGCAGGCACCCGGCACGGATGCGGCACCGGATGTTGCCTCCATGTTGCAGGCCTTTCGGCTGGCCTACACAAACCTCCAGGAAATCTGGTCCCTCGTCCTGCCGCCGAACTCCCTGCTCGGACTCAAGCGGCTCTCCGCAACCGAAGCCTCGGCATTCCGCATGTCTGACAGCCTCTGGGCTCGAATTGTCTACGACTTTCTGCTCGCCTACCGGCTGCGCACCATCAACCGCGGACATCTGCTCGGTGCGCTGATCCCCCTGTACCTTGCATGGGTAGCAAGCCACTTCAACATCACCGCCTCCGGAACCGACCCCGAACGCCATATCGAGGCAGTCGCCGCCGCCTTCGAAGCTGAGAAGACCTATGTTGTCTCGCACTGGCGATGGCCAGACCGGTTCAATCCATGAGCGCCCCAAAGCAAACATGTTCCAGGTACGAAGCAACAGGTACGAAGAAACAGCATCGATTCAAGGAGTTAGTCCCATGCAAAGCGTTTTAGCCATCATGCTCCAGACGGACCCGAACCAGGCTTCGCAACCCTTGTATGCAGACAACACCTCTATCTGGCACCACATGTCCGATGCGCTCCATCAGTCGCTCGACCGAGTCCTTTCACTGCTCATTGCCATTTTGCCCGGCATCCTGGCCTTCGTTGTTGCCCTTGTTGTACTTACCCTCGTCGGCATGGCCCTTTCAGCGGTGTTGCGATGGGTGCTGACCGCAGCCAAGTTTGATGAACGTCTGACGCGCGGGCGCGGAAACCTCGACTGGGCTCCATCCACTTCCCCCACCGCGCTGATCGGCAGGGTGTCCTTCTGGGCTTGCGTCGTGCTCGGACTCGTCATCGGCGCCTCAGCCTTCGATGCCTCCTACGCATCGGCCGCAACCCTGCCGAGTTCTCTCCTTCCCTTCCTGGCGCGTGTCGTAGGCGCCGTCTTTCTGCTCATTGCGGGCAATCTGATCGCGCGTTTCCTGGCACGTTCTGTCCTCATCGGAGCTGTAAACGCGCAGCTCCAATACGCGCGGTTCCTATCCCTCGGCGTCAAGTGGCTGGTGCTTGTGCTTACTGCCGCTATGGCCCTTGACCATCTCCAGGTTGGCGGCAAAGTGGTTGAGCTGGCCTTTGGCATTCTCTTCGGCGGCATCGTTCTCACGCTCGCTCTCGCCGTCGGTCTTGGTTCCCGCGATCTGGTCAGCCGTTCGCTCGAAAGCCACGCCGAACATTCCAGCGAGCGCAGTGTCGAACCCCCAGTCGCTCCAACCGGCGGCCCCGACGATTCCATTCGCCATTTCTAGAGTGGTGAATCGAAAATTTGCTACCTAAGTGCTAAATGTGCATCAAAGAGGGCAAGGCATTGGCCGTCGAGGGGATGTACATTGCCGAGAATACATTCCCTCAGAGGCTAAAGGCCGGGGTTGATTATGCACTCTTTGGGGCACCCTTCGGCTCCGCTCAGGTCCGCTCAGGACAGGCTTTTAAAGCCGTGCCCATTCAAAGCAGACCGTTACTTCGGAGCCTGTGTGACGCCTTCCAGCGCGGGACTCGAGGGCGTGCCACCGCGACGGAAGCCGGGATACAAGGCAGGAATTACCTGGTGGTGTAAAGAAAATCCATGGTTCAAAGACCGCTCGGCCGGAATCCTTATTGTGTTTTCAATAAGTTGACTTCTGGCCTTTCAGATGCGTGAACGATTGCACGCCGAGGTGCGTCCACAAGGAAAACAGAGTGTCCTGATTTGCACAGGGAATTTGGCCAGAAGCTTGTATAGGAAAGAACAGGGGAGGTGACATGCAATTCTTTCGCATGCGGTTGATCCTTGCGCTGGTCGTGGGAATCACGCTGGTCTCAGTTGCCTCCACCTATTTTGAGGTTTTGGCCCACAAGCACGCCCTGCGGCTGGAGCTGGAGCGCAGAACTGCCTGGCTGAGCAAGAGCCTGCAATCGGATTTGGGGAAGGCTGTGGCCGGAGGCCAGACCACGGGGATTGCAGCAGAGGCGGCTCGGCGTCGCTCGCAGGACCAGGTGTTGGGCCTGGCTGTCTTTGACATGCGGGGAGCCTTGCTGACCGAAGCCGGTCCCGCAGCGGTGTTCGCATCTCTGCCCCGCAGCCCGCTGGACAAGGCCATCACGCAGGGTGTTGACTCTTCGGTCTTTGGCCACCTGGACGATCTGCAGTGGCTGGAGGAAGCTACGCCGTTGTATGCCGACGGACGCCTGACCGGAGCGCTGGTCGTTCTCTCGGATGCCAGCTTTATTCGCGCGGAGGGCGCATTGGTGTGGCGGCAGAGCTTTTGGCGGATTGCCGCCTTCGTGCTGCTTATTGTCGGCGTGACGCTCCTGATGGTTCGCTGGTTTCTGATAAGGCCCATGATGCGGGTTGCGGCCCGGCTGCGGCGGTTGCGCCTGGGTAACACAGTCGATCTAGAAGACGAGAGCTTGGCGGAGCTCAGTCTCTTCACCCCGCTGGCCCACGAAGTGGAGACCATGGCCGAGTCCCTGGTAGCGGCACGCGCTGCCGCTGAAACCGAGGCCCGCCTGCGCGCTGCCGGCGAGCACCACTGGACCGCTGAGCGGCTGGCCGTGCATATTCGGGAGCGCTTTGGCTCCGGCCGTATCTTTGTGTTGTCGAACCGCGAGCCATATATGCACGTGCTGCAGGGGCGGGAGACAGTGTGCGTGGTTCCTCCCAGCGGGCTGGTGACGGCCCTCGAGCCGGTGCTCCGGGCCTGCGACGGAGTGTGGGTAGCGCACGGCAGCGGCAGCGAGGATGCCCATGCCGTTGACAGGTTCGACCGGCTGCGCGTGCCGCCTGACGATCCTCGCTACACCCTGCGGAGGGTGTGGCTTTCGAGCGAGGAAGAATCAGGCTACTACGACGGCTTTGCCAACGAGGGGCTGTGGCCGCTGTGCCACATGGCCCACACCCGGCCAATCTTCCGCGCTTCGGACTGGGAATTCTACCAGCACGTCAATGAAAAGTTTGCCGCCGCGCTGCTTGAGGAGATGAAGGGAAGCGCCAACCCCATTGTCTTTGTGCAGGATTACCACTTCGCGCTGGTGCCCCGGCTCATCAAAGCGGCGCGCCCGGACGCGCGTGTGGCCATCTTCTGGCACATTCCCTGGCCAAATCCAGAGGGATTTGGCATCTGCCCGTGGCAGGCGGAGCTTCTGAGCGGGTTGCTGGGAGCAGACCTGCTCGGATTCCACATCCCGCTGCACTGCAATAACTTTCTTTCCACCGTTGATCGCGTACTGGAGTCGCGAACCGATCGCGAACATATGACCATTCGCCGGGATGGGCACACCACCGCTGTGCGCTCCTATCCGGTAAGCGTGGCTCTGGACGGCGCCAGGCTCGAGCGGAGGACGCCGAGACTCTCGCGCGAGGAGCTACTGAAGGACTTCGGCCTGCGCTGTGAAACCATGATCGTGGGCGTGGATCGCATGGACTACACCAAGGGAATCGTGGAGCGCCTGAAGGCGGTCGAACTACTTTTCTCAGAGCATCCCTTCTACCTGGAGCGATTGACCATGGTGCAGATTGCCGCGCCGAGCCGCTCGCGGATTCCGAGCTATGTGAATCTGCGCCGCCAGGTTGAGGAGACCGTGGATCGGATCAACCTGCGCTACCAGACGGCGACCTGGAAGCCAATCCTGCTGATTGAACGGCAGTGCAGCCATGCGGAAGTGGATCTCTGGTACCGTGCGGCGGCTGTGTGCCTGGTGACCTCGCTTCACGATGGGATGAATCTTGTGGCCAAGGAATATGTGGCGGCACGCGACGACGAGGATGGCGTCCTGGTGCTGAGCAAGTTCACAGGCGCGGCCAACGAGCTGTTGGATGCGCTGGTAGTAAATCCCTATGACATTGAAGGCGTAGCCGAGGCCATCCATCAAGGACTGGAGATGGACCGCGGCGAGCGGCGGTTGAGAATGCAGCGGATGCGCCGCCACGTAATGGACCGCAACGTCTATCGATGGGCGGCCAGCATACTGGGCGACCTGGGCGAATTGCGCATGGAGCACCCGGGGGCAGTTGATCTGTACCACGGCCTGTTGGCGTCTGCTGCTCCAGTAGAAGTGGCGGATCCTGAACTGGAAGAAGAAGCCAGCATCCGGTAAGATCCGACGCTGCAAGAAGGCTGAAGGATTTTTGGGGCGCCTTTGCGGGCGGCGCAAATCCGCTTCCGCTGCTGGATTGCAACCGCACGCCGGCGCTGTTTTGTCTGCAACAAAGAACGCTGTTGCCAAGGCGCCAATCACAGATCGGGCGGTTCCTGGAAAACCAGATACGCGAGGGGTTTGGAATTAAAGGGACGCCGATCTGGTTCAAGGCGCGGGCGCGGAATGCGGCGAAGAAGGATTAGCGAAAAGCTGCCCGCAGGCCGCAATCAAAAGTCGAATTTCAGAGCGCCTTGCATGATGCGCGGCGCGGCGGCGCTGATGGCATTGCCGAAAGTTGAGCTGCCGATGTTGCCATCGACGGAGCCGGGACCGTTGAACTGCGAGTGGTTGAAGACGTTGAAGGTTTCAAGCCGGAGAAGCAGGGACTTTGACTCTGTGAGGGTGAGCTTCTTGGCCAGCGCCATGTCATAGTTATCCGCGCCAGGGCCATAGAAGAATCTCCGCTTGGCATTGCCCGGCGTTCCCAGCGCGTTCATGCTGAAATCCGCTGCGGCGAAATAATTGTTCCCACTTTTGCGCGGGTTGTGATTGAGTTGAAGCGGGCTGCCGTTGTAGTCAGGCTCGTCGATGCTGCTGTTGTTTACGCCATTCGGGTTTGTCCCAATCAAGGAGTTATCTCCGTTGTCGATCATGGTGACTGGAAACCCGCTGGTGAAGCGGGTGATTCCGGAGAGCGACCAACCGCGTGTCAGCCGGTTGGGATGCAGATACTGATCGAACGGAAGCTGGTACTCGTAACTTAGAACGAAGTTTTGTTTTATATCGAACGAGGAGATGGCATAACTGAGCGCGGGGTTGAAGGGATTTACTTCCTCACCAATGTTTGAGGACTGATCGAGAGATTTGCCATAGGTGTAGCCGGCGGAGAACTCGAGCCGTCCGCTGGTGTGGCGGGCGCTGAGTTCAAGCGCGTTGTAGTTGGCGCGACCGACATTTGACTGAAGCGCATCGCTGCCGAAGTTAGGGCCGAGCGGTCCGCGGGTCCCGTTCACCTGGCCGCCGCCGACTGGATAATAGACTGTGTCCTCGCCATATGCGCCGCAAGTCAATGTTCCCGGTTGCACTTCGCTCGATTGACTAAGGCTCAAGCAAAGCGCGGGGTTTCCCGGGTTCGACTCGATGAGAACACGCTGGCGATGACTTGATGTTCCAACATAGGTTGCGCTGACAACGGTGTTCGGTCCTGCTTGGCGCTCCAACGAGAGCATCCACTCCTCGGTATAGGGCGCGCGGTTGTGGATGTCGTAACCCGGAATGCCGCTGATTGGCTCAAGGCTGCTCCAGTCGAAGTTGGCGTCGGGATGGCTTCGCGACGAATTCAACGGGGCAACAGTGTACGGAAACGGCTGGCCATAGCTCTGACCATTGGCCGCAGTTACAAAAGGCGTTGCAAACAGCGGTGGAGCGGGGCTGGTATAGGTGGTGCCATAGGGGGCATTCGCCGCCAACACGCTGATGGAAAGCGCATCGATGGCTGTATAGAAATTGCCAAAGCTGGTGCGGATGCTGGTGGTTCCGGGTCCGCCTAGAAGGTGTTCGAGAAACTTTCCTGGCCTGGCCTGCGGTGACCATGCAATGCCCACTCGCGGCGCAAAGCTCAAGTTGCCGATTGGAGCCAGCGTGTTGGGAACCCCTGGGTCTCCGGGATAAAGAATGCCCGCAGGCGCGCCGGGGAAAACGTCCGACTGAGCGCCGGCAATGAAAGTCGAAATCTGATTGTACTTCTCCGACCACGGTGCGACGCGATCCCAGCGAAGGCCATAGTTGAATGTCAGGCCAGGTTGAACCTGCCAGCTATCCTGTGCGAACGCGCCGATATATTTATTCCGCGCGTAAAACGGATTGAGCTGGCTCTGATTGAATTGGCTGGGCACGCCGATCAGAAAGTCGGCGAAGTCCACACCGGTTTCCGTTCCAGAGAAAACAAAACTGCCATTGAACTGCGCAATGGCATGAGCATTCACCTGGTCTGCATGAAACTCCGCGCCGAATTTGACGGTGTGGTTGCCAAGCACCCTGGAAAAAGTATCGGCTAACTGATAAGTGTTGTTGGTCTGAATGAGTTGATTCGCCGCCGCTCCAGTTGAATACCCGTTGAAGTTGAGGTTCTCGATGCTCTCCCCATTGGGATTGAGCGCAACAATGCTGGCGCTGCCATTGGCGTTCTCAAAACCCTGCGATGTCAGGCTCACATCCCTTCCACCGATGGGTTGGCCGAGGTTGGTGAAATCGCGCAAATAGCTGAGATGGAGCTCATTCACTGTCGTGGTGCTCAGGGACTTTGTATCGCCGAGAGAGATCAGTTGCGCCATGCCAGTGGTCAGGGCATTGAAGCCGGGAACGCTTGCGCCGCTCTGCGCGACCGGGTAGGGGTAATCAAGATTGAAGCCGTCGATGAAGTAATAGGCGGAGAGCAAGCCCAATCGCGTATTCGCATCGATGCGCAAGCCGGCTTTGTCATCGCGAACGGTCTGGTTGTAGGCGGAGGTTGCAAATGTGCCCTGAGCGGTGTTGGGCGCGGGAATGTATTGGAGCATGCGCTGCGCGGGAAGCGACCAGGCATTTGTTGGGATCGCTGCGTTGGGAAATACGCACTGAGCTGATGTAGTGCATCCGGAAGCATAATACGGTTCTCCGGAAGCTACCGTGTAATGCAGCTCTTGAGTCAGGAGTGCGGCCAAATTGGGGCCGCTTACCGCGCCGGTCAGGTTCCCGGTTTCGTCGGAGAGATCGCCAGTTCGATCTTCATTCGACGGCACGCTGATATTTCCTGTATCGATGCCCTGAGTCTGGCGAGTGCCTTGATAGTCGGCGAAGAAGAAGGTCCTGTCATGACGAAGCGGCCCGCCGAATGTGCCGCCGACCTGATTCTGGAGAAACGCTCCACGGGTGGGAGAAAAGTAGTTGCGCGCGTCCAGATCGGTGTTGCGATTGAAATCGAAAGCGCCGCCATGGAATCGATTGCTTCCGGACTTGGTGATGACGCTGATCTGGCCGCCGGAGAATTCCCCGTACTCCGCGTCGAAGTTGCTGGTGACGATGCGGAACTCAGCAATGGCATCCAGATTGGGAATGATGGCTGTGCCGGCGTTTACGTCTTCTTCGACGTCGCTGCCATTCACGCTGAAATAGTTGGCGAATTCGCGCTGACCATTGACGGAAATAGTGCCGGGATTCAGACTTCCCGATGGAGAAAGGGTAGTTGCGCCCACATCCTGCACGGTGCTGGAAGTGATGGACGTTGCCGGAGCTACGCCGGGCTGCAACGAGAGCAGATCGGTAAAGCTGCGGCCAAGGAGCGGGACGGCCGTCATCTGGCTGCCGGTGAGGACCTGGCCCAACTGCGTGCTGATGGTTTCCACATGCAATGCTTCGTCGCTCACGCTCACAGTCTCAGTCACATTGCCGACTTGAAGCGGAGCATCGAGCGTTAAAGCCGCATGTGTATCGAGCACAATATCTTTGCGCTGGTAGCTGCGGAAGCCGTCCGCCTGGGCCGTCAATTCATAATGGCCGACGGGGAGAACAGGCAGGGTGTAATATCCGCTGCCGTCGCTGCGCGTCCGGTAAAGGAGTCCGGTGTTGACTTCGCGGACTATCACACCTGCATTTGGAACGACGTTTCCAGAGGGGTCTCTTACCGTGCCGGAGATGCTTCCGCCGATACTGGCCCAGGAAATCGCTGCCGAGAGGAGAGCGATCAGGAAGAAAAGGGTATGTCGCTGGGGCGAAATGCGCCTCGAAACGTGATTCATTGCCCTCTGTCTCCCGATCTTTCCTTCTGTGAGTTTGCCGACGCCCAATTGCCATTTTTCGTGCTCAGGGATGGGCCAGCAGATATACGACAAAATTAGTCCTATATTGAATATACGACAGATTTAGTCCGTGTTCAAGTGACGCAGGTCACACGTGTTCGCATTCGGCACCGTTCGACTGCGCTTAGGGTGGGCTCTTGAAGGCGCCAGTTCAGAGCGAAAATTCCGTCCCGCGTGCGGCCGGTGACACTCCCGCAGATGTTCTAATTCGCGACGTGCGACAGAGCAGAGAGATTGCGCTGAACGTCCTCTCGCGACCCATACTCGGGGTCTGCATTCTTCCAGATCCCGAGAAGCTGGCGCCAGGTCTCAGCGGCTGCTGCCTTGTCTCCCATCGCGCTTTCTGCGCGTGCCAGATCCAACAAGGATTCGGTTCTCCGCGGAGCGCGTTCGAGTGAGGCCTCAAACGCCGCACGCGCGGGGGCATTCCTGTTCCCTTTGAGAAGCAGCTCACCAAGAAGCTCGTACGAGGGTTTCTCAGGACTTGGAGGGCCGAAGGCGTAGGGCAATTCTTCGCCGGACACCACCGCTTGCTGCGCCATGGCTATCGCCTCGTCTCCGTGGCCTTCAGCCGAGAGGATTACCGCCTGCAGTTGCAGCTTCTGAATCTGCGGGACTCGGCGCATGGGATCGGCTGGCGGCGTGCCGGCAGCATCGAAGGTAGCCGGAGTCTGGGGCAAGAGATCGAGCAGCGAGGCGAGAGCGCTTCTGGCGGTGGGCAGATCGCCGCGTTCAGCGGCAGCAAACCCGGTGGCGAATGCATCGTTGATTTCCGGCATGAGCGCCTCTCCCATGTCCACCTTCCACCGGGCCACTTCATCCTGCCAGCGACCGGTGTCGACGAGATAGCGGGCGCGCATCTCTACAAAAGAGGAGACACTCGCATCGTCAGGATCGACGGTCCCGCGCGCCTCTGCCGCCATTCCGGGTTGCATCGCTTCCTCGCGGCAGCCGGCAACCACGCTTTTTGCTGCGCCGATGCGACCCTGTTCGAGGTAGCCGTACTCCAGCCAGTACGTGTAGTGGCCGCAACGTCCGGGCGGCCTTCCTCGACCGGCGGCATGCTGGTGCCCCACGGTGGTTGCTGCGAGGTTGGACTCTACCACGTCATCCCACATTCCCAACGCCAGGAAAATATGCGAGCACATATGTTGAGCGTGCGCCGCACTGGGCGCGATCTTCGACAACGCGCGCGCGGGCACGAGCGCTCCCGCGGCATGCTGCGGGTCGTCCATCGCATGAATCCAGTAGTGGGCCGCTCCGGGATGGTCGGGGTTCCTCATGAAGACCGCTTTGGCGATGGCCGCGGCCTGCAGGTAGGTGGGAACGTCGCGCACGCCTTCGCTTTTGCCCAGCAGCGCCAGTGCGTAGAAGAGCTGCGCTTCGTCGTCTTTCGGATACGCGCGGGTCAACTGCTGCATGGCCGTCGCGTACCGGGCGTCGCGCTCGGGCTTGCTGCCGGCGCCACT
>Ga0182024_10017142_pt1 | contig 13646 bp, 11 predicted proteins | sample P32metaG_FD_120480 | JGI IMG/M metagenome (GOLD analysis project Ga0182024, IMG submission 120480) | Permafrost microbial communities from Stordalen Mire, Sweden - P3-2 metaG (Illumina Assembly) | ecosystem: Environmental > Terrestrial > Soil > Wetlands > Permafrost | place: Sweden: Stordalen... | reverse complement strand
TGGCCGCTTCGGCAGGAACGCCTTCTGATGATTCCGATAATCCGGCCAAAGAAAAATCGGCCCGCAAAACCTTCAGTGGCAATGTATCTTGGTATGGGAGCAAGTTTCACGGTCGCAAGACGGCTTCGGGACGCCTTTTTGATATGAACAAGCTGACTTGTGCGCACCGAACTTTGCCGTTCGGCACTAAGATCCTTGTTGAAAATCCCCGCACAGGCCAATCTGTAATTGTCGAAGTGATCGATCGCGGTCCGTATTCCGGGCACCGCGTTATGGACCTTTCACGGGAAGCCGCACGGAAGCTCGGTATCCTCCTTGGTGGATTGGCTTTCGTTCAGTGCACCGTGATTGCGAAGTAGCGAATTACTGAGCTTCTGGGCCTGATGCACTAGACACTCTTTCTTCGATTTTGGCGGCGCGATCGTTCATGACGGTGGCTTCTGATTCCTTGCCCGATGCGCTTAAAAGCACCGCGTAGTTGCGCATGGTCGCCGCTACGCTGGCGTCGTCCGGTCCCAAAGCTTTTGCTCGAATCGCCAAGGTTCTTTTGTAGGCAGCCTCTGAGTCAGCGTAGCGCTTTTCGTTTCTGTAGAGTCGAGCCAGGTCGTTCAAAATCACGGCTACTCTAACATCATCCTGTCCAAATACTTTTTCGCGTATTGCCAGCGCTTGCTGGAACAGCGGCTCCGCCTCGGTGAATTTCTCCTGCTCTACGAACAGCAGTGCCTGATCGTTGAGTTTGTCTGCCAGTTCAGGCGAGTCATCGCCAAGAGTTTTTTTCGTCACTGCCACCGAACGTTGCAAAAGATCCTGCGCCTCTGCGAATTTGCCTTGATCTCGATAAGTTTCCTCCAGATTTTGCAGCAGGTTCGCGTAATCGATAGATTCGGTGTCTCCGGCGGCTTCTCGCGCAGCCAGCGCTTCTTTGAGGAACTGTGCGGACTCCTCATATTTCTCTTGTTCGCGCGTCAGTGCGCCAAGATTTTCGAGCGCGTGCGCAAGCTTGAGCGGCTGGGGCGATACTGCATTTTTCCAGAATGGGAGAACCATGTCGTAGAGCGCCCTGGCCTCGTCGTATTTGCCTTCCTCACGATAGAGCAGCGCCAAATTATTCGCCGCTATTGCGATCGCGGTGTTATGGTTCGGAATGGATTGATGAATGCTCAATGCCTGTTTCAGCAAAGGTTCGGCATCTGCGAACTTGCCCAGCTCGCGGTAAAGGGCTGCGAGATTGTTGAGGCTGGCTGCTGCTTCCGCACTATTGGCGCCGAAAGCCTTTTGCCTGATCGCCAGCGCCCGTTGATAGAGAGGCAACGCCTCTTCGCCCTTTCCTTGCTCACGCAAATCGACTGCCACATTGTTCAATCCGATCGCAATGTTTGGATCGTCAGATCCCATCGCTTTCTCTTCGATAGACAGTGCACGTCGCAACAACGGCTCCGCATCGCTAAACTTCTTCTGTTCGCGCAGAACCAGGGCGACATTGTTCAGCGCTTTGGCGGTATCGATTGTTTCAGCTCCGCCGGCTGCTTCGCGCAATTGCAGAACTCGGCGATAGACCGGTTCGGCCTGATCATATTTATGTTGTTCGCGGTAGAGAACGCCAAGATTGTCAAGCGGGATGCTCAGCGACGGATCGTCTTTCCCCAGGGCTTTCTCCCGGATTTCGATCGAGCGATTGTAAACCTTTTCTGCGTCGTCGAACTTGTGCTCAGCATCGTAGACCATGCCGAGATCATTGAGGCTCGACGCCAGTCGTGAATCCGGTTGTTTGAAACCTTCAGCAGATTTCACCGCCGTTGTCAGCTCAGCTTCCGCTTTAGCGAAATCTTTTTGCTGAAACGCCTGAACGCCCGCATCTACGTGAGTTGACCAGTTGGTTTCATCCTGAGCCGCCATAACGAACACTGCTGGCAACGTGAGCAAAAGCGTTGTTGATGTAAACTCAAAAACGAAAGTGTATATACGTCGCATAATCTCACCGATCCTGCCACTAGTTTAGCAGCGTGACAGCAAAGCTCAGTTATCGCTTCTCGATTGGCGTAACGCTCGCGTGCGCAATTGATGAAGTTGTGGCTGTTGCATGACATACTTGCCTGAGACTCATGGCTGACCCAAACGATTTGCAAACCCAGAAATTTCCTCCCGCTAAATGGGGCGAGATCTTGGCATGGGCGTCATACGACGTGGCTAACTCCGTATATGGAACAGTAGTCGCAACAGCGGTTTATAGCGCATATTTCGTCAGTGTGATTGCCGGCAATTTGCCCGGCAGGTCGCCGGCCTTTCCTACCGTAATGCTGGAACTGTTGATCGCTGGCTCAAGCATATTAATTGTTCTGACCGCTCCAATCATTGGCACCATATGTGATGCTACTGCTTCAAAGAAAAAAATGCTCTTTTGCAGCACCCTGCTGTGTATCTTAGGCACTGCTGGACTGTCCGTAATTGGTCCGGGACAATGGATCGCCGCTATGATTGTCATGGGTATCGCCAACACGGCATTCTTCACCGGCGAAGATCTGATTGCGGCATTCTTGCCGGAAATTGCGCACAAAGATGACATGGGTCGCATCTCGGCCATTGGCTGGGCAGCGGGCTATGTTGGTTCTCTTCTGTCGTTGGGGACATGTGTTGCCTATATGTCCTGGGCCCAGAAAAGGGGATACACCAACACGCAATACGTGCCCCAAACGATGATGTTGTGCGCTGTTTATTTCGGGATTGCCGTTATACCAACTTTTTTATGGTTGAAGGAACGCGCTGTTCCCGATGCGACAATCCAGGGAAAAAGTTATCTGGTCGTCGGATTCAGGCGCTTGAAACAGACGATTACGCATGCGCGCCACTACTGCGATCTCTTCAATTTCTTGATTACCTTGTTCGTGTACAGCTGCGGCACAACGACGGTGTTCCACTTTGCTGCCGTATACGCCCAGCAGGTTCTTCATTTCACGATGCAAGATCTGGTGACGATGATACTCGTCGTCAGCATTACAGGAGCTGTCGGCGCAGCGATCTTCGGCACTTTCCAGGACAAACTCGGTTCGATAAAAACGCTGGCACTGGCGCTAATGTTTTGGATGGTGGCAATCCTGCTTGCTGTAACAGCTCAAGAGAAGACGCAATTCTGGATTGCTGCAAACCTTGTCGGCTGCGCCATGGGCGCCAGCGGATCGGTCGGACGCGCATTGGTCGCGGAATTTTCGCCGCCTGGGAGATCTGGAGAATTTCTCGGACTCTGGGGTATGGCTGTGAAATTAGCGACTTGCGTGGGCGCCTTGAGCTTGGGTTCGATTGTATATTTGACTCACAACAATTTGCGCGCCGCAATGCTTTCGCTCGAACTGTTTTTCGTAATCGGCATTCTGCTCCTTTTTCGCGTGGACGAAAAACGCGGCAAGCAAGCTGCCACAGAAGTGATTTAGCAAAGGACGTGCCTGCTTATATCCCTGGGAAGCATTGTTTGATGGACAACGTGGATTTACTCGAACCACGTCCGTTTTGCTACTGGCCATAATAGTACGATCTCTTCTAGGAAGGAGGATGTTACAAAGGCTAGCGAGTTCATCGTCGGCATCGGAGGAGACGCAATCGTCTGGATAATTTTGCTGTGACATGGCGATGACACAGCTGTGAGATCCTCGTGACACCACTGATGCGCTAAATTGCAGCATAACTTACCAAACTCGTTTACTCAACACCAAACCAGTTGCACTGGTTGGAGGCCGCACCGTGACACAGAAATCGAATCCTGGCGATTTTCCTAGCATGGCACACGAATTCGCGGATCCTTACGGTAATAGAGAGGTTGTTGAAGGATTGCGCGAAGATTACTTGAAATTTGCCGCTTCGCCTGACTGGCGTACTTTTGTCGCCAATGAGGTTGCGAAAGTGCAGAAAGACATTCCGGGCATTCTGCCGCAAATGGTGGTTGACTGGGCCAACCAGCACGAGTCTAAAAAACCATAACCTGATCAGTGCCTCGGATCTCGCACCACGTATAGTGGCAACCGTGCACCCCTCATCAATTTTGCGCGCTCGTGATGACGAATCAAGGCATGAGGAGATGCGATTGTTCGTGGAAGATTGAAATTGATGCAGACGCAGTAGACCATGGAATCAATCAGAAATAGGCCATCGCTTGCGCAATCCGCGCATCGGCTGGAACGTTCGGATAGTCAGTCAGCCACCGCACTCTGTCGGTTTCGAACCATAACTCAATGGGCAAAACATTAGTACAAGTTTGATCGAGCCGCCAATTGATGTTGTTTTCTGAATTAAAGATTGCCATAGCGTTGACAGTTGGACTTGTGGCTGTCAGCCCATGCCTGGCGATCGATGATGCGATCGCCAAACCGGTCACGGCTATCGATCGAACGTGGATTTCCATCGACAAACCGCGAATCGACCGTCGCGCATCCGGCATTATTGCAGAGAAAAATGACACTGGCGTCCAAGACAGCATTGAGGGCACGCTCGATCAGCTTCGCAGTCTCCAGGCGCCTGCATGGATGAAGCCGCTGCCCGGCGGAAATTGTGGATTTTGTCGGGCGGTTGAGGCGATCAGTGGCAAGCCACCCGCAGATGATTTGAAACAGTTTTTGAATGGCGTTGTTAAAATCGAACGCAGCGGCCCGGGCGTGCGCCTCTATCGAGAAGACAGTGAAATGCTGGACATTCAGCCTGGCACCGAATTTGGTGATCGGCTGCTGGCCGGCATCGATCACGCTTCTCAAAAAGCTACGCGAAAATTTGGCAAGCCGGTTGGAGAATTGATCGCCGGCCTTTCCGGTGTAACTCTTGAAGGCAACAAGATCAGCGTTCAACGCAACGGATCGCAGATTGTCCCCGTAGTGTTGCAGAAGCAGAAACAAGAAAAACGATATTGGGTGAAAGAGCTAAAGCTCGATGAGATGAGCTTCGAAGTCTACGATCGCAACGGCAGACCGGCAATAAAAAACGTATCAGGCTTGGTGGCAGTGCTTGATGCATTGAGCTTGCCTATTGAGTTGAGAGAGTTTTCTCAGAGCTTGAACAAACAAGGACTGAAAGTATATGCGATCGGCATCAAGAACCCATTGCCGAGGACGGTCACCAGCTTGCTGGGGCTCGGAGAAGTCCTGCATCTGCATTTTGCTGAGCATCCCCAGGGCAAGCATAAGACCGTCGATACACAAGACAACGAGTTAGACGAGGCGCAACGAGCCGCTGGAACGACTGTCACCTCCAGAACAGCTCCAATCGGACATGCATCGGAGAAGGACTCGGATTCTAACTCGATCGATATGGTGCCGATGCCGGACGCTGGTTCCGACAATTCTACCGCTGCACCGAATTCGGCGACGACACCCGCCGTTGGGGCACAAGCACCAAATTCGGTGACGACAACTGGCGTTGAGGCAGCACCAAATTCGGTGACGACACCTGGCGTTGAGGCTCCAGCACCAAATTAGGTGACGATTCCCGCGGGTGCAACTCAAGCACCAGATCCTGTATTGAGGCCTGAGGGTGCAGCTCCTGCATCCGGAGGTCCAGCATCTGCCAGCCAGCAGTAATTCTAGTAGTTCTCTTCGATCGCCGGACGACTGCTGTTCACTTGGTCGCTGTTCTTGCTACGAACGCTGGAAGCTAGTTGCATTCGATCACGTGATTCCCAATCGCCTGCAGAATTTGCTGTCCTTCTGACGACTGTCACTGTTTCTTCTGTAGGTTCATTAGTGTTGATCGCCAGCACCAATGACGTCAGTTCTCCGATCTTGCGAATAGAGGCTAGCGAAGCGCGCTCAACGCCTTTTCCCGTGTAGCAAACGACATTACCGATGCCAGTGATTCCCAACCTGCGAGCCGCTGCGCGGGACAGATCAATCACGCGGTTACCGTGGAATGGTCCTCGATCGTTGACGGTTACCACGACCACATTGCCGTTTTCAGGATTCTCGACGAGCAACCGGGTTCCGAACGGCAAGTATCTGTGAGCACAGGTGAGCTTGTTTTGATCGAACCGTTCGCCTGACGCTGTTCGCTTGCCGTGAAAGCAGTCTGCATAGAATGATGCAGCGCCGGCGAATAGTTTCCGTATTCCTAGAGCTGCTGACTTTCGAATATCGATGCTAGCGCTGAATGCTGGCTGCGACTGGCTGCAGAGGCTGAGTACTGTCAACAGAACGATAAATAATTTTCGGCACATATTGATCCTTGCACAGCAAAAATTGCTGCGCTTTAACGAGCGCCTGTACGCGCTCTATAGGCATTACGCTAAATTACTTACCCAACTTGACCGGACCAGTGCCCATTCTCGACGGCACAGTTTACAAAAAGTTCTCGCGACTGTAGAGTCTGCACTGCGGATTCAGTGCTGGCGGCGCTTTTCGCCGTGGTGCTCGTTATAGGCGCTCGGTTTGCATTAGTTTGCAAAACGGAACTCGCTCAATCGCGGAACGCAAGAATTCGGTGGTCCGTCATGATCCCACGCCCGTGCTTGAGTTTGGCAGCGAATGCAGCAGCACAATCATATGTAATGTCTCAACCTTTAGTGATGTTAGGTCGATCTTTCAGATCACTAATTACTCAACATTAGTCGTGATCCCCGCCTGCTCAGTGGGAATTCCCGCAACGATGTTAAGCCGTTCAAATCACTCGAATGCATTGCTGTGCGCTTGTTTCCGGTTTGTTGTCGCGGTGTGAAGTGCCGATCGCCAAAACAATAATTCTGCCCATATATACAAGTAAACTTACCGGATACTTCAAAACGGCTCGCACCGTTTGTATCAGTGAGCGAACTAAATGGGCAATGCCACCGGCACAGCGATAAGAGATACGCTTCGTAAGCCAGACGCAGGCAAGCCTGTCATCGCGTTGCCTGACCGTTTCGACATTGATGGCCCCGGCGTTCTAACGAAATCCGGATGGCAATATGCGTTCGATGCAATTTTTCTTGCGGTTGTTTGCGGCTGCATGTTCTTCTACAAGCTGGGGACCGTAGGTCTCTTTGACGGAGCCGGTGCCGGCTACGCAGAGAGTGCTCGCGAAATGGTCGAGACAGGCAATTATGTTCTGCCGCAGCTCAATTTTCAGATCGTATTTGCCAAGCCAATACTGAGCTACTGGCTGATCTCGGCGGCATATCACGTCTTTGGCGTGAACGAATTCGCTGCCCATTTCTGGTCTGCCACTGCCGCTACGTTGCTGGTGGCATCGACATACATCGTCGTCCGTCATTTAGCTGGACGAAATGCCGGTCTCTTTGCCTCTTTGATTTTGGCAACGGCTCCGCTGATGGTGCTCTTCGGTCGACTGTCATGCCTGGACGTCGTGTTCTGCGCCACGCTCGGATTTGCGCTCAGCGCACTGGTGATCGGTGTCTTTCTTGGCCGCAAGATATGGCTCATTCCCGGCTATGCCGCTCTCGGTCTTTCTGTCTTGGCGAACGGCCCAATCGGTTTGTCTATGTTTGTTGTGACTGGCGGGATCTATCTTCTCTGCGCGCGCCATAAGAAAGCACAAGTGCGGGAACTCTTGAAGGATGCTCACCTCGAGTGGGGATTGCCCATCCTTGCCATCGTCTGTGTTCCCTGGTTTGCTTTCGCTTCGGTAGTAACTAATGGGCTGTGGACCAAGATGTTTTTCGCACCGGAGTCGTGGTGCAACTTTGCCAGCTCGACTAACTATGTGAGAGCATTCTCGGCGATTGGATGGGGTTTCGCCCCCTGGATTCTGTTTATGCCTAACGCCCTCAAATTGGCGTTCTCCAATCATGCCGAACACTTGGATCAACCGCAACGGCGAGGACTGTTATTTTTCGCATCATTTGTGGTGGCAGTCATGTTGCTTCTGCCATTTGCGCAGAGTCAAACTTCGGGTTACATTCTTGCCCTGTTGGCACCGTCCTCGGTGCTAATTGGTGTCTTGCTCAGTCAGTGGGCAAGCCGCACCAGTGTTCACTTCACACCTGCAGTCTGGCGCAACTTCTGCCTCTTCCTTGCAGTGGTGGCGCCGCTCGGCGCTCTGGCTGGTGGTGTGGCGATTCACTTTTTGTTCAAAAACGTTCCTGCGATGATTACTGGTTTCGGGCTGGCTGGCTGCGTCGCCTTTTGGGTAGGCATGACGCTTCAATACGGATTGCTTCGGTCGGAACGCGTGGGTGGTTGCGTTGCTACCGTCGTTTATACCTTCGTCGTCTGTACGGCGCTGTTCGTTCCCGTGGCATTCAACATTGGATACAGTTGTCTGCAGCAGGATTTGTACGCTCTCACCACTGAGGTGAAGCAGCGTGGCGGGCAGGTCGTTCTCTACAAATCGTTCGCACCATCGGTGATGTTCTATCTGGAGCGCCCAGTTGACTGTGTTTTCGACAGCCAATTGATGTCTAAAGACGAACTGACCAAACAACCCACCTACGTGCTGGCAAGAGCTAAAGCCGCTGACAATTTGCGATCGTTGTTCCCCGGTCAGATACATCAGTTGGATCAACGCGGTGACTGGCGCTTGCTGTTAGCCAGCCACATCCATGTCGCCCGACCGGCGCAATCGTCAACCATGCCGGCTATGAGGACTTTCGACAACCAGATCATCAGTCCATTTTGCGCTGGAACCGCTCCTGCGCAAACGAAATTCCACCGCTGGATGTAGGTTGAAGGTTCTTCTTTCAGTTTATACAGCACTCTTGGCCGCAGCCCAGAGGAAGACAGCCAAGTATGGCTGCCGTTTTACAATCTTGTGGTGTCCGATGCGTCGAAGAAATCAACAATTCGTTGATTGAAAGTTGTGGAGGTCTCGGATGAGATTTGTCTGGCTACCATCAAGCTGGCTTTGTCGAAAAGGGTTCCCGGCCAATTGTGACCCCCTTTCGGCAGCGTCATCTCTATCGCTCCCACTTTGCCGTCTGCTGCCAGCCACTGTCGTTCGGTTCCTATAGCTGTTGTGCCGAACGGTCGGGGCTGTAGACCATTCACATGTGCGTACATCGGCGCTTGCTCTAACGGTTCGGAATTCGTGATGTTGTGTTGTCCAAGTTTTATCAAAAACTTGCCGAAGGCTCTTCCCGGTCCTCCGGTCGGAGGAACAACATTGTCGTCAAGAACGGTGGTGAAGATGCCTCTGGTACCCGCAAGAGGTGCAGGCGCTATGTCTTTCATCCTGGTGCCGGCCATGCTGGCAACTCCATTTAGCTTGGTTCTGCTCGCGACGGAGTGTGCGAGATTGCCGCCATCACAGAATCCCACGAAGTTGACTTTGTCCACTCTCATCGCCTGACCCACTCCAGCGTTGACGTTATCGAAATAAGTGATGTCGTTCACTGTGTTGCTCGGATTGAGAAAACTATGCGGTGTGCGCCATGTTGTGTTCTGTGGGGCTAAGCGCAGCAACTTCGGATCGAGGACCTCTACGCCGCTCTTTGTACTCTGCGTTAGTGAGACAGCGACGAAATGATTTTCGTCTGCAGTCGTCGCCCAGTGGTAGCCATGAAGCATTTCGCCAGTGGGATCTTTATATTGGGCACCATCGGCGAGGTAATAAACCGAAGTTGGTTTTTCCGGAGTGAATTTAGGAGGAAGGTGGACCGTAACGGATCGTGCGTCGCCACCTACATTGACTGGAACCTTGAATTCAGTGCCTCGCAGCGTCATGGGAAAATGCGTTTGGGACAGGTCGGTTGATAATGTATGGGCGTGCTCTCCTACAAAACGTCCGAGTTCACCGGACGGCGATATTGGTTCGAGCAAGTCTGCTTTGATGGGGACGGCCTTTGAAGCAGCAAACAGGAAGTCAGCGATCTTCGGTCTGTTTGCGAATGCATCCTCGGCGCGAGTTGCGAGCTGCCCCGCCTCGTGCAGCACTTTTTCCGCTGCAGGAATAATATGTTCGAACTCACCGACATTTACTCTTCCTCTAGTTACGATTAGGGAAGCGATACTTGCGGCCATGATCACACCGCCCACAACTTCTTTGTCAGTAACATGCCAGTCTGTATTTTCCATGTGAACTCTCGGGGTTCTTATGCTCGCAGATTAATAGTCGTGCTTGACATTCCGTTGACAAACTTCGCGGGGAATACGAAGAGCTGTCACGACGAGGACAACTATCGCTTTGGAGAATCTCTCCTGCTGCTGCGAAGCTGCCCCAGTCCCGAGAATGCGTCAGCCGTAAGTGAAGCCGGAGCGCTTACAAATGGAAAGCCAAGTAGCTACATTATGTCGAATTGACCTCGGCGGTCAGTTCAGAACTACTGTGGAGTGAGATGAACTTCTTTGAAAGGTGAGTTGCTAGCCGAGTTTTTTGGCACCATGGTGCTTCTTGCCCTCGGCGACGGTGTGGTGGCTGCTGTGGTGGCAGGTGGCAACAGTGACTTCTTGATGATCACGTTTGCCTGGGGTTTTGCCGTAACCATGGGCATCTACGTGGCAGGTGGTCTTAGTGGCGCTCACCTCAATCCTGCCGTGACGATTGCGCTGGCGGCGCGGCGTGACATTTCTTGGAGCAAAGTCCTCCCATATTGTCTCGCCCAATTAACTGGTGCCTTTTGTGGCGCCGGCATCGTCCTTTTGGATTACGGCAAGTTGATCGACAAGCACGCGCAGGATCTTGTCGCCGCCGGTAAATTCGCTGACTTCCAAGCCGCCAAAATGAGTATGGACGGAATCTTCTTTACTCATCCCAAAATCGATCTTGCCAGCGGTTTGATCGATCAAATCATTGGCACTGCGATACTGCTTTTCCTCATCCGGGCAATTACCGATACTCGCAACAACGCCGCACTGGCGAATCTTGGACCTTTCATTATCGGTCTGGTTGTAGTCGTCATCGGTCAAAGCTTCGGCACGATGGCCGGTTACGCAATCAATCCTGCCAGAGACCTCGGACCGCGCATTCTTGCTGTTGCCGGCGGTTGGGGCGGACTGCCGTTTGTCGAAGACGGAGGATATTGGTGGGTTCCCATCGTCGGGCCGATCGTCGGTGGACTAATCGGCGTTTTTCTATACGATTTGGGCATTCGCGCCGCTCTGATTGCGCGAGGGCAGAAGCCACTTGCCGGCGAAGAAACAGATGGACTGTCGGTTCGAGAGAAATAGTTCCGGAGGGCACGTTCTTGTCCGCCCCTGGAGGACACGTCGCATCTTGTCCGCACTTAGAGCGGGCGGAACCGCCGCGCCTCAGGTTAGAATTCCGGGGCTCGCCTAAATGGTTTCTGCCCCCGGACCGTCTGTGATACCACTATTCCAGCTTGTTGCTTTCGTTTTTGAAGCCGAACGGCCATGGCAATGGCTCGTGCCAAACTATGACGTTGCCATCCTCGACTTTGCCTATCGCCGCCACGACCTTGTAGGTGGCGCCATTAATGGTTTCTTCCAGCCACAGCGCTTTGCCGGGACTCATGTGCTCTGCATGCTCAAGAAGCCAGCTTTTCAAAGTGAAGAGCTGGGCATCAGTGAGAGTGAGCGAATCGCCGAGCGTCTGATCGAGATGCCTGCGAAGAATCGCCAGCAGTTTTAACGGATCGTCTGAGGCCTTGTAGGTGCTGCCGTCAACAGTGATTTCCGAAAGCATGCACAACCTTGCTTTGTAGACTGCGAGTGTCGCCGCCTACAATGTTAGCAATTTTTCTTTGCTCTCGATCAGTCAGCTGCTAGCCGGCTTGCCTTCTTTCTCAGCGCGTTTAGTCTTCAACATCTTCCAGCTTTTTGCTATCCCGATGACCAAAACCGGAATTAGAAGTACCCCGCCGATAATCCACGGGTCTTTATAAAGCGAAAAATCCATATTCTATGCCTCCGTTCAGTAGTCCCAAATTGGGGCGCGCACCTGCGTCAGAATCGATACGGATGAATTGAGCCCGGATCCTGGTTGGTTCAAACAGAAAAGAACTGATTCCACGAGCAGACAACCTGCCCGTGTGAAAAGTCATTTCACAAAAACCCAGATTGCGCGTTTAGTAAATGCCAATTGTCTTGTCACCGGCGATGGCATCGCCCATTACCATTTCTAGCACAGTTGAAGGTAGTCAATGTTAGGTTTGGATATATCTTGGTGGAAGGTTAGCAGTTAGAGCCATTTCATTTGTCAAGCGGGCGCCCGTTCTTGGCTCTGTCGCTGCTGGAGACGCCGCAGACCGAGCGGGGGAGGCGAGAACGGAAGTCTGCCTGACTGTAACCCAGCGGAGTCGAGCCGATGGACGCGATTAAATCAGAACTGGTCAGGTTGTTAACCTATCGTGAATGTTCATGCTTAATCAGTTTCTCAATGCCATGCTGGAAATGCAGATCTGATCGTTCGCGGTTTAACCTGCACCTGGTATAACCTCGAATGGCATATTGAACTGAATTTGGTTCGTCGGAGGGAAAATGAAAAACTGGCAACTGTGTGCTTTTGCAATGGCGCTACTGGCTTGCCCGATTCTCGCAGGCTGCTCATCCGGACCAAGTGTGCACGAGCACTACGTCTCACCCACTATTGAAGGCTCAGCCCAGCAAATCAATCTGGAAGCAGTACAGCAAGCTTTCTGGGATACCAAAGGCAAAGATTTCAACACCTGGATGGGTGCCTTCGAAAAGAAGGTCAACGAAATTTATGATGGCAAAGAGGTGATCGCCGTAGACGCCACCAGGGACGATGGCAAGCTCAAAGTCACCGGTTATATCAACAAAGTTAACAAGGAAGGATTTCAGCCCGGCGACGACAAACTGTTCACCATCCAACAGACGGGCGAAGCCGCAGGCAATGAAATGCCCTATCGCGTCGCTGATAACGGCGGCCGGACCTATTACGAAGGGCACCACAGCATATTGGATAACCCGATCCTGCAAATGATGCTGGTTTCGCACATGATGGGCGGCTGGGGCGGACACTATTACACCCCGCGCACGCAGTATGTGGTTTTGCAGCAGGGCAGAGACACATTCCGTGCGTCACCGAGTTACGCGCAAACTAAAACTGCTAACCAGGGTTTCTTCTCGCGCTTCAAAACAAACCAATCCGGCTCTCTCACCAGCTCGAACAAATTCGGCTCCGGATTTTCCTCCTCGTCGTCGAGTACCTCCAAACGAAGTCTCTTCGGTGGTGGCAGCAGCCCTACCTCAGCCGGAACAAGCTCTAGCTCTGGTTTTTCCTGGGGCGGACGGCGATCGTCTGGCCTTGGTGGTGGCTCATCGATGGGCAGCGGGTTTGGTTCGCGCAGAAGTTTTGGTGGCTTCCGGAGGCGCTAGGATATGGAATATTTACTGAGCTTGACGGATAGCAAACGCGAGCACATGGTGGTATTCACGCTGCGGGAGATCGATGTGAAAAGATCTGCCGCGGACTTTTTCTTCGATGTAGTTGGTTCTGATGCAGACGAACTCGGACGAGACGGCGTCGTCGCCGAGGGACAGATAGACGATTTGAAGTCTCTCCAGCAACAACTTTTCGACAGTGATGCTCAGGGTGCATTCATTCGAGATGATGCGATGATTTATGTCAACGGGCAGGAGCTGGATCCGGACGGTCAAATGATCGCAGCGTTCCTGCCTGCGGAACGCGACGGTAAGAAATATATGCGTTGCGATGCAAGCGTATCAGTTGCAGGCGCAGCACCCGGTGCAGGAAAGCCAGCCGCATATGGTGCGGCCGGTGCTCCATTCAACGCCGCTCCATTCAATGCCGCTCCAGAT
>Ga0182024_10017141_pt1 | contig 13646 bp, 5 predicted proteins | sample P32metaG_FD_120480 | JGI IMG/M metagenome (GOLD analysis project Ga0182024, IMG submission 120480) | Permafrost microbial communities from Stordalen Mire, Sweden - P3-2 metaG (Illumina Assembly) | ecosystem: Environmental > Terrestrial > Soil > Wetlands > Permafrost | place: Sweden: Stordalen... | reverse complement strand
TGGACTGCTGCTTGCCGTTGATGTTGGCATAGTCATCCCAGTAGGCGGTGTCCCGCATCGGCACATATTCCGTATCAATGGTTGAAGTCGCGACATTGTCATAGTCGTAATTCCAAAGCGGATTGATCAGCGTCGTGTCCGTGCCAACGCCGCCGACCCAGCCCTTCTTGCCGGTGTAGCACCAGGGAAACACGCGCACAAAAGTGCACTGATGATCCAGGTTGGTGGCCATTACGCCGACTTCCAGGTCGCCGTCCTGCGCAACGTAAACCTGGCTGACGCCTGTGCCGTCCGTATTTTGCGCGAACGTGACCATGTAGCCGCGTTTCAGTTTGAACGAGCTGATATTCTGGTTCATTACGCCTAGGGCGGCGCTGGTATTGTAGTAGGTGTAAAGGCCAAGGTTCGTTGACGTGCCGAGAAAGTTTTGCCCGCTGAAGACCTGCAACGGCGTGAAGCTGGGCGATTGCGGGATGATGACTGATCCCATCGCGTATTCGGTCAGTTGGCAGTTGCTTCCCACTCCTGCCGCCGCGCCGTTCACCAACACCTGGCCGAGATAATTGGCGGAAACAATCGACGGCCGGATGTTCGGCAGAAAAAGCCAGGCGTCGGAGGAATTCAAGTTGACCGTGCAGCCCGGAATGGGGTTGGTGACGGCGTTCAGGTGGAGTTCACAGCGTCCGGTCATCGTCACAGTCGTGTTGGTCAGCGTGGTGTAAGTTTGCACGCCGCCGGTGATGTTCAGCGTCTGCGCGGAAGCTGTCAGCGAAAGCACCGCGCCGACAGCGAGCAGCCGGGCAACGGATAAGATTTTGAAAGGGTTCATCTCAATTAATCAAAGTATACTGGATGCGGAAAAATTGCTGGAAGTTTTGCAGGGGAAACACCGCCTGATAAATGAGGTTGTTGCCGTTGGTCTGGACGGTGTTCAACTGCAAAGGAGCCGTGCTGGTCCAGACCAGCAGGTCTGGTGAATCAAGAAACTGCCGCGTCACATCGCCAAGCGAACTGCGTTCCTGAAATTGAAAGGCGAACTGGCTGCCGGCGAGCGAAATATTTCTCACGGCGGCGTTCGTTTCGTCCGGGATAAACGGGTTTCCACCCACGACAAATTCCAAAAGGTTTGGCACCCCGTCGCCGTCGGGATCGGCGGTGGCGGTGCCGATGGCGGAATTGGTCAGTTGCGTGTCGGTGAAATTCTGCAGCTGCCAGTCGGCGAAGGTGCCGGGCTGGGCGCGCTCATACAAATCGAACTCGACCACCTGCACGTTTTCCGGATTGGACGAATTGCCGTTGTAATAAGAGCCGGTGATGTAAAGCTCGGCGTTCGTCGCGTAAAGCGGCGGGGAAAATTTCACGTCCAGCGTGCCGGTGCCGGTCATCGTGTTGGTGGTGACAGGCACGCTGTTCAACCATAGCTGCAAATTCGCCGGGCCGTAACCTCCGTTGGCCGTGCGCGGGACGACTTGAAATTCCGAGACCGCGCACTGGCGCGGAAATTTTACGAGCAGCCATTCGGGATGCGCGGGCGTCGGACCCTGGCCGGCGGCGGTGCCGGAAGAAACCCAGAAGGTCGAAGTGTTGTTGTCCACTGCGTTCGTCGGCGGATAACCCGATTGTGACGACGAGGCGGTGACGCTGGTGATGGCCAGCTCGTAGGGCGGATAGGACGGGTTCGCGGCCGCCGCGACCACGGCGGAAACCTGCGCGGTGCCGCCGCCGCCGGGAAATGTCAAGGTCGCGTTTGTGCCGCTAATGTTCCAGCTGACCTGCGCGGCGAGATTGGAGGTTTGCAGCGCATTCTTGCCGGGAAAGAAAACAACATAACGCGGTGCCAGCTGGTTGTTCTCCACAAACGACAGCGAGTCCTCCGCCTCGCCGGCTTCCGAATAACCGGCGCTGTCGGTGCGGTAGTAGTTATTGTTGGCGGCGTAGTTGAAATAACCCGCCGGCCCGGCGGTCAGACCGTAACGACCGGATACGCAGATCCAGTTGTTGGTGATGTTACGCGACGTGCCAGACAGGGCGGTGATGGTCGCCGAATTCGTTGTCCACTCCAACAAACGCGAGCCGCCGGTCAGCGGATCGTTCTCGATGCCGCAGATGAAACTGCCGCCGCTGGACGCAATCGAACCGCTATTGAGCGTGGGGACTTCGATGATGGCGATACTGTCGCCGGTGGACTTGATGTATTCCTCGGTCGTGCCGAGCGAACTGGTGATTTTCATTTCCGCGTTGAACCCGGCGGCGTTGGTGGCGTAGCTGACCACCGTCGCACCCGTGGGATTGCCCAGCGCGCCGAGGCCGATGACGCCCGGCAAGCGCGGCGAGGAAATAAAGGCGTTCGTCGGAACCGAAAGTGCGACCGGCTCCACGTTCGCAAGCACCCGGGCGCCGTTCCAACTGATGGAAAAAGTTCCGAACGCGCTACGTTGGTGGATGACCTGCACGTCGGTGCTATACATCAGCGTGTTGGTCGGCGCGGTCATCGGGCCGGTGGGAAAATCCGCGCCGTTCCAATGCAGCCAGGCAATCGCCGTGCGCCGCGCCTCGACCGCTTCGCGATAAAATAAAATGCCGCCGCCGGGGTTGGCACTGATGCCGACAAACGTGCCGTCGCCATTGGAGATTTGATGGTAGCGGACGCATTGGGCAAGCTGGCTGTCTGCCCAGCGCGCGATGGGATCGTTGAAGTGCGTGGTCATCCAAGTGATGAAGGAGTTTTGTTCAAAGTCGCGCACCGACCAGTCCACGCCGGCGGGATAGGCGAAGTCGCCGGTGGATGTGACCAGCGTGTTGAGGTTGTTGGTCCAGACCGCCATGACATTGTGTTCGGCAAACGGCTGGAGCTGCGCGGCGATGTTTGTGTTCGCCAGCCGTGCCATCAGAAGCGAATCGCCGGACGACATGCCGGCGACCATCTCGTAAGTGGGATGATAAAAACCGTGGTTCTCCAAGGCGTAACTCGGAAAAATCGTCACCGTCGAAACCCACGCCGCCAGTGGATCACCGACGGTGTTGGGCGTGATGAGATCCGGATAGGCCACCGTGTAGGTGTTGGCGAGATAATCCTTGGCCATGTAAAGCCAGTTGCTGGCGCTGGCGTTGTTGGTCATCCACGCGGCAGCCAGCGCAAGGATGTTTCCGTCCCAGCCATTTTCCTCCGCCTTGGTGTCGCCGTCGCTCAAGATGCGCGTGCAGGGAGGAATGGAAGCGCGATGCGTCGCCTCGCTGATGACGACCGCCTGCACGCCGGCAACCGTCTGCGCGGGCAGGTTGGACTGGACCAGCAGGCAGGCCAGACCCATCGAGCCCGACCATTCGGCGGTCTGCCAGTCGGAACCGCTTTGCGAGGTGCAGGTCGCCAGCGTGCCGCTGCTCCAGCCCCATTTGTTGCCGCTGACGGTATTGTAGCTGCCGGTGACGTGGGTGTTGTAATCGTAGTTCAATGCCTCGCGAACCCGATTGAGCCGGTTGGTGAACTTGGGATCATTCGGCAGCGCCACGCAGAGCGTCGCGTAGGCCACGGCGATTCCGCCGTTGCCGCGAATGCCACCATTGCCCGTGCTGTTGCCGTCACCCCAGTAGCCGGCATCCGGGATCCCGCTCGTGTTCGTGTGCCAGATGGACTCGGCGTAGGTCTCGAAATTCGTCAGGCACTGGAGATAAATCTGCTGAGAGTTGGTCTGCGCCCTGGCGTTGGAAGATAAAGCCAAGAGAATAAAAAATGCCAGGACGCGCACCATACAAACCTGATGCTTTGCCAAGAGATAGATTGCCGGATTTGCGGCACGAAAAACGAAAACATGGCATTTCATGGCTGATAATAGTAAAAACGCGCAATTTCCGAATGTCGTGTGGCTAGTTTGGAAATTGATTGAAACTGCTATAAGAAAGCGTTCCGATGTCTGCCTGATAGAAATAAAAATTGTAAGCCTTGGCACCGGTGGCGCTGTAAAAATTATACATTTGGATCGCGTTTATCCAAGCCACCGAACCGTCCGCAAATACCTCGTTGCCGCCCGCCGGAAGCGTGCCTTTTTTGTGGGCGGGCAGATTATAGGTGCCGGTGTTTGGCAGTGCCGTGGGGTCGCTCCAAGCGCCGGCGATTTTAACTATTAAATCACTGGCCAGCATCCAGGAAGCTTTGGAGGTGGTCGTTTTGACGGGGCTTGCCGACGGCACTTTGGTGCCGCCTAAACTCCAATTGCCAATTCCGCCAAAATACTGGTAGCCCAAGGCCCAGGTGGCTGGATTTGGCCAGACGTTGGGTGCCGGCAAAGTTGGACGGTTGGGGCAACTCCAGATCGTCGGCCCCGGGGCGACAACATAACCGTTCATGGTGGTCGAGCCGTAAACATTTTGGTTAAATCCCAATTGGGCGGCTGCGGTTAACAGAGTACCGTCAAATTCCCACGGGTTTTGCGTGCCCCACCCGGCATTGGTGGACGCAGGTTCAAAATAGTCACTGTAATCGCCCGCATACATCAAGCTGACGATGCCAATCTGTTTCAAATTGCTGATGCACAGGGATCGCTTGCCCTTTTCTTTGGCGGCCGCCAGCGCGGGCAGCAGCATCGCTGCGAGAATGGCTATGATGGCGATGACCACCAGCAGTTCAATGAGCGTGAACGCCCGGCGTTCTTGCAAATCAATTCTTTTCATAAATCTCATGTTTGCCGCGCATCGCCAAATGGCGCGGGGTGATAGTTCACAACACTATCACCCCGGCGTTGCTGATTTTCAATTACTCTTACGGGTAAATGAGACGGTAGAACACCGTCGGTTGGCTCACGTTGATTGGGATGTTCGTGCTGGAAGCGGTGCCGGGAGTCACATCCGTCCAGTTGGTGCTGAGACCGGTGGCCACGCTGTTGGTCTGCATCTCCAGCCGCCACGATTGACCGGCCGGCCACGAGAGATTCAAGTGGCCGCCGCTCACGCTGTTTGTCAAATAAGCCGGCCCGCTCGGTCCGGCTGCCGGCACGAGCAAACTGCCGCTGCCGGTGATGTAAGGCGAACCCGTGGTGCTGTTGTAAACACCGGGAGCTTGACTGACTCCGTTCAATACCAGGCTCGCCACCCGGTTTGTAACCGAAAAGCCCAACTGCAATACGGCCCCACTGGCCACCGTCACGGTTGAGTTCGTGGCCAAGGTGGCTTGATTGAGAACCAGCGTCCCACCATTGACCGTTGTATTGCCAGTGTAGGTGTTCGCGCCGGAGAGCGTCAAGATGCCGCTGCCGGTGGTGGTTAGGCCGCCGCTGGTGTTGGCCGTGGGAACCGCGCCGGTGATGGTGGCCGGCGTGGTCGCCCCGCCGCCACTCAAGATAAACGTCGGCGTGGCGGTGTAGTTGACACCCGGACTGGTGATCACAATATTGGCAACCACTCCCGTCAGCGGATTGATCTGGGCAATGGCCGTCGCCCCCACGCCCGTTGTGTCGCCCACGCCGTTGGTCACCGTGACAATCGGCGGCGCAATATAACCGGCCCCGCCCGTGAACGAGGCGATGCCATTGACCCCGTTGCCCGTCGGCGCCAGGAGCGGCTGGGCGATGGTGATGGCAAAGCCATTGTTGTTGATCGTCGCCCCGCCACTGTAGATGTAGGCGCTGCCCAAGCCTGTCATGAACGAGGTGTTGGCCGCGCTGGCCTGCAATGTTCCACCGTTGAAATTAACCCGCGCCGCCGTGCCGCTGACGGCATTGCCTTGGGCGATGCCACCGTTCAAATTCAAAACGGCCTTATTGCCCGAATTTCCGGACTGGTTCAAATTAAACCCGACGGTCGCCAGCGTGTTTGTGACAGCGCCACCCATGATGTTGACAATGGCCGTCTGGCCGCCACCCCAGTTATTAACCACGCCGCCGCCGGCGTAAGCAAGCAAGCCGCTGAACACATTGAGAACGCCGGTTTGGGCTGACGCCGGCGTATTCCGGGCCATGACGAACCATCCGGTGTCGTTGACGGCGCCGCCAGTGATGTCCATGACGCCATTGCCTCCGGTGCCGCCGAAAGCAGCGGCGGTGCCATTGTTGTCTTCACCACCCACGCAGATGCCGTTAATCGTGGCGACGCCCCCGCTGGCATCATAATAGCCATAAGATCCCGCGATATTGCCGATGGAGAGGTTGTCATACCCGCTCGTCAAAGTGGCAGACACGGTTCCGCCGGTTTGATTAACCGCGCCAACGGCACCGCTGCTATTGCCGATCAGCAAATAATAAGCCGATAGGGAGCCGGAAACATCCAACGCGGCATTGCCAGACACACTTCCAACAATGGTATTCGTGCTGTTGGTGACCGTTCCAGTGGCCGCAATATTGAGCGTTCCCGCGCTTACGATGGTCTGGCCGGCATAAGTGTTCGTTCCGCTCAAAGTCAGCGTTTTAGTGCCGGCTACAGTCAATCCATATCCGTTGCCGTTATCACCAATGACGCCGCTGACAATGAGGTTGCCGGCAGCCGCATTGAAGGTCTGCGTCGTGCCCAAGGTGATCGGCACATTCAGGGTTTGTGCGGCGGCCGAGTTGTTGGTCACGCCGCCGGCCAGGGTCAGCGTGCTGCTGTTCGCGGTGCCAATGTTGAAGCCTGTGGCGTTATTGCTGAAAGTCAGGCCGGCCACGCTATAACTGTTATCCATGTTCGGCGTCGGTCCCACCGAGCCGGCAAAGATCAAACTGTCGCCGGTCAAATCCGGTGCCACACCACTCACCCAGTTCAAACTGGTATCCCAGTTTTGATCGGTGCCGCTGGCGCCATTCCACGTTTCCGTTGTGGTCACATTGAGCGAAATGTTGGCGGTGCCAATCTGGCTGTTGCTGTCGGTGATCGTCGCCGTCAAGACGTAGCTTGCCGCCGCAGTCGAGGACTGAATGTTGACGGTGTTCGTATAAACATTGGGCGTGCCGGAAAGCACCAGATACACCGAGGATGAACCGCCAATCGAACTCGCATCCAAAACGACGCCGGTGTTCGGATCCACCGTGCCGCTGCCGTTGGTGACGGTGACACTAATGAACACGTTCTGATTATGCACCGCCGTGGACGGGCTGGCCAGACCGCTGCCCGTGGGCGGGGTCAGCGTTGAATAATGCAGTCTGACCTGATCGAGCCCCGGGTCAGTGACAATGGTGAAATTGGCTGCATTGGCCGGTCGGACATCCCAGACCGGCGTGCTGCTGAAGCTGCCGGCGATGCTGCCGGCGGTGATCAGCACGTAATCGGCCGTGCTGTCCAGATTGGCCAAGGTGCTTGGGGCTTTGATGTGAAAAGCGTTGCCATTCAGCGTCAAGGCGCCAGAAACTGTAATCTGGTCGTTGGCTCCATTGTAAGCGGTGCTCAAGTCAAAATTGACCGTCGAAGCAGTGACCAGAGTGAGACCACTGTTGAAGGCCAGAGTGCCAATCGTGCCATCGGTGCCGGGATAAACGGCGGAACCGGAAGCCGTGGCAACCGAGCCATTAACGCCGCCGCTGCCTTCCAAGTTCTGGCCGCTGTTCAAGCTGTAACTGCCCAGCGCCGACACGTCAAAAGTCGCGCCTGAGGCCACGTTGATGATGTTGGTTGAACTGATGGAACCACCGGTGCCCAAGATCAGCGTGGCGTTGCTGATCACCGTATTGCCGCTGTAGGTGTTGGCGCCGCTTAATGTCAAAGACCCGCTGACGACTGCCAAACTCAGTTTGTGTGCGCCATCTGACATGACGCCACTGAATGTGGACGTGCCGCCGGCAAAGGTCAGCACGGAATCGGCCGTGGCGCTGCTGTTAGTGATCGTGTCGATGTTACCGGCAATGACCAAGCCGGCGACCTGCTGGTTGTAGCCGTTCAAATCCAGCGTGCCGTTGCCTACCGCGCCAAAGTTGACCGTGGTGTTTGTGGGCAGGGCGTTATTTGCTCCAACCTTGAGCGTGCCTAAGGCAATCTGCGAAAGATTCCAGGTGTTGCCAGTGGAACCAATCGTCCAAGTGGTTCCATCGTGGACCTGCAACGTGGCGCTGGCTCCCAGATTCAGCGTGCCGTTGATCACGCCACTCCCGCTCGGATTGCGAAGCTGCAACGTGCCGGCGAAACTGCTGCCGGTCACATTGCCGTTGATGGTCAGCAAATTGGAGTTGCCAAGAAATGCAAGCTGATCGCTGGATGAGCCGTCACCGTTGATGGTGATCGGACCATTCCAACTGCTGGCGCCGGCGGAAGCCAAGGTCGAGCGGACCGTGGAGCTGGTCGGCAGCACCAGCGTGGTTCCGGCCGGCGTGGCAACACCCGCATTCAACGTCACCCGTGTGCCGCCATACGCACCACCCGTGGTGCTGATGACATTCACCGTTGTATTGGGGCTCAACGCTCCGTTGCTGGCCACGACCAAACCGCCGGTGGATGGCCCGTAGATGGTGGTGACACCGCTGTAAGAATTGTTGCCGCTCAGGGTCAATGTGCCCGTACCATCATTGGTCACAATGCCCGTTCCGCTGATGTTGTTGGTGACGGTGATGTTTCCGGAAGTCAGGATGGCGCTGTTGTTGGTCACGTTGCCGGTGCCGAAGGTTCCGTTCCCGCTCAATTGCACCGTGCCGGCGCTGATCGTGGTGTTGCCGTTGTAGGAATTGGTGTTCGACAAATTGAGCGTGCCATTGCCCGCCGTCGTCAACGCGCCGCCGCTCGTGCCGGCGATGACGCCGCCCAAGGTAAGCGTGTTGCCGGCGGTCGCCACGGCCAGGGTGCCACCGTTGGCACCCAAGGTCGCGCCGCGATCTATGCTGGCGTTCAGCCCGCTGTATTGCAGTTCGCCGCCGTTCAGAACCAGGTTGGCGGAAGCGCTCGAGGCCGCGCCGATGGGGCTCGGGCTGCCGCCGATGGCGAGGTTGGTCACGTTCAGGATGCCGCCGTTCAAAGTCGTGATGCCGGCGTAGCTGTTCGTCGGGCTATACAAATTCACCGTGCCGGCGCCCGACTGGGTCAAGCCGGTTCCGCCGCTGATACTGCCGCCAGCGGCGGCGGCAACAATCGTGTAAGTCTCGGAAGCATTGCTGAACGTGACCGAGCTGGGCGACAAAGCGCCGTTCACCGACACCGGGCTGCTGACGTTGCCGGAGTCATCAAAGATGACATTGTCGCCGATGGTGAAAGCCGTGCTGCCGATGGTGGCCAGGTTTTTCCAGTCAATGGAGGTGCTGTTCCAGTTGAAATCCGCCGGGGACGCAAGCCAGGCGAGGTTGAGCGGCGTGTGGATGATGATGCTGGCCGAAGTTGAAGTGGCCGAGTCTGGACCGGGCGAAGGCCGGCTGTCCGAAACGGTGCAGCTATAACTCCACGAGGCGTAAGTGGTGTTGACATTGGCCACCTGCAAAGTGCTGGTGGTCGCACCGCTGAAATTGCCGCCGTTCACAATCGCCACCCCGTTGGTGAGCCACTGATAGGTCAGGTTGGGAAAGTCCGTGGTGGCCGCCACGGTGAAGGTCGCCGTGCCGCCGGCTGATACGACCGCAGTATTCGGGTTGGCCGTGACGGTGACGCCATTGGCAAAGAGCATGGCATTGGCGGCCCGCGCCACACTGCTGATGCGGACTTCGTCAATCAGTCCTTCGAAACCTTCCTGGGAACTGCCGCGATTTTCGTTGCCGATGATCAAGGGAGTTTGCGCTGCACCAAACGCGGTGCCGATGGCACCGGCAGCAGATCCGATGAGATTGGCAGTTGTGACGGACGGGTCAACCTTAGTCCAATAGAGCTTCACGGTGGTGCCATCATAGGTGACGGCTACATGATACCAAGTGTTTGGCACAAACGCATTGAAGCCTGATGAAGGAATCGGTGCCAAGAGGTTTGGAGTGGCTCCGATGGCATTAAAATTAATCTGGCCGGCTGTTATTTTCCACTGGAAGCCACGCGTGCCGTTGTAATCGTCCGTGCAAATAATTTCCTGATTGAAGTTGGTGGCGGTGGGACAAATCATGGCTTCCAGCGTAAATGGTGTTTGTCCGCCAAAACCGATGTTCAAGTTGGTCAAGGTGATAACATCTGGACTTGTGGGACCACCCTGGACATCCGCTTGAAAGGCACCGGAATTATTAGCGTCAAAACCTACAAGCCCATTTGTATATGGAGCAGCGGTGTTGGTGAGGGCTACGCAATTCCCGAAGCCGGAATATGATGTTCGTGCCAACATTGTCGTAACCGTCGGTGGCACGGCCAAGCCATTGCCCGAAGTGGTATTCGTAACCGTATAGGCATTGCCACCCTTGCTGCCGGCATTGGCGGTCACAGAACCGCCCGCCGATTCGTTAAAATGAAACAGAAAAAGGGTGTTGGCGTCTGATGTGTAGGGTCCGACGATGGTGGCGGACGCAAAACGCGGAACCAAGACGGTGATTAACAGACAGAGGAGCAGGGTGGCTTTTTTCATGGCGGCAAAAAATTAGGGTTTAGGTTTTTGATCAAGCCGACTCGCAGACAATTCGACTGGTCACGTTTAGAATTCAGCTTGATTGCCTTTCAAGATAACATAGGAAGTAAATTCTGGCTATTACCCGAAAGGGTAAAAATGGCGGCATTGCGAAAGCCGGCTGGTTGCCGCATACTCTGGTGATTCTTCAAATGCGCCTGCGCCAATTTTCTGAAGTCACGGCCGGCGGCCTGCTCCTGGCGATGACCTGCTTCGCCAGACCGGCGGAGGCGCAGGGATTGCCACCCACATCCGGCACGCTGACCAACGCGGCGCAAGTCCGCCATCTCCCGGCCAGCGCGCTGGCCCAGGCCCGCCCCGTGCGTTTGCGCGGCGTGGTGATGGATGAAGCCTCGCCGGTTGGCCAAGCCTTGATCATCGCCGATGACACGGCTGGCGTCTATGTGCTGGCTGCCAAAAAAATCTTCACGCAGTATCACCGGGGCGACCTGCTGGAAATCGAAGGCGTGACGGATCCGGGTGAGTTCGCTCCCATCGTCCGGGTAAATGCCGCACACAAGCTGGGCACGGCCGCCATCCCGCCCGCCCGCGCGACCAGCTACCAGGAATTGATTTCCGGGGCGCTGGATGCCCAGTGGGTTGAAATCACCGGAGTGATCCGGCGTTGTTTGGTCCCTTCGCAACCTAATTCTCAATTCTGGCGGATGCTGGTCAACGTGGGCGGCGGGAGCGTTCCCGTGAGATTGCCCATGCCGCGCGATCCGCAAATCCGGGAGGATGCCGAGGTGCGGCTGCAAGGAATCTGCCTGTATCAATTCAACCAAAAACGCCAGGTCTTGAATCCAGTGGTCCAGATGCCGCGCGGCGTGCCGGTGCAGGTCGAAAAGGCCGCGCCGGCCGATCCATTTGCCATCCCGGTGCGACCGGCCAACAACCTGCTTTTGTTTGCGCCCGAAAGCGCCTCCGGCCACCGCATCCATGTGCGCGGCGTCGTGACTTATGCCGAGGCCGGATCGTTCGTGTGGATCCGGGACCAGTCCTCTGGCTTGCGCCTCCAAACATATCAGCCGGAAAATTTACAGCCGGGAGATGAAATTGACGTGCTGGGCTTTCCAACCTACGGGCTTTTTTCGCCGGCGCTGGAGGAATCCGTTTTTCGAAAAGTCGGATCGGGACAACCGCCCGTGCCGTTGACTTTCACAAACTTTACCGAGGCCTTCGACCACGAGGACGATCTGGTCGCCACCACAGCCCGGCTGACGGAAATCCAACCCACCTTGGATGGAGCCGCCCTTACCCTAAACATGGCCGTGACCGGGGCGGTTTTCAAAGCGGTTTTGAAACTGCCCGCCGGCGGGCAGATCCATCCCGAATGGCTGGCGGGCAGCAAGGTTCGCGTCACCGGCATCTGCTCGGTCATTCATGACGAGATCCGGCCCATGATGGGCATCTGGCATCCGCAGTCGTTTCAAATCCAGCTTCGCTCGCCGGACGATTTGCAGGTCATCGAATCGCCGCCGTGGTGGACCTCCCGGCACATCATTTTTCTGCTGGGTGTCGCCATCGGTGGATTGTCCCTGGCGACCGGCTTGGTGGCGCTGGTCGCACGGCGGCGGTTGAATGAGCAGACCCGCCAGCGCGCGATGGCCGAGGCGGAATTCGCCGCCATCCTTTCCGAACGCAACCGCGTGGCGCGGGAAATCCACGACACGCTCGCGCAGGGTTTGGTGGCCACATCGGTCCAATTGCGGCTGGCCAAGAAACAAGCCGCCGCCGCGCCGAAACAGCTTCATCAACATCTCGACTCGGCCCAGCAACTGGTTCGCGGCAGCCTTGAGGAAGCGCGGAATTCCATCTGGAACATGCGCTCGCAGGTTTTAGAAACCGGCGACCTGCCCGGAGCCTTGAAAAACATCCTGAAACAAATGGCTGATGGCACGGAGTTGAAAACCAGTTTTGAAACCACCGGCCACGTCCGCCGCCTGGCACCGGTCATCGAAAATAATTGTCTGCGCATGGGCCAGGAAGCCATCACCAACGCCACCAAACACGCCCAGGCCACGGAAATCAAAGTCCGGTTGGAATACGACGAAAAAAAATTCCGGCTGGTCGTGACCGATGACGGCCACGGCTTTGATCCCGCCCAGCCACCGCCCAGTGAGCATGGTTTTGGGCTCGTCGGCATGCGCGAACGCGCCGCGGTGTTGAAAGCCGTGCTGGACATCTGTAGTTCACCCGGCCACGGCTCGGAAATCAGCCTGACCGTTCCGCTTTCCGGCGATTGAACCCGATGCCGATTGGCAATTGTCCATTTTAGAATTACCCTAAAGGGTAAATGACAGGCGGCTCTATTGCCGATTAGATTGTTCATGAAAAAATTGAACAAACCAAACGCCATCCGAATCATGCTGGTGGACGACCATCCGGCATTCCGCAAGGGCATGGCCGCGCTAATCGAGAGCGAGCCGGACCTGCAAGTCGTCGCGGAAACCGGCGACGGCCACGGGGTGCTGGAAATCTATCGCCAAAAAAAACCGGACGTGGTGCTGATGGATTTGCGCCTGCCGGGCATGGGTGGCGTGGAAATCACGCTTGCCATCCAAAAGGAATTCCCCGGAGCACGCGTGATTGTCCTCACCACCTTCGATACGGACGAGGATATTTTCCGCGCCATCCAGTCGGGTGCAAAATCTTATCTTCTGAAAGACACGCCGGACGACGAGCTGGCCACGACCATCCGCAATGTTCACGCCGGCCGGCAAGTCTTGTCCGACAAGCTGGCCAAACGGCTTGCCGCCCGGCAGGCGCGCCCGGAACTTTCCCAGCGGGAAATGGATGTGTTGCAGCTGCTCATCAAAGGCCGCAGCAACAAGGAAATCGGCTCGGCCTTGTTTTTGTGCGAGAACACGGTCAAGGCGCATTTCAAAACCCTGTTCGGCAAACTCCAGGTTCAGGACCGCACCGAGGCCGCCATCAGCGCCATCCGCCACGGCATCGTCCATTTGGAATAATTCCGGATGCGTTTCCCTTCTTTTCTCCTGATATTGGCACTTATTTCCGACGCGTTCACCGAGTGCCGGGCTGCGGAAATTTATCGTGACCATGTCACGCCGCACTGGTTTGCGGGCGCGGACGGCGTGACCAACCAGTTCTGGTATCGCGTGGATTTGCCGGACGGCAAGACCGAATTTGTCACGGTGAATGCCGAAACCGGGGCGCGACAGACCGCGTC
>Ga0182024_10017140_pt1 | contig 13647 bp, 12 predicted proteins | sample P32metaG_FD_120480 | JGI IMG/M metagenome (GOLD analysis project Ga0182024, IMG submission 120480) | Permafrost microbial communities from Stordalen Mire, Sweden - P3-2 metaG (Illumina Assembly) | ecosystem: Environmental > Terrestrial > Soil > Wetlands > Permafrost | place: Sweden: Stordalen... | reverse complement strand
GCGTGCGTGGTGTTCGAGGACGCCCCGGCCGGGGTGGCGGCCGCGAAGGCCGCCGGGATGTACTGCGTCGCGGTGGCGACCACCCACCCGCCGGAGGACCTGGCGGCCGCGGACCAGGTGGTCCCCGACCTGACCAAGGTCACCTGGCCCGTAGCCACAAGCTGACCGCCGCGCCCCTGGTCCCGTGGGATGTTCCCGAAATATCGCCCGGTCGTTCCGGCCGGTATTAGGCTCTAGGCCGCTTAGGCATGGTTTTTCTGTTTCGCCTGCGGATCAGTGCCCGGACGGGCCGGAGAGGGCCGGATGACCGCGTTGCCTGTCTCCCCGGGGCACGCCCGGCCGGGTGGCCGGCCCGGGCAGCCCGGTGACCCGGGCCGGCCGGCGCTGAGTGACCGGCTGCCGTACCCGTGGCTGTTCCCGCTGCTGGTTTTCGCGGCGACCTGGGTGCTGATCGTGGCTGCCTGGTACGGCTCGGATGCCATCTATGGCCAGGCTCATCCGTGGACCTGGCACTTCGTGTTCAAGGACGCCAAGTACTACCTGGCCATCGCCGAGCATGGCTACAAGCGGACGTCGCCTTTCCCGTGGCCCCGAGGCGGCTCGGAGATCGACCGGCGGACCGCGTTCTTCCCGCTGTTCCCGCTGGTGATCCGGGCCGCCAGTTACGTGACCGGGGGGAACTACCTGATCGCGGGGCTGGCCGTCAGCGTGCTGGCCGGGGCCGCGTCGGCGGTCGGCGTCTGGGTACTGGCGGCTCGCCTGTGCGGCCGGCGGATCGCCGACCGCGCCGTCGCGCTCTACTGCTTCTTCCCGGGCGCGATGACCTTCGGCATGCTGTACTCCGAGCCGCTGGCGGTCGCGCTCGGCGCAGCCGCGCTGCTGGCCCTGCTCGACCGGCGGTGGCTGGCCGCCGGGATCATCGGCGCGGTCGCCACCGCCGAACGGCCGACCATGATCATTCTCGTCGCGGTGTCCGGGGTCGCGGCCGCGCAGGCGATCTGGTCCCGCCGCGAGTGGATCGCCCTGATCGCCCCGGCCCTTACCCCGCTCGGCATGCTCGCCTTCTTCGGCTATCTCGGGCACCGATACCACAATTACGGGTTCTGGTTCCGCGTTGAGCGGGACGGCTGGAAGCAGCACGTCGGCTGGGGCGAGCACACGCTGCGCATCATGCTCTGGGCCGACCCGGGCACTACCCAGTACGCGCTCTACAACGTGCTGCTCATCGCCATGTTCGTCGCCGCCGTGGCCGGCATCGCCATGATGCTCGCCGCCCGGCTGCCGGTTCCGGTGAGCTTGTTCGCCATCCTGGCGGTGCTGTCCTGCGTGGTGTCCTCGGACGAGAGCACTAAGCCGCGCTTCGTCTGGGCCGCGTTCCCCATCTTCATCGGCGCGGCCGCGAAGCTGCCCCGGTTCCTGTACTGGCCCGTGCTCGTCCTGTCCGCCGCCAGCCTGGCCTTCCTCATCGGCTGGTGGCCAAACCATTACTTCGGGCCTGCCCCGTAAGGACTGAATGGCCCGGGAGAGGGACTAGGGATGGACGAAGGCCTCGCAGACCACGTTCGCGATGGAGCGCCTTCGGCCGGGACCCGGCCGCGTGACTCGGTTGGCAAGTCTCAGCCAGCCTTCCCTGCCGCCGGAGATCTGCGAATGCGGCGCTGGGTGGTCACGCTGGCCACGGTCGCGTTCACGGTGTCTGCGGCGGCCACCTTCGTAACCCTGGCCCTCGCGACCTTTGGCAAGCGGTCGCCCATGATCGACCTTCTGATCTACCGTTGGGCCGGGCTGCTCGCCGTCCACTCAGGTGATCTATACGGTAGTTACTTCCCGCATCGCCACCTGCCTTTCACATACCCGCCGATGGCCGCGCTGGTTTTCGCGGTCATGGCCGCTATCCCGATGCCGGTACTAAGGTGGCTGGTGACGGTCGCAAGTATCTCCTGCCTGATCGCGACCCTGTGGCTGACATGGGGAATGCTCGGTTACCGGCGTTCCGCCCGGGCCGCCGCGACGCTGGCTGCCGCTAGTGTCACTTTATGGCTCGCGCCGGTGCTGCAGACGCTCTGGCTCGGCCAGATTAACCTCATCCTGATGTTTGTTATCGTGGCCGATCTCTGCCTGCCGGATTCCGCCCGGTTTAAGGGTGCCGGGGTGGGGCTGGCGGCGGGATTCAAGCTGGTGCCCCTGATCTTCATCCCGTACCTGCTGCTCACCCGGCGGTTCCGGGCGGCGGGTGTTTCATTGGCGACGTTTGGGCTGACAATCGCGAGTTCGCAGGTCCTATTGCCCAGCCAGTCGCAGAAGTTCTGGTTTGGCCGGCTATTCCTGAGCTCAAGCCGGTCGGGCAACATCGCGTATGTAGGCAATCAGTCGTTGCACGGCACTGTGGCGCGGCTGATGAGCAGCCAGTCGGCGGAGCAGCCGTACTGGCTCGTTGTCTCAGCGATCGGCGTCGCGGGTCTCCTGCTTGCAGCGTGGGCGGCGCGGCGCGGATACGAAATGATCGGCATTCTGACGTGCGGGCTCACTGGGCTGCTCATCTCGCCCATCTCATGGTCGCATCATTGGGTATGGGCCGCGCCAGCACTTGTTGTGGCAGTCGATGTGGCCGTGCGAATACGTGCACCGTCTTGGCTGGCAACCAGGCCCGAACCCGGCATACGACGGATCGTGAGCTGGAGGTGGCCGGGCCGCTGGCGGCGAAGAGTGCGCTGGTGTGCCCTAGCAATCCTGGCAGCGCCATTCTTCGTGCTTCCGGAAGGTTTGGTGCCGACTAGCGTAGTCCAAGGCACAGGGGCACATGGAGTAGAGCTAGTGACTGGTAACCTTTATGTGATTGATGGCCTCGTCGCTTTGTGTGTCGTGGGACTCACCCTCGTGGCCCGCGAGCGGGGAAATGCGCACGGCAGCGGGCTGGAATGAGAACAGCGCACCGGCGGCTGGGCCGGCGGGTCACCTGGGGGTGCGGTAGACCTTGTACTGGGCGGCCTGGGCCCGGGGGCGCAGGACGAGCAGGTCCACGTTCACGTGGGAGGGGCGGGTGACCGCCCAGGCCACGGTGTCCGCGACGTCGTCGGCAGTCAGCGGCTCGGCCACGCCGGCGTAGACCGCGGCGGCCTTGTCGGCGTCACCCCGGTAGCGGTTGACCGCGAACTCGTCGGTGCGGACCATGCCCGGCGCGATCTCGATGATCCGCACCGGCTGGTCGTACAGTTCCAGCCGCAGCGTCCCGGCGATGCCGTGCTCGGCGTGCTTGGCCGCGACGTACCCGCCGCCGCCCTCGTAGGCGACGAAGCCGGCCGTCGAGGACATCACCACGATGGTGGCGTCGCCGCTGGCGATGAGCTTGGGCAGCAGGGCCTGGGTGACGTGCAGGGTACCGAGCACGTTGACGTCGAACATGGCCTGCCAGTCGGCCGGGTCGCTCTCGGCCACGGTCTCCCCGCCGAAGGCGCCGCCAGCGTTATTGACCAGCACGTCGCAGCGGTCCAGGCCGGCCGCGAACTCGTCCACGGCGGCGCGGTCGGTCACGTCCAGGACCGCGGGGTCCGCCTGGCCGCCGTTCCCGCGGATCCGCCCGGCCAGATCCTCGATCCGGCTGGCCCGGCGTGCGGCCAGGATCACCCGGTAGCCGGCGTCGGCCAGCCTGATGGCGGTAGCCGCCCCGATCCCGCTGCTCGCCCCGGTGACGACCGCAACTGGTGGCATGGGCCTGCCTTTCGAGCTCTCAGCCTTCCGGCCTGGTCGGTGTCCGGCCGCGTCCGGCCTTCCCGCCGGGTCTGGCGTTCCGGCCTCGTCCGGTGATGGGGTGATTCTGCCAGGACCCGATCCGCTGCCGGGGGCCGGTAGCTTATGCAAAGAAAGCTTTGGATAGCCGCCCGGTCCCTTCCCAAGGACTCTTTGCAAAGCTATCTTGGGATGCATGGCTGATGACTCCACGCCCGAGGGCCGGCCCGCGAGCCGCTCGGTCAAGCGGCTCCGGGATCCCCGCGCGCTCCGGGCCCTGGCCCACCCGACCCGGCTCTCGCTGGTCGGGCTGCTGCGGGTCGAGGGCCCGCTGACCGCGACCCGGGCCGCGGAGCTGCTGGGCGAGAGCTCGGCCAGCATGTCCTTCCACCTGCGCCAGCTGGCCAAGTACGGGCTGGTCGAGGAGGCCGGCGGGGGCAAGGGCCGGGAGCGGCCGTGGCGGGCCACGGCCATGTTCACGAACCTGCCCGACGTCGCGGACGATCCGGAGCTGGCCGTCGCCGCTGACCTGCTCAGCTCGCTGATCGCCGAACGCTACTTCGAGGACGTGATGCGCTGGCTCGAAACCCGCCAGGCCGAACCGGAGGAGTGGCAGCGGGTGGCCCAGTTCGGTGACACGTACCTGTACGTCACCCCGGACGAGCTGGCCGCGCTCGGTGAGCAGACCCAGCAGATGATGGACCAGTACATCGACCGGCAGGCCCATCCGGAGCTCCGCCCGCCCGGCGCCCGCCTGGTCAGCTACCTGCACCTGGCCTTCCCGCTGCGGCGGCCGTTCGGCCGCCTGCCCGGGGAGGCGGCGACCCCGGCCGCGGACGGCCCGGGGGAGGTGCGCGGGTCGTGAGCATCGCCGTCACCCCGGGACGCCTCATGTCCCGGGTCTCCCCGCTGCTGCGCGAGACCGCCTTCCGGCGGTACTGGAGTGCCCAGAGCATCTCGCTGGCCGGCGACCAGATCTCCTCGATCGCGCTGCCGCTCGCCGCGGTGCTCGCGCTGCATGCGAGCCCGGCCCAGATGGGTTACCTCAGCGCCCTCATCTGGCTGCCCAGCCTGCTGTTCGCCCTGCACGCGGGGGCGTGGGTGGACCGGCGCGGCCACCGCCGGGCCACCATGATCGCCGCGGACCTGGGCCGGGCGGCCCTGCTGGCCAGCATCCCGGTCTGCTCCGCGCTCGGCGTGCTGACCCTGGCCCAGCTGTTCGCGGTCGCGTTCGCGGCCGGGACGCTCAGCATCTTCTTCACCGTGTCCGACGCCGGAGTGTTCGCGGCCCTGGTACCCAGGAACCGGTACGTGGAGGGCAACTCGCTGATCTACCAGAGCCGGGCACTGGCCGCCGTGGCCGGCCCCAGCGCGGGCGGGCTGCTGGTCGAGGCGCTGACCGCCCCGTTCGCGCTGGCCGCCGATGCGCTGTCGTTCCTCGGCTCGGCGTTCTTCCTGAGCCGGGTCCGCCCGGCCGAGCCGCCCCCCGCCCGGGACGGCCGGCCGGGCGGGCTGAGCGCCGGGGCGCGGTTCATCTGGACATCACCGATCCTGCGGCCGTCGCTGGCCTGCGTGTCCGTGATCAACTTCTTCAACTTCATGTTCATGGCCCTGTTCGTCCTGTACGCGACCCGGTTCCTGCACGTCCGGCCCGGGCTCCTCGGCGTGGTGCTCGGCGCGGGCGCGATCGGCGCGGTCCTCGGGGCGCTGCTCACCGGCCGGATCGCGGCGCGGGTGGGGGTCGGCCGGGCCTACCTGATCGGCTGCGTCGTCTATCCGGCGCCGGTCCTGCTGGTCCCGCTGGCCGGCGGACCACGCCCGCTGATCCTCCTGATGCTTTTCACGGCCGAGTTCGTGGCGGGGTTCGGGGTGATGATCCTGGACATCAGCATCGGGACGATCGTGGCGGCCGTCGTTCCCGACCCGCTCCGGGCCCGGGTCTCCGGCGCCTTCCAGGCCATCAACTACGGCACCCGCCCGGTGGGGTCGCTGGTCGGCGGGGCGGCGGGCACGGTGCTCGGCCTGCACCCGGCCCTGTGGATCGCCGCGGCGGGCGGGACCCTGGGCTTCCTGTGCCTGCTGCCCTCGCCCATGCCGCGCTTCCGGCTGACGGAGCCGGAGAGAGCTTCCGGCTGACCGAGCCGGGGAGACCTGCCGCCTGCTCCCGTTCTACGGAGCCGGGGAGACCGAGCCGGCCGGCGGGATAGTGCCCGGTCCGGTCACGGTGCAGAGCAGGGCGCGTGGATCGGTCTCGACGAGCGGCTTGGCCAGCTTCGGCGGCTGCCTGAAGGCGGCCTTACTCAGGTCGAGCATGTCCAGCATGGGGTGGGCGTTCGCGTCCCGGTGGGTCAGGGCGGGCATGTTCCACTTGGCCTCGAGCAGCGCGCAGATGCTGGTGTGGTCATACACCGTGTGCGAGACGTGGTCCGGCCGGGCGTACGGGGAGACGAGGGCGCACGGCACCCGGAAGCCGTACTGGGCGAAGCCGGTGTAGGCCGGGCCGCTGCCCGTGGCGGGCGGAATGCTGTCGGGCGGGATCGCCGCCGGCGGGACGACATGATCGTAGTAACCGCCGTGCTCGTCGAAGGTCCAGATGAGCAGCGTGTTCTCCCAGCCCGGCCCGTTCATGACCGCATTGACCACCGACGCCGCGAACTGCTCGCCCAGTGTGATGTTCTGCGGGTCTTCTTCCGAGGACACCCCGTAGTTCGGCTCGACCAGCGAGAAGCCCGGCAACGTCCCGGCCGCGGCGGCCGAGAAGAAGTCGGCGACCGGGGCGAGATGGCTCGGGTACTTGACCAGCAGCGGCGGGAACAGCGCCATGGTGGGCGTGGGGGACAGGACGGAGAAGTAGTCATTCCAGGTCACGCCCACGTCATGCAGCCGGTCGAAGATGGTCCCGTTCGCCGGGTACTGGAAGGGGTCCGGCACGCCGTCGTTGACCATGCCGAGCGAGGTGGCGGCCATCAGGTAGCGGCGGTTCGGGTAGGTCTGCCCGGGCACGGAGCAGAAGTAGCGGTCGGCGACCGGGAACACCGACGCCAGCGAGTAGTAGAAGGGCAGGTCCGCCCGTTCCCAGTAGCCCATGGACACCGGGCCGCTGCCCGACTTGACGAACCCGTCGAGCTTGCCGCCGTCGAGCTGGGTGTGGGTGTCGGTCCAGTCCTGGCTGGGCTTGCCGAACTGCTGGCAGGTCGTCGGCATCCGGAACGCGTGCTGGATGCGGCCGTCCGGGTAGGGGTTCGCCGCCGTGGGCTTGCCGCCGGAGAGCGTGAACCCGTCCGCGCCCGCCCGGCCGAGCATGCCGAGGTGATTGTCGTAGGAGTGGTTCTCCATCATCAGGACCACGATGTGCTTGATCTGCGGGATCGTGTCCGTGCCCGCGGCCAGGCCGGGATAGGGCCGCGAACCGGGCTGCCGCAGCGCCGCGGAGGTACGGCGGGCGCCGCCGGCCGCGCCGCTGCTCGCTGAGGCGCCCGCACTGCGCCATGCGCCGGCCCCGAACGCGGCACCGGCCGCTAACCCTGCCTTCAGCAGCCCCCGCCGGGTGTGACCACCCGGGACATCCTGCGGCACGCTCACGCTGGCCTCCAAGGGTGGGGCCGGAGTCTCCGGGCCCGCCGACGCGGGGAGCATCTCAGACCCGGGTGGCCGCGGCAAGACCTCACGGTGAACGAGTCGCAACGCCCGGTGCCGCCGTGAATGGGGGCCCGCCGCCACGGAACGCGGTTCCTTAAGTAACCGAAAGCGGTATGGAGGCGGACATTCATAGGTTCTGCAGAAGCTGTGCCAACAGGCAGCAGAATCCCGCCGGGCAGCCTAAGAACATCAGAAGCCGGCTGGGGCCGCCGCCGGTGAGGAGCAAAGGAGAGAGTCGCCGTGACCGGCATCGTGATCGCCAACTTCCCCATCATCGCCCTGATCGTGGCCGCCATGATCGGGATCCCGCTGTGGATCACCTTCAAGCACCCGCACGGGCACCCGGACTATTCGGAGGCGCGGGCCCACTTCCGGGCCAAGGCCGCCGCTGAGGCTCACACCAGCGACTTCGTGCCGACGACCAAGGTCGCCGCGTTCGATGGCCTGACCGTGGCCCGCCAGCACCTGGCCCCGCGCACCATGGTCCCGGGCCGCCGGCACGCGACCGCCGGGCCGTCCGTCCGCACCCACCCGCAGGGCACGCCGGCCCGGACCGCCTCGTCCGGCGCCACCCAGCCGGCTGGCTCCACCGACACGCGGTGACCCGCGGTGCGGGGGGAATCACGATCTAGCAGAGCACGACGGCGACACGGCGGGAGTCAGTGAACTCCCGCCGTGTCGCTCGTTTCTGACGCTTTCCCGGGCCTGAGGGCCCCCCGGCGCCGCCCCGCAGAATGGCCAAAATCAATGTTTAGGACATAAGGGCTAAACGGGCTAGTAGGGTCGCACGGCGATGAGCTTCCGCCGCGCCGGCCGCCACCGGCCCCGCCAGACCAGGTCCGGCCGCACCAGGCCCCGCCCGGCCCGCGCCGTCCCATCCGGGGCGGCCTTCGTGATCCCGGGTATGGTCCTGGCCATGGCCCTCGCCGGATGCGCCGGCCGCCCGGCGGCCCGCCCCGGCCAGCCCGCCGCGGCCAACTCGTCCCCGGCGCCGCACCAGGCCAGCGCCACCGCGGCCGCCCGTCCCGGCCCGGCGGCGACCGGGCCCTCAGTCTCCCCCCGGGTCGCCGCGATCGTGGCGTCGATGACGCTGGCCCAGAAAGTCGGCCAGCTGCTGGTGCCGACCGTGCCCGGGCTCACCGCCGCGGACGGTGGCGCGGAACTGATCCGCCGCTACCACCTCGGCGGCGTCATCTACTTCGGCCAGAACGTCCGCGACGCCGCCCAGGTCGCCGCGCTGTCCGCCGGGCTCCAGCAGGCGGCGCGCAGCCAGCCGCCGCACCTCCCGCTGCTGATCGGCACGGACCAGGAGGGCGGGATCGTGTCCCGGCTGGCCGGCGTGACCACGGTCTTCCCCGGCCAGATGGCGGCCGGGGCGACCCGCGACCCGGCCCTGATCCAGGCCCAGGACCAGGCCACCGGGGCGGCCATGCGGGCCCTGGGCGTCAACCTCGACTACGCCCCGGTAGCCGACGTCAACGTGGACCCGGCCAACCCGGTGATCGGGATCCGGTCGTTCGGCGCCGACCCGGCCCTGGTTGCCACCATGACCGCCGCCGCGGTGGACGGGTTCCACCAGGCGGGCGAGGTCACGGTGGCCAAGCACTTCCCCGGGCACGGGGACACCGGCGTGGACAGCCACACCGGCCTGCCGGTCATCCACCACACGCTGCGCCAGTGGTGGGCGATCGACGCGCCGCCGTTCCAGGCCGCGATCCGGGCCGGCGTGGACGAGATCATGATCGGGCACATCGAGGTCCCGGCGCTGGATGACTCCGGGCAGCCCGCCTCGCTGTCCCACCAGGTCGTTACCGGGCTGCTCCGCGACCGGCTCGGCTACCAGGGCGTGATCGTCACCGACTCGCTGCAGATGGGCGGCGTGCTGCTGGGACACACCCCGGCCCAGATCGCGGTGCAGGCCGTCCAGGCCGGCTGTGACCAGCTGCTGATGCCCACCGATCCGGGTGTGGCCTACCACGCCATCCTGCGGGCCGTGCAGCGCGGCCGGATCAGCCTGGCCCAGCTCGACGCCGCGGTGGCCCGGGTGGTGAACCTCAAGGCCGGCCGCGGATTGCTGAGCGAGCCGGCCGTTTCCCCGTCCGCCGCGGCGGGCGCAGAGAACACACCTCCGCAACGGGACCTATCGCAGCAACTGGCGAACCGATCCATCACTGTGGCCGCGGATCAGTCACTACCCACTGGCGGGCCGGGCGATAAGGATCGTTTGCTGCCTTTGCGAAGTAAGCGGGTCTACGTCGCCGGGCCGGCGGCCGCCGGGCTCGCCGCGGCCCTGCAGCCGGATCTGGCGGCCACGGGCGGGCAGATCGTCGCGAGCGCGGCGGATGCCCAGGTCATCGTGGCGGCCACGCAGAACGCGGTCAGCGACCCGGCGCAGCAGCGGCTGGTCCGCGGGCTGGTCGCCACGGGCACGCCGGTGGTCGTGCTGGCCACCGGGCTGCCCTACGACCTGGGCCTGTTCCGCGGGATCACGGCGGCGGTGGCCAGCTACTCCGACAGCGGCGTGTCGCTGAGCGCGGCCGCCGGGGTGCTCACCGGGCGGCTGCACCCGCGCGGGCGGCTGCCGGTGGCCATCCCGGCCGGGCACGGGGGTACCGCGTTCGGGTACGGGACCGGCCTGGGCTACTGAAAGCGGGCGGTAATCGCCGACGCTTTACGATCGGAAGCGTGTCTGACCCCCAGCTGACCGCCCAGCCCGCCCGGCCGTCCCGGGACCCCGACCCCACGTCAGCCGCTGGTCCCGCCGGGGACCGGCCGCCGCTGCGCGGCGTGATCGCGGACTGGGGCGGGGTGATGACCAACCCGATCACCGAGACCGTGCGCGCCTGGATCACCGCGGACGAGATCGACTATGACAGCTACCACGCGGTCATGAAGGCCTGGGTGACCAGCGCGTACGACGCGGCGGGCGAGGACAACCCGATCCACATGCTGGAACGCGGCGAGTGCAGCGACGCGGAGTTCGAGCAGATGCTCGCGGCCCAGATCCTGCGCCGCGACGGCGGCCCGGTGGTGGCCGAGGGGCTGCTGGAGCGGATGTTCGCGGCCACAGTGCTCAGCGAGCCCATGCAGGACCTGCTCCGCCAGGTCCGCCGGGCCGGGCTGAAGACGGCCATGCTGTCCAACTCCTGGGGCGTCGGCGCCTACCCGGCCGACCTGCTCGCGGAGCTGTTCGACGCGGTCGTCATCTCGGCCGAGGCGGGCATGCGCAAGCCGGAGGAGCGGATCTTCCGGCATGCGGCCGGCCTGCTCGGGCTGGACCCGGCCGAGTGCGTGTTCATCGACGACATCGAGGCCAACGTGCAGGCCGCGGAGGCCCTCGAGATGACCGGCGTGCTGCACACCGGGCCCGCCGCGACCGCGGCCCGGCTGGCCGCGCTGCTCGGCCTTCCCTAGCGCCGCCAGACGCCCGGCGCGCCGGGGCCCGCTGCTCTAGCCTGGCCCAGTGGCCGATCATCCGAGCCCGCCTGACCTGATGCCAGCGGGCCTGATTCCCCCCACCCCGGGACGATCGGCGAACATGCGCGCCAACCGGCGCACCGACACCAAGCCCGAACTCGCGCTGCGCAGCGCGCTGCACCGGCAGGGCTTCCGGTTCCGCAAGGATTTCCGGCTCGACCTGGACGGCGGCGCGCGGGTCCGGCCGGACATCGCGTTCACTGCGCGCCGGGTCGCCGTGTTCGTGGACGGCTGTTTCTGGCACGTCTGCCCGCAGCACGGCCGGGACCCGGCGGTCAACGAGTCGTACTGGTCACCCAAGCTGCGCCGCAACGTCGAACGTGACCGGGCCGCGGACGCGGCCCTCAGCGCGGCGGGCTGGCGGGTGGTCCGGGTGTGGGAGCATCAGTCCCTCGACGAGGCGGTGGCGATGGTGGTCGAGGTCCTGAAGCCCTGACTGCGGGGGGAACAATGCGTGTCTACCTGCCGGCCACCCTGCCGGCCCTGGCCGGCGTCCTGCAGGCCGGCGAGATCGGCCCGGCCCCGGTGCTGGCGTACGCCGTGACGCCCGCCCTGCGCGAATGGTACGCCAGCGCGGACCTCGAGGAACTCGAGTACGCCGCGCTGATGCACGCCGCCCGGGCCTCGCTGCGGCTGCTGCTGGACGACCCCGGCGCCCCGCGCCGCCGCGTGGTGCTGGCCGCCGACGTGCCCGACGAGGACACCGGCCGGGGCGGGGGTTTCGACGGCGGCTTCGACGAGCCGACCCTGGTCCTGCTGACCGCGCCGGTCCCGCTGGCCCGGGTGGCGTCCGGGCACGCGGACGACCTGGCGGCCGTGGCCGACGTCGGCGCGGCGGTGCAGGCCCTGGCCGCCGCCGAAGCCGGGGACGACGACGCCCAGTTCCTGGTGGACGGCGCGGAAGGGCACGAGCTGATGTGGTACGCGACTCAGGAACTGAGTGATCTGACCGGGTGATCCGGCGTGGCACCATGGGGTCACCGCATCTGAACACTTCCGGGGAGATCCTCATGGACGCCGTCAGCAACGTTCCGCCGCCGGTCAACGAGCCGGTCCGGGCCTACGCGCCGGGCAGCGCCGAGCGCGCCGCCGTCGAAGCCAAGATCAAGGAGCTGGCCGCCAGCCCGGTCGAGCTGACCATGGCCGTCGGCGGCCAGCAGCGGATGGGCGGCGGCGACCGGATCGCCGTGGTCGAGCCGCACAACCACGCGCACGTGCTCGGGCACCTCGGCAACGCGACCGGCGCCGACGTGACCGCCGCCATCGACGCGGCCGCGGCCGCCGCGCCGGGCTGGGCCGCCCTGTCCTTCGACGACCGGGCCGCCATCTTCCTCAAGGCCGCGGAGCTGCTGGCCGGCCCGTGGCGGGCCACGATCAACGCGGCCACGATCCTCGGCCAGTCCAAGTCGGTGTACCAGGCCGAGATCGACGCGGCCTGCGAGCTGATCGACTTCTGGCGCTACAACGCGCACTTCGCCCGGCGGCTGCTGGCCGAGCAGCCGTCGTCGGTCACCGGCGAGTGGGACCGGCTGGAGTACCGCCCGCTCGAGGGGTTCGTGCTGGCCATCACCCCGTTCAACTTCTCCTCCATCGCCGGCAACCTGCCGACCGCCCCGGCGCTGCTCGGCAACGTGGTGCTGTGGAAGCCGTCGCCGACCCAGCAGTTCTCGGCGCACTACACGATGCGGCTGCTGGAGGCGGCCGGCCTGCCCCCGGGCGTGATCAACCTGGTCACCGGGGACGGGCAGGCGGTGTCTGAGGTGGCGCTCCCGCACCGGGACCTGGCCGGCATCCACTTCACCGGGTCCACCGGCACCTTCCAGCACCTCTGGCGCACCGTGGGCGAGAACATCGCCGGGTACCGCGGCTACCCCCGGCTGGTCGGCGAGACCGGGGGCAAGGACTTCGTGATCGCGCACCCCTCGGCCGACCCGGACGTGCTGTCCGTGGCGCTGATCCGGGGCGCGTTCGAGTACCAGGGCCAGAAGTGCTCGGCCGCGTCCCGCGCCTACATCCCGCGGTCGGTCTGGGACCGGATGCGCGATGACTTCCTGGCCCAGGTGGACGCGCTGACCGTGGGCGACGTCGCGGCCGACCTGTCCCTGTTCATGGGGGCGGTCATCGACGCCCGGGCGTTCCGGAAGCTGTCCGACGCGCTGGCCCGGGCCCGGAGCAGGCCGTCGATCCAGGTGCTGGCCGGCGGGGACGCGGACGGCGGCCAGGGGTACTTCGTCCAGCCGACCGTGCTGGAGTGCAGCGACCCCGGGGACGAGGTGTTCCGCACCGAGTACTTCGGCCCCATCCTGGCTGTCCACGTGTTCGACGATGCCCGGTACGACGAGGTCGTGGCCCAGGCCGCGAACGTGGCCCCGTACGCGCTGACCGGCGCGATCATCGCCCAGGACCGGGACGCCATCGCCGCGGCCACCGAGGCACTGCGCTTCGCGGCGGGCAACTTCTACATCAACGACAAGCCGACCGGCGCCGTGGTCGGCCGGCAGCCGTTCGGCGGGGCCCGGGCCAGCGGCACCAACGACAAGGCGGGCTCGATCTTCAACCTGACCCGCTGGGTCAACGCGCGGGCCATCAAGGAACTGCTCGCGCCGCCGACCGACTACCGCTACCCGCACATGGGCGGCTGACGGGCGCCTGGGCCCGCGCCGTCACCTGGAAAGGCACCGGACATATGAGGCTCCCCTGCCGGTCACGTGGGTGGCTGGGATGGGGGGCGAGGGCCAGGATGTGGGGCTGGTCAGCGGGAACGGGCTGGCCGGGCTGGCACGGGGGGTGCCGTGTTCGGTGTCG